>Ga0134126_10001059_pt1 | contig 34864 bp, 31 predicted proteins | sample KB31752_FD_96881 | JGI IMG/M metagenome (GOLD analysis project Ga0134126, IMG submission 96881) | Terrestrial soil microbial communities with excess Nitrogen fertilizer from Kellogg Biological Station, Michigan, USA - KB3-175-2 | ecosystem: Environmental > Terrestrial > Soil > Unclassified ...
AAGGTCTTTTGCTGCTTCAGAATCACGTGTTAACGTGATAGCGAACGGCTTCAAGAACTCCGCATTGCTGACCAATAGCTGGTTGAATTCTACTGTAGCCATGTGTTGATTGATTTAATGTTCTCCTGTTGATTAAAAATTCGTCTATTCAAAATTAATAATAAAGCAACAGCCTGTCCAAAATTATGTGACCTACGGTGTTGTTAAAACACAATAAACAGATAATCAAGCTGTTGTTGTTTTTTTTCTGGTGATTCCTTTGCCATGCTTTGCGTCTTTATTTGTTCCCCTTGTATATGCAAAAAAAGGGCCTTTATCGGCGAAATGTCAATAAGGCAGGGGGAAACGGCGGGCCCTTCCGTGACCGGCTGCGGACCGTGACGGACGGGGCGGCGCAATGGCAGGAACCAGCGCACAGGGAGCAGGCGGAGCATGGCGAGGGCCATGAGCGGGAGCGGGGGAGACGCCTATAGCCAAGGATTCTTCAGCAGTCCCAGATCGAGGATCTGCCGGACGGCTTTGTAGATGGCAGGCGAATGGCAGAGCAAATGCAGATGCCCCGGATGATGCAAATCGGTGCCGAGGAAATCCACATACCTCTTTTTGACGAGATATTCGGCGAGCGCCCGGACTTCCCGTCCGTAATGGCCGGTGAACGAGAGCAGATTGAGCTGAAAGAAACAGCCGCTTTCGCGGAGCTGGTCGTACCAGCCCTTATTGCCCGCAAAATAGAGATACCGCTCCGGATGGGCCAGCACGGGCTGATAACCCTTGAGCTGCAGATCGAAAAGGATCTGCTTCAGATTGATGGCCGGGACGACAAAGGAAAGCTCTACAAGGACGAGATTGTCCTTCAGCGGAAGGAAAGCCGGGGACCCACCAGGGCCAGGCGCAAATCCCGAAGAGCGGGCCAGCTTGTCAGTGAACCCATCATCCATGAGATATTCCGCAGCGGCGCCGAATTCCACCGCGACACCCTGGCGCCGAAGCTCTGCAATCACGCGGTCGCGACCGCCAAGGATGATCTCTGGTGTATTCTTGAAGTGATCGCTGTTGACATGCGGCGTCGTGATGAGCTTCCGATAGCCCAGGTCGATGAGCCCACGGATCAGCTTCATCGACGTCTCGAGATCGGGCGAGCCATCGTCGATGCCGGGGATGAGATGGGAGTGGATGTCACAGCCAATGCCTTCGAGGCTATTGGCGGGCCGGGGCTTCTTTTTAAATAACGAGAACAATAGTCGGTGCGCTTTTTACAGCGGTCAGTGCTGCTTTTTATATTCCTCATAGACCCGCCGGAGGCCGTCCTTCAGCGAGATCTGATGTTTCCAGCCAAAGCTATGCAATTTGGAGACATCCATGAGCTTCCTCGGGGTACCATCCGGCTTGCTCCGGTCGTGCACGATCTCGCCGGCATAGCCTACGGTCTCCTTGACCAGCAAGGCCAGCTCACCGATCTCGAGGTCCTCACCCGTGCCGATGTTGACCAGGCCGGGCTCGTCGTAATGCTGCATCAGGTAGAAACAGGCATCCGCAAGATCGTCCGCATGCAGAAACTCGCGCTTGGGCTTGCCCGAACCCCACATGGTCACGGTGGGCGCCGAAGACTGTTTCGCCTCATGGAATTTCCGGATCAGCGCCGGCAGCACATGCGAATTATTGAGATCGTAGTTGTCGTTGGGGCCATAAAGATTCGTAGGCATCACCGAAATGAAATTGCAGCCGTATTGAGACCGGTAAGCGTCGCACAGCTTGATGCCGGCGATCTTGGCGATGGCATAGGGCTCGTTGGTCTCTTCGAGCAACCCTGTGAGCAGATAGTCTTCCTTCAGGGGCTGCGGAGCCAATTTCGGGTAGATGCAGGATGAGCCCAGGAACATCAGCTTCTTCACCCCATTGCGATAGGCGGAGTCGATGGCATTGTTCTGGATCATCAGGTTGTCATATAGAAACTCGCCCCGGTAGGTGTTATTCGCCATGATCCCGCCGACCTTGGCGGCAGCGAGAAACACATAGTCCGGCCGCTCTGCCGCAAAAAAGTCCTGTACGGCGGCCTGGTCCTTGAGATCGAGTTCGGCCGAGGTGCGAAAAACCAAATTGGAAAATCCTTCCTTGTGCAATTTGCGGGTGATAGCCGAGCCGACCATCCCGCGATGGCCGGCGACGTAGATCTTGTCTGTAGTTTGCATATTATTCGTACTGGTTCTTAACGTAAAATCCCGAGTCTTTCAGCGTCCGTTCTTTGCGGAACAGCTGGATATCACCATCCATCATATCCTTGACCAGCATCGGCAGATCGTAGGTAGGCTTCCAACCCAGCTTTGTCTGCGCCTTGGTGGGATCACCTATCAGCAGATCGACTTCCGTGGGACGGTAATAGGCGGGATCGACGGCAATCACCTCTTTACCTACAGGCACCATAAAATCCGGGTTATTGCTGCTGGCGACGACGCCGACCTCTTTGTCCGCTTTTCCCTTGAATTCCAGCTCAACCCCGATCTCTGCAAAAGCCATGCGCACGAAGTCCCTAACGGGGGTGGTCACGCCTGTGGCGATCACATAGTCTTCGGCCTCCGGCTGTTGCAGGATGCGCCACATGGCTTCCACATAGTCTTTGGCATGTCCCCAGTCGCGACGGGCATCGAGGTTGCCGAGATAGATCTTATCCTGCAGACCCAGGCCGATCTTGGCGACGCCACGGGTGATCTTGCGGGTCACGAAGGTCTCACCCCGGAGCGGCGATTCGTGATTGAAAAGGATGCCGTTGCAGGCATACATACCATAAGCTTCCCGATAGTTCACAGTGATCCAATAGCCATAAAGCTTGGCTACCGCATATGGACTACGAGGATAAAATGGCGTGGTCTCACTTTGGGGCACGGCCTGGACAAGACCGTATAATTCCGATGTCGATGCCTGATAGACCCGCGTCTTTTTTGTCATTCCAAGCAGCCGCACGGCTTCCAGGATGCGCAGGGTGCCGATACCGTCCGCATTGGCAGTGTATTCGGGCATGTCGAAGCTCACATGCACATGGCTCATGGCCGCAAGGTTATAGATCTCGTCCGGCTGCGTCTCCTGGATGATCCGGATGAGATTGGTCGAATCCGTGAGATCACCATAGTGCAGCTTGAAACGTACGTCGGTCTCGTGCGGGTCCTGGTAGAGATGGTCGATCCTATCCGTATTAAAAAGAGAGCTTCTCCTTTTGATACCATGCACCATATATCCTTTTTTCAATAGGAGTTCACTAAGGTAGGCACCATCCTGTCCGGTGACACCGGTGATCAAAGCCGTTTTTGCCATTAAGTTTTATTATTTAAAGATAAACTGATGAATCTTTCTCAGGGGTTTAAGATACAAAGTAAAAAAATACGGCTTTAACCCGTTCAACTTCCATGCCATTCGGTCTTCTTTGTTGCCGCGAAGACGATTGAGAAGACTGGCATTGCTCATCCCGCCGGCACGCATCTTAACGATCACCCGTGGGATATAATAGGCCGGCACCCGATGTTTCAGCAAGATACGAAGCATAAGCTCATAATCGGCCGCGGACCGAATGGAGAGGTTGAATACCCCTGCCCGCTCGTACACTTCGCGGCGGACGAAGAAGGTGGGATGGGGCGGCATCCACCCAAAATAAAAATTCGCGGGTTTGAAGGGTCCGGATCTCCAGTGCCGCCGGATCTTTTCCAAATCGGCTGAATCCACGTATTGCAGATCGGCATAGACCGTCATCACGTCCGGATCGACGAATGCCCGGGCAACATCGGACAGCACCTCGTCATCCGTATAGACATCATCCGAATTCAGGATACCGATGACATCGCCGGTAGCCAGGCCGATGCCTTTGTTCATGGCATCGTAGATACCCTTGTCCTTACCGGAGACGACCCGGGACACGTGAGGAAATTCCGCAACGAGCTCCAGCGTCCTGTCCGTCGAACCGCCATCTACTATAATGTGCTCGATATCCGGATGGCCCTGCCGGCCGATGCAGGTGAGGGTATCGCGCACCGTCGATGCACTGTTGAATGTGGCTGTAATGATCGAGATCTTCATAGCTACCGCGAGATCACACAATTTTCGAGCACCAGCATGTCCATGTTCGTACGGAGGAAGCAGTCCAGCGCCTGTTCGGGTGAGTTGACGATGGGCTCGTTCTCGTTGAACGAGGTGTTAAGCAGGATGGGGACACCCGTTTTTTTCCGGAAAGCGTCGATAAGCCGGTAATACCGGGGACTGACCTCGCTATCTACCGACTGTAATCTGCCCGTTCCATCGGCATGGGTGACGGCCGGTATCAGCGGCCGCTTCTCCTGGCGGATAGGGAATACCTTTTCCATAAAGGGCACGATATCCGTCACCTCGAAATATTCCGGTACATATTCTTTAAGGATGGAGGGGGCAAAGGGGCGAAAGCTCTCGCGCCGTTTGATCTTGCTGTTCAGCAGGTCTTTGGCGTCGGCGCGGCGGGGATCGGCGAGGATGGACCGGGCGCCGAGCGCCCGCGGACCGAATTCCGCGCGGCCATTGAACCAGCCGATGACGCCCGCGTCTATGAGACGGTCGGCAACCTTCTCATAGAGTTCGGCATCCGGGTAACGCACATAGTCGATATTGCGCGATTTCAAATAAGCCTCGATCTCCTCGTTAGTGAACCTGCTCCCGGTGTAGGCCGACCACACCGCCTCGGCGCGGGGCTGGTCCAGCAGCTGGTTGTAGACATAAAGCGCCGCGCCCATCGAAATGCCGGCATCGTGTCCCGCGGACGGGATATATACATTTTTGAACGGCGTATTGCGGGTAAGCTTGCCATTGGCCACGGAGTTCTGTGCGACACCACCGGCGATGCATACACTGTCGAGCCCGGTGCGTTTATGCAGATGCGTGAGAATATGAAAGATCAGCTCTTCGGTAACACGCTGTACCGAGGCGGCAAGGTCCTTGTGATATTCGCCGAGTGGCTCTTCTTTGACCCGCGGCGCGCCGAATTTTTCAATCATATAGTCCGAAAACAAAGGCGCCACCACGGGGATATGGTCATCGCCATAGGAGATGATGCCGCTTTTGGCGCTGACGAAATACCGCAGGTCGAGCCGGAACAGTCCATCGGGCCGGAACTGGATGACCTCGCGAAGCCGGTCGACATACTGCGGCCTGCCATAAGGGGCAAGCCCCATGACCTTGTATTCGTCGCCATAATGCGGGAAGCCCAGCAGCTGGGTAAACGCGGTATAAAAAAGACCTACGCTATGTGGAAAATCCACGGAGTCGGTGACGGTGATCTTGTTGTCCCGGCCGGTGCCGATCATCGTCGTCGTGAAATCCCCCGAGCCGTCTATCGACAATAAAGCCGCTTCTTTGAATGGCGAGGCAAAGAAGGCAGAAGCGAGATGGCTGCGGTGATGTTCTACCTGGTGGATCTTGCTTTTCAGCGCGGCGAGATCGATACCCGGTTCGATAAGCGCAAACTCCTCTTCGAGCGAGGAGACCTTGCGGGCGTTGCCCATGCGGTCCTTTACGGCGCGGAAACCGCCACCGGGATTCTTCGCCAGAAACAGCAGTTTTTTAAACAGCTTGGCGCGGGGGTCCCGGCCGATGGCGATATGATCCACCTGCGCGAGAGAGATACCGGCCTCCTTTAAGCAGAACTCCACAGCCAGAGAAGGAAAACCCGCCCAGTGTTTGACCCGGCGAAAACGTTCCTCTTCCGTAGCGGCAATCATCTTCCCATCCTTAAAGATCGCGGCCGACGAGTCAGCATGATAAGCATTCAGTCCTAAGATATACATTTTAACTAAAGAGTTTTAGATATTCATTTTTGAGCTGTAAGCCGGCAAGGTACTCTTCCACAAATCTTCTCGTGGCCGTGCACCAGGCCGTATATTCCTGCTGGTCGAAAGCAGCGGCCTGCTCGATGGCCTGGCGAAAGGTATCGGGCTGTTCCAGCGGCAGGTCCCAGCCCGCTTTTGCCTCCCTCAGGTGGCGCCAGGGGGTCTGATCGCTGATCAGCACCGGCTTGCCCATGGAAAGCGCCTCGAAGATAGCATGGCCGAAGTTCTCACCCCGTGTCGGCAGCACAAAAATGTGATGGGACGCGATGATCGGCGGCAGCTCATGGTTCGGCAACTCACCGGCATAGCGCACGCTGATATTCGGCGGAAGCCGGGCGATCTTCTCCTGGCATACGGCCCAGAAAGCCTTGTCTTCCAGGCTTCCGATGATGGTGAGACGGACGTCCGCCCTCACCTGCGCCAGCACATCCAGCAGATAATCCGTGTTCTTGATCGGATGTACCCTGCCGATATAGATCATCGATAGCCCCCCCTGCTGTTTGGCGATGATGCCTGGCTTGGCGGGAAGGGCCGCAGGGAAATTAGGGATCAGCGTGACCTTTGCGCCGGGTCCAAAATACCGCCGTACATCGTTTGCCTCCGTCTCATCCGAAGCCAGGAAATCGATCCGCTTCGAGAGTCCTAACAAACGAAAAAGGCGTAAAAAAATTTTCTTTTTCCCCGGCTTGAATTGCAAAGCACTGGACCTGAGCATCCCCCGCGGGGAAAGGACGATCTTGCTTTGCAGCCCGTGCAACCTGCAGATCAGGAGGGGCATGACGGCGAACCGCGGGGAGAACATGCTGTTCAGATAGATATAATCCGGTTGTATCCTCACCAGCTGAGCCCGAATATTCCGCCAGCTGAGATTCGCGGGCGAGCTATAATAGAGGTAGAAGCCGCCATCGCCCGACGTCCACTCGTCCGCCTTTATGTTGTCGTAAGGCCGGTCCGAATCGAGATCCCGATCCGATGTAAAAACATACAGCTCATAGCTGTCGCTCATATGCCCCGCAAAATTGACACAGGACCGGATGGGGCCGCCCGCCTTATAGCCCGGCGCAAACCAATCTGCAAACAAAAATAATTTTTTCGCCATCTCTAGCCGATTTCATTCTTCTGCAACCAATAATCGAGAACCACGAAGAGCCAGATCTCCGGCCATCGCACGGAGTCGTCGCCGGCCAGGAAACGGTTCCAGCGGTCCATGAGCCCATCCCCACGGATAAAGGAGCGACCCGCCATGGACTCGAGGTGTTCCGCACAAAAGGTCTTCAGGTCGTTCCTGAGCCAGACCTTCCAGGGGAACAAAAACCCCTGCTTCTTTCGAAAGACGATCTCATCCGGCAGCAGCGGCTTCAGCGACTCCACCAGCAGGCTCTTGGGATAGGTGGGTGTCTTCCATTTATCCGGCACCGCCAGCACATATTCCACCAGGTCCTGATCGAAAAATGGTTCGCGTACCTCCAGCGAAGCCGCCATGCCCATCTGATCCGTGTCCTTTAGTAAAGTATGCTGCGTATAGCCCAGGTATTCGGCAATGGATACCTGGCTGAGGAGTGGCTGTTGCTGTACGGCGATCCTGCCGGCGATCAATTCCTGCTGCACGGAGGTCAGCAATGATCCGTTCGGGTGCAGCGCCGTCAGCTGTTCGATGGCTGCCGGCGAGAGGATCTGCCGGAAGATCGGGTAGGTATTCTCTATCGCATAGCCGTCGAGTCTTAACAGCTGAGCCATGCGGCCTCGCCTGCCATCTCTGTCCCGCGGCGACAAAAGCGACGCGAGGCCTTTCCGTAGCCCGCCGGGCAGACGCGGCAGCCAGTCCATTTTCCGGAGCTTCAGGTATTGGTCGAAAAAGGGATAGCCGGCAAACAGCTCGTCACCACCGACCCCGGAAAGTGCAACGGTCATGCCATGGCTGCGGATGGCCTTGGATACGACATAGCTGTTGATGCCATCTCCGCTGGGGGTATCCATGGCGTCCAGCGCCCCGGTAAGCTCCTCGAGGAAGACCGTGGGCCGCAACAGGATGCGTACATGGTTGGTGTGAAATTTTTCCGCTACCAGGTCAGCATAAGCCGATTCATCATATTCTTTTTCCTCAAAGGAGATATTGAACGTATTAGGTTTGTCCTTGCCCGCCTGGGCCATGAGGCCCACCACCGCGCTGGAGTCTATTCCCCCGGAGAGGAAGGCGCCCACCGGCACATCACTGACCAGCCGGCGTTCTATCGATTGCAGCAGCAGCTCACCAATCCTTTTCTGCACGACACAGAGATCGGAGAAATCGAAATTGCCCCGCGCCATGGTCAGGTCCCAGTATTTTTTTTGTTCGGTGCCGATGCGTCCCGTGCCGCCGTGTCGGCCGCCGCCAGGGGTGATCCGCATCCAGCTGCCGGCCTGTAGCTGATGGACATCGCGGATGATGGCCTGGTTTCCGCCGACACTCTGGTAGCTGAAATAATCCAGCAGCGCAGTCTCGTCGATCTTTCTTTCCACCCGGCCGCTGGCGAGGAGGGCCCTGATCTCTGAGGCAAACACCAGTGTGTCTTCCTTCCATGAGTAATAGAGGGGCTTGACGCCTAGCGGATCACGAGCCATGAAGATCACGCGCTCCTGCCGGTCCCAGATAACAAAGGCGAACATGCCCCGGAGATATTCGACGCAGGCCGGTCCCCACCGGATATAGGCCGCGATGAGTACTTCCGTATCGCTGGTTGTGCGAAAATCGTAGCCATGGATCTGCCGCTGTACGTCCCGGTAATTGTAGATCTCGCCGTTGAAGACGACAACATAGCGGCCCGAATTATCGATAAAGGGCTGATTGGCCGCAGTCGAAAGATCGATGATGGACAAACGCCTGTGTCCCAGGGCGACATTCCCTTCCGCCCAACAGGCGTCGGCGTCCGGCCCCCGGTGGGCCATGGCGTCGGTCATTCGCCGGACCGCCAGGGGATCTGCGGTCTGTTCCCTAAAATGGATGATGCCAGCTATTCCACACACGAGTCGATTAGTTTTAAATTGTTTTTTTCGCGCGGGTCAACCGGCGATATAATGTCATGTATTGATCCGTCACCTTTTCAAGACTAAACCGGGTCACGTTCTGCCATCCCAGCTGTACCAGCTGCTCCCGGTAGACCGGATCGTTAATGATGCGCAACACACCCTGACGGATAGCGACGCTGTCGAAAGGATCGACCAGACAGGCGCCGGCGCCGGCCACATCCTGCATGGGAGAAAGCGCGCTCGTCAACACCGGTCTCCCGACCGTTTGGGCCTCGACAATAGGGAGTCCGAAGCCTTCATAGGTCGACGGGAAGGCAAGCAGATCACAATCCCGATATTTTTCGAGCAGCTGATCCTGAGACAGACCCGAGGATGCTTCATGCCGGATGCCATTCCTTTTCAGGATTTCCCGCTGTTCATCATCGAGCTCGCCGACAACATCGAGGATTGCCGGGATATCCCTTAGCGCTTCGGCCAACCGGCCGAGGTTCTTATTCGGCGTCTTGCCGATGAACAATATCCGCGGACAGGCGGCATTGAAGGAGGTTGCCGGGATAGCGGAAAAACCCGGATCGATATAATTGGAAATGACGGTGACTTTTTCGGGCCGCACGCGCACCAGCCGCAACAGTTCTTTCTTCGTACTCTCCGAGATCACCGTAATGTGATCCGCATACCGCACAGGCCAGTCGAACCACACCCACTTGATGACCCAATAACGAGGATCGGTCCGGGAATATTTTTGCACGGAAACACAATCGTGGATGGTGAGCACCTTGATATTCCGCCGGCTGCATCCCAACAGGGCGTAGTGTACATCGCCCGTGACGTGGTTCACGCCGGTTTGATGCCGCCGCGTAAAGGAGATGTTGGCAAAGAGGTTGCGCGGCTTGCTTACCATCGGCATCCTGGTCTCTTCCACTCCGATCTCCCCGGGATATTGCCGTCGCAATTGCGCCGCGATATTCCCAAAGACCCGTTCGATACTGAAGAAAGCGGGATTGGGATGCCGGTAGAAAAGGGTAACGCGGATCATCAGAGTTTGATATTGAACCTGGTGCGGAATATCCAAAAGGCGATGGCGGTGAACATCACCCCTTTCATCAGCGAACCCATGGTCGTCAGCAGGTCCGTCTCCACGCCAATGGCATAAAAGAACAAAAAGGGTAACCATAGCACCAGGCTTGGTCGTTTCTCCGCTTTTTTAAGGATAATGGACATCATTATGTTAAAGAATAAACCATAAAAGAACATGTAGACGATCCCGCCGGTGATGCCGAAATTGGCATAAGCTTCGCCCATGGGCCCGATATTCATACTGAATCCGGAGATGCTGATGCCCCAGAATCGTTTCAGATTGGCCTTGCCCCCCGCTTCCGGTTTGTCCGGCCATAAGATCCGGGGTACAATGGATGCGGCCACGGACTCCCAGATCGTTTCCCCGTTCGCAAATGGATAGTCGCTCGGAACGTGGTTCATGGTCCGGGCGACGAGCCAACCCTGGTTGGCGCGAACCGCAACAAAAAATAATTTGTTGGGATTATCGAAGAGCATCGAGGGATTCGTCGTCTTCTCGGTGATCAATTCCGCAAAATAGGCGGGATCGGCGCCGGTGTTCTCGTACCAGGTACGCTGGCGGTAATCGACCTTCACCGCCTGTAACACCAGCAGAAAGAATATCGCGACAACGGCCACGCCGACCTTCAGGGGAAAGGACATCTTCTTTCCCAGTAGGATGAGGACCACCGAACAGGCCAGCATAAACACCATTTCGCCGAACATGCCGGTGGCGATGGTCTGACCCAGCATCAGGGCCAGCACAAAGATGATGATATTCCTTTTTTTCTTGCTGGGCGAGTAGATGACATAGAAAACGCCCACAAAAGTGAGATGCGCTGCCAGGAAGAACACCTCCTTAAGCGCAGCCGGCATAAAGATGCCGACGACACCCGACACCACACCCGAGCAAACAAGGATCAGCCCCAGCTTCGGCTTATCCGCCAGGTATTGTTTTGCGTTGTCGATATACTGCTTTGGGTTACGCGAATATTTGAGCCGCAGCACCGGCATCCGATAGCCTGTGGCCATGGCTACTACGGCGGGAAAGGCAAAGGAAAAATATTCGTCCTCCGGAAGGGGCATGAACTTCCCCCACAGCCTCGCAAGAGGGTTGGTGATCGTATAGGTATGATAGAAGATCACCGGCAAGACCAGGCAGGTGAGCGCGGCGATGACGTTGGACAGGTCCAGGATAACGATGCGCTTGCCGAGCCCGGCCAGAAAATCCAGCAGGAAATAAATGAACAGGCAAATGGATAGATTCTCCCATGTAGGAAGCGTATCCATCCCGTCACAGAGAAAATACAGAACAATAGAAAATATCAGAACCGCTATTCGCATTGCCGCTACTCGCAGATTAGATGAGCCATTCGAAGGTTAAATAAGATGATTCATTTGTTCCGGCGGACGATAGAGTTCGAGCTTTTTTTTGAGATATTGCCGGCTCGAACGGATGGCTTTCAACATCAGCTTTATCTGCCGGAAGATCATCACCGGACCGGACCCCAGCCCTTCGCGGTTAAGAAAGCCGGAACGGGATAGCCGGAAAATGTCTCCCAGGGATAGTCTTCCGGGGAGCGGGTGATGTATCCTGTAACGATAAGCCCAGGATCTCATGCATTTTTCCCTTGTAACCCAATATTGTGTCGTCCTCAGATCACATCCACCAGGAACTTTTTCATCATGAAAAACATCCACCAAAGGTACGAAATATAAGACCAGGTCTTTTCTCCGCATCCGCAGAAAGAACTCCTGGTCTTCGGCTGTCTTTGCAAATTCGAAGAGCATTGGGTCGAAACCACCCGTAGCGTTAAAATGGGACCGTCTGCAGAACAACGAGGCGCTGATGGTATCGGTGATGGAAAAGATCTCCGGGTTGGCGTCCAGCCGGCCGGTGAGCTTGGATGCCGCCTGTTGCAAGGCCAGCTCTTTGCCCTCTTCGTTATAGACGAGCGGCGAGAAACAGCCGATCTCGGGATAGGTCTCGAATATCGCCACGCCCTTCCGGCAGAAATCCGCCGCAGGGACCAGGTCATCGTCGATGAATAAGATGATCTCACCGGTTGACCGGCGGAAACCCTGGTTGCGGGCATCCGAGGCATTGGGCTTTTCCAGCAGGAGGTGCTTGATATTCGCCGCCGCGGGCAGGCTCCCGGACAAGAATTCCGGTGCATTCTGATCGACAATGATGATCTCGGGGACAATCCCCTCTTGTCCCAGCAAGGCGTTCAGCAGGCGGATCAGGCTATCCTTACGCTTGTAGGTAGGGATGATCACGGATAAGATTTTAACCATGTTGCGCGGAGGTAATAGTCGTCAGATAATATGCTTCCATTTCTTTCTCCATCTCCCGGATGGTCTCAGGGTTGGCCGTAAGGCCTTCTATCCGTTGCAGCGGGGGAACCCCCAGCAGGTTAAAGTCGATGTATTCCATGTCCGTATAGACCCGGTCCTTTCCACCCGACAACTGGCCCTGCCGGAATTTTCCCTTCATGGTAACCGCGAGGGATGGCAGCTTCATCAGCACATAGGTCTCCACCAGTGCCCGATAGGGACGCGCAATGTCGATCATCCGCTGTAGCGGAGACCGGCCGGGCTTGCCTTCGGCCGCGGGATGGAATTCCAGGCTCACCGAGCTATTGCAATATTCCCGGTTATAGTAATCGTAAAGCTGGAAGAGGGTCCATTGCGGCTCGGATACCAGGGTATACAAGCCCGGGGGATGTATGCCTTTCACACAGCCGACGATGGCCTCGCAAAGTGGATAGATAAAAATAGTATTGACGGGGTCATCGGGGTTCCCATCGATAAGCGCGACATTCGTCTCACCGAGCTTCTTACGGAAGGAGCCATTCACACTCTGAAGGAAGCCATGGACCTGCCCCAGCCGGTAGTTATAGATGCGAATTCCCTTTTTGCGTCCCTCCCGCACCGTAAATTTCTCCAGCGCCCTTTTTATATATGCGTAGGAACTCCTGGGGAAACGGTAATGGGCGATCCATTTTTTTTCGTCCGGCATCCCATAGGCCATGATGCTGCTCATGTAAAAATAGGTGGTCCCGGGTCTCATGGCCGCGAGGGTCTTGCGGATATCCTCCCTGGACCTGTTGAGGATCTGATGCATCTGGACGGCCGGATACCGGAAATCGAGGATGACATCGAGCGGCTCGAAATCGGCAGGTGATACTGTGTCCTCCAGCTTGCGGTATTCGATGCCGAACAGCTCGAAGAAAATTTTGCTATAGTCGCTCCGGATAAAACAAATGACCCGGACGCCGGGAAATTTCTTCAGATACAATGCTACGGAAGAACCCACCTGGCTGCTTGCACCAAGGATACCGATGGTCGTCATGCTACATTCATTGATTTATAGATCTCTTCTATCCACACCGAAGTCAATAGACTTTCGCGGGCGCTGGTACGACCCGCGGTATGACCCGCCATCCCTTCCAGGAATTGTTGCCAGAATACCAGGAATGCTTCGTTGATCTTTGTCGCGCTAAGCAGCAGGTCTTCGCGTTGAAGGGTAGACGTCAGATAAAAATCCTGGCCGCGGGTGTCGCCGCCGGCTGAGCCACCCCGCCGCTGTTTCACCAGGATGGGTGCATCCGGCGAAAGATCGCAGCTAACGGTCGCCTGCTCGAACTCCAGCTCCAGACCATTGTCCAGGTTGCGGAGTGTGCTCACGGCGCAGTGTACCGGAACATTGCCGTGCGGTGTAACGATAGTACTGTCGAACTGCGAATCGTAATCCAGCCGGTCCGCGTGAAGGCTCCGCATGTCGGTCAGCGTTACCTCGCTGGCACCGGTGATCCACAGGATGATGTCCAGGCTATGGATAGCGCTCTCTGCTATGACGCCGCCGCCCGACAAACGCACATCGCTCAGATAGCCGGAGCCGCCCTTTAGCGAAAAGTATCCCTGGTTGAACCGCACCCTCACGAGCTTGCCGAAAACGGCAGTCCGGATGATCCGATGCAGCGTCGACACGCTCAGATAATAACGGCGTTGCAGGTTGATGGCGATGGCCCACTCCCTGAATCCCCTACAATAGTCGAGGTGTTCCTGCCGGGAAAAGGCGAAGGGTTTTTCTATAACGAGGGCAATGCCGGCATTCCTGCAGGCGTCGATATACGGCTTTCTTACGCCATAAGGTGTTGCCAGCAAACAGCAGTCGACGGACGCCAGCGCCGCCCCAAGCCCCGCCTCTTCGAGAACCGAAAGCCCGTACATCTTTGCGACCAGCTCTGCCCGGGCTGGGTTTTTATCGTAGATCCAGGCTATTTCAGCCTTTCCGCTGGCAGCAATAGCCGGTAGATGGTTCGTTTCCACGATGCCGCCGGCGCCGATAACGCCGATCTTGAATTTAGACATGGTCTACCTCCTTCCCGGACATTGCCGGCATCAAATCCCGGATACTGTCCAGCACCTGTTGTGCGCGATCCTTATACGTATAGCCCGAGGCAATGCTCACGGCACGGGCGGCCTCACGCAGGGCGGCGGCCTCCGCGGCCGGCAGGTCCAGCAGCATTTTGATTTTATCGTAACATTCGTTCATATCCCTGAAAAGGAAGATCTCCTGATCCGGCCGGAAGAACCGGCGGTGTTCGGGCGTATCCGGGGCCAGCTGGATGCCGCCGATACCCGGGATCTCGAAGGTCCGCATATTGTGAGAATGGAGATTATGCGGTCGCAGCAGGTTCAGCTGTACCCGGTAACGATGCAGCACCAGCCAAAAATCTTCTCCATACACCGCCTCATGGATCTGCAGGTTATCGTGATGAAGGAACTTATCCCAATGGTGACCATAGACATCGAAGCCGATGCCCCGGTCCAGCAATTGCCGGATAAGGCCGACCCGGCCCTCATCGGGGTTACCGAGGAAGCATACGCGGGCGATCTCCGGCTGACGAAGACATCGCTCATACAGCTCCTGCGATACATCGAATCCAAAAGGCAGCAACGCCGTGGGAATATGGTATTCTCTTTCGAGCCGTTCCTTTATTTCGAGGTTATAGGTCAGGTGGAGATCATAGAGCGGGATACCGGCGGTCACCCGCGAATTGCCGCTGCCGGCACCGGAAAAGACCCAAGGATTATCGGGGTTATAATTGGCAAGGAATATCCCCTGCGCCCGTATCCATTGCAGCGTGGAAGGCAATACCTCCATGCCTTTAAAAACCAGGATGGCATCCGGCTTCCACTGTGTGATGGCCTGGCGGAGCCGCTGGTTGATGCGGCCGATGATCCCCGTGAGCCCGGCGCGATAGAGGATCTTGTGGACAATGGAGCGGTTATAATATTCATAGAACTGGTTCTGTGCAGCAAATAACTGCACCTCCGCTCCCCACTGAGCCAGGTAGTTGATGTAGACCTTTTCTATCGACCAAACCTGGTCGGAACCGACGATTAATAATTTCATAGTGCTGCGGTCATATTGCTGACAATATGCCCGATGGAATAATTTTGCACGATCTCGCCCGACTTTTTGCCGGCGGACCGCCGGAAGGTTTCGTTGTCCAGTGTCTTTCGGAGAGCGTCCGCCAGCGCGGGGATATCTCCCGTTTCGAAAGAGAATCCGTTCTCGCCATCCTTTACCAGGTCTTCACAGCAGCCGCAGGTTCTCGATACGACCACCGGTTTCTCGAAGTTCATCGCCTCGTTGACGGAAAGACCCCAGGTTTCTCCATCCCCGGAGCACATGACGAACACGTCTGCTATCGCATAATACAAGGGGATACTTCCCTGGTTGACGAATCCGGTGAGATAAACATCCGCAAGGCGGTGATCGTGGATATAGCCTTCCATCTCCTGCCGGCATTCCCCTTCCCCGACCATCACCAGCGCATACCCCCGGCCTTCCAACCTTTGGTAAGCCTTAAGAAGGTCCATGGGCCGTTTCTTGGGGATATACTTTCCACAGAAAAGAATGATCTTCTTATCGGCGGGCAATCCCAGCCGGGACCGTACGCCGGGGAGGTCGCCGCGCAATTCCGCGAAACGGCTGGCGAAGCGTTCGTTCTCTACGGCATAGGGCGTATAGACCAGCCGCGACGGCTTCACTCCATAATATTCGAAAAAGGCCTTGCTTTCCTTGCCGATGTACAGGCATTTGGAAACAAAGAACCGGAACAGCAGGTGTTTGAGGAAGAGCCGTTTCAAGAACTTTACGACGGGCCGTTTGCCCAGTTCCTGGTTGAGAGGATTTTCGGCCCGCAGCCAGACCCTTTTGCCAAAGAGCCGGCCAAAGAAGATGGTCATCAGGGTAGAGCTATAGGTCCAGCCATTGACGATGACCACCGGTGCTTTTGTCTTCCACAACGCGCCGATCACTCCCGGGTTGACGGCATCGAGGAAATGGTTGTCGAGATGAGCGCTGCGGGACAGATTAGGCAGGAACCTGTAGTCGTACCCCTCCAGCAGCGGGGTATCCCACTGAATAGTCTGTCCAAAACCCTTGTCCGTCTTTCCCGCAGACCCTGCGCCCGAAAAATAGTATACCTCGAGCCCCGTGGCCAGGGAAAGTTCCTTTAGCAGCGGGGAAAAATATTGTATCGGATGACTCAGAAAATAGGCCAGCTTCTTCGGCGCGTCATTATCCATGGATCTCAAAAAATCGCCATTTAAAATATTCCAGTATGAATTTGAGTCTTGTTAATTTTCCTTTGACCACTTCCCAGCGGATATCCCCGATCCCCATGCCCGGGTAACGGATGCTGGAAGGAAATCCGGCCGCCCGCACCAGGAGTTTCTCGGTGCGGATGACGTCCCGGTAGCGCTTCATAGCGGCGGCTCCGATCTCCGGCCGGCCGCCAAGCTGGTCATCGATCCGCGAAAGGATCTTTTCCAGGCTGGCATACCGCAGCTCCTTTCGCGCTGCCGATACGCTGGAGCGGTTCCACCGGTTATAGGCCGCGAAAAACCCGGGCGCATAGGTGAACCTCGCGCCGATGGCGGCGGCGAGCGTAAAGTATTCCCGGTCCTGCAGGACAGCCGTTGCGGGGTTCCACCCCTGTAGCTCATGAAGCCGTTGGGCGATGGCCCTTTTCAACAGATAACAATGCGGCGCCGCCCAGTTATTGATGAGTAGCTCGTAGAGATAGTCGTCGGAGGGACGGCCACGGAAATCTTCTTCGCTAACGATCTTCTCCCCTTCATAGGTGAGCAGCTTCCAGTCCGAATAGACGATATCGGCATGTGCATCTTTTTCGAAGGCCTCCAGCTGGATGCGAAATTTATCCCTGCCGATCTGGTCATCGGCGTCCAGCCATTGGATATATTCTCCGGAGGAAAGCGAGAACCCATAATTACGGGCTGGATTGCCGCCTTTGGTCGTGTTCCGGTAACCCTTTATGAGACCGGGATAATCTGCTTGCCACCGGCTGATGATGGCCCAGCTTTGGTCCGTGGAAAAGTCGTCTACGACGATGACCTCCTTCAGATAAGGCTGCTGATCTATACAGGACGCGAGGGTTGCCGCGAGCCATTTTTCGCAGTTGTAGCAGGGTATGATGACGGAAACAGCGGACATGGTCAGTTCGAGAATCGGCTCAGTATTTTTTCATACCCCGTGGTGGTGTTCATATCATGCTGCCCGGCGGCCTTAGCCTTGCCGGCGGCTATCTTATCTTCGATGGTGTTACTGTCGACGAACAGGCGGATCACCCGGGACAGGTCGGCTACGTCACCTTCTTTTGCCAGGAAGTCGTCATAGCCCATGACAAAGGGAATGTCCGCATGGGTAGAGGCAATGATGGGAATGCCGATGATCTGTGCTTCGATAAGGATGGTAGGTGCTCCGCCTTCGCTGTCGCCGTTTGCTGCGGTTACCGAACTCTGGACCAGCACGTCTGCTTCGAGCATATAGTCCATGCATTCGCTGAGCTTCTTGAATCCTTCAAAGGACACCTTATCCGCAAAACCGTAACGGTCGAGGATGGTTTGATAGTCGGCCTGCATGGGGCCGCTGCCGATCATGATCACGCGGAAATCGGGCAGCTCCTGTTTGACGCGGCCAAGGGCTTCCAGGAAAAGATGGAAACCTTTCTTTTCGACGAACCTACCGATCAGCAGGAACCGGACCGGCCCTTGTTTCTTTGCGGGTTGTCTCGTGGGATATTTGCGACCGTCCACGATGATTGGCAACAGGGCGATCTTTGCCCGCGGCGCCCCAAGCTTTTCGAGCCGCAGCCCCATCGCGGGACCTTCGGCCAGCACCAGGGCCGTGTCTTCCCATAACCGGGTCAGCCCGGCGGCGTATACCTTATCGCGCTGCGGCAGCTCGCTCGCGTCATAGCCATAAAAATTCGTGACGAAGGGAATCCTGATCTTTTCGTGACGGCAAAAATCGGTGAACAGGACGCCTGTTGTACCGAAGTGGCAATGCACTACGTCCGGCTGAAAATCCCGGATGATATGCTTCAGATCGCCGTACCAGATACGGACGCCGAAGAACCGGCGCAGCGGCAGCCAGTGCAACCGGGTGATGTCCTTTCTGGCGAAAGCCGGATCTTTTGGGAGGATGTGGATGCGGACACCGGCCGGCAGGGGGAATTGCCCTTCGTTCATCTTGTCGAAGGTGACGATGGCAACATCTGCGGTCTCCGCCGACTTGCAAATATAATTATAGATAAAGGTCTCCGTGACCTGAAGGTAATTCTCTACAAAATGTATGACTCTCATCCTCGTCAGCTGATAACGATCGTGAACAAATAGGACAGGGCCTTCCCATCCAGCTTTCCTCTGCGCAAGGTGGTTTTGAAATAGGTTTTGGCGAGCGGCATGCTTCTTTTCTTGATGATCTTTTTCAGATCGGGCCGTTTGAACTTCCTGCATTCGGTGGTCCAGCCGCTAAAGGTCTTCAGCTGATAGAACATCATCTTGACCCTGTTGAGGCTCATGTTCTGATCGTGCAGCCGCCGGTAACCGGACACGTAGTCCGAATACCCGACCTCGCCGGCAAGCATCATCCTGAACCAGAGGTCATCGTCTTCGTTCCACCGAAGGAATTCATTGAAGATGCCTATTTCCTCCAACGCCTCCACCCGAACCATCACGGTAAAAACGGCAATGAAGCTTGCCCGCACGAACGTTTCCACGGGGCGGTCGCCGGCGGTATAGCCCTTGGGGAATTGTTGCGGGACCTCGATCCTTACGCCATCCCGGATGGCGTATTCGTCGGAGAAGACCATTTGCATGGCGGGCCGGGCGTTCAGCAGCCCGGTCTGTACCTCGAATTTCCGCGGCGTAAGGACGTCGTCGGCATCGAGGAAGCAAATGAATTCGCCCCTGCTGTTTTTGATGCCCACATTTCTCGAGGCGGCCAGGCCGATATTCTTTTCGTTGCGGACATACCTGAAATTATCTCCCAGGTAGGGCCGGATAACGGCTTCGATGGGAGCGGGGTCTTTAGATCCATCGTCTACCAGCACGATCTCGAAGTTGCGATAGGTCTGGGCAAGCACGCTTTCGATGGTCTCTTGCAGAAACCGGCAATCATTGTAGACCGGGATGACTACGGACACGAGGCCTTTGATCATTTAGCTTTCTGATTATAGAATTCGGCAATGGCATTCACGATCTTCTCCTGGTCCTGCTCCCTGAGCTCGGCATAAAAGGGGAGGCGGAGCAGACAATCGGTAAACCGGTCTGCATTTGGCAGTTCCCGGCCGTCGTGCTGGTCTTTGAAGAAAGGACTTTTATGAAGGGACAGATAGTGACTGGCCGTCTTGATGCCGTTTTGCTGTAAATGGCCGATGAGCGCCGACCTTTCGGTAAGGTCCTTGCATACCACATAGTAGACGTGGCCATTCGGTGCCGTGTGTTCCGGAACGAAGGGCAGACCGACCTTCTCCGCCAGGCTTTTACGGGTAAATTTGGTATGATAGCAGCTCCACAGCTGATTTCGTTTCGCCTGGATCTCGTCCAGGTGTTGCAGCTGGGCATAAAGAAACGCCGCCGTCATCTCGGAAGGAAGAAAGGAAGAGCCCACATCGACCCAGGTATATTTATCCACTTCGCCGCGGAGAAAAGCGCTCCGGTTCGTGCCCTTTTCCCAGATGATCTCCGCGCGGCTCACGAGGGCCGGGTCATTGACGACCAGGATGCCGCCTTCGCCGGAGCTGATATTCTTGGTGTCGTGGAAGCTGAAGGCAGCCAGGTGGCCTATGGAACCCAGGGGTCTTTTTCTATAAAAGGCATCGATGGCCTGGGCGGCATCTTCAATGACGATAATCCCCTTTGCCTCGGCGATGGCCATGAGCTTATCCATTTCGCAGGCGATGCCGCCGTAATGGACTACCACGATTGCCTTTGTCCTCGGGGTGATCAGCCGGGCGATGGTATCCACCGCGATATTCGGCTCGCGTTCGTTGCTGTCCGCGAAGACAACCTTGGCACCGCGGAGGATAAATGGGTTTACGGAAGAAACGAAAGTATAGGAGGGGATGATGACTTCATCGCCCGGCCCGATGCCGGCAAGGATGGAAGACATCTCGAGCGCATCGGTACAGGAGCTGGTGAGGAGTACCTTCGGGAACTTGTATCTTTCCTGGAAGAATTCCTGGCATTTTTTGGTGAAAGCGCCATCGCCCGAGAATTTCCTGTTGTCGAAAACTTCATTGATATACCGGAGCTCTTCGCCCGTGACAAAGGGGAGATTAAAGGGTATCATATAATTCGGTTGCTTTTAGTTTGGATTTGGATCTTTATTTCTTTAACCCGGTCATCCGCTTCAGCTTATTAATGACCCTTGCTGAGAACCGGCTGAGCTGCCGCCCGCGGAATTTCGTTGCGAGCACAGCCTTCTCCATCGGGCCAGCCTGCATGACGCATAACCATCCCCGTTTGCCTGCGTCTTCGATATTCCTGATCTCTGTATAGAAGCCGGCCTTGCGCAGATGGCGGATGAGGTCTTGTACGGTATACTGCTCTTCCAGGTCCATATGATAGAGCACGAGCATCTTATCTACCTTCCGCAGCTGTTCCGGGGGAGTGCTGAGGATGATCTTGAATTCCGCTCCTTCGCAGTTGAACTTGATGAAATCGAGGTGGTCGAGTTTGTTTTTGGTAAGGAAGTTGGAAAGGGTATCCGTTTCCACGATCTCGCCCTGTTCTGAAAAAGATTTGACGATGCTATGGCCCCAGTTGCCATGTTCGATGTCGTAGAAAAGCTTGGTCGTGCCGACATAATCCGTAAGGGCCACCTTGTAGACGGCGACACTCTTCAGGCCGTTGATCTCGACGTTCTTTTGCAGGAGGGTGAAAGTATCCAGGCAGGGTTCGAAGGCAAAGACCTTCCCGCCGGACAGGTAGGAGGCCAGCTGCAGCGAATAGGTACCGATGTGAGCGCCGATATCCAGCACCACGTGGTTGGGCTGGATCTTGTATTCCGGGAATCCTTTGAAGAAGATATCCTTGTTGAAGGTATCATTGATCACTTCTTCATCCGATGTCCGGGGCCGGTAAGCTACGTTATAGCCCGCAATCCTCATGGTGTCTAGTTGTTCCATGTCGTTTTTCTTTTACGTTATTTGGTTAATCCCTTGCGTACCCGGGATAAAAAGATGAAGAGGTTGTCCCGACTCCTGCTCTTGCGGACATTTTTCCGGATCTGCAGGATCTCGTCCGGCGTCAGCGGACAATCGGGATGTGCAAAGGCCTTTTCTACGATCTCCTGCCGCATGTCCGCGTATTTCTTCAACGTGACCGTATCCTTTTGCTGATCGCCGTGGGTCCTCGGCCAGTATAGATCATCCACGATCTTGACCATGGGGTATGTCCTTGCGATCCCGAACCAGAATTCCACGTCGCCGATGACATTGCGCCCCGAGAAACCGCCAAGTTCCCTGAAGATGCGGAGATTGATGATGCCCGAGCCCGGGGCCCTGTTCAGATGGCCGTAGCCATTGAAATGTTCCAGGAAGGTCTGCTTTGGCGAGAGCATCTTGGGATAAGGGCTTTCATAGTCGCCCCGGGACATCATGCCAAAGCCTGCCTCCGGAAAACGTTCCATGAAACTAACCATTACCTCCAGGGCGTGCGGATAAAGGTAATCGTCCGAATCGAGATATTTGATATACTTCCCTGTGGCATAGGAGGCAGCCCTATTCCGGTTAGGGTAGTCGGTCAGGTTCTTTTCGTTGACATATACCTTTACGCGGGAGTCCCTGTCTTCATAGGACCTTGCAATTTCCACGGTCCTGTCCCGGGAGCCATCGTCGACGATGATCAATTCGAAATCCTTATAGCTGGATGCCAGCACGCTTTCGATGGCCTCGGCGATATACTTCTCGCGATTGTAGGCGGTCATCAAAACACTGATCAGGGGTGTCGTCATGATTTTAGTTTTCTGATCCATCGGCTCACGGAGCTGGGTACCAAAGGTCTATCGAGCATGCCCGCGCCCGCTTTTCGGTTGGCTCCCGGCTGTTTTTTTATCAGCGAGCTGGTATGCGCTGCGAAATATTCCAAAAAGCCCACAGCGGTCTTCGTAATATCGTATCGCTCGCGGATGAGCCGGCGGGCGTCTGCCGACATCCGGGCAAGCATTTCCCTGTCCTGGTCCAGCCGCGCGATATGCGTGACAAACTCATCGGGGTGGTCTATGTCGATAGAAAAACCTACGGATTCCGGCAATTGTGCATATACCCCTACGGGCAGCCGGTGGATCACCGGAACCAGTCCGCAGGACATGGCTTCCAGCAGGGCGATCCCATATCCTTCGAAACTGCTCGGGCTGATAAAGACGTCTCCCGTGGCCGCAAGACGCATTACCTCCTCATGGTCGGCGGGGTTATGGAACTCAACATAGGGTTTTCCTTTCCATTGCTCATGTAGCCGGTCACCAAGCTCTCCGCTGCCGATGATGATCCATTCCGTCCGGATTCCGCGGGCCAGGAGCTGGTCGTCAATGGACGACAAAAGCAACACGCCTTTGCTTTCCGTGAGCCGCGAGATCGACACGATCTTCAACGGACGGGCATTCGCAGCGCCGTCGCCGGCCGGCAGGCCCAGTGGTTTGTCTTCCCCCGGCATCACCTTTACCCCATGCAGGAGATAGCCTACCCTTCCCTTGAGACTGTGGCTGCTGAGGAGCGCCTTCGTAAAGACCTCGGTATGGCAAAGAAAGTGATCGACCAGGTCCAGGCTTTCAATGGCGAGTTTGAGGTTATAGAAATCATGTACGATGGAGAACAAGGCCGATCCGCTCCCGAATTTCCGGATGGCCTCCAGCTCCATACCGTCGTTGGTGACGATGAGACCCGGCCACCGCGCCAGCTCCCTGCTTAGCCGGTGAAGCGTCCGGTAATAGTTGTCGTATCTCGAAAAAGTAAAGTTGCGGACGTCCGCGGCGTTGGTGAACCGGCCGCGGAATTCCTTTGCCGCGTCTTCCGCCGCACGCCAAAGCAGGATATGCACCTGGAAATAGCGCGGGAAATCGGCATTTTCGATGATCTGGTGATTCATCGACGCTACGCCGCCCTCGATATTGTGAATGACGAATGTGATATGTGGCAGGGAACTGTCCGGGGTCACCATGTGTAATCAACAGAGCTAAGATCGTTGGGGAAATCGATCCCTGAGAGGGGCAAATGGCTTAAATCGCGGTAAAAGGCAGGATTAGGCACGAGGTCCTTCCTGATACAGGAGATCTCTATCACATCCGGCATTCCGTTCTTTTTGCGGAGATCGCCGTAGTTATTGGCGTGGATGTGATATACATAGAATTCCTGCTGAAGGCTGGCCATGAAGGTGTCGAAGTCATTGTTTGCATCATGGATACCATGGATCTCCATCGCCAGGGCATGAAAGCGTTCTTTATTTCGGAGGATATCATCCATTACCTTATACTCGAAGCCTTCGATATCCACTTTCAGAAATATATTCCCCTGCTGACGGACATGGTCTTTCAGGATGTCATCCAGGGTCTTGAAGACCCCATGGGAGCTCCTGTCGATGCCTATGGAGTAAAAATTATGCTTGGCAAAAAATTTTCCAAATTTTTTGTAGATATGGTAGTGTTCCCTGACCTTTTTCCATCGGCTGAACCGCACCGACCGGCGTTTCAGCACATCGCCAAAGAAAAAGCGGACCTGTTCGATGGAGCGTTTTAAGAATAATTCTCTGTTAACGCTGAAATCGAAACCATAGCATCCGACTCCGGATTTGCGGTAAAAATCTTCCTCGAAGGACCAGTCGTCATTGATCCCGAAGCTCAGCAGGGTGGAAGATTGTTTCATCAGCGATTCAGAGATGACGTATCCGCCGTCATAATTCCGTCCGACTCTGATGAGGTCGTCGAGTTTCAGCAGTTGCATATGTGGGTTTTTCCTGGCTCCGCTTTATTTCCGTGGCGGGCCACCAGGTGAGGTTATCGGAATGGGGGAAGCTGATCACCCTTACTTCAAGGGCCGGGTTGAAGATCACCGAACAATCGCTTAAGATAGACGCGGTCTTCAACAAGAAATCGGTGCGGGACAGCAGCAGCATATTGACGATGGCGTCGCGGTGCACAACGGACTTCGAGATTTCGGTCTTCCGGTGGAACTGGTCGCCGTCTTTCGACCGGATGGCATCCTGCCGGAAGATAACGGGCAGGTGCAGATCGGATTGCTGGAGGAACGAGATGATCTTTTCGTCATCGGTGGAGACAAAGATCAGTTCAAGCTGGGGTCTTTGCGTCATTACCGTCCTGATATGTTGCAGCAGGTGCTCGTGGGCAACCAGCGGCGCCTCGCCGGCCTTATCGGTTCCCCGGTAGTGAAGGCCGAGAACCTTGCGGCCGTTGAAATTGGCCGTGACGAAACGGTCCGTCTCTTCGAGGATATCCGGCCGGATGCCGAGATACTTATCGAAAAGCTGGCGGGCGAAGCCCAGTTTCAATTTCTGGTTATAGTTTTCTTTCCAGCCGAGTTCATCCACGTCCCAAACGGCGGTATAGCGGAGATTGCCCGATACCGGGCGGTGATACTGGAAGAGTTCGCCAAAGTAATCGTGTTCTGCCTTGTCTTTCTCGAGGTAGTTGTAGCGGATGGCGGGCATCAGCTTGTGCTCGTCGCAATAGAGGAGGATCTCCAATGTCTTGACGATCCTGGCGCCGAGGCCGAGCCAATCCGAGTCCAGATCGATAGCGTATATTCCGCTACGGGACCGCCTGTTCGCCAGCAGGGGCAGGAAAGTCTTCCGGCTGGACTTTACGCTGTCCGTCCAGGTATTGGTGAAAAAGAAATAGACTTTGAGGGCCCTTTTCTTCAAACCGATCTTCGCCAATATGTCGCCTGCCGTTCTTTTCATTACTAGTCTCGAGTTTTTTTCGAAATTGATTTGGTTTTAAAACCCGAGGCTGCGATCATCTTCCGGACCAGCCATTTAACGGGCTTTTTATCCAGCATCGTTTTTTGGAAATCGTAATCCTGTATCCGGTGAAAGATGTCGGGAAAATATTCCCGGTAGATCTGGAAATTATTGTAGACTATCAGGTCCATCATCTCGCTTTGCCTTTGGCTGGCGGCGGCGGTCATCCTGCGGCCGCTCGTGCTGACTCTATAGTAGAAAAGCGGCTCTTTCAACTGCATCACTTCTTCGCGGGTAGCGTTGTATAATAGTGCTATGAAAAAGTCCCAGTCTTCAAGGCCATGTTTCATATTGGTGCGATAACCGCCGATCCGCTCAAAATCCGCTTTCCGGAACATAGACGAATTATGGATCATGTTATGATGCAGCATGGTACGGTAATCGAATTCGGGGAGTACCCATAACCCGGTTTCCGCGCCAAACAGCTGTCCCTGCGGGCAAACCAGCTTAAGTCCGGGCTTTTTGTGGAACTCTTCCAGGCATCGGGCGATACAGGTAGGCGCCAGAAGATCGTCCGAATCGAGTGGGAAGAGGAAGGTGCCTCGGGCATTTTGGACGGCGGTATTCCTGGCCACGCAGACGCCTGAGTTTGGAATATCGATGAGCTTAAACCGGGGATCGTCTTTGATAAAGGCCCCGATCGCTACTCGGGAATCATCCGTAGAGCCGTCGTCGACGATGATGCACTCCCAATCCGCGCAGGTTTGATGCAGTACACTTTCCAATGTCTCCCGAATATAGCGCCCGGCATTGAAAGCAGGTATGATTATCGAAACTAAAGGCTTGCCCATTTCTGCTTTATGATCGTTATCCTTGCTTTAATTCTTAAATATAAAGAGTTCAAATATCCGCGGGTCTTCAATTTCCGCGTTAAGAAAAAATCGTAGATCATGATCTCTCTTTTCGAAAGCGCCTCGATCTTCCACTTCTTCTTTTTTACGGTCTGGTTGAATAAATATTCATTCTTTTTCCATAAAAAGGCCCCATCGGGTTTATGATACGCCTGATTCAACAACCGTTTTCTCTCCTGATCGAAGTAATAATGATTCTGATGCAATACACAGGGATGATCGACGATCTTGAAATTCATCCCTTTTTGTTTTATCCGGAACAAGAATTCACAATCGTCGTAGGCGATTCCCATGGCAAACCGCTCGTCGAACCCGCGCAGGGCCATCAGATCGTCCCGATGGATGGCGGCGCCCCAGTGGAAACCCCTCGGATGGATCGTCGAATGGTTATACCAGCCCAGGTCGCCATCGAAACCTACTTTTCGCGGTTGAAAATCAATGGTCATTGTGGAATCGATCGCGGCAACATTCGACCCGTCCAACATATCGGTAGTCTCTTTATCCAGCGAATAGCAGGCGAAGCTGATATAGTCATTGGGTTTCAGGTTTTCGACGACATATCCCAATACATTACCGTAATGCAGACATTCCGGATTTTGTAAAACGACTATCTCGCCTTTAGCCGCTCTGAAGCCGATGTTAAAAGGTATACACGCATTGCCGTACCATTTATCCTTTGGCTCGAGGCGGATGACCTTTAAAAATGGAAATTCCTTTTCAAGATCTTCCAGCCGGTTCTCTTCATCGCTGCCGTCATCGACGGCGATCACTTCGAAATCAGTGAATGTGGAATGTCGCAGCTTCACCAGGGTGTTATAGAACAGCTTTCTCCTGTTGTAATAGGCCGTGACAATAGATACCTTCATTTATATTTTATTGAAGATGCTGGTACTGGGGATACAAGTCCGAATGCGCATCTATCCATCGCTTCATTTCTTTCACCATCCTGTCGTAAGCCGGTACTTCCAGCCGATGATCCACCCGGGTATTCACCAGGCTTTTATCGACCTGGTAATTTTCATAGGGGGTTATTGCGGTTATCTTACTCTTACTGAAAGTCGATAAGAACAGCTCCAATAAAGCAAATTTCGAGATCTTTTCGCCATTGACGAGATGGTAAAGCCCGGTAAGCCCGAGCTCCATAGACCTGATTATCGCATTTGCGAGCTCGATCGTCGTAACACCCGTCCACCAGGCCTGTGTATATCCCTTGATAGCGCCTTCCTGTTTTGCAAACCAATTGAAAAGGCCGATCCCATTGGTATTCAGTTCCGGACCGATAATGGAAGTCCGGAGGGTCAGGTCCTTGTCATTGATGATCTCGCCCAGCGCTTTCGTCTGGGCATAGAAGCCCTTTCCGTCTTTGAGATCGCCTTCCATATATCCGCCCTTGCTGCCGGAAAAAACGCAATCCGTGCTGATGTGAATGACTCTGGCCGCGGAATCCCTGGTGAATTGCGCCAGGAAATGCGGCAGATAGCAGTTAATCAGGATAGCCCTGTCGGGCCGGTCCTCTGCCGCCTGGTTCAAGACGCCGACACAGTTGACGATGATATCCGGTTTCTGTTCGGCCAGGATATTCTTAAGCGCCTCCTGATCGGTCACATCGCAAAGGATGCCCGGATGCAGGACATTGTCCCGGTGGGCGACCTCGGTTACCTGGAACCGGGCGGCCTGTTCCCGAAGTTTCAACGCCAAAATGTGTCCCGCCATACCGCCGGCGCCGAGGACCAATACCTTTTTTTTCATTTGTTCCAAATGACCTTATTGACTATCGCCGTATAGCTTTGTATGACCCGGATCACGCGTTGGGAGACATCCGCCACGGTGTATTCCCAGGGCAATTGCCGGGTATCTCTGTTGAATGTTTGAAGTGTAACCGAGATCGCGTTCAATATTTCGGACCTGGTGATCCCTCCGAGCACTATCGTACCCGCATCTATGGCCTCCGGCCGTTCCGTACTTGTCCTGATGCTCACGGCCGGAAATCCCACAATGGCAGACTCCTCGCTGATGGTACCGCTATCCGACAAGACGACAAAGGCGTTCTTTTGTAAATTTACATAATCGAAAAACCCAAAAGGGGGCATATTCCTGATGCGGTCATGAAATTTTATTTTCTTGCTCTCCATCCTGTTCCGTGTCCGGGGATGCGTGGAAAAGATGATCGGAAGCCCGTAGGTCTCGGCAACGCCGTTGAGCCCATCCGCCAAATGGGAAAAATTGTCGCCTATGTCGATATTTTCCTCGCGATGTGCGCTGACTACCAGGTATTTCCCGGGTTCGAGGTCCAGCTGTTGCAGAACGCTGCTTCCGGTGATATTCTTTTCATGCCGCTTTATCACTTCGAAAAGCGGTGTGCCCGTGACGAAAATATGATCCTTCCGGACACCTTCGCTCAGCAGATAGCGTCTCGAGTGCTCCGTATAGGGCAGGTTGATATCGCTGATGTGATCGGAGATCCTCCGGTTAGTCTCCTCCGGTACATTCTGATCGAAACAGCGATTACCTGCTTCCATATGAAAGATGGGGATCTTCAGGCGTTTGGCCGCAATGGTGCACAACACGCTGTTCGTGTCGCCCAGGACCAGCAGCGCATCCGGCATTTCCTTGAGAAAGACCTCGTAGGAGCGGGCGATGACATTGCCAATGGTTTCGCCGAGCGTACCGCCGGCCACACCCAGATAGTGATCCGGTGCCCGGAGCCCGAGGTCCTTGAAAAAGACTTCGTTAAGATTGTAATCGTAGTTCTGTCCCGTGTGGACCAGGATATGATCGAACACCTGATCGGCCAGCTTGATGATCTCTGCCAGCCGGATGATCTCGGGGCGGGTCCCCACCACCGTAATTAATTTCAGTTTAGCCATTCGCTTGCGTAAAGTTCAATTGTTGATTACCAATCACCCCACTGATTCGCTGCATATCGAAAATTATCTTTTGCAGACTGCTCGACAGTAAAATTGGAGAAGACGATCATTTTCGAATCGGGTTCGAGGGCCCTGAACCCATTGGCATAGCCGCCCGGAATATGCAAGACCCTGCTGTCATCTGCAGCCAGGATGAATTCGCTCGCCTGCAGATTTTCGGCCGGCGCGTCCCAATGGTCGATCCGGATAAGCTTGACCTGAAAGACGCCGCGAGTCACATAGAACCATTTCTCTTCTTCTTTGTGTCCCTGCCAGGCCCTTACAATACCGGTGTCGGGATGTTCAATGCTATAAAAGCGTAGTACCCGTGACATATCGAAATCGTTGACATGTGCAAGGGCACCCCGTACATCGCGATGTATACCTCCGGCTATGATCTCAGGTTGCTGCATCTTTGCTATTCGGGATATTGTACGGCGTCCATATCCCCCAATACTTCCTTACGGATCAGGGGAAGCTTACACAGCAGGTTCTTCATTCCTTCCATATCCAGCCGGTGCGTATTATGTGAGTGGTATTCCTCGAACCGCGCGAGATTGACCTCGCCTTCCGAAAAGTACTGGGCATAGTTCAGGTCCCGGGTATCGGCAGGTATCCGGTAATAGTTTCCCAGATCCTCGGCCTTTAGCATATCCTCCTTATTTACCAGAGTTTCGTAGAGCTTTTCGCCATGCCGTGTGCCGATTATCCGTATCTCACTTTCTTTTCCATAGAGCCCCAGCAGCGATTTGGCCAGCACTTCGATGGTGGCCGCGGGTGCTTTCTGGACGAAGAGGTCGCCCTGTCTCCCATGTTCGAAGGCATAGAGCACGAGATCGATGGCATCTTCGAGCGTCATCATGAACCTGGTCATGTTCGGATCCGTTATCGTGATGGGCTTACCTTCTTTTATCTGCTCGATGAACAACGGTATCACCGATCCCCTGGAGGCCATCACATTGCCATATCGCGTTCCGCAAAATATGGTCTTGGTGTCATCCAGGTTCCTCGATCTTGCTACCATGACCTTTTCCATTAACGCCTTCGACATACCCATGGCGTTGATGGGATAAGCGGCTTTGTCGGTACTCAGGATGACCACCCGCTTGACTTCGTATCTTTCCGCAGCCGCCAAAACGTTGTCGGCTCCCAGCACGTTGGTCTTTACAGCTTCCAGCGGAAAGAACTCACAGGACGGGACTTGTTTCAGCGCCGCGGCATGAAAGATATAGTCAACGCCTTTGACCGCCATGTCCACGCTGGCACTGTCCCGGACGTCACCGATATAGAATTTTAGCTTGGGATTGTTGAGCCGTTTGCGCATGTCGTCCTGCTTCTTCTCATCGCGGCTAAATATCCTGATCTCCTTGAATTCGGAATTTAAAAACCTCCTCATAACGGCATTGCCGAAAGAACCTGTCCCACCCGTGATCAACAAAGTTTTATTGACAAATGAATTTTCCAAAATTAGTTGTTTTTGTGGGTTGGTTTAAATGACTTTCCATTCCAGTTCCGGTCTTACTGCTCCTTCCATGATGCCCACAAAGCCCTGTCTTAACACGTCGGAGTCGTTGAGATTTATGTTGATGACATTTTCAAGGTAATAGGGATTTTTGAAGCCTTTATTGTAAAAAAAGAAGCTGACCCTATACACTATATTGTTAAGGAAATTGGCGGGTATGCGGCAAGATACGGTACAAAGCTCCTCTTTGCCTTTTTGTCTAAAGTCCAAATCCGCGATCGAGCTAAAGACGATCGATTCGTAGGAGTCTCTGAGAATAAGTGTCATGCCAAATTCGTGCAGCGATTTGTCTTTTTTCAATTCGACAAATATTTCAAAGCTATCCCCTATGGTGATCTTGTCGAGATCGCCGTCCGCAGATCGAAGGTATACATTCATCAATTCCAAGCCGCAGGTTCCCAGCGGAATCCCTTTTTTGAACTGGTCGTCAATTTGAAACAGGTCCATTCGGGTATTGTACCGGTTGATGACATCGTCGGTATTCCCAATAATGTCGACCTTGCCCTTATCCAGCAGGATCGACTGGGAACAAAGTTTTGCAATAGACAGCATATTGTGGCTTACAAACAAGACGGTCCGTCCCTCGCCGGTGCTCACATCCTTCATCTTGCCGAGACATTTCTTCTGGAATTCGGCGTCACCGACGGCCAGTACTTCATCGACGATGAGAATCTCGCTTTCCAGATGTGCCGCCACCCCGAAGGCCAGCCGTACATACATCCCGGAAGAATACCGCTTTACCGGGGTGTCTACATAACGTTCTACCCCGGCAAAATCGACTATTTCATCGAATTTCCGGGTGATCTCGGCTTTATTCATGCCAAGGATAGCGCCATTCAAATAGATATTCTCTCTGCCGGTGAGTTCGGGATGGAAACCTGTACCGACCTCCAGCAGGCTTGCCACCCTGCCCTTTATCTTTATATTTCCCTCGGTAGGCAGGGTAGTCCTGCTCAAAACTTTCAGCAAGGTAGATTTACCGGCGCCATTCCGGCCGATGATCCCTACCGCGTCTCCCTGCTTGATATCGAAGCTGATATCCCTTAACGCCCATACATAGTCGCTTGTTCCCTTCTTAGTCCGGTCGTTGGATTCGCCCACCTTCGAAAAAGGATCTTCTTTTCCCCGCATCTTCGCCCACCATCTGTTGAGATCATGGCTGATGGTCCCCGTACCTACTTCACCCAGACGATAGAGTTTCGAAATGTTCTCCGTCTTAATAACAACATTGCTCATTTACATTACAAGTTTTACACAGTATCCATGAAGCTTTTTTCGACCTTATTGAATGTCACCGTTCCTACGACCAGGATAAACACCGTAAATCCGAAGCTATATAGCAACGCATACCAGCTGAAATACCCCTCACCCAGAAAACCAAACCGAAACGTCTCTACGATTGCGCTCATCGGGTTGGCCAGGACAATCCACTTGTATTTGTGAATGCTTGCCAGGGGAAAGATAATGGGGGTTGCGTACATCAGAAGCTGCACGCCGAACGTAAGCAGGAACACCAGGTCCCGGTATTTGGTAGTCAAAGCGGAGATAAGCATCCCAAAGCCCAGGCCCAGCAGGCCAAGCAGGACTACCAGAAAAGGCGTGAGCAGGGCATAAAGATTGGGATGAACGCCTTCCCTGAAAAGCAAATAAAACAGCCAGAAGAGCAGGAATAAGCCAAACTGGATGCCTAATTTCACCAGGTTGCTTACGACAATGGACAAGGGCATGATCAGCCGGGGAAAATAGACCTTGCCGAAGATATTGGCATTGTCTTTAAATACTGTTGCAGTCTTGGTGAGACTCTCGGAAAAATAATTCCAGAGTGTGATCCCGGCCATGTAGAACAGGACCATGGGCACGCCCTTCGGCGCAAGCTGCGCAACCCGGCCAAAGATGATCACGAACATCAGCGTAGTGAGGATCGGCTGAAGAAAGAACCATATGGGCCCTAGTATAGTTTGCTTATAGGTTGCGACAAAATCCCGGCGTACAAGCAGTACGAGGAGATCGCGGTATGCCCAAAGTTCGCTTATCTTGATTTCGAAGAGGCCTGCTTGCGGCCTGATGACCATGTCCCATTTTTCCAATTGCGCTTCTTGTCTCATCAGTTGTCAGTTAAGGATCCGGGGTGGGTTATCCGGTCGTTCGTTTCCACCAGTTGCTTATTAGTTTAAAAGGATTGGCTGTTCTTTTGCCGCGATTATCGTCGAAATAGCCGGAGTCGCGTCCATAACCGTAGCCATAGCCGGTTCCGTAATACCCGTAACCGCTATAGTAGCCCGTTCCGGCCTTGACATCATTCAGCAGGAGCGATAAGGAAGGCAGCTTCTTTTCCTGATACAATTCGTCGATAGGCTTGAGCTGTTTCCGGAACGTATAACCGTGGCGGATAACATACAGCGTACAATCCGCAAACCTGCTGAGGCTGAAAGCATCGCTCACCAGACCTACCGGAGCGGTATCCATGATCACCACCTCGAAGTTCTCCTTGACCTCCGCCATGAGCTCATCCAGCTTTTTATCCAGCAGGATCTCCGCAGGATTGGGCGGGATGGGACCACAAGGGATAACATAGAGGTTGTCGATGCCTTCCACCTTTATTAAAAGGTCGTTGAAATGCGCCTTCCCGATAATATAATTAGTAATCCCCATTTTGCGCTTCAGTTCGAGACCGGCAATGATCTTGGGTTTACGAATATCGAATTCCATGATGACCGTCTTCTTTCCGGATAACGCCAAAACAGCGCCGATATTGGTACTTATAAATGATTTGCCTTCTCCACTGAACGACGAAGTCACGAGAATGCTACTGGAAGTCTGATCCCGGCCGGTTACGAATCGAAGATTGGTCCGGATGATGCGGAACTGTTCGGCGATGAGGCTGCGGCTGTTCTTGGTAACCACCAGCGCGGATTTGCTTTCTTCCGAATGGCCGATCTCCCCGAGGATTGGAGCGCCCGTACGCTTTTCCACATCCGACCGGCTGCCCACCTTATCCCGCAAAACCTCAAAGAGCGCAATGATCCCGATGGGCAGCATGAGTCCCAGCATAAGATAAGAAGAGTAGGTCTTTTTTCTGTCCGGGCTTATGGGATTGCCGCTGGCCAGCGCGGGTTCGAGCACCTTGGAGTTGGAAAAAGAGGAAACGGACGAGATCGAACTTTCGATCTTTTTCTGCAACAAAAAGGAATAGAGTTCCTCGAGGATCTTTTGCTGGCGTTGGACATTCAGTAGCTGCATGGATTTGCCCGGCAATGTGTTCAACTGTCCCCGTACCTGGTCTTCCGCCTGCTGGGCACTATTTATAGCGACCTTATAGCCGTTCTTGACACCAGTAAGGGCCTCGCGGATATTGGCGCGCATTTTTTCGAGCGCGGCATCCGCGCCTTTGATCGAGGGGTTGTTAGCGGTGGTCGTCCGGAGATTGGCTTCCCGTTCAAGCTGCGCCTTGTTGTATTCCGTTACCAGCTGTACCAATACGGGCTCTTCGATACCCATGGTCGTAGGTACCAGCTTATAAGCGTTTTCCTTGCTGGCGAGATAGTCATCCAGCATCTGCGCCAGCCGGAATCGGACATTCGATTCAATAAGGCTCTTCTCGCTTTCTGCAATATTGTCCAGGTATTTTTTCGACTGGTCTTCGAGATCGAAGGTCTGGTTCTTTTCGATATCCGATTTCAGATTGCCTTCTATCCCGTTTAGGTCTGTCTTCAGGCTGTTCAGCCGGGAATCGATAAAGTTTTCCGTGGCGATGGCGACACGCGTTTTATCCTCTACGATCAGCGAATCATAGACGGCCATAAGCGTATTCAGGACGTCCAGCCCCAGATAGGTATTTTCATGTTTAAAGCTCAGGTTGAGGATAGTGGCCTGATCACCACTTTGACCAACGGCCAGCGATCCGATGAGGTTTCCGGTCGCGCTTTCGATGGGTAGCCATCCTACAAGGAATTTTGGCCGGCTGAAGTCCCGGTAATCGATCGTACTATCCCGCTGCAGAATCAGGTTCTGGCCGTTGTAGGTAAACGCCTGGCCGAAATTATATTTTGTCTTGTCCTCGTTTAGGGTAAATTGATTTTCGTTCAGCATGGTCACCTGCAGATCGAATCCTCTTGCCGAATCGATAATGGAGGCATCGGAAATCCGGAATGGCGACTTGGAGAAGGGGTAAATGAAGCTGTTACGGACATTGCCCAGGTTATAGTAAAAGGTCTGCAGCCGCAGATCCCTGATCACTCGTTTAAGCACCGGCCGTGAGCGTAAGATAGCGGTCTCATTGCTTAGATTGACATTTGATCCGTCCCCGATCATCAATTCGTCGAATTTCTC
>Ga0134126_10001060_pt1 | contig 34861 bp, 33 predicted proteins | sample KB31752_FD_96881 | JGI IMG/M metagenome (GOLD analysis project Ga0134126, IMG submission 96881) | Terrestrial soil microbial communities with excess Nitrogen fertilizer from Kellogg Biological Station, Michigan, USA - KB3-175-2 | ecosystem: Environmental > Terrestrial > Soil > Unclassified ...
CGGTATATTATAAACCAGGAAATACATCATAAAAAAATAACAATTTTGGATGAATACAGAAAGTTTTTGAACTTGTTTGAAATAGACTGGGACGAGCGTACATCTTTAAAGAACTTGAATAGCGCCCACCATGCGTTCCTAACGGAGCGCTTTACCATAATTATTTGTTTTTCTACCAACGAGTTGTTCCGCTGGAACAAAGCTTCACGTAATAGCACCTCAAAATAAGAATTAGCCTTTTACCCTGACATATTTTTATCACCGTAAAATAGTCTTATATTTCCTTCGATTAACAATTATCCAAATCAAATGTCAAATAAAAGCCTGTCCTGTCGTTTACGGTTTATTTTACTTTCGGTTACTATTGTATACCTGGTATCTGCTTCGGATATCCTTTTTGCGCAAACTTCAATAAAAACCAACGCTTCGTTATACGAACAAGCCAGCGAGGTTTCGGGCCTCATTATTCAATATGGGCAGGATGTAAATGCCATCAGGGATTTTTATTCGCCGTACACAAAGATCAATGGCTATGAAGATCAATCGGTACAAACTTCGCCCGAAGAGCGGAAACGGCTTATTGAAATTGGCAACGATTATCTTGAAAAGCTAAAACAGGCTGATTTTGACAGCATGAGCATTTATGGCAAAGTGGATTATATATTGCTGAAAAAGGAGATCGTTTATGACCTTGGCGCGTTAAAGCTGGATGAGGATGAATATAACAGAATAAGCGCTTACATCCCCTTTGCCAATGATATTTACCAGCTTGAAAAGAAACGCCGCCGCGGTATTTCCGTCGAGGGGCAGGAAGTTGCTATGCAACTTAATACGATCTTAAAGTCATTAAATGCATCGAGGGCATCGTTTGGAGCCATCGCTTCCATTGATATGCCGCTGGCGCGAAAAGGAAAAGCCGCCGTACTGGGTTTGCGAAGCCGGCTGAAAAGCTTTTATGATTTTTACTTTGGTTACGATCCGAATTTTACCTGGTGGGCGCCAAAACCTTATAAGAACCTCGACTCGGCCTTAAATACTTACGCAAGCCTGATCTATAACAAAGGAAAAATAAACACCACCCAAAAGCCCGACAGCAGCGGCATAAAAGGCGTGCCCATCGGGCGCGATGAACTGATACGCCAGCTAAAAGCCGAATTTATTCCTTATACCCCCGAAGAACTCATCGCGTTAGCCAATAAAGAATTCGCTTTTTGCGATAAGGAGATGCTGAAAGCCTCGCAGGAAATGGGGTTTGGCAACGACTGGCACAAGGCCCTGGAAAAAGTAAAAAACACCTACGTCCCGGCAGGAAAACAACCCGAAGAGATTCTAAAACTATATAACGACGCGCTCAGCTTTATTAAAGAACGCGACCTGATCACCATTCCCCCGCTGGCCGAAGAAACCTGGGGAATGACGATGATGACGCCTGAAGCGCAATTGGTAAACCCCTTCTTTTTAGGCGGCAGCCAGATCATGATCAGCTACCCTACCAATACCATGAACGAGGAGGATAAGCTGATGAGCATGCGGGGCAACAACCCTTACTTTTCGCGCGGAACGGTGCAGCACGAGCTTTTGCCGGGCCATAACCTGCAATATTTTATGAACAGCCGTTACAAATCGTACCGGCAGGCGTTTTATACGCCGTTTTGGATAGAAGGCTGGAGTTTATACTGGGAGCTGCTGCTATACGACCAGGGCTTTGCAAAAACGCCTGAAGAACGGGTAGGCATGCTGTTCTGGCGGATGCACCGCTGCGCGCGCATTATTTTCTCATTAAACTACCACCTCGGCAACTGGACGCCGCAGCAATGTATTGATTTCCTGGTCGACCGTGTAGGCCACGAACGCGCCAATGCCGAAGGCGAGGTGCGCCGCTCTTTTACCGGCGGCTACAGCCCGCTGTACCAGGTAGCTTACCTTACTGGCGGCCTGCAATTAATGGCGCTAAAACGCGAGCTGGTCGACAGCGGCAAGATGACCTATAAGCAATTTCACGATGCCATCATCAAAGAAAACACCATGCCGATTGAAATGGTAAGGGCCACGCTCACCAACCAAAAGCTGGACAGGGACTTTGTTACGAAGTGGAAGTTTTATGATTTTGGGAAATGATGAGCGATTCACAGCCCAACGAAATTGTTAAAATTTAAAGTCTTTTTTTTATTAAATTTTAATATGTATATTTAGATAAATTATGCCTGAGTTTTGGAGAATCCAGAAGTTGAACCGCAATCGGACAACGACAGATACATCGAAAAATTAGAAACACATATCGCTTCAACCAAAGAAATTGTAAAATATTCTTTAGAAAGATTTGATATACTAATAATCTCCCTTTCTGGAGGCGGTTTAGTTGTATCTATTAGTTTAGTTAAAGATGTAATAAAAGACTTTAACAAAATAGATCATTCGTTATTAAAACTTACCTGGATCTTTTTTGGAGCTTCTCTTGTATTAAATCTTTTTTCGCAAATAACGTCCTATTATGCTAATCAAGAGGAAATTAAAATATCCAAAAGTTTAATCCGAAAAAAGAGAGAGAAACCTGCTAAATATAAAATTGAAAGACTTGAACGTGTAAGAAAGGCTTTAAATTTTTTCACCACTACATTAAATGCTTTTTGTGTATTATTATTTATAGCGGCAATTATTTTACTAATTATATTCATGAACACTAATATTTAAATATCTATTATGAGTAACGAAGATTTAAAAAGACAAATTGAAGAAGAACGGAGAAGGCAACAAGAAGAACATCAAAGAAGACAGGAAGAGGAAAGATACCGTCAGGAAAGTGAAAGATCTCTATTAAGGGAAAATCAGGAAAGACTTAGAAAAGGTGGACCGACTGACCAGAGGCCCGATGAAGATGATTAAATAGTTTTTTGAAAAACATCTTATTCCAGTTAACGATTTTGTGGAAGAGGTTTATTGAGCAAGCCAGTTATCCTATAAAGCAACCATGGTTCACTACTCTTTAAAAGAGACCTTATGCCGATAATCAATTGGGCAAGAATATTCAAACTCGCCAAAATCAAAAAAGAGAAATTTGAAGAACTGTTGATATCCAATCAAAAAAGAAGAGGAAGCCTTAAAACAAAAGAGCATGAGTTTAGAAGATTTAGAGAATTTTTATAAAAAAGTCGGAGATATTCATCGAAAGCACCAAAAAATATTAGAGGTTTCTGATGGTAATAAAGGTAGAATAACTTTAGTTCTAAAAGATAACTACCGACAATCTGGAAGGGTTAAGAATATGAATTTTTCCGCGTCTTTCGACAAAGGAATGATTGCAGCATCCATAGCTATATTTGATGATAGCAACAACCTGACTACGTACGACATTGCAGAAATTGTAGATGTTTACTAATTCCAATTTTTTATCTCTTCATTTTTTAGTGAGTTCCCAACGATCTCATTTACTTAACACGGAAAAAAACGCCTTGAAAAATTTACCTAAAAAGTTGACAAGCGAGATACTTAGCTCTATTTCACCAGATCTTGGGCGCCGAAGGGTTTTTATTGTGTCATAAACCTTTTCAGCCATATCACTATTTTCTATCTCTACATCCAATTCGTCAATTTGGATTTTTATGTCGCTTATCTTATCAACTACTGTCCTTAATTCTTTGTTTTCGTCGTAAAGTTCTAACAATTTATTATTATAATTTTCCAATTGATCTTTGAGATACAGACTTAAACTTGCCTTTCGTATTAAAAATTCCATTTCCTTTCGTTGAATTTCTAATTCTGCAATACTACGTTGCTTCGTACTTAATTCGCTCTCTCGTGCCTTAATTTCTTCAGCAGTTTGGGCCAGTTTTAGTAAATTAGAAATTTCTAAATCTTTAATATCAGATGGTTTAATTCCAGGCAGAACAATTCCCAGAAGTCCTAAAATGGACGCAATACCCCCTATGATTGTTGCACTCTCATTATAAAACTCTTTATTTAGAAAACCGAGCTTTTCCGCAGAAAACCCCAAAATAAAGTACAAGACGGCGATTGTTATTATGATTAAGATAAGGCGTTTCATATAAGCTAATATAGGATAATTTCGGAATAAAGTTTGCGACACAAAATGCTGCTTTGGAAACCAGAATAATATTTTCTTTATTATTCTATCGTCACAGGATCTTTGGGGCGGGGATTGTGTGTGGCGGGGATTGCGGGCAATGGGCTATGTTCCACCACGGTTCGAACGGGCACGCAGCGCAGTGTCTCTTGTCAGAAGACCCTGCCGCGATGAGAAAAATATTGTTTTACACTGTTCGATGGCGTCACTCAAATAGCGAACGCAAGTAAAGCGACCGCCATCGATAAATAATAAAGTTTAAGATAAAGCACTATCTTGAAAAAGATTAACAAGAATGTTTTTTATATCAGGGAATATATTTTGATACATTAAGCGTTTTGTCTCGGGTATATCCGCCTCTTCCGTAGCGAGCAAATAAATCACCAACTCAGGAATATTAAAATAAGCACATATTTTTTTCATAGTTCCGGGATTGGGCCGTTTTATCCCATTCTCAATTTGGGACAAAGAAGTTTGAGTTAGCTGACATGCAGATGCTAATTCACTTTGATTTAATCCTTTAGTAACACGTAACTCCCTAATTGCTTTTCCTATATTCATAAAGTTATTTTAAATGAGGAGATATTTCTTTCATTATCTCAACTATTATAGCAAGTCCTTGAAGAACACTAAGGACTGTGGCTGGTTCGAAAATTGTATCACAATCAGACTCCAATTGTAATTTTACTTTCTTTAGTTTTTTCTTATTTTCAACAGATAAATTAGATTTTGACGAGCCTAACTCTGTTTCAATTTTTTTAATAAGTCGTTCGATAAATTCCCTTTTCATATAAGTTCTTTATTAATAAATAATTCACGATAGTTGATACTGCTGAATTATTTACGGAACTGTGGGCATCATCAAGGTTTTTAAAAAGAAATCTAATTAGCTGTCTAAAATGATTGCGTAAGTCAAAAAGGTAAACAACGCCCTTAAGCTTACTGAGGTGGACTATAAATTTATTAGTCTCATGAAGTTTTTCGGCCAGGATATTTTGAACTATTTCTATTATTGATTGTTCCTGATCAAATTCTGCTCCAAATTTATAAACATTATAAAGTAAGCCGCCGGTGTCTTTTTTATGGAGCTGATTTTTAAAATGGCTAAATGACTGTGCTTTTGACTTTTTTTGTCTGTATCTATTAAACGAAAAATTTGCTTCAATTTTTTCGTTTAGCTCAATTTCCGATTGCTCAAATAAACTACTAACCTTTCTATTACTTATTTCGTCCCAACTTTGGGCAATAGTATTATTTAACTTAACGCTAAATAATTGAACCTTCTGTGGATGAATTTCGAAAGTAAAATAATCATCAAGATAGTTAAGGGCATTTTGAAGATTTTCTTTAGGTGTAAACGCCTTTTCAACATCATTAACGATGAAAGTATAATCTTTATCTTTAAAATTTAATAAGACACGTTGAATACTCTTCGAGAGGGTATCTCGAAATCGTATCTCCATGTCTATTTTACGGATTGAAATCTCCATTCCTGTAATTATTACACAAAGTTAATAAAATAGTTGCATAAACAAATATTTATTAATTTAAATAAATAAAAACTTTAGGTGGATCAATCTATCACAGTGCCTGTCGACCAAATACCGAACGGAACTTCTTATTCGCGCCTATTCAGCTGCGAGTCTGACGGCCTGGCCAAAAGCGCAAAGGCCACTCGCTCTTGAAGCAGGAGGGGTAGGCCTCTTCCCACACAGAAGAAGCTTTTAAAAAAGGCCGGCCAATTATATTTTTCGCTGTTTGTCACACATTTTGAACTTCAGACATCTATTTATTTAAAGTTTTAAAAAATGACGTATGAAATCAGCCGCGATTAAGGCAGTATTTTTGATAGTTGTTTTATTCTTCATGACAACTAATTTTGCCTCAGCCATCAATTTATTAAAAACACACCTCTTTAAAAACAGCCTTGCGACAACCGCGTCAGTTTTCAAAGATAAAATACCAGGGCAAAGCGATATAGCAAAATTGCCCGTTCCGGAAGGTCCAAATGCCATCGGAACAAGAATAATCAATTTGAAAGATAACAGCAGGTTTGATACGATTCAAAAATCAGCCAGGTATATTACGCTCCAGTTATGGTATCCTTGTGAGAAACTTTCTTCAAAGCCTTTAGCTGATTATATTCCCGACAAAATATTCGTCGATTCGTTGGTAAGGGCAAAGTATTACAACCAGGACAGCACTACATTATCCAATTTTTATCATTTAAAAACCCATAGTATCCTTAATGCGAAGTTATTAAAGTCGAAAAGTAAATTTCCGGTATTATTTTTCTCACCGGGCATGGGTGTTGCAAGAGCCAATTACACAAATATTTGCGAAGAATTAGCAAGCCGGGGCATTGTTATGATAATGGTTGACCATATATACGAAACCACAACCAGGCTGCCCAACGGGCGTATCGCCGACCCGAGCCAGGACCGCGATTCAACGCTCAATACCATGATTACCAACTGTGTTAAGGATTTATCATTCGTAACTGATCAAATCTACAATCGGAAGACTGCATTAAGAGCCTTTGTTGGAGATTATATCGACCAGGGCAGGATAGGGGCTTGCGGGCACTCATTAGGAGGTAATATCGCAATGGAGGCTACTATTGCCGATAACAGGATAAAGTACAGCGTAAACCTCGACGGTGGGTTTTTTGATCACTTGAAAGGTAAACATATTAATTCGCAATGTTTGATGATAAGGGAATCGCCGATATATTCTGACGAGGAGCTTAAGAAAAAGGGCCGCACCAGGACCGGACTTGAAAAAAGAGCCGGCCAATTCAACAGAATAGTGGACACATTACTGGAGGGAACAAAGCATCCGTGTTATAGTTTCAAAATTGAGGGTACCGGTCATTTTAGTTTTTCAGACGCCCCCTACTTAATGCCGGGCTTGCTAACTATGTTCGGAGGTAAAATAATCGACAAGGACCGAAGCCGAATAATTTTATCCGATTGCATCTCGGCATTTGTTAAAAGCAGCAGTAACAAAATTTCCGAAGGCCTGGTTAGTAAAATTAAATCTTATCCCGAGATCGATGGGTTAAAACTATATTGATTCATGCGCACGTTGACGCTTAAAACAATGTTATTGGCGGATAGAAGTATCTGTCATTGCTCATGTCGCCCCAAACGAATACAAGATTGGTTTACCTAAAAAGCATTTAGCCTTATCGCATCGGTATAGTTATTCCGGATACCACTATAATGGTCCAGTAGTCTTTGTTGAACATGATCATGCTCCCAAACCGCCAGTCGTTCCAATCCTTCGCATTCTTCCTGAGTAGCTTTCCTGCTATTACCTTCTGTAACAATCGAACAATCATCTGGATTCCCAATTTCCTGTTTAAAAAATGGAACGGGTACTTTTAAATCTTCCGGAAGTTCCTTTTTGCCTATGATTTTCCAACCACCGCTATTAATCGCACTTCGATGAACAATTAATTTAAAGAGAACATTAGATTTTTCAATCAGATCGAGATCAGATATTTCCAAATCAGTTTTAAAGTCATAAAAGGCATAAACAAGTTTATTTATTATCCTACCGTAGGTATGATAGCGCCCATCAATCGGTACCCGTACAAATGATCCAATCACTTCCTTTTGCCTCATTAATTTTGTTTTAAACCTAAGTATTTATCTTTCGCCGTTCGCCTTTAACCTTTCACCTCCCTTACTGCACCGCCCACTCATGTATCCCCGCCGAATTATCCACCGGCAGCTGTACTTCCAGTTTTAAAGCCGTAGTTTGCACAGGTTCAAAGTTCAGTACATTGTACTTATCCTTAGCGATTTCGTAAGGCGTCGTGTTTTTCACCGGCAGCCATTCCCCGGCTTTTTTATAATAAAGCTTGTAGGTTGCCGGAACGGCGCAGCCGCCATCGGGTTTGTCATCGTACCAGTACACTTTTGATTGGGATACGGTATGCACGGTATCAAAATCATACTGTACATACTCGGTGCTGTTTTGCTTTGGCCACCAGTGCAGGTAGGGCATGCTGTGGTCGTTTGAGTTTTGCGGGTCGTACTGATCGTTCAATGCTTTCAGCATTCTTTTGCCTTTTACCGAGCCCGATACTTTGCTGGTACTGGCAATGGTCGGGGCGGGCTGCGGCCTTGAGGCAGATGCTTCATAAGGTATCCACACCGTCATTTCGCTGGCGCCGCGATTAGCCCAGGCATAATATGGGATGGCCGTTACCTTTTGGTCTGTTTGCAAAAGCGCATCGGTATTCAATTGGCGCTTTGTGCTTTTCCCTTCGGCGGTGATCACTTCCACGCCGTTTAGCATATTTGCTTTAAAGAGTGCATTGCTGACCGCCATCTTGTCTACGGTGATATCCTGTACCAGGCTGTCCCGATTATCGGGGCCTTCGAGGCAATATATCACCGGGCCGCGTTCGAATACAAAACGGTCCTTATCGTCTTCCACCTGTTTATTGGCAATTACCTTTTGGGTTTCCATGGGCAAGTTCATGGTCACTTTATCGCCCTTTTTCCATTGGCGGTTTAGCACTGCATAGCCTTTGTCGGCTTGATAAGTTACGGGCTTGCCGTTTATGCTAATAGTAACCGGCACCGGGTGATTACCCACAAAAGTATATAAGTCGCCCGGCACAGGCTTTGCCAGCGCCCAGCCGGGTATCCGCAACTTTAGGGTAAACCGGCCGCTTTTTGCCGGGTTAACCATCATATCTACCCTGCCGTCCCAGGGATAATTTGTTTTTTGAACGATATTTACTTTTCCGGCATTTAGCGTAATATCACTTGAATTGCTCATGAACAGGTTAATATACAGGTCATTTTTATCATGGGCATAAACATAGCCTGGTACCGATGGTAAAAAGCGGGTCATGTTTGAGATACAGCAAGCGCAGCTGAACCAGGCGCTGCGCTGGTTTTGTCCCATGGATGAAAGCACATTAGGGTAAAAGAAACGGTTGCCGCTTAACGAGACGCCTGATAGCAGGCCGTTGTACAGCGTACGTTCAAGCACATCGATATACTTGGCATCGCCGTGCAGTAAAAACATGCGGCTGTTCCAGTATACATTGGCAATCGCCGCGCAGGTTTCGGCATAGGCCGACATATTCGGCAACTGGTAAGCATCCCCAAAGGCTTCGCCGTTGCCGGTTGCGCCAATACCGCCGGTAATGTACAGTTTCTTGCTCACCACATCGTTCCAGATATCGTCAATGGCGTTCAGATATTGCTTGTTCCCGGTCAGGGCCGCAACGTCGGCCATGCCGGTGTACATGTACGCCGCCCGAACCGCGTGGCCCTCCGCTTCGTGCTGGTCGACTACCCTTTTATCGGCCTGGTTATAACTATCGCCTTTCGGCCCGCGGATATCCAAAAAGAACTTTGCCAGGTCGAGGTACTTTTTGTTCCCGGTAACGCGGTATAGTTTTACAAGGCCGATCTCAACGATCTGGTGGCCGGGGTATTTTTCTTCTTTGCCATAGCCAAAGGTGCGCACCAGCAGGTCGGCATTTTTAAGGGCGATATTGAGCAGGGTCCTTTTACCGGTAGCCTGGTAGTGGGCGACAGCAGCTTCATACAAATGCCCGGCATCATACAATTCATGACTTAAAATCTCTTCGTTCTCCCAGCGTTTTTTTCCAATCCACTCATGCGGCTTTTTCGCGTTCACCGTGCGGAAGGTGTACAAATAGCCGTCCTTTTCCTGCGCCGCGCCGATAATGCCGATGAGGGTATCAATGTACCGTTCCAGTTTGGGGTTGCTTTTAACCTGCATAGCGTACGAAGCGCCTTCAATCACTTTATAAATATCCGTATCATCAAAAGGGAATTCGCTGAGCTGATCGCCTGACAGCATTTTGGCGGCCCGTAAAAAATTGTCGACCCTGCCGTGCGTCTTGCATTGTGCCAGCACATAGGGTATGGTTACATTGGCATTGGTCTCCATTTTGGGCTGCCAAAAGCTATCGTTCACATGTACCTGTGTAAACGGGACGGGTTGTATGGGGTAATCTTTTTGCTGGGCGGAGAGACGCGCGGCTGCTATCATAAACAGGCTTAGCGCGATAATCGAAATGTTTTTTGGACTTATCATAAACCGACACTTTCCCAAAATAGTATCCAGGGAAACTAAAGGTAGCAAAAATTAAGACTTACGAAGTTTTGAAAACTCCGTAAGTCTTAATTTTGGTTTATCTATTGCGCCAGGGGCGTATTGCTGTACACATGGTACTCGCCGGGCGCAAGGGTAGTGTTATATGGCAGCGAGGTAACGTTTATGCTGGTACCAGTTAAGTTGTCGTACCAGGTTCCGGTCGAAGGGAAGCTGATAACCGCAGGTTCTGATACCACATCAAAATTACCGATCACCTCAACCTTAGCGTCCGAACCGAGCAATTGAATAAATTTAACAGATCCGCCCAAATTGTAGCTGAACGTATTGGTAGTGAAAACCGGGTTTTTGATCTTCATTTTTATCATTTTGGAATAAACGCCGAACAAATGCAGGCGGTTAGGATCGGTCATATATTCCCACAGGGGTGGTTTGTCAGATAGCCGGCCGCCGTAGTCGTTGATACTTTTATCATAGCCGCGCTCCCCAAACTCCCACAGCATTTTTGGCCCGGGCGATGAAAACATAAAGGCCGCGCCCATTTCGTCACGCTTTAAACCTGTAGCCAGGTCCTTAATATTATAGCTTCCGTTGCTGTTGCCGTACATGCCGTTTTTAAACTGAAGCCGCTCCTCATCATGGCTCTCAAAATAGCATACCAGCGCGTACGGATTGGTAAATGACCACGAGTCATAAAATAAGCCGGTAAGGTCCCACGAGCCGCCGCTGTCGTTATAGCTCATCAGGGCCTGCTCGCCGTTGGTGCTTAAATTTGCGCAGGTCATCATGCCCTCGTTTGCCAGTTCATTTTCTTCCTGGTTGCTTGCAAAATCCTCGAGGATCACATAAAATTTTGGATCTATCGATTTCATAAAGTCGTTATAATACTTCCAGATGGCTACCCTGCTGGCATCATATTGTCCCCAAAGATTAACATCGCTGCCCGAATTCTTTTGTGTAAACCCTTTAGCCAGGTCGAACCTGAAGCCATCGATGTGGTATTCCGTCATCCACCATTTCAGCACATTTTTTACAAAGTATTTTGTGGCCTCGCTTTCATGGTTAAACTGGTAGCCCACATTGAAAGGATGCGTTGGCACGGTATTATACCAGGGGTTGTCGGCAGTTGGCACGCCGCCGCTTGCATACATCTGCACCATAGGCGATGATCCGAATGAGTGGTTTAAAACGATATCCTGGATAACGGCAATACCCTTTCCATGGCAGGCATCTATCAGGGCCTTCAGATCATTCTTGGTACCGTAATATTTATCCGGCGCGAAATAGAAATCCGGGTTATACCCCCAGGAATCATTGCCTTCAAATTCGCTGAAGGGCATCAGTTCAATGGCGTTTACGCCCAGCCTTACAAAGTAATTCAGGGTATCTTTAATTGTCTTAAAGTCGTGCGTTGCTACAAAGTCGCGTACCAGCAACTCATATATCGCCAGGTTTTTCGGGGCCGGACGTGTAAACGATGTGTTTTGCCATGCGTAAACCGGCTGGTTTGCCCAAAAAGTACTTACAATGCCCGTGGCCCCGGATGGATATGGCTTTAAGCCCGGATACACCGTATGCGAAGGCGTATTTATATACTGGTCGTTATTGGGGTCAAGTATCTTTTCAGTATAGGGGTCAGCCACCTTTAGCGAGCCATCAATCAAGTACTGGTACGCATATTCTTTGGCAGGATCCAAATTGTCGACCTGTACCCACCAGCGGGTGCCGTCAACCGAGTTCTTCATGGCATATTTATCGCCGGACTGCCAGTTATTAAATTCGCCGATCACCGAGACGGATTTTTTCTTTGGCGCGTACAGGTTAAAGATTACCGACTTACCTCCATTGATGAAAGTAACGCCATCTCCCGCTCCTGACGGAGGGTCAACCCCCGTGGGATTTTTATTTCCGGTATCGTTCCCTGAATTATTGTTAGCAGGAGATTTTTTGCATGATGTAACTCCAATCAGCAATATACCGATCAGCAATAAGTATAAATTCCTAATGTTCATATCTTTTTATGTTATAACTGGTTTACTACACTAAACTGCTTTTTTATACTTTTTGTATGGGAGAAAAGATAAAAATATCGCAGGCTGCTTTACGCGCTATAAAAGTATTAATTTAATCTTATAAAATTACAGGCAACCTTCAGAATCGGTTTATCCGACAAATTTTTTGACCAGGCCGATCAATACTGCCATATCAAATGGCTTTTGCAGGTATGCGTCCGCAAGCCCTTGTTCAGCAATCTCCTTTATATTGCTTACCGCGGAAATGATAACGATAGGAATATGCTTTGTAGCCGGGTTTGACTTTAGCTCTTTGCTTAGCTGCTGCCCGTTTGCATCGCTTTTCCATTCGGTTAGCCAGTGATCGATGAGAATAAGGTCGGGCTTATGCTTGTCCAGGTGCTTAAGTATTTTGGAATCCCCCGATTCAATGACCTCGTACTTCTCCTCGGAAAGGATAAAAACGATGGTATCCCTGATGTCTTTATCGTCCTCAATTACAAGTATTTTTTTGGCCATATCCTTTTTGCGCGCTGTTTTAGCAATTTAACAATTAATGATATGCTTTGTGTTCTTACGGATAATTTTATTTTTAGGGCGGGTTGAGGCCAAGATTATAACAAACCCTGCACCTGGGCTCATAGGTTTCCTTTTCGCCTATCAATATTTTATTATCGTCGGGGCTAAGCCTGTAGGAGTACATAGCGGGATTACCGCAGCGCACACAAACCGCAGGCAGTTTGGTTACCGATTCGGCCATAGCAATCATATCGGGCATAGGGCCGAAGGGCTGGCCTTTAAAGTCCATATCAAGTCCGGCTACAATCACGCGCACCCCCTTGTTTGCCAGTGCATTGCATACCTCCGGCAGCGCGGCATCAAAAAACTGGGCCTCATCAATCCCAACGACATGCACCTCGCCGGCCAGCAGTAGTATTTCGGATGCGTTTTCGACAGGCGTGGAAGGGATGGAATTGGCATTATGTGAAACGAGGGCGTTTTCAAGGTAACGCGTGTCGGCTTTCGGGCTGAAAATTTCAACGTTCAGCCTCGCAATCTTTGCGCGGTTCAGCCTGCGTATCAACTCTTCCGTTTTCCCCGAAAACATAGGGCCGCAAACTACTTCGATACTGCCGCCGAACTCGCTTTTCCGTTTAAAAACATCTTCGTTGTATACCATGGGTCATTAGTCATTGGTCATTGGTCACTGGTCATTCGATGTTGTTTGGTTAACGAAATAAAACCATCTAAAATGCTCCGTTAGGAGCAAAATATCGGTAGAAAATTGGCTAACCGAACAATGCGTGCCCTACGCAAAGGTGCCTTGTACCGCACCTACGGAGCGGTTTTGTCTGTTGAAATTTCTTCTACCCATATTTGCCCCCGATGGTGGCAGGGCCTTAAGTAAACGAAATTGATTCATCATTGGTCATTTGATGTCGTTTAGTTAACAAGGGAAGCTACTAATTCTTCCCGAAACGCCGGTGGCCTCACCCTGCCCTCTCCAAAGGAGAGGGTTCTAAAAAGGCATAGCGAAGAGCGCAGCTAAAGTCCTCTCCTTTGGAGAGGATGAGTGAGGGCTTCGCCGTTTAGGTGAGGTCAAAATGCCAACTGGACCCCCGTTAGACGACATTGATCGGCTATTGGTCACTGGGTTTTACTTTTTCAAAACGACACTTATCCTTTCTAAATCAATGACTAATGACTAGTGACCAATGACTAAAAAACCAAATATCAGAATTTAATCTTATTTTTGATTAGCATTTTCGAACATTGAGACATGAAGCAAAAAGAAGTATTTAAAAAGATAGGTGGAATTATACAGGAGCTGAATGACCAATATGAATACCTGAAGACCGTAGAGGGCAATTTAAACGACCTGGAGCTTGAGCTGTTTGTCGCTAACGCCCATTTTCTGACGGACCACATTGAAATTTTATGTAAGCTGAATTTACAAAACATTGCTGTAAAGCAGCCTGCCGCGAAACAGGAAACTAACCGCGAGCAAAAGTATTTTGAGCCTGTAGTGCAGCAAATGAAACATGGAAACGCTGCAACAGAAGAAAAACCTGCGAAACAGCCTGAAAAACCGGCTGAGCCCGCAGCAGAAAAGGACAATAAGCACGATGACACGCCGGTTCCGCATATTGACCTTAGTGATGCGGCGCCGGTTGATACTTATTCGGTTGTTATGGAAGAGCCCGAAACCATCAGGCATGAATTGGTACTGGATGAAGCTGAGAACTGGGACGAGGAGGAAGAAACCATTGAAAATGACCGGCTGAAGACTGCGAAGAAAACAAAAGTAAATACGCCCGAGCCAAAAGAGCAGCTTAACGGTTCTGCCGAAGCCAAAGAAGTAAAGCATGACGCAGAGAAAAAGGAGGATGCCGCGGCGAAAACAACCGATGATGAAGTGCTTACCATAAATCAAAAAATGTCATCTCAGCTTGGTGAAAAGGCGATGTCGAAAACCGAACAACTGAGCATAAAGCCGATAAGCGATATTAAACTGGCCATTACCCTGAACGACAAACTGCTTTATGTAAAAGATCTTTTTAACGGATACAACCTGGCCTACAGCGAGGCGATTGAAATATTGAACCGCTTTAACACCTTTGAGGAGGCCATGCGCTTTTTGAAGACCAACTACGTGACAAAAAATAACTGGGACAGCAAACCGGCCACTACGGAAAAGTTTTACGCGCTTTTGAAAAGGCGGTACGCTTAGAAAAAGCTTAAAGGCGAAAGCTCAAAGCGAAAAGCTTTTCTACTTTCAATTTTGAGCATTTTTCATTTTAGCTTTCTGCTTTGGTCTTTTAGCTTTCAGCGCTACACAATCCCCATCCTGTGAGAATCCAGTTTTACGAGCACGAAGATAAGCATCGTAAAGCCTAATAATGATGAGCCGCCATAGCTGATCAATGGCAGGGGTATCCCGATAACCGGGGCCAGGCCTATGGTGGTGGCGATATTTATCATTACGTGGAAAAATATGACCGAGGCTACACCGTAACCATAAATGCGCGAAAAGGGCGATCGCTGTCGCTCAGCGATCATTATTATCCTTAATACTAAAAACAAAAAGAGCCCCAAAACTACTACTGATCCGGCGAACCCCCACTCCTCTCCTACCGTGCAAAAAATAAAGTCGGTGCTTTGAGCGGGTACAAACGAATACTTTGTTTGCGTACCGTGCAGATAGCCTTTGCCCCAGAGCTTGCCGGAGCCGATGGCAATCTTCGACTGGTTTACATTGTAGCCTTGTCCGCGGAGATCGCTTTTGATGCCCAATACAATATCGATGCGCACTTTTTGATGCGGCTGCAGCAAGTGGTTGTAAATAAATTTTACGCTGAAAATAAAGGCAATGCAGATAGCAAGGCCTGCGGCTATCGTAAATACCAGCTTCTTATTTTTACGGAAGAGTAAAATGATCAACGCAGCCAATATCACAACCGCTGCAACTACATAAAGCGGACTGTAAAGTATAGAAGTCAGGAACAGGGCAATAAATAAAACGCTTATTACCAGGAAATATGGTGAAAGGCCCTCGCGGTATAATACAAAGATAAGCGAATAAAAAACCAGGGTTGAGCCCATATCCGGCTGCAGCAAAATGAGCATCATCGGTACGCCGATTATTGCGCCGGCTATCAAAAAAGACCGCAATTCGGTTACCTTAACATTTGTAGCGCTTAAATACCGGGCTAACAGCAGGCATGTGGTGAATTTGGCGAATTCAGAGGGCTGCAGCTTAAACCCTCCGCCCAGGGATATCCAGGCTGCATTGCCGCCAACGCTGCGCCCCACAACCAGCACAAGGATGAGCAATAGCACCGTTATTACGTAAAATGCCGGCGCTAGTGCAGTGATAAACCTGCTTTCGAGCAGCAATATGATGATTGCGACAACCAGGGAAACGACGATATATAAAAATTGCTTCCCGTAATTGGTAGTGAGGTCAAGGATGCCCGGCCGGCGTTCATCGAATACGGCGGAATGAATATTAAACCAGCCGATAGCGCACAGCACAAGGTAAATGAACACCGTCACCCAATCTACATTAAAAAAGAAGCTCCGCTGGTTATTCATCTTCTTTATGTCTTGTCATTGCCGCCAGATAGGTGATCTTTTGCCGTCCTTTTTCACCATTTGATGCGCTTTTCAATCCATTTTGCTTTACCGGCCGGCTGCCGGGGTTTAACTTCCTGGCGGTGTCTTTATTAGCCGGTTTTACCGGCGCTTTAGGCCGGTAGATATCACTATCGGGAAGCAAGTTTTTATTTATGATATAGTCTATTTCGGCCTGCGGCTTGGTTATTTTGCCCGTCAGGTACTTCTCAACCAGGTAACTGGCGATAGGCGCCGCATAGGTAGCCCCATAGCCTGCATTTTCAACTACAACAGCAATCGCAATGCGGGGATGTTCGCGCGGGGCAAATGCCACAAAAATAGAGTTAGATTTTCCGCGGGAATTTTGCGCGGTACCGGTTTTGCCGCACATCACTATGCCCGGTATTTTGGCAGCTGCAGCCGTACCGTAATCAACAACGCGCTGCATCCCGTCGATCACCGGTTCAAAGTAAATGGAATCAATGCCAACATAGTTCTTTTGCTTATACTCAGCTTTGATGATGGGTTTATCGCCAATTGCCTTAATTAGATGGGGCTTATAGTAAAAACCGTGATTAGCTATGGTACATTCTATATTTGCCATTTGCAGCGGGGTCGATAATAATTCGCCCTGGCCTATAGCCAACGATATAATGGTATTGGCGCGCCAATGGTTTTCGCCGTATATTTTGTCGTAGAATAACGGCGTCGGCACATTCCCACGCCGTTCATTGGGCAAATCCACGTCCAGCTTAACGCCAAAGCCAAATTTGTTGACTTCTGCGCGCCAGTCGATATAAGTACTTCGGGTGTTCCGGGAGCCATTTTTATTCATTACCCGGTCGAATACATTACAAAAATAAGTATTGCACGACATGGCTATGCCCTTGCGAAGATCGGTTACGCCATCGAAATGCTCGCAGCCTACCTTATGATTTCCGGCCATATAATAATGCGGGCAGAAATAGGTGGTTTGAGGGTTTATTATGCCTTCCTGCAACGCAATCAAAGCCGACAATGGTTTAAACGAGGAGCCGGGCGGATAATAAGCCTGGATAGGCCGTATCAGCAGCGGGCTGTAGGGGTTGTTGTACAGGGCCGCCGCGTTATTGCCGCGTTCGCGGCCCACCAGTAAGTTTGGATCGTAGGTGGGGCTGCTCACAAAACACAGAATTTCGCCGGTAGAGGGTTCAATGGCCACAATGCTGCCCACCTTGTTCTTCATCAGTTTTTCCCCCAGCTTTTGTATGTCTATATCCAGCGATGAAGTTAAGCGCAGGCCGGCGACGGCGGCAGTATCGAACATACCATTCGCATAGCGGCCTTTGGGCTTATTGCGCGAATCGACCATTAAATTTTCAACGCCCCGCTGTCCGCGTAACACGCTTTCGTACGATTTCTCGACCCCTGTCACACCCTTATAATCGCCGGGGTGATAATATCCTCCTGAGTTTTTTATGTCCTTATCCTGCACCTCGCCGATAAATCCGAGAAACTGGGCAGCAACCGAGTCGGGGTAATACCGCAAATACCTTGTCGACGAATAAAAGCCCGGGAATTCGGAAAGCCGCTCCTGCACTGAAGCGTACGTAGTCACCGAAAGTTGTTTTTCAAAAACCGAAGACAGGTAGGGTGAATATTTTACGGCCTTAGCCCATTGCTTATCAAAAGTGGCCCTGTCAATGCCCAATAGTTTGCAAAATTCAACCGTGTCAAATGGCTTAACCTGTTTTGGTATCACCATAATATCGTAAAAGGGCACGTTTTGAACAAGGATTTTGCCGTTACGGTCTAGTATCGGCCCGCGGGCCGGATTGTGAATGATTTGCCGGCGTACATTGTTGCTGGCATAAATTGCGTAGCGGTTATCTATGATCTGGATATAAAACAGCCTGGCCAGCAGTATAATAATTATAGTTATAAAAATCCCCGCGATGACATACCTCCGCTCAAAAAAACTATTCATTTACGCTCTTTCCTTCTGAAAAATAATAGGCCTGAAATTAACATTAAAAATACTGTAAATAATGAACTGAATATAACCCTGCCAAGTATATATTCCAATCCCGAAAAGTTAAAAGATTCGAGGTAGAAGAGAAAAAAATGATGAAATAAAGTAAGCACAAGGGCGTAGGTAAAAAACCAACGGAAACCCATTATGCTCAGGGTTGGTTCAGGCTCGTTATCAAAGCCTTCTTTTTGCACCGTGATGCTGATGAATACGATGCGTACAAACGCAAGCAGGATACAAGCTGCCGCGTTTAAACCCGGTGTGTCATAAAAGGCATCAATGGTTAGCCCGGTTATAAAAGCCAGCACAAACAACAGCAAATTCGGCGTCTCGAAAGGCAGCAGCAGAATAAATAAAATATAGAAGTACGGCGCAGAAATATTGTATACGCTGATATTCTTCAGCAAAAAAACCTGTATGAAAACCAATACCACGAACCTTACCAGGTTGATAAAAATAGTTTTACTCATCTTTTTTCTGCTGAGCCTCCAACCCGGAGTGTTCTCCTGCAAATTTGTTTTCGACTACATCAACATATTCCAGCGTACTGAAATCAACGGAAATCGCTACTTCCATATTTAGCGAATAGCCGCCTCCTTTAATATGCAGGCTGCTTACCTTGCCAATCGGAATTCCTTCCGGGAAAAGCGAATACCCGGAGGTTACCACCCATTCGCCTATTCGCGGCTGCGCGTTGTTCGATACATCTTTAAGCACGCATTTGCGGGGATTAATGTCATCGCCCCACTCAACATAGCCTATATCTTTATTGCGGGCCAGCATGGCGCTGAATTGCGAGTCTTTATGCAGCAGGGATTGCACCACCGCGAAATGCGCAGATACGTAAACAACTTTCCCCACAATGCCCTTGCTGCAAATAACCCCCATGCCCTTCGTTACACCATCATTGCTTCCTTTATTCAGCGTAAGATAATTATTGCTGCGGTTAACCGAATTATTGATCACCCGCGCTACTATATATTCATATTGCTGCTTATAAACCGTATCCGTTACCTTGTGTTTTTTTATGGTATCGATATAAAAGGACGATTTGAGCTGGTTGCGCAATTGGGCATTCTCGCGGGCTAAACCATCGTTTACTTTTTTTAACGATAAATATCCATAAAACTCATTAATCCTTGCATATAAATTGCCGGTTAGCTGGTTGGATGAGTTTATAAAAGTGGCCTTCTGGAACGAGTTGTATTTTATGTAAATAACCAGGGCCGACACCTCGAATATAAGGAACAAAAAAAATGCGTTGTACTTGCTGACAAATATCCAGAGGTTACGCATGGTTTATTTAGATATGAGATGTGAGATACGAGATATGAGATTATAAACTTCTAAATGTCTCAAATCTCATATCTGATATCTCACATCTAAATTATTGCATTAAAAACTTAAAATTTCCAATATTTTTAAGCGCTGTCCCGGTTCCGCGGACTACTGCGCGGAGCGGGTCTTCGGCTACGTGCACGGGCAGCTTGGTTTTTGCGGCTATGCGCTTATCCAGCCCACGCAGCAGCGCGCCCCCGCCGGTCAGGTAGATACCGGTTTGATAAATATCGGCCGATAACTCGGGCGGCGTAATTTCCAATGCCTTCAGGATTGCCTCTTCAATCTTCGAAATTGATTTGTCAAGGCAGTGGGCAATCTCGGAGTATGAAAGCATGATTTGTTTGGGAACGCCTGTCATAAGGTCACGGCCCTGTACTGCAAAATCAGCCGGAGGATCGGCCAGCTCAGGTAAAGCCGCTCCAACTTCAATTTTTACTTTTTCGGCGGTGCGGTCACCGATCATAATATTATGCTGACGGCGGATATATTGCACAATATCCGAGTCGAAATTATCACCCGCTACGCGGATTGACTGGTCGCAAACAATGCCTGATAAAGCGATAACCGCAATCTCGGTAGTACCGCCGCCGATATCAATGATCATGTTGCCCATGGGCTCCTCCACGTCGATACCGATGCCTACTGCGGCAGCCATCGGTTCGTGAATGAGGTACACCTCTTTGGCGCCTGCGATCTCGGCCGAGTCGCGCACGGCGCGCTTCTCAACTTCGGTAATACCTGATGGAATGCAGATCACCATGCGCAGCGAGGGGAAAAACCAGCCTTTGCCCTGGTTTATCATCTTTATCATGCCGCGTATCATGTGCTCGGCAGCATTAAAATCGGCAATTACGCCGTCTTTTAACGGACGTACCGTACGGATGTTATCATGCGTTTTGCCTTCCATCTGCATGGCCTGGCGCCCTATGGCAATTAATTTGTTCGTTGTACGGTCGAATGCGACGATGGATGGCTCGTCGACAACAACTTTATCATTATGTATGATGAGGGTATTTGCGGTACCTAAATCTATAGCGATTTCCTGTGTAAAAAAATTAAATAAACCCATTTAATGTTATTTGAAAATAATCTGCAAAGTTAAAAATATAATAGCACGAATTGCACGAATGTAAGCTAATTAAAATGAATTAATCACCACAAACTGACGCAATTGATAACTATTTTCATTTTCCAAAATTCTTGTCTGATCACACCCGTTCGTGTAAGTTGGAACTCACTAAAGCTCGTGCAATTCGTTTAAATTCGTGAAATTAGTGTTCAATAATTAGTGTTTAAAATGCCGAACCCCGGTTGTTACCATAGCTATATTCTTCAGGTCGCACATCTCAACTGAAAGTTTGTCATTTATTGAGCCGCCCGGCTGCAGCACCGCCAAAACTCCGGCATCGGCCGCCAGCTCAACGCAATCGGGAAAAGGGAAATAAGCATCAGAGGCCATTACAGCGCCATGCAGGTCGAAGCCAAAACTGTTCGCTTTTATTACCGCCTGTTTTAGTGCGTCGACCCGCGAAGTTTGCCCCACGCCGCTCGCCAGCAGCTGGTTATTTTTTGCAAACACGATGGTATTCGATTTGGTATGTTTCACTATTTTGTTGGCAAAGTGCAAATCCCTTAACTCATGTGCGGTCGGCTGTCGTTTTGTAACAGTTGTCATCTGTTCCGGCCCCTCTATCACTAAGTCCTTATCCTGTTCAATTACGCCATTCAGCAGCGTCTTAAATTGTTTAACCGGCAACACAACCGGCTGACGGATCAGTATAATACGGTTCTTTTTCTCTTTTAGTATGCTCACTGCCTCGTCAGTAAATGCCGGGGCGATCAAAACCTCGTAAAATATTTTACTTATCTCGGTCGCCGTTTCCGCATTGATTTCATCATTAGCTACAATTACACCCCCAAAAGCCGAAACCGGGTCGCAGGCCAGGGCGTCTATCCAGGCCTCTTTGATAAAATTGCGGGAAGCAATGCCGCAGGCATTGGTATGTTTTAAAATAGCTATGGTCGGCTCGGTAAATTCATCGATCAAGCTAACGGCGGCATCCACATCCACCAGGTTATTATAAGAAAGCTCCTTACCATGCAATTTGGTGAACATGTTGTCGAGGTCGCCGTAAAATACGCCTTTTTGGTGCGGGTTTTCGCCGTAACGCAGCACCTGGCTGGTTTGTATGCTTTCTTTAAAAACAGGCAGTGGTTCTTCCTGGTTAAAATATTGAAATATTGCCGTATCGTAATGCGAGGAAATATTAAAGGCTTTATGCGCAAAAGCGCGGCGCTGGTCGATGGATGTCCCGCCGTTTTGGGTTTTCAGGATATTTTCCAGCTCCGAATAATCTTTTTTCGACGCGACGATCATTACATCTTTAAAATTTTTCGCCGCCGCCCGGATCAGCGAAATACCGCCGATGTCGATTTTTTCAATGATCTCGTCTTCCTCCGCGTTTGAACGCACAGTTTCCTCAAATGGATAAAGGTCGACGATTACAAGGTCGATCTCAGGTATCTCAAATTGCGTGATCTGTTGTTCATCCCCTTCAAAACCCCGGCGCGCAAGTATCCCGCCGAACACTTTGGGGTGCAGCGTTTTAACCCGGCCGCCCAATATGGATGGGTACGACGTAAGGTCTTCTACAGCCACAACGCCAACCCCCAAATTGCGGATAAAAGTTTCCGTTCCCCCTGTTGAATATATCGTTACCCCAAGGCGGTTAAGCTCATGAATTATTGGCTCAAGGCCGTCTTTATAATAAACTGAAATTAAAGCATTTTTTATCTGCACAGGATGGCTCATTAACATCGGATTTTGAAGCCGCAAAGGTAATGAATGTCGTTGAGTGATTAGGCATTAGCGTATGAGTTTTTTTTGATTTATTTGGCACGCAGAACTCATGCTATTTACCTGCCTTCATGAGGTCGCCCTTTTTAGGGTTTAGTTGATAGACCGGGCTTATCGGATGGTCATAAATGTGAATTATTAAACAAAATGAAAATTATTATTTAGTTTTAACGCAATATTTTTATCTTTACACTTACATTTTTTACTTTATCTATATACTATTTACATTGTTTAACCTCGTCACATGAAAAAACTATTACTCCTCGCGGTATTAATTACTGTGTCTTTTGTTGCGTTTGGTCAGAAAATAGCTATCGGTTTGAGGGGCGGCCTCAATTTTGCTGAGCTCCAATCATCCGCCGCCGGCAGCAGTTCGAGCCACACTTCAGATTCATTTACCTCCTTCTCGGTCGGCGCTTTTACAGACATAAAATTCAACAATCTTTCATTGCAGCCGGCGCTTGTTTTAACCGGCAAGGGCGGCCAGGTAGCCAGCGGTGATGGCGGCACCATTCAATTCGACCTGCGTTACCTGCAAATTCCTGTTAATCTTGTTTACCACGCACCCGTTTTGATCGGCGACATCTATATTGGAGGCGGCCCTTATCTTGCCTTTGGCGCGGCAAGCACCCTTACCGAAAACGGGCCGGGAGGTAATGCTTACATTAACACCACATTTGGCAGCACCGGAGATTTCACCTCAACAGAAACGGGGATAAATGGTATTGCAGGTTTACAATTCAAGTCCGGATTCCTTGTACATATAAATTATGATTTTGGCCTCACAAATATATTAAACAACAATGGCCCGGAAGCGGGCCTGGGTACCATTAAAACCCGGACACTTGGCGTATCTATCGGGTTTGTATTTTAAAGGCAGATTTTTTAGATAGACGAATCAATGTCGTTTAGTTAAGACCTTACCTGGCTGTTCGGCCTCACCTAAATCCTCTCCAAAGGAGAGGACTTTAGCTGCGCTCTTCGCCATCCTTTTTCAGAACCCTTTCCTTTGGAGAGGGCAGGGTGAGGCCACCGGCGCGTTTGAGAGCACTTGGCGCTTAACTAAACGACTTTGATGACGAATCATAACCTTTTTGAGTCCGCACTCAAAAACAATAATTTTGTTTGATGGTAAGGATATAAAAAAATATTGCTACCTTAGGATATGACTACATTGATCATCAAATCAGACTCTGAAAAAAAAACCCGCCTTTTCGTTCAATTGGCGGAAGAACTTGGATTATCTGCAAGCGTCAATGATTTTGAGGAATTAGGTGTGAATGCAATGATTAAGGGCATTGGTAGAAAAGCTACCGATGAAGAGTTGTTAGATTACCTTTCAAGAGGCCTTGACGATGAACCTATAGACATCGAGAAAGCATTTTCGAAATATTCACACAAAAAACTATAAATTGGTTGTCAAAATCACTCCAAAAGCTTTAAGGGTTATTGATGGTATAGCGGATTTCGTAGAGTCAAAAAACACAAAAGGCAGCGGTAAACGATATGCAATAAAATTTAAGGTAGCGATAAAAAAACTTGCTTTGAGCAACGTTCAATTCGCTATTTGTAATCACCCTGTGCTTGCAGCATTCAAATACTCGTGCAGCCATTTTAATGATTGGGTTATTGCTTTTAGAATTCAAAACAATGAATTGACAGTTTACGAAATAATACACGGCTCTTTGCTTTTTTGATGAAAGCTAAATACCGATAGTCTCAAACCCTGATCCACCATCAGCTTTTCATCTTTTTCAAAAGGCTTTCGATCACCCTCGGAAAATGCTGATGCTCTAACTGCTGGCCTTTGAATTTGACCACCTCCAGGTTATCCTCCGGATCTATCTTAAACCGGGATTGATGGATGATCTCGCCCTCATCATATTTATCGTTTACAAAATGGATGGTAATGCCCGATTCTTCGTCTTTGGCGGCCAGTACCGCATTGTGAACATGGTCGCCGTACATGCCGGGACCGCCATATTTGGGCAGCAGGGCGGGGTGAAGATTTATCACTTTGTTGGGGAATGCGTGTAACAACGATTCGGGCACAAGCCACAAGAAGCCGGCGAGGACGATCAGGTCCACCTGCAGGTTTTTTAACAGCCTGATCACGTCGTCGGTTTCATAAAATTCACGGCGGGTAAAAATGTGCGAGGGGATTTCGAAATTATCCGCGCGCTGCAGCACATAAGCCTGGGGATTGTTTGTAAGTACCAATACTACTTCCGCCTCGGTGCTGCGTTTAAAATGCTCCATAATTTTTTGAGCATTTGACCCGGATCCTGAAGCAAAAATCGCAATTCTTTTTTTCATTAAAGCTTGTTCACCTTTTAATGTTATAACAGCTAACCAATATTTTATCCTATTGTTTCAATGTAAAAGACAAATAGGTTTTAAAATGTGCGCACCTTTTACACCGCCTCAAATATAAAGTATTCGTCGCAAATAGTTTGTTTTTAAATGCGAATTAGGACTTCGAAACTTTTAGTATTTCGTGGTTTTTGGGGATCGTCAGCTCAATCGGTTCCATTAAGCTGCTGCCTGACAAAACCGTATTGCACAATCCTTCGCGGTTTTGTAAGGGAGTAGTTAGGTTCAATATCACCGGTTTGAAGCACAAGCGAAAACTGACCCAGGTTTTGTATGCCCGCATTGGCAAAGGGCATCGAATTATCGGCAGCCACCGTATCCTGGCAAACCACGTTGGCCTGTAAAAAAAGCTGGTTCGGCGACAATGTCCATCTGGCAGGCTGGGATACCTGTTTTATACAATCGAAGTTTGTAAAGGTACAGGTGTTGTCTTTGTTGAATATAAAATACTGGCTCGAGTCGCAGGCGGTATTCAGTGTATCGATAGATACCTGTGTATTGCCTATATAGTTAAAGGCCAGCACGGAGGCCAGCACCCACTTGCCGCCTGTAAAAAGTGACTGGATGGGGCTTTGATTATTTTTTTTGCACGAATTTATACTAATGGCAAGCAATAAAGCGGCGAAGATGAGCAATGAGCGTTTATTTTTCATATACAGTATACCGGCAAAAATAATTATTCCCCGCCATATTAAGGGTTGGATTTATTATAACGTTTTTATTTGCAAATAGTCTGCGCGGCGCAAGATTTATTGGATTTATAGTTGAAATGATCGTTGCAGTCCATCAGCCTTATTTTCATTTGAAAGTTGATTGTTAAAATATTCACGTCCGGGGTCAATTTTTTTTTAGCTTTGCGCTACAAATTTCAAAACACAATGAGCGTTCTCGTAAATAAAGATTCAAAGGTTATAGTCCAGGGATTTACAGGTAACGAAGGCACCTACCATGCTTCGCAGATGATAGCTTACGGTACGCAGGTGGTCGGCGGCGTTACGCCGGGCAAAGGCGGGCAGCAGCATTTGGAACGCCCGGTATTTAATACGGTTGCCGATGCGGTACAGCAAACCGGCGCGGACGTATCTATCATATTCGTTCCCCCGGCTTTTGCAGCTGATGCGATAATGGAAGCCGCCGAAGCAGGAATAAAGGTAATTGTATGCATCACTGAAGGTATCCCGACCAAGGATATGATCATGGTGAAGGAATATTTAAGCGACAGGGATTCTCGCCTGATCGGCCCCAACTGCCCCGGAATTATTACAGCCGACGAAAGCAAAATAGGTATTATGCCAGGCTTTATCTTTAAAAAGGGAAACGTTGGCGTAGTTTCAAAATCAGGCACCTTGACCTACGAGGCCGTTGACCAGGTGGTTAAAGCCGGCCTTGGCATCACAACTGCCATAGGTATCGGCGGCGACCCGATCATTGGCACACCGACCAAAACAGCTGTCGAGTTGCTGATGAACGACCCCGAAACCCACGGCATCATTATGATAGGCGAAATTGGCGGCAGCATGGAAGCCGAAGCTGCCCGCTGGATAAAAGCGAATGGAACAAAACCCGTGGTAGGCTTTATTGCCGGCCAAACCGCCCCTCCGGGACGCCGCATGGGCCACGCAGGCGCAATAGTTGGCGGCGCCGACGACACCGCAGCAGCCAAAATGAAAATTATGCGCGAATGCGGAATCAGGGTAGTGGAATCGCCTGCGGAGATTGGCGCGGCAATGGCGGAGGAACTAAAAAAGGTAAAAGCCTAGCCCCCTAACCCCCTGAAGGGGGAACTGAAAAACATTAAACTCCTGGTTTGGCCGGGATTTTTTATGCCATGCCATTAACCATAAAATCGAAAACAGTGCCTTTGGTTAAGTTAATTTTCAAATTGAAAAAACAATTCCCGCCATCTTCCACTAAAACAATGCCTTTTTTCCAGTAGTATTTCTCAGCTGTAGTGCAAAAACAATTAACCCAAACTTCTTTTTCTCCCTTCGAATTAATGATTGGTATCAGCTGTTTATAGTATTTTGCAGGGTTTCTGATAAAATCACCTGTCCAGGTAAAATTAGGGTCGTGTTTTTTCTTTCTTATTCTTTTAGTGAATGATATTGCGCTATCTTTTTCTATCCTGTTATATTCCGATACCCGTTTGTCAATTAAATCTTCAATTTTTAATATATCATCACCTGATAAAGTGGTTGGCGTAACGTTCTTATCGAAATAATAGTTATTCGCCTTATCAAGCTTTAGAATGGTGTAGATTGCTGTGTCAATTGGTTTGAATGCTTTCTTTCCCTGCTGAGTGATTGCAATTGGTTTATGATCAGGTTGATTACATGCAAAAACCAGAAATATTAATAATGCCAAAACGGGTTTCATGGTTCAAGGTTTAAATAATTACAAGATAAAAATTTAATCTCAATTTCCGTTAAAATGCACGGTATTTTGCTGTTCCATTTTATCGTCAAATCAATGTCAATATCCTCCCAAAAAACACATTAAACCCGCGATTTGTCGTATATTTATGTAGTCCGGAAGCCGGAACAGACCATTCTATCGGTGAAATCGCCAAGCAATCGGTGGAATCAAAAAAACAAGCAATCCGTGAAATCAAAAAAAAATCAGTGAAATCCAAATCAATAATTCAATAAATCAATAATTCAATAATTAATACATGGAATACAATCAATTAACTCCCGAAGAAGAACGGGTAATATTATACAAAGGCACCGAAAGGCCGTTTACAGGTGCATTATTGAATAACAAGGCACAAGGCTTATACGTTTGTAAGCGATGTGATGCGCCGCTGTACACGTCCGAATCAAAGTTCGAATCGCATTGCGGCTGGCCAAGTTTTGATGATGAAATACCGGGCGCAGTAAAGCGGGTGCCCGACGCGGATGGCCGGCGTGTCGAGATCGTATGCGCCAATTGCGGCGCTCATTTGGGACATGTTTTTGAAGGCGAATACCTCACGCCAAAAAATGTACGGCATTGCGTAAACTCGGTGTCTTTGAAGTTTGTGAGTGGTGAGTAGTGAATGGTGAGTGGTGAGTGGATGTCGTTTAGTAAAAAAGGGGTTATTACTTCCTTTTAACTCGCTGGTGGCCTCACCCTGCCCTCTCCAAAGGAGAGGGTTCTGAAAAGGCATAGCGAAGAGCGCAGTTAAAGTCCTCTCCTTTGGAGAGGATTAGTGAGGGCTTCGCCGTTTAGGTGAGGCCAAAATGCCAGGTAAAGCGTTAACTAAATGACATTGAATAGTGAGTGGTGAGTGGATGTCGTTTAGTAAAAAAGGGGTTATTACTTCCTTTTAACACGCTGGTGGCCTCACCCTGCCCTCTCCAAAGGAGACGGTTCTGAAAAGGCAGAGGTGGAAGCGCTCTCCGGTAGATAAACCGTTTAAACGACAGTAGTACTGACGGAACTGCGATTGGACCTGGACGCTGTTTGCCATGTACCGCTCACCAATTTTTGCCCATAAGTTATGCACAATCTTTCAGTTGTAAAATATTGGTGTACTGACCATTGATCGCCGCCCGATCACTGCTCACCGCTCACTATTCACCATTTTGTTTATAACTTATAGGCGATGTTAAAAACTTAAACTAACACCATAAAACTGCATCTCCTATATTTGGTTATAAGTTCGTTACAGGGCTCCCTAATTTACCGGTAACCTTACCGGAACAAACTAGGGAACCGTCGGCCAGCAATGGCGGATGGGCTGACATACAAAACTAAAATAGTTTGGCAGCGATAGGCGGAGGGTGACATTTAAGTAGTTAGAAGTGATAAAAATTAATTATCGCTATTTAAAAAACTAACGCTGCTAAATGCGTGTCGGCTAATGTCAGGGTATAAAAAAAGGGTAATTGATTGGCTTAAATGAACAATATTAAATAAAAGCAGTACATGAAACAGGAGACGGAATTACTACTAAAAGAGAACAAGGACCGCTTTGTTATACTACCGATCAAGTACCCGGATATTTGGGAAATGTATAAAAAATGCGAGGCAAGTTTCTGGACTGCCGAAGAGATAGACCTTGGGGATGATATGAAGTATTGGGACAATATGAACTCAGGCGAGAAGCATTTTGTATCGCACGTACTGGCATTTTTCGCAGCAAGCGACGGTATTGTTAACGAGAACCTGGCGGTTAATTTTATGAGCGAGGTGCAATTGCCAGAGGCGCGCTGCTTTTATGGTTTCCAGATCATGATGGAAAACATCCACTCCGAAACTTACGCGTTATTAATAGATACCTATATTAAGGATCCGGCTGAGAAAGACCGTTTGTTCCATGCGATTGAAACGGTTCCCTGTGTGAAAAAGAAAGCTGAATGGGCGCTTCGCTGGATAAATAACGGTTCATTTGCCGAACGCCTGGTAGCCTTTGCTGCGGTGGAAGGTATATTTTTCTCGGGGAGCTTTTGCTCCATCTTCTGGCTTAAAAAACGCGGCCTGATGCCGGGCTTGACCTTCAGCAATGAATTAATATCCCGCGACGAAGGCATGCATTGCGAGTTTGCCTGCCTGCTGTATAAAATGCTGGAGAAAAAGCTTTCAAAGGAGGCTGCAACCGCTATTATTACCGATGCGGTTGAAATTGAAAAGGAATTTATCACCGATGCACTGCCGGTAAACCTGATAGGCATGAACGCCAAAATGATGAGCCAGTATATAGAGTTTGTAGCCGACAGGTGGCTGGGCGAGCTGGGCTATGATAAGGTGTACGGTGCGTCAAATCCGTTTGATTTTATGGAGATGATAAGCCTGCAGGGTAAAACAAATTTCTTTGAAAAACGGGTTGGAGATTACCAGAAAAGCGGGGTTTTAAATAGCCAGGAAAGTAAATCATTTTCATTGGACGAGGATTTTTAGGAGAGAGGTTAGAGGTTGGAGATTAGAGTTAGATATGAAAAGAAAGTATTGTTGATATTTAACCACAAAGGGCGCTAAGAAGGCACAAAGAACACAGGGAAGAAATAAGAAAATTGAAAATTTAGTACTTGGCGGACTCCGCGTCTTCTCTGTATCTCTGCGGTAAAATTTTCATGAGTTTTTATATAGAATATTAAATTAAGTCACATCTGCCAAAAGCAAAAAAACAGGAGGGGTTATTATGTATGTAATTAAAAGAGACGGAAAACAGGAATCGGTAAAGTTTGATAAGATTACCGCGCGAATTGAAAAACTATGCTATGGTTTAAACCCGGCTTTGGTCGACCCGATTGACGTTGCCAAAAAGGTAATTGAAGGTTTGTTTGACGGTGTCACCACCTCCGAGCTGGATAACCTGGCAGCCGAAACAGCGGCTTCGTTAACCACCAAGCACCCCGATTATGCTTTGCTGGCATCGCGTATAGCGGTATCTAACCTCCATAAAAATACCATCAAGTCGTTTTCAGAAACTATGCGCAAGCTGTACGAGTACGTCGACCCCAAAACCGGTCATGATGCTTCGCTGCTGGCGCCTGATGTCTGGGAGATCATTGAAAAAAATGCCGAGCTTTTAGACAGCACAATTATTTACGACCGCGACTTCGGTTTTGACTACTTCGGCTTTAAGACCCTCGAAAAATCATACCTGTTAAAACTCGACGGCAAGATAGCCGAGCGCCCGCAGCACCTTTTTATGCGGGTATCTATCGGCATACATAAAGAAGATATCGACAGCGCCATCAAAACCTATAATTTAATGAGCGAGCGCTGGTTTACCCATGCTACGCCGACTTTGTTTAATGCCGGTACGCCAAAACCCCAAATGTCCTCCTGCTTTTTGCTGACTATGAAGGATGACAGCATCGAGGGTATTTATGATACGCTGAAACAAACCGCAAAAATATCGCAAAGCGCAGGCGGCATAGGTTTAAGCATACACAATATAAGGGCTACGGGCTCATACATCAGCGGCACCAACGGAACCAGCAACGGGATCATTCCTATGCTGCGGGTGTTTAATGATACCGCACGTTATGTTGACCAGGGCGGCGGCAAGCGCAAAGGCGCCTTTGCCATTTACCTGGAACCCTGGCATGCCGATGTGTTTGAGTTTTTAGACCTCCGCAAAAATCACGGCAAGGAAGAAATGCGCGCCCGCGACCTGTTCTATGCCCTTTGGGTGCCTGACCTGTTTATGGAGCGTGTGGAAGCCAACGAGGACTGGAGTCTATTTTGTCCGCATGAAGCGCCCGGGCTGGCAGATTGCTGGGGTAAGGAATTTGAGAAATTATACAAAAAATACGAAAAAGAAGGCCGTGCCCGAAGGGTGGTAAAAGCACAAGAGCTTTGGTTTGCCATACTTGATGCCCAGGTTGAAACCGGGACGCCATACCTGTTATATAAGGATGCTGCCAACGGCAAATCCAACCAGCAAAACCTGGGTACCATAAAAAGCTCGAACCTTTGTACTGAAATTATTGAGTACACTTCGGCGGATGAGGTTGCGGTTTGTAACCTGGCTTCGCTGGCATTGCCGCGTTTTATAAGGGAAGGTATTTTTGATCACGTTAAGTTGTACGAGGTAGCCTACCAGGCCACCATCAACCTCAATAAGATCATTGATAATAATTTCTATCCCGTTAAGGAAGCTGAGAACTCCAATTTGCGTCACCGCCCTATAGGTTTGGGCGTACAGGGTTTGGCGGATGCATTTATCCAGCTGCGCCTGCCATTTGAAAGTGATGAAGCGAAAAAACTGAACAAGGAGATTTTTGAAACCATCTATTTTGCGGCAATGACTGCCTCGAAAGACCTGGCGATCAAAGACGGCGCTTATGAAACCTTTAAGGGCTCACCCCTGTCACAAGGTAAATTCCAGTTTGATCTATGGGGCGTAAAACCCGATAGCGGCCGCTGGGATTGGGAAAACCTAAGGCTCGATGTAATGAACCACGGTGTGCGCAACTCCTTATTAGTTGCGCCAATGCCGACTGCTTCCACCTCGCAGATATTAGGCAATAACGAGTGCTTTGAACCGTATACCTCAAACATTTATACCCGCAGGGTATTGAGCGGTGAGTTTATCATTGTAAACAAATACCTGCTGCGCGATTTAGTGAACCGCGGGCTTTGGGACAATAACATGAAGGATAAGATCATTACTGCCAACGGCTCGATACAGGATATTGCCGAGATACCGCAGGAGATAAAAGACCTGTACAAAACGGTTTGGGAAATAAAGATGCGCAGCATCATCGATATGGCCGCCGACAGGGGGGCCTACATCTGCCAGTCGCAGTCGTTGAACCTGTTCATTAACTCGCCAAACGCTTCTAAGCTTACCTCCATGCATTTTTATGCCTGGAAGAAGGGCCTCAAGACAGGTATGTATTACCTGCGCACACAGGCAGCATCGCAGGCGGTTAAATTTACCGTTGAAAACCAGGGCGGCAAAAACATGGAACCTGTTATACCCGAATTGGTTGACCAGGTTGCCGATGAAATACCGGCCGGTCCAACCTGCTCGATGGAAGAGGGTTGCGTGACTTGCTCGGCGTAAGTTTTTAGTCCATAGTCCATGGACGATAGACCATAGTTAAATTCAGGAAAATGATCTTGAAATTGACTATGGTCTTTTTGTTTATGTTGACCCGAATAACCTAAATTTGAACGTAAAAAAAACTATCGACCATGGTCCATGGATTATGGACTAAATAATGACCAAACACGAAATTATACATTGTGAGCGTTGCGGCAAAAGCATGGAGTGCAAGGCAAATGCCAACGCCAAATGCCAATGCAGTACCGTGCAATTAAATTTGAACGAAGTGCAGTATATCAGTGAGAATTATGAAGGCTGTATGTGTGCGGCGTGTTTGGGGGAGTTGAAGGAGGAATATAGACTGATAATCTCAAGCCCTTTGAAATTTTTCACCGATAAAATTTTATAAATCCTTTCTAAACCAACGTATCGATTCTACTCTCCATCCTGACGATGTCTTGGTAAACCAAAATTTACTTTCGCGCCCTGTACCGCAAAACAAGTCGTTTTCAAGCCATTCCCTAATAACAAGTCGCTTCGTATAGGGGTTATATTGGGGATAGGATACACACATGTAACCGTAACCGTATCTGCGATGCCAGGCTTTAATACTATCGATGTTATCATAAGAATTGTCTTTTCCGGAATTTGCTTCGTAATCTTTAACAACCACAGCTTTTATTAGCTTTTTGCCGTCCCAACTAAATTTTTTATCAAGCATGAGTGACGGTGGTGACAGAGATGTTAAAGCTGCACCGGATACTTTGTGCGCTGAATCTGTGGAATATTCCTTTTCCAGTTTGGCGCTGTCCTCATTAAACAATTTTTTAAAGTCAACCCCGGTTAGGGGATGAATAAATATTTTTCGTTTGGTTCGCAGGGAATCCAGACGCGGCAGGTAGTAGCCATTCATAAAAGCATATGCTTCATACTTGCTCAAGGGTCTAAAATCGGCTATTTTCTTCAACTCGGTAAGCGTGTCCTTTAAACGTTGTGCTTTTAACCGGCTTGAATGGTTACAGTCAACAAATAATAAGGCGAACAAAATAAAGATAATGTTACGCATCGGATATAAGTGTTTATCTAAACTAAGATTATTTTCTCAAAAAAGATAGTACGTAATAGTTTTTAAGCATGCGTTAATATCGTTAAGACCTGATAAGTGACGGGAATGCAGCGGTTAGCACTCTAAATAAAATAAGACAACCAATGATAATCAGTACAAGCAGGTTTGTCTTTTTCGTCTTCAACTGGAAGGCCACAAAGAAAGATAAAAAGGCACAAAATACAGTAGTGGAAATAGTGCCTTTTATAAAATAGAGCAGTTTATCCGATGGTTCGGTAAATGATAATATGAATTGAAAAAATATCTCCTTAATAAAACAAATGGCTGCCCCGATAAGTACTAAACGACCAACATTTAGCGCCGGCATTTTTTTCAAAGCCTCTTTTTGCGCAAAAATTAGTATAGTAAGGGTAAATGCAAAAATAAGTAACCCATAAATTCTGACCGGTGTATGCGGTATAAATTCAGGAATATCGATTGGAGAAAGAAACAACGCCCACCATAACAGAAGGAGCCAAATAAATAATATTCCGCTGTACTTTGCGATGATAATTGCGACAGGTTTCATAGGAAACCAATTTACGAAGTTTATTTCCAAAGGGATGCAGATTTACGAATTTTTAAAAACTACGAACATATCCTCCACCCGTATTATGCTAATTTGTGTAAACCATGATTTTTACAGTGTAAACCATATAATTAATTGATTAACAGACATATACAATTGTGTAAACCATGAATTATGTAAACCATGTGTAAACCATGTTTTGTGCTTTTTGGGTCATTACCAGGGTTTCAGTGAGACAAGAAATCTACCTGACCTCAACATCCTTCTGCACCCTAATATCCGCCGATGAACTCCCAATCATCAACTGCACCGGCTCTTTCTCCACCACGAAAGCTTTCTTAGCTACGTCCCAATAAGCCAGCGACGAAGCCGGTAATTTAATATTAACCGTTTGTGTTTCGCCGGGGTTAAGTGTTACCCGTTTAAAGCCTTTCAATTCTTCCAGCGGGCGTTCAACTTTTGATTTCAGATGCTTAACATATAACTGCACCACCTCGTCGCCGGCCCGGCTGCCGCTGTTTTTTACATCTACGCTTATGGTTAGCTCGCCGTTTTTATCCAGCTTATCGGCGCTGGTTTTTAAGTTGCTGTATTGGAAGTTGGTATAGCTTAAGCCAAACCCGAAGGGGTAAAGCGGCTTGCCCCTAAAATACATATAGGTACGGCCATCCCTGATGTTATAATCCATCATGGGCGGTAATTGGGCCAATGAATCTGGCCAGGTTTGGACCAGCTTGCCGCCGGGGTTTATGTCGCCGAACAGGGCATCGGCCAAAGCACTGCCTTGTTCCTGGCTGCAATGGGTAATGTGAATAATGGCCGGTATGTTGGCCTGCTCCCAG
>Ga0134126_10001061_pt1 | contig 34843 bp, 30 predicted proteins | sample KB31752_FD_96881 | JGI IMG/M metagenome (GOLD analysis project Ga0134126, IMG submission 96881) | Terrestrial soil microbial communities with excess Nitrogen fertilizer from Kellogg Biological Station, Michigan, USA - KB3-175-2 | ecosystem: Environmental > Terrestrial > Soil > Unclassified ...
ACCCGATTGCGCGTTCTCCTCGCAAGACATTTTCTAGCCTTGGCGATTCGCCACGGAGGAGCCATGAAGGAATCACACGCCGCAAAGCAGGATCAGATTCCCGGTTATGACTATGGCTCCTCGCGTGGAAAAATGGCGCGCCGCGATTGCCGCGCATCCGCACCTTGCAAAATATTTGCTGCGCACCGACGGGCCAAAGGACCCCAATTATTCCGAGCGCAGCGGCAGGCGCTTCGAGCAGTGGGTGCTCGACACCTGCTTTCGTCCCTACGATCAGGACTGGTTGAATTATCAGCAGGAAATCGCGCTGCGCCACACCAGCCTGAAAAAGAAGAAGACTGACAACGCCGATTCCGCCCCCACGATTCATCTGCGGCACATCATCGCCTTCGCAGCCGTGATCGGCGATCCGGAGATCATGAAGCCGTTCCTCGCGGCCAAGAACCACGACGCCATGGAAATCGAAAAGATGCATCGCGCGTGGTGCAAATCTATTTTCCTGCAGCTCGCGCTGTGGACCGAGCCCTACACGAATTCCAAATTGGCCCCAAACGAGTGGTAGCGCAGAGCGGCCGTTAGCCGGCGCGAGTGAGAAATTTATATTGCTCGGGCGTCAGCGGGACCACGCTCAATCGCCCCTGCCGGACGAGCGGCGAATTCGCGAAGAGCTTCGCGGCCTTGATTTCCGCGAGCGTCAACGGTCTCCCGATCGCCTCACCCGCCTTGATCTTCACCTCGGGCTTTTTCGGATTCTTCGCGTCCACTGACACGACGCTCGCTGTCCCAACGGCGCTTTTTCGTTCGCCGGTCTCATAGATCACCAGTCGGTCGCCTGGATTCATTCCGCGCAGGTTCTTCACGGCGGCCGGATTTGTGACGCCATCCCAGATCGTGCTCTTGTCACGCTGCAAATCGGCAAACGAAAATTCCGAAGGCTCGGTTTTCAGTAAATAGTTCATGTGTGGTCTCGCACTCGATTTTTGATCCCAGGTGTCCATTCTAGTCGAAGTCGGTAAACGGGCATGACTCGTTGACGCGCCGAATGCGCGCTTGCTACGCTGAAGAGCTGGTTGCACCTCGAAGCTGGACTTTCGATTGGAGAATCCACATGGCCACGTCCTTCGCTCCGAAATCCTTTAAGAACTTTATCGCCGGCGAATGGGTTGAATCCCGCAGCGGACGCGGCATCGAGGACCGCAATCCCGCGAACCGCGGTGAGATCGTGGGCATGTTTCCCGCATCGGAAGAAGCTGACGTGACGGAGGCAGTGGACGCCGCGCGCGCTGCGTACAATTCCTGGCGCCTCACGCCCGCCCCGAAGCGAGCGGAAATCCTCTACCGTGCGGCCGAAATTCTGGTCCAGCGCAAGGAAGATTTCGCCCGCGACATGACGCGCGAGATGGGCAAAGTCCTTTCCGAAACCCGCGGCGACGTGCAAGAAGCCATTGACATGACCTACCTGATGGCCGGCGAGGGCCGCCGCCAATTCGGCAATACCACTCCTTCTGAGCTGCCCAACAAATTCGCGATGTCGGTTCGTTCGCCGGTGGGCGTGGCCGCGCTGATTACTCCCTGGAATTTCCCGATGGCGATTCCTTCGTGGAAGATTATGCCCGCGCTCATTACCGGAAATACGATCGTCCTGAAGCCTGCCGAGGACACGCCCCTTTCCACGCACAACCTGGTTCAGGTGCTCGTCGAAGCCGGGCTTCCCTCGGGCGTTCTCAACGTCGTCTTCGGCGATGGCCCCGGGGCGGGCGCGCCGCTGCTGCGCCAGGCCGGCGTGGATATGGTCAGTTTCACGGGTTCCACGGAAGTGGGCCGCACTGTGAGCGAGGCCTGCGCCCCAAGCTTCAAGAAGTGTCATCTCGAAATGGGCGGCAAGAACATCATCATCGTTATGGATGACGCGAACCTCGACCTCGCCGTGGACGGCGCGATCTGGGGCGGCTTCGGCACCACGGGACAGCGCTGCACGGCCGCCAGCCGCGTGGCCGTGCAGCAGAAGGTCTACGGCGAGTTCACCGAAAAATTCATTGCGCGCGCCAAGGCGCTTCGCGTGGGCGATGGACTCGAAGCCTCCACCGATATGGGACCGTGCATCAACGAGCAGCAGCTCAACACGGTGATGAAGTACGTGGAAATCGGCAGCGGCGAAGGCGCGCGCCTGGCCGCGGGCGGCCATCGTCTGGAAAAGGGGACTTACGCGCATGGCTGGTTCCACGAGCCGACGGTCTTCGCCGATTGCAACGCCAAGATGCGGATTTGCCAGGAGGAAATCTTCGGCCCTGTGGTCTCTCTGATCCCCTTCGGCACGTTCGAAGAGGGCATCGAGATCGCCAATGGCGTGCCCTATGGACTTTCCGCCGCCATTTACACGCGCAACGTGAATCATGCGTTTCAGGCGCAGCGCGATTTGCAGACCGGAATTGTCTACGTCAATGCCCCCACCATCGGCGCGGAGACGCATCTTCCCTTCGGCGGCATCAAGAACACGGGCAACGGCCACCGCGAAGCGGGCGCGGCCGCGCTCGATTTCTACTGCGATTGGAAGACGCTCTATATTGATTATTCGGATCGCCTGCAGCGCGCCCAGATAGATAACGCGTGATACGTCGCGGGCCTTATCGCGGCGCGCCGGGCCGGCGGAAAATAGCGGCGACGGCGTCCGTGCACAGCTGCGCGGCGTGGAACGTGGCCGGCGGCAGCCCGCCGAGCCCTTCCGAGATTTCCGCGGCAGTGATCGCAGTTGCCTCCGCCGGGGTCTTCGCGGCGAGCAGGTCAGTAAGCAGGGAGCTGGCTGCGATGGCAGCGACGCAGCCCTGCGTCTTGAACCGGGCTGCGGCGATGCGGCCGTTCTCCACGCGGATGGAGAGCCGCAGCACGTCGCCGCAGACGGGATTGATCGTTTCGGCCACGGCTGTGGCGTCGGCAAGCTCGCCGGCATTATGCGGCGCGCGGAAGTGGGCGAGGAGGGTCTCGCTGAACATCGCGCGGCCAGTATACCGGCACTCGGCGCGGCTTTCATCGGCCTTGGTCGCGTCCGAAAAAAAATTGCAATCCTGCGTCGCGCGGCAAACCTTTCGCTCATTCTCTGAATCTCATTGACAGGAGAAGGGTTACACAGTTACGTTAGTATTCCTAGCCACTGTTACCGCGTCAGGGCGCGCGGAAACATCGTTTAATTCGCCTACCACATATGAAATCCAGGAGAGAAGCAGATGCGACGACTCGGATACCTCATGACCCTCATCGCCGCCATCGTGCTCAGCACGACGGCCAGCTTCGCCCAGAACGGCAAGCTCAAGATTAAGGTCACCCCCAAGCAGGCGTACGTCTTTGTTGATGGGCAGGCCATTCGGCAGGGCAGCCAGTCCATCTCGTTGAGCCCGGGCAAACACGTGGTAGTGGTGGTGAATTACGGTTACAAAATGTCGAGCCAGGACGTGAATATAGACGCCAACAAATCTACAGGGCTTGACGTGAAGCTGGAACCCTTCGGCGGGACGGTTAACGGGCCGTGGGGCGACGTTGAGTTCAAGGGCGATTCGCGTGCCGCTGTGCTGGCAAATGGCACGACGCCCAAATATTTTGTCGGCCACGTAGATGAGTTCAACTGGGATTGGATCTGGCATCAGGAATTGCTGATGCCGCCGGGCACGCACCACATGACCGTCACCCGGGAGGGGAAGACCATCTGGTCGGGCGACGTGAATGTGCAGGCCAACAAGAAGGTGACCGTTTACCTGGATAAGAACGGCGCCCAGAAAACGACCGACTGGAAGCGCGGCGAAAAGCTGAAGACCAGTCCCCGCTTCAAGGCTGGAATGGCGAGCGCCCAGGTGGCCGTCGCTCCCGTTTCCGGAACCTTCAGCGTCTCGCCGGCGCAGATTAATTGCGGCCAGACCTCGACGCTTACCTGGCAGAGCACCGACGCCGTGGACGTGAACATCAGCGGAATCGGCGACGTGGATATGACGGGAAGCAAGTCCGTGGAGCCGCACGCCACGACGACCTACAATTTCATTTCGAGCGGTCCTGGCGGGATCGTGAAGCAGAGCGGCACGGTTAACGTGAACACCACCGTGCAAGCGAGCATCAACGCGAACCCCACCGATCTGCACTATCGCAAGATCGGCGAGAAGGTGCTGACCCAGGATTCCTCGACGATTGCCTGGCAGACTTCGAATGCCGATAACATCACTCTGAACGGCAATAAGGTGGACGCCAGCGGCAACCAGAGCGTGAAGGCGGAGCCGAAGGATACCAGCGAAGTCCCCGAAGGCCAGCCGACGCGCAACATTGACGAAAACCAGACATTCACGCTGAACGCGACGAACGTGTGCGGCGGTTCCTCGACCCAGACGGCCTCGCTCCATATCACGGGCACCATCGAGCCGATTCCGTCCGTCACGCTGCAAAGCGTCTTCTACCCCACGGACTATCCCGACCATCGCAATCCGCAGGTGGGACTCGTGAAGAGCGAACAGCTCGCTTTGGCCACGCTCTCCTCCGGATTCAAGAAGTATCTCGAGTATGATCCCGACGCGAAGCTCTCCGTCGAGGCGTACGCGGATACGCGCGGCTCGCGCCCGTATAACCAGGACCTGAGCGAGCGCCGGGTGGAGCGCATCAAGCAGTTCCTGGTCGAGCAGGGCATTCCAGCGGATAAGGTGCAAACGGCCGCATACGGCAAGGAGCGCCCGATGCCGCAAGATCAGGTGAAGATGCTCGAGGACACCAACCCACAGAAGCCGCCGGCAAAGCGCCTGCGCGCCAAGCGGACCGATTGGCTCGCCTATAACCGGCGCGCCGATATCGTCCTTCTGCCTTCGGGGAAGAAGTCCGCGCAGTTCTTCCCGCACGACGCGGATGATTCCGGGCTGATCTGGCAGCTGGCGAAGCCGTCGCTGCGAGCCGTCCAGCAGGACCAGTAGGCAAGACGAAAACCGAGTCGAAGCCGCGCGCTGGGGGGCAATGCTCCCCGGCGCGCTTCGCTTTTTGGGGCATCTCGGCGCGCGTGGGGCGAAGCGAGGCGGGGTGCAACATAATTCCCGCCAGTGCGCGGTACCGTATATTAGAACGGAGCCGAGGCTTTGTTTTCAGTGGGTTAGCAGGATTTCTAATCCCCGTACCGTAGATTAGAAGTGGGCGGGCTGGGGAAGGCGGGGTGTTGGTCCGCTTGCCGGGCCGGTGACGAGATCCGATAAACATGCAGCCGCAGGTTATCATAGAAGTAATGTTCTGTCAAGGGAAAAGGGGGCTGGCGAAAGCGGGGGCGGCTTGCCTTGACACCCTGATAGCGGTGGACTATACCTTTAATCGTTGCGAAAGCGTTTTCATGCGGCCCCTCCGCTCGGTTACCGGACTGGTCCAAGCCATCCATGAGGTGAGTTCATGAGTTCCAAGAAGGGCATTTCTCGCAGGCAATTTGTGGCGAGCGCGGTCTGGACTGCCGTTGCGGCGGAGATTGCGCCGACGATTGCATCGGCGGCGCTCGCGCCTGGTCTTGGGGCCAATGGGGGCCCAGGCGGGCAAGAGGCGGGGGCGGGCCAGGCGAGCCGGATTCCGCCGGTCTCACCCGCCTTGCCGCAGAACCGCGTGAAGCTGCTGGCGGAGCCATTCCCGCTGGAGAACGTTCGCCTGTTGGAGGGGCCGTTTCTGGATGCCGCGAAGGTCAATCTTGGGTATCTGCTTTCGTTGCCGGAGGACCGACTGGTCCACAATTTCCGCGTGAATGCCGGATTGCCGAGCACGGCTCAGCCGCTGGGCGGCTGGGAGGCGCCCGAGGTGGAATTGCGCGGGCATTTCACGGGGCATTACCTTTCGGCGTGCGGCTTGGGCTATGCAAGCCTGGGCGAGGAGCAACTGAAGCAGCGCGGCGACGCCATTGTGGCGGACTTGGCGAAATGCCAGCAGGGGCTGGGGAATGGGTATCTGAGCGCGTTTCCAACGAGCTTTTTTGACCGGCTGAAGGCGGGGCTGGGCGTGTGGGCGCCTTTTTACACGCTGCACAAAATCATGGCCGGCTGCCTGGACATGTACACCTACTGCCACAACAACCAGGCGCTGGCGATTGCGGAAGGGATGGCGGATTGGACGGGCAAGTGGGCGGCGGGGTTGGACGACAACGTGATGCAGCGCGCCCTGAAGACGGAATGGGGCGGCATGAACGAATCGCTCTACAACCTCTATGCGATCACGGGCAACAAGGAGTACTTCGCCACGGGGAGGCGATTCGAGAAGCCCTCGTTCTTCGGCCCGCTGGCGGCGCACCGCGACGAATTGAAAGGCCTGCACGTGAACACGCACATTCCGGAGGTGATTGGGGCGGCGCGGCTCTATGAACTGACCGGCGATCCTTATTATCACGAAGTGGCGAACTATTTCTGGCACGAAGTGACGAGCGAGCGGTCGTACGCCACGGGCGGGACGAGCAACGGCGAGGGATGGGACACCGATCCCGGCGATATGTCGAAGGCCCTGAGCCTGTGGTCCGAGGAATGCTGCTGCGAGTACAACACGCTGAAGCTGACGCGGCAGCTTTATTCCTGGTCCGCCGATCCGCGCTACATGGATTATTACGAGCGGACGCTTTTCAACGCGCGCATGGGGACGCAGGACGCGGCGGGCATGAAGATGTACTACACGCCGATGCAGACGGGCTTCTGGCGGTTTTTTAATTCGCGCTTCAATTCCTTCTGGTGCTGCACGGGGACGGGCGCGGAGGAATTCTCGAAGCTGAGCGATTCGATCTATTTTCATAATCGCAGCGACGTGTTCGTGAATCTCTTTATCCCGTCGCAGGTTCGCTGGCCCGAAAAGGGATTGACGATTCGGCAGGAAACGCGATTCCCGGATCGCGAGGAGACCGCGTTTCTGATTCAGGCGGCGCAGCCCTTCGATGGGGCGATCAACATTCGCGTCCCGAGCTGGATTGGCGAGGGGGCTTCGGTGCAACTGAACGAGCAGCCGCTGCCGGCGTTTTCGAATGGGGGCAGCTACTTGCAGATTCGCCGGAAGTGGGCGAATGGCGACCGGTTCATCGTGAAGCTGCCGATGACGCTGCGTACCGAGGCGTTGCTGGGCGATCCGACGCAGCGCGCGGCGATGTATGGCCCGCTGGTGCTGGCGGGCAGGCTGGGGACGCAAGGGCTGACGAAGCAGATGCAGTACGATCACGATCAGGGACCAACCGATCTGGCTCCGCCGCGCGCGGCGCCCGAGGGCAGTTCGGAGATTGCGCTGGCACCGGGGCAGGACCTGCGGTCAATCGGATGGCTGAAGCCGGTGGAGGGGCAACCGGTGACGTTTGAAACGGTGGGGCAGAAGACGCCGGTGACGCTGATTCCGTTCTATCGTGTGATTGGGGAGCGGTATGCGATTTATTGGAAGTTGGCGCGTTCTGGGCGGGGATTTGAGGGGGTGTAGTGGGGGCGCTGATTAAGCGGGCACGGCATGCTGTGCCGCTACGGTAAAGCGCCAAGGAGGAGGCCGGGGTGGGGATTCATGAGGTTGCGAAGCGGGCCAGGGTTTCCATTGCGACTGTGTCGCGGACGATTAATGGCGTGCCGACCGTTACCCCACAGCTTTCGCGGCGCGTGTGGAAGGTGGTGGAAGAGCTTGGCTACTATCCGAACACGCAGGCGCGGACGCTGGTTTCCGGGCGGAGCCGCACGTTTGGGCTGATCGTCTCCGAAATTACGAATCCATTTTTTCCGGAAATCGTGCAGGGCTTCGAGGACGTGGCGGTCCAAAACAACTACGAAATTCTGGTGACCTCGACGGTTCACGATCCGAAGCGCATGGCGCTTTCGGTGCGGCGAATGGTGGAGCGGTGCGTGGATGGCGCGGCCATCGTTACGTTTGGCATGGAGGAAGCGTTGCTCGCGGATCTGCAATCGCGGAACGTGCCGCTGGTGTTTATTGACGTGGGGCCGGCGCTGCCGCGCGTGAGCAACATTCGGATTGATTACATGCACGGGATTCGCGAGGCGATTCAGCACCTGGCGGGGCTGCGGCACCGGCGAATCGCGTTCGTTTCCGGGCCGCTGGTGCTGAAATCGGCGGTGACGCGGCAGAAGGCGTTCCTGCAGGCGATGGACGAGGCGGGGCTGGCGGTGGAACCGGCGCTGCTGGTGGAAGGGAATCACACGATGGAAGGCGGCATGGCCGCGATGCGAGGGCTGGCGGCGCTGCCGCATCGGCCGACGGCCGTCTTCTGCTCGAACGATTTGACGGCGATCGGCGTGATGCGGCAGAGCTATGACGAGGGAATTCATGTGCCGCGGGATCTTTCGGTGGTGGGGTTTGACGATGTGCGGCTGGCGCAGTTCGTGATTCCTCCATTGACGACCGTAAAGATGTCGCAGACGGAAATCGCGCGCATGGCTTTTAACGCGCTGCTGGCGGAGGTGCAGCGGGCGACTCCTTCTCCGCAGGGAACCGAGTACGTGCTGCGGACGAGCCTGGTGCTGCGCGATTCGACGGCGCTTGCGGCGGAGGCGCCGGGGCGCAGGAAGGCGCGCGGGGCGGCAAAGGTTAAGTTAAGAAATTCAAACTGAGCCGCGAGGCTCGCGCCGAAGGCCATTGACAATTGTACGCCGGGTTCGTTAGCGTGTGCGTTTCGAGAAAACGTTTCCTTGGCGCATAGTGCGCCTTGCGAGGGCTCATGCTGTTGCAAAAATTGCGGGAAGAGGTGCTGGAGGCGAATCTGGAGCTGGTGCGCCGCGGGCTGGTGCTCTATACGTTTGGGAATGCGAGCGGAATTGATCGCGGCGAGGGGCTGGTGGCGATTAAACCGAGCGGCGTGCCGTACGAAAAGCTGAAGCCCGGCGACATGGTGATCACCGACCTGGACGGCAAGGTGGTGGAGGGGAACTTGCGGCCTTCGTCGGACCTGCCTACGCACGTGCTGCTCTACAAGCATTTTCCCGGCATTGGGGGAGTGGCGCACACGCATTCGGAATTTGCTACGTCGTGGGCGCAGGCCGGGCGGCCGATTCCGTGCTTTGGGACGACTCATGCGGATTATTTTCACGGCTCGGTTCCGGTGACGGGTTTTCTCTCGCCGGAGGAAATCGCGGCGGGATACGAGAAAAATACGGGCGTGGAAATCTGCCGGACGTTTGAAAAGCTGGACCCGAACCGCATTCCGGCTGTGCTGGTGCGGGGGCACGCGCCCTTCTGCTGGGGGCCGGACCCTGGGGCGGCGGCGTACAATGCGGTGATTCTGGAGGCCGTGGCGCGGATGGCGTATTACACGGTGGGGCTGGCGGCAGATGCGGCGCCGCTGCCTTCGGCGCTGCACGATAAGCATTTTCTTCGCAAGCACGGCAGCAACGCGTACTACGGCCAGGCGGGGGGACACAAGTGATCGCGCCGGGCGAAATTCGCGGGCACGCGATTCTCACGCAGGAGCACAGGATTCCATGGCTATCGTAGCGGGTGTTGATTTCGGCACGCTGAGCGTGCGCGTTTCAATTGTGGATAGCGAGAAGGGAATGCTCGGCACGGCGGTGGCCGAGTATCCGCTGCATCGCAAGCGGGAAGACCCGGAGTACGCCACGCAGTCGCACGAAGACCACATGCGCGCGCTGGCGGCGGCGACGCGGCAGGCGGTGAAAGAGGCGGGCGTCGCGGGCGACAAAGTCGAAGCGATTGCGCTCGACACAACCGGATCGTCGGTGATTCCTGTGGGCGCGGGAATGGCGCCGCTGGGCGAATATTATCTGTGGTGCGATCACCGGGCGAAGGCCGAGGCGGCGGAAATCACGGAGATCGCGCATCGGGAGAAACTGCCGGCGATTGAATGGTGCGGCGGCGTCTATTCGTCCGAATGGGGATTCGCGAAGCTGCTGCATTGGCTGCGGCACAATCCGGATAAGCGCGGGCAATTCGCCAGCGCCTTCGAGCATTGCGACATGGTTGCCGCCACGCTGTGCGGGATCACCGAACCGGCGAAGGTGAAGCGCAGCATCTGCGCGATGGGGCACAAGTGGATGTGGCACCCGGATTTCGGCGGGCTGCCGCCCGAGGAATTTTTGGTGAAGGTGGACCCGCTCTTCGCGGGGGTGCGGGCGAAGCTCGACGGCGTCTATGAGACGTCCGACAAGATTGCGGGCACGCTTGCGCCGGGGTGGGCCGAAAAGCTGGGGTTGCGCGCGGGGATTCCGATTCCGGTGGGCGCATTCGACGCGCACTGGGACGCGATTGGCGCGGGGGTTCAACTGAACGACGTGGTCAACGTGGTCGGCACCTCGACCTGCATCATCGGGATCTGCAGCCAGTCGCGGCTGGTGCCGGGGGTGTGCGGCGTGGTGAAGGGAAGCGTCCATCCGCGCTATACGGGGATCGAGGCGGGGCTTTCCGCGACGGGCGATATCTTCGATGCTATCGCGCGGCGCGCCAAGACGAGCGTGGCGGAATTGAGCATGGGGCTCGAGAAATACCGCGCGGGGCAAACCGGCTTGCTGCGCATGAGCTGGGACAACGGCGACCGCACGGTGCTGGTGAATCCGAACCTGCGCGGCGTGACGCTGGGATGGAATTTGCAGCACACCGCGCAGGACGAACTCTTTGCTGCGATCGAGGGAACCGCGTTCCACACGCGCGTGATCCTGGACCGCATGGCGGAACATGGCGCGCCGTGCGAGCGGGTGATCAATGCGGGAGGGATTCCGCAGACGAACCTGATCCTCAACCGGGTGTACGCGAGCGTGCTGGGGAGGCCGGTGCTGGTTCCGAGCCGCAAGGTGACGAGCCTGGGCTCAGCGATTTTTGCGTTTATGGCCGCGGGAACGTTCAAAACGATTGAGGACGCGCAAAAGAAAATCTGCCCGCCGTACACGGTATATAAACCGGAAGCCGAATCGCGGAAAACCTACGACGAGCTGTATGGGCTTTACAAGAAGCTCTACTTCGAACTGGGCACGCCGACTACGGCATTCGGCAACGTGCTGCCAACACTGATCCGCATCGCCAGCGAACGCACCTACCTGACAGACGAAAGCTCGCAGCAAGTTCAGTCCGGGTCGGTCGCGAATTGACCGATAAACCGGAGCGAATCCGCTGCCGCGCGCTGCTTTTCGATATGGATGGCGTCCTGATTGATTCGACGCCGGCGGTGGAGCGGGTGTGGCGGCGATGGGCGATCGAGCGCGGATTTGATCCCGACGAGGTGGTGCGGCGGGCGCACGGGCGGCCCAGCATCACGACGGTGCGAGAATATCTGCCGCAGGCGGATGACCGCGCGGAAAACCGGATCATCGAACGGCGGGAAATCGAAGACCTCGATGGAGTGGCACCGCTGCCGGGCACGCTCGATCTGCTGCGCGCGTTGCCGGCGGATCGGTGGGCGATTGTTACTTCATGTACGCGGCCGCTTGCGGAGGTTCGCGCGCGGGCGGCGCATCTGCCGCGGCCTGCGTGCTTCGTGACGTCGGACGATGTTCGACACGGCAAGCCGGCGGCTGATCCTTATCTGAAGGGAAGCGAGATGCTGGGCGTGGCGGCGCGGGATTGCGTGGTGCTCGAGGATGTTCCCGCGGGCGTGCAATCGGGAAAGGCCGCGGGGGCGCGCGTGATCGGCATTCTGAGCACGGTCGGCTCGGGGGAGTTGCGCGCGGCCGGGGCCGATTGGGTGGTGAAAAATTGCGCGGCAATTTCCGTTGTGAAGCCCGAAGCAGCCGGCGGGACCATCGAACTGATGCTGGCCGAGAACCTCTGAAAATTTCCGCAGTCAAGTGAGTCCCCGCATTTTTCGCGCGTGCTCCCATTGACGCTTACGAAACATTTCGCGGCGTTTTCAGCCACTTGCAACAATTCGTTGTAGGTCGCCTCGGGTAGCGCCACTACGCATTGCGCTTTCGCCGCGTTTTGCCCGCGGACGTTCCGCGGCGGCACTCGGGCGGCTGCGCCCATCTTTTTTCTTCTCGACGGGCAAAAAGCTCTTGACAACGTGTGCGACCCCATTACAATCGGGGCACAAAGTGGGAGAAAGTGGTACGGAGTGGTAGGAACCATTAGCGGTCAGGCAGGGGCGAACGAATCGGTGACGCTGAGGGCGAACGCACTGGGCCGATGTGCGAAGGGCAGGAATGCTGCGCGGCAATTATCTGGCGACGGTGGACGAAAAGGGGCGGGTGAAGATTCCCGCGGACTTTCTGGCGGAGCTGCGCAGGGGCGGCGCGAAATTCTACGTGACGAGCGCGAGCGGCGATCACGCGCGCATCTATCCCATGAAGGCGTGGGAGGAAATCGAGCGCAAGCTGGCGAAGCGATCCTCCTACAACGCCGTGAAGCAAAAATTTCTATCGCGGACAAATTATTACGGCCAGGTGGTTGATCTGGATGGGCAGGGGCGGATTTTGATTCCGCCCGTGCTGCGGGAATCGGCGGAGATGAAGGGCGAAGTGGATATCCAGGGGCATCTGACGTACTTGCAGGTGTGGAACCACGCGCGATTCCTCGACCAGATGAAGCGCAATCCGCTGACGGCGGAAGATACGCAGGCGCTGGACGACCTGGGCATCTGAGTTGTGAGCATTTTGCATACGCCGGTTCTGGCCGCGGAAACCATGGAATGGTTGCGCGTCCGGCCGGAAGGGACATACGTAGATGCGACAGCAGGAACCGCGGGACACGCAATCGAAATCGCGGCGCGGCTCACGACCGGCCGGCTGGTGGCGATGGACCGCGACCCGGAGGCGCTTGCGAGGGCAGGGGAGCGGCTGGCGGCGTTTGCGGAGAGGGTGAGCCTGGTGCACGAGGAATTTTCGAGGATTGGCGAAGTGGCGCGGGAGATGGATTTGCCGCCGCTGGACGGGGTGCTGGCCGATCTGGGCGTCTCGACGCTGGAATTGGATACGCCGGAGCGCGGATTTTCGTTTCGCTGGGCGGCGCCGCTGGATATGCGGATGAATCCGCAGCAGGCGCTGACGGCGGCAGAGATTGTGAATCAATGGCCGGAGCAAGGGCTGGCCAATCTTCTCTACCAGAAGGCGGAGGAGACGGATTCACGCAGAATCGCCAGGAGCATTGTGCGCGCGCGGCCGATCCGCGATACGGCGCACCTGGCAACGGTTGTGGCAGGGGCCCGCAAAGCAAGGGGAAGGCAGAAACTGCATCCCGCGACAAAAACGTTTCTGGCGCTGCGGATAGCGGTGAATCGAGAAGAGGAGGAACTCGAGCAGTTTCTTTCGCGGACCCCTGCCACTATGAATCTGGGAGGACGATGGGTGGTTTTGAGTTACCACTCGCTGGAAGACCGGCTGGTAAAGCGCGCGTTTCAGGAGCTGGCGCGGCGCGGGCAATTTCGGGTGCTTACGAAGAAAGTGATTCGGCCGGGCGAGAGGGAGATTGCGGCGAATCCGCGGGCGCGCAGCGCAAAGATGCGCGTGGCGGAAAAGATTGCGGCGGAGGAATCGGGGGAGTTTGGGGGCGTGCGATGACGGAATATTACACGGTAAAGCGGATTGATAATTCGCGGCTGGTGCGTCCGATGGCGCCGGCGCGGGTGCACGAGTTCTGGAAGCGGCTTGCGGCGGGAGTGGCGATCGCGGGCTGCCTGCTGGTGTACGCCTGGCAGCACTTCGAGTGCATCCAGGTTCGGTACAACATCGAACAACTCGACACAGAGCGCGCGCAAGCCGCCGAATTGAATCAGAAGCTGCGCCTGGAAGTGGCGACGCTGCGTTCGCCGATGCGCGTGGACGCGATCGCGCGCGGCACGCTGGGGCTGACGGTGGCCGTGCCGGGGCAGGTGGCGCCGGTGCAATCGCCGAGCGATGCCGTGCTGGCGGAAGCGCGCGCCGCGCTTCAGCTTAGCCGGCCGTAACGGAATCGAATGGAACGAACGCGGTCCGCCTCCGGGGGACCGATCCCGGCGCAGCCGCGCAATCGGCCGCCGGGATTCTTGCGTTAGATAGGGTGCCTAGGTCCATGGACCAGCGCAATGCGCGTCTCCGCTGGGTGGTGATTTGGGCGGTTGCGGTGGTCTGGACTCTCGCCGTGCTCGGACGCCTGAGCTACGTGCAGCTTTTCCGCTACAGCGAATACTTCTCGAAGGCGCAACGCCAGCAGGAACGCGTGTTCGAAATCAGCCCGATGCGGGGCACGATATACGACCGCAACGGTCGCGAACTTGCGGTGAGCCTGCCGATGGAATCCTGCTTTGCCGACCCCGCGGAGATCACCGACCCGGCGATGGTGGCGCGGCTGCTGTCGCGCGTGCTGGACCAGCCGGCCGACGATCTGGAAGCGCGGATTCGCGCGGCGCACTCTCCCGTTCGCCTGGCTCGAAAACTTTCCCCGGAGGTCGCCGAACGGATCGAAGCCATGGGGCTGCGCGGCGTCTTTTGCCAGAAGGAGAACCGGCGCGTCTACCCGCAGCGGGAGCTAGCGGCCAGCGTGCTGGGATACGTGGACATAGACGAGAAGGGCATCGGCGGAATCGAGTACTCGCTCGATAAGCAGATTCGCGGGCGGCCGGGGCGCATGATGGTGATGGCGGACGGGCGGCAGCGATGGTACGACCGGCGGGAGGCCGCGGCCGACCCGGGCGATAGCGTGGTGCTGACGCTCGACGAGGAAATCCAGTACATCGCGGAAGAAGAATTGGCGCGCGGCATTCAGGATACGCACGCAAAGCACGGCACGGTTGTCGTGCAGAATCCGGATACCGGCGAACTGCTCGCCGTCGCGAATTGGCCTCCTTTTGATCCGAATGACGCAGGTTCTTATCCGAGCGACGCGCGAATGGATCGCGCGGTGAGCGCGGCTTACGAACCAGGCTCCGTGTTCAAGGTGATCACGATGACCGGGGGAATCGAGAGCGGCGTGGTGACTCCGGATACGCTGCTGGATTGCCAGATGGGCTCGATCACGCTCGCCGGACGGGTGATCCACGATTGGCATCCTTTTGGCCTGCTGACGGTGCGGGAGATTCTGGAGCATTCGAGCGATGTGGGTTCGATCAAGGTGGCGCTGCGATTGGGGGCGCCGAAATTTTACGATGTGATTCGGTCGTTCGGCATCGGGCAGACGACGGGGATTCTGCTGCCTGGCGAGAATCGGGGCCTGCTGCGGCCGGTGGACGATTGGTCGGGAAATTCGATTGGCTCGATCGCGATTGGACAGGAAGTGAGTGTCACGCCTGTCCAAATCATTTCGGCGATTTCGGCCATCGCGAACGGCGGAATTCTCTACCCACCGCGGATTGTGCGCGACGTTCGCGGGGCGGCGCCGCCGCCCGAGAGATCGGAGCGGCCGCCGCGACGGGTGACGGACACGAGGACGGCGGCAAGCGTCCGCGAGATGATGGAGGACGTGGTCCTGAAAGGCACCGGCAAACTTTATACGCAGCTCGAAGGCTACACGGCGGCGGGAAAGACTGGAACGGCGCAAAAAATCGATCCGGCGACGAGGCGCTATTCGCACACGGACTATATGTCGTCGTTCGCCGGGTTTGCGCCGGTGAACGATCCTGCGGTGACGATCTTGGTTGTGTTCGATTCGCCGAGGGGCGGGCACGAAGGGAATGAGACAGCCGGGCCGGTGTTCAAGCGCGTGGCGCAGCGGGTACTAGCGCACCTGGACGTGCCGCATGATATTCCCGATGCTTCCGGTCCTATCGAGACCGCGAGCCGCGCGCGCAAGACTTCCCGCGAGACGGCCGAATCGCGGCTGCGTGCGGCGCAGTTCAAGAAAGCGGTCGCCGAGGTGAAACGAGCGGAACCCGCGCCAACGATGTTGCTGGATGATACGAACGCGGTGGTGGTACCGGATTTCGCCGGGCAGACGGTGCGCCGCGCGACGGGATCGTGCGTTCGGCTGGGGCTTGCGCCTTCGATGATTGGCAATGGCGTTGCTCTTCAGCAGTCGCCGGAGGCGGGATCGCGCGTGGCGCGCGGCAGCCGGGTGACGATCGTCTTCGGCTCGCCGGAAGCCGCGGGCGCCGCGACGGCCGGAGGCAGCGGAAATTGAGAAGTGTGCTAACGCACGAGCCTGCGTTGGATGCGAAGGCTCGAGGAGAAAAGCCGGCGCGGCCGAAAATGGACTTGATGGAGATCATGCGAGACACCGGGGGCATCCGCGCGGGCGGTCCCGGGGAGGTCCGCATTTCGTCGCTTGCCTACGATAGCCGCGCGGTTACGCCGGGCGCATTATTTTTTGCGTTGCTGGGCGAGAAGCTCGACGGCGCGCGATTTGTGCCGGATGCCATCGCGCGGGGGGCGGTGGCCGTGGCGAGCCCGCGTCCGCGTCCGGCGGAATTGCAAGAGAATGTGGCATGGATCGAGCTGCCGGCGGGCAAGGAACGCCGCGCACTGGCGCAGGCGGCGGCCAATTTTTACGATCATCCCGCGAAGGCGCTGACGCTTAGCGGCGTGACCGGCACGAACGGCAAGACGACCACGACGTTCCTGGTGGATTCGATTTTTCGCGCCACCGGATTCATAAGCGGCCTTGTGGGAACCACCGGGTATCGCACGCCGCGTGGATTTCGCGAGGCGGTGAACACCACTCCGGAATCGCTCGATTTGCAGCGGATGTTTGCCGAAATTCGAGATGGCGGCGGCACGCACGCGGTGCTCGAAGCAAGCTCGCACGCCCTGGCGATGGACCGGTTGTGGGGATGTCACTTCGCGGCGGCGATTTTCACGAATCTGACGCGCGATCATCTGGATTACCACGGAAATTTTGAGGATTATTTCGCGGCCAAGAGCCGGCTCTTCCAGGGTACGGGCGCGGGACCGGCGGATTGCGCCGTGATCAATGTGGATGATCCGTATGCGGGCCGGCTGCAGGGGCTTTCGCGGCGGACGCTCACCTATGGATTGAAGGGCGCGGACATCACGACCAAGAAATTCTCCCCGAGCTTTGACGGCCTGGAATTCACGGCGCAGACGCCGGCGGGGAAAATCGAGATTCGCTCGGCACTTGTGGGGCGGATTAACGTGTACAACATTTTGGCGGCGGTTGGCGCGGCGGTGGCGCTGGAAATCCCGGTGGCGCAAATCGAGCGAGGGATAGCCGGGCTGGAATTGGTCCCCGGGCGCTTTCAACGCATTGATGAGGGCCAGCCGTTTCTGGTGGTGGTGGATTACGCGCACACGGACGATGCCCTGCGCAACTTGATATCCACGGCGCGGGGGCTGGCGCAAAAGGGACGCATCATCACGCTTTTTGGCGCGGGAGGCGAGCGCGACCGGACCAAACGCCCGCTGATGGGCGAGGCCGCGGGATCGCTGAGCGACCTGGTTGTGCTCACAAGCGATAATCCGCGGGGCGAGGATCCGCTGCGGATCATCAACGATGTGGTTGTGGGGCTGCAACGAGCCGGGGCGAGCTATCAGGTCGAGGCGGATCGCGAGCGCGCCCTGGAGATCGCGCTCGATCAGGCGCATCCGGGGGATATTGTGTTGCTGGCGGGCAAGGGCCACGAAACGTATCAGCTTCTTGGCGACCGAACCGTGGAATTCGACGATCGCGAAAAGGCACGGGCAATATTGCGGCGCAAAGGTTTTTCGAAGAAAAAGACGTAAATCGTTTTCGGCACGGGACCACGCCATAGCGAGGGACCAGTTCCAGAGCGATGCCAGGCCCAGGGGAGACGCAATGCGGTGGACGCTGGTTGAAGTTGCTGACGCGCTGGGTGTCTCGCTCCCCGCGGCCCTCGATTTCCGGGGACGACTCGCCGGCGTCTCGATTGATTCTCGCACCGTGGGCAGCGGGGAACTGTTCGTCGCGATACGCGGACCGCGTCACGATGGACACGCTTTTGTGTCTGGCGCGCTCGCCAGGGGAGCTGCGGCGGCAGTGGTCGAAGGAGGCCGGGCGGGCGAGTTCCCGGCTGAGCTGCGAGGGCGGCTCATCCCGGTGGAGGACACGCTACGGGCCTTGCAGCAACTGGCGAGAAAATATTGCGATAGCTGGCGCAGCGCCCAGCGGGGGCGGCGCGTGGCGGCAATTACAGGGTCTACCGGCAAAACGACGACGAAAGAGATGCTGGCGGTACTGCTGGCGACGCGGTTGCGGGTCCTGAAATCCGAAGGGAACTTGAACAACGAATATGGACTGCCGTTGACGCTATTTCGCCTAACGGACGAGCACGACGCCGCCGTGGTGGAAATGGGCATGTCGAGCCGCGGCGAAATCGCGCGGCTGGCGGGGATTGCCCGGCCCGATCTGGGCGTGGTGACCAACGTTGCGCCGGTGCATCTGGAGTTTTTTTCGTCGGTGGATGAAATCGCGCTGGCAAAGCGCGAGTTGATCGAGGGGCTGCAAGGAGCGGATCCGGTGGCCGTGTTGAACGCGGACGACCCGCGCGTACGGCGCTTCAGCGAAATTTTCCGCGGGCGCGTGCATTCCTTCGGGCTGGCCGAGGGCGCCGAATTCCAAGCGGCGAATATCGAGAGTCGCGGGCTGGAAGGCTCCGATTTCGATCTTCGGTCGCCGCGCGGGCGCACGCATTTTCAATTGGCTTTGGCTGGGGGGCACAACGTTGTGAACGCGCTGGCCGCGCTTGCCGCAGCCAGCGAATGGAAGATCACGCCGGACGAAGCGCAGCAGGCGCTCGCGAATCTGCGGCCGACGGCGCTGCGCGGGGAAGTGCTGCGCTTTGCGCAGGGCTTTACGGTGATCAACGATTGCTACAATTCGAATCCCATTGCCCTGGAGAGAATGACGGACCTCTTGAGCTCGACGCCGGGTTATGCGCGCCGCGTGCTCGTCGCCGGTGCGTTTCGCGAAATTGGTCCCACGTCCGGCGAGCTGCATCGCGCGGCAGGGGCATACGCGGCGCGGACGCGCGCGGTGGATTGGATTGTCGGGGTGGACGGCGACGCAAAGGAACTCGTGGAAGGCGCGATTGCCGCCGGGCAGGCACGGGAACGCACCGCGTTTTTCGATTCTTCGGCGCAAGCGGCCAATTTTTTGACGGATTTTGTTCGCCACGGGGACTTGCTGCTGGTGAAGGGCTCTCGCGGCGTGCACATGGAAGAGATCGCGGCTGCCCTGCGAGAGAAATTCGTCGCTGCGGATGCTGCGGGGCCGAAACCAGCCGAGCGTGGCGGGGCCGGCTGAGATGCTCTACTACCTATTCTTCTACGTGCTGCGGCCCTATTTCAGCCCGCTGAACGTGTTTCGGTACATCACGGTGCGCACGGCCGTGGCGAGCCTGACGGCGCTGCTGCTGTCGCTCTTGCTGGGACCGTGGGTGATCGAGCGCCTGCGCGGTTTACAGGTGCGGCAGTACATCCGGGAGGAAGGTCCCAAGGCGCACCAGAAAAAGGCGGGGACGCCCACGATGGGCGGGGTGCTGATCGTGGCGGCGATTGCGATTCCCACGCTGCTCTGGGCGGACCTTCGCAACCCATTCGTGCTGCTGGCGCTGGGCGGCACAATCGCTTTCGGCGCGATCGGGTTTGTGGACGATTACAACAAGGTGGTCCGCAAGCGGAACCTGGGCCTGACGGCGCGGCGAAAGTTCCTGATGCAGGTGCTGGTGTGCATCGGCGTGGGCGTGGCATTGATTTATCTACAGGGCAGGGGCGCGTATTCGACGCAACTGAGCGTGCCCTTTATGAAGCGGCTGCGCCCCGATTTCATTATCAATGGGCTGAGGCACCAGAGCTTTGTGTGGCCGCTTGCGTACATTCCGTTCATCCTTTTTCTGGTGCTGGTGATCGCGGGACTATCGAATGGCGTGAATCTGACCGATGGGCTGGACGGTCTGGCGATCGGGTGCGTGCTGGTGTCGTCGGCGGCGCTGACCGTGCTGACTTATGTTTCCAGCCATGCGCGCTTCGCGGAATATCTCGAACTCCAGAAGATTCCGGAGGCGGCGGACCTGACGATTTTCTGCGGCTCGGTGGTTGGAGCGTCGCTGGGATTTCTTTGGTACAACGCGCATCCCGCGGAAATGTTTATGGGAGACGTGGGGTCGCTCGCGCTGGGCGGCGCGATTGGGATTGTGGCCGTGATCATCAAGCAGGAGATCCTGCTGCTTTCGATTGCAGGGATTTTCGTCATCGAATTGCTGTCGGTAATTCTGCAGGTCGGCTCGTTCAAGCTTACGGGGAAACGCATTTTCCGAATGGCGCCGCTGCACCATCATTTTGAGCTAGCTGGCTGGAGCGAATCGAAGATTATTGTGCGATTTTGGATCGCGGCGCTGGTTTTCGCGCTGTTTGCGCTGACGACGCTGAAGCTGAGGTGAAGGGAAGTGCGGCCTGGATTCGATCTGACGGGGAAACGCGTGCTGGTGGTGGGCCTGGCGCGCACCGGGGTGGTGGTGTCGCTATTCAGCGCGGGCTACGGCGCCACGGTGACGGCCACGGACGAGCGACCTGCATCTGAGCTAGCCGGAACGGCGGCGCGGCTGGGCGCGGCGGGAATCAGCCTTGAGCTGGGCGGACACATTGCCGCTACGTTCCTCAATCAGGACTTGGTCGTGGTAAGTCCCGGAGTGTCGTCCAAGCTGCCGGGCCTTGAAGATGCGCGGAAGCGCGGCATTCCGGTGTGGAGCGAGATCGAGCTTGCGTGGCGATTCCTGCGGGGCAAGCTGGTGGCGATTACCGGCTCGAACGGGAAGACGACGACCACTTCGCTTGTGGCGCACATTCTGCAGACGGCGAAAATCCCGGTGCTTGTGGGCGGCAATATCGGCGTGCCACTGCTTTCGCGCGTGGAAAGCTCGACGGACGCTACCGTCACCGTTGCGGAGATCAGCAGCTTTCAGCTTGAGACGATTGAGGCATTTCGGCCGGAAATTGGGGTCCTCCTCAACATCACGCCCGATCATTTGGATAGGCACGCGACCTTTGACGAATATGCCCGCGCGAAAATGCGCATGTTCGAAAATCAGATTGAGCGCGACGCCGCGATCCTGAATGCCGACGATCCGGAGATTACCCGCCGGATGCCTTCGCGGCCGCATATTTACTGGTTCAGCCGGCAAAAGCGCGTCGCGACGGGCGCATTTGTGCGCGACAACCAGATTATCTTTCGCCACGAGGGCTTCGAGGCGCCCCTCGCGCGCCGCGATCAGATTCCGTTGCGCGGGTTGCACAATCTGGAGAATGTGCTCGCCGCATGTTCGGCCGCGTACCTGGCAGGGGCCGATCCTGCCGCGATTGCCGCTGGCGTGAAGACGTTCCAGGGCGTGGAGCATCGGCTCGAATTTGTCGCGGAGATTCGCGGCGTGTCCTATTACAACGATTCCAAGGCCACGAACGTGGATGCCGCGCTGAAGGCCATCGAAGCCTTTCCCGGCCGGCTGATCGTGATCCTGGGCGGCAAGGACAAGGGCAACCCCTACGCGCCGCTGCGGGAGCCGCTGCGGGCACGCGCGCGGCTGGCGCTCCTGATCGGCGCTGCGGCCGAAAAAATCGCCGCGGAGCTGGGCGGTGGGGTGCCGGTGGAGATAGCCGGCACGATTGACCGAGCGGTTTCGCTGGCGGCAGAGCAGGCCCAGCCTGGCGACGTTGTGCTGCTGGCGCCGGCGTGCTCGAGTTTCGATCAGTTCGAGAATTACGAGCATCGCGGCCGCGCGTTCAAGGAACTCGTGCTGCGACTCGGGCAGGGAGCCGCGGCGGAGGTGCCGCTTCCGGAGAAATAGACTATGCCTCGCACAGCACAGCCCGACCGGCAGTTATTTCTGGTGACGCTCGCGCTCTGTTTGTTCGGGGCAGTGATGGTGTTCAGCGCCTCGGCGATGACGGCTCGCGAGGAATACGGCAACGGCTATCACTTTTTCATCCGGCAGGTGCTGTGGATCGCGATCGGAATCGCGGGAATGTTCTGGCTGATGAATACGGACTACCGAAAATTGCGCCAGCCGCGCGTAATTTTTACTGGGCTCTCGCTGACGATCGTGTTGCTGATCGCGGTCTTTTTTCTGGATCGCTCGCACGCGACGCATCGCTGGTTCCGAATCGGTCCTCTGAGCCTGCAACCCTCGGAATTCGCGAAGCTCGTGACGATCTTTTATCTCGCGTGGTTTTTGGAGACGCGCCGGGCGCCGCATGGGATCGGCGTGAACGATGCGGCGCGCACGGTGGTTCCGGCGCTCGTTTCGGTGCTTGCAATCGTGGGGCTGGTGCTCGCCGAGCCGGACATGGGTACCGGCTGCATGATTTCGCTGATCGCGTTCGTGATGCTTTTTGCCGCGGGGCTTTCGTTGCGCTACGCCGGCGCGGGCATACTGGCGGCGATTCCCGTGATTTACCTGCTGATTGTGCGCGTTCCCTATCGCTTGCAGCGCGTGCACGCGTTTTTCTCACCCGGCTCGGACCCGCAGGGGCACGGATTTCAGCTTCTGCAATCGCTGATCGCGATTGGATCGGGCGGATTCAGCGGCGTGGGGCTGATGGAAAGCCACCAGAAGCTCTTTTTCCTGCCTGAGGCGCACACGGACTTCATTTTTTCGATTATCTGCGAGGAGCTGGGCTTTATTGGTGCGGCGATTGTGCTTTCGCTTTTCGCGCTTTATGGCTGGCGCGGGTTGGTGGCGGCGCTGAAGGCTCCGGACGATTTCGGCAAATTTCTGGCGCTGGGAATCACCACGATGGTGGTGGGACAGGCGCTGATCAACCTGAGCGTGGTACTCGGGCTGATGCCGACGAAGGGGATTCCGCTGCCGTTCGTCAGCTACGGGGGATCGAGCGTGCTTGTGATGCTTCTGGCTACCGGCGTGCTCCTGAATATTAGTCAGCACGCGGACGGCACGTGAGCGCAGGAGCGAAAACACTGCTGATTGCCGGAGGCGGTACGGGCGGTCACGTGTTTCCGGCGCTGGCGGTGGGACGCGAATGGCTTTGCCGTGGTGCGAAGGGCGGGGCAAACGAGAGGCGCGTGGTGTTCGTAGGAACCGAGCGCGGGATGGAAGCGAGGCTCGTGCCTCAGGCGGGGCTGCCGCTTGAGCTGATTCGCGTGGCGGGGCTAAAGGGCATCGGCGGGGCAAAGCTGCTTCGCAATGCCGCGATGCTTCCGGCGGGGATGCTCGATTCCGAGCGCATCCTTTGGCGGCACCGCTTTAACGCGGCGTTCGGGGTGGGCGGATACGCGTCCGGACCGATGATGCTGCTCGCTGCGATGCATCGGGTTCCTTCGGTTGTTTTCGAGCCGAATGCCGTGCCGGGGTTCACGAATCGCATTCTAGCCCGGCTGGCCACTCGAGTGGCCGTCGCTCATGGGCAGACGGCCGCGGCGCTGGGGGGCAAGGCCGTCGTCACGGGCTGTCCTGTGCGGGGGGAATTTTTCGCGGTCGCGCCCAAGGAGCATCGCCCGCCCTTCGCGGTGCTGATCACGGGGGGGAGTCGCGGCGCCCTGCCGATCAATCGCGCCGTGGTGGACTCGCTCGACCGGCTCGCAGAGCGAAAAAATCGGCTTTTCATCGTGCATCAAACCGGGGAACGTGACTATAATGCGGTTCGCGTGGCGTATGCGCGTCGCGAATTCAATGCGGAGGTCGTTCCCTTCATCGAGAATATGGCGGAGCGGTTTGCCCAGGCTGACCTGATCGTCTGCCGCTCGGGCGCGATCACCGTGGCGGAAGTTTCTGCCGCCGGACGCGCCGCCATCTTCATCCCTTTCGGCGCATCCACCGACGCGCATCAGACGCGCAACGCCGAAGCTATGCAGGAGTCGGGAGCGGCGCGATTGCTGCCGCAAAACGAACTCACGCCGGAGCGATTGACCGGCGAAATTTTTTCCCTCCTGGACCAGCCCCGGAGAATCGCGGAAATGGAAGAGCGCGCCCGCGCGCTTGCCCGGCCGCGCGCCGCCGAGGATATCGTGGACCTGCTCGAAGGGGTGGCCCGACCGTGAACGTGACATTCCGAAATTTTCAGCGCATTCATCTGGTGGGCATCGGCGGCAGCGGAATGAGCGGAATTGCCGAGGTTCTGCTTTCCACCGGCTACGCCGTTTCCGGCTCCGATCTGAAATCCTCGGCCGTCACCGAACGCCTGCGCAATCTTGGCGCCGCGATTTATGAAGGCCATCGCGCGGAAAACGTGGAAGGGGCGCACGTGGTGGTCGTCTCATCCGCCGTGCGCGGCGAGAACGCGGAAGTTGCGGAGGCGCACCGCCTGAAAATTCCCGTGATTCCGCGCGCGGAAATGCTGGCCGAGCTGATGCGCCTGAAATATGGGATTGCGGTGGCCGGTGCGCATGGAAAAACGACGACGACTTCGATGGTCGCTTCGGTTCTGGACGCCGCTCATCTTGATCCAACGTTCGTGGTCGGCGGGCGCGTCAATCACGCGGGATCGAACGCCTGCGTCGGGCAGGGCGCCTACATGGTTGTGGAAGCGGACGAAAGCGACCGCTCGTTTCTGCTGCTCGCGCCCGTGATCGCGGTGGTCACCACGATTGATCGCGAGCATCTGGACCATTACTCTTCACTTGAAGAAATTCAGCAGGCGTTCCTGCAATTCGTGAATCGAGTGCCGTTCTATGGCGCCGTGATTCTGTGCCTCGATGAGCCCAACGTGCAGGCGATTCTGCCGGACGTGAAACGCCCGGTGGTGACCTATGGCACCTCCGGACAGGCCGACCTGCTCATTACGGACGTGAAGCTTCACGGCCTCTCGAGCGAATTCCGGCTGGTGTATCACGGGGAAGACCTCGGGATCTTTCATTTGCCTGCGCCTCCGGGCATTCACAATGTGCGGAATGCGGCGGCCGCCGCGGCCGTGGGGCTTTCGCTCAACGTGCCGCCGGATTTGATTCGCGCGGGCCTCGAGAAATTTTCCGGCGTCGGGCGGCGCTTCGAAATCAAGGGCGTTTTCGGCGGCGTCACGCTTGTGGACGATTACGGCCATCATCCGGCGGAAATTCGCGCCACCTTGGAAGCGGCGCGCGGCTGCGGCTATAAGCGGCTGCTGGTTCTTTTCCAGCCGCACCGCTATTCGCGCACGCAGGCGCTCTGGGAGGATTTTCGCCGCTCGTTCAATGACGCGGACCTGCTCGTGGTCACCGAAATTTATGCCGCGGGCGAGCGGGCAATCGCCGGAGTCACGGGCGAGGTTTTGGCGGAGGCGATCAGCACGGCCGGCCACAAAGGCGTGGCTTTTTCGAGCACGATGCAGGGGGCCATGGAGCTTTTGTTGCGCGAGGCTCGCGCGGGCGACGCGGTGCTCACGATCGGGGCGGGCAGCGTGGGCCGCATTCTGGAACAGTTGGCGATGCTGCTTGATTCTCGCGTGTCGCTGGGCGCGAGCTGAAGAAGAGATCGCAGCGAATGGCATGGGGCGCAGGCTGGAAGGCGTAGAAGATTGAAGGCAATGGACACGGACGCGTATCCCCGCGAACTGCTGGCCGACGAGGAGCCGAAGTATCTTCGCCGCCAAAAGCCGCTCGAAATCAAGCGCCGTAAATTCGGGCGCCGTGCGTGGAGGACGTATCTGCGGGCCGGCATGTGGACCGCCGGGGGCCTTGCGGGCGCTTGCGCCGTGTACGCGGCGGGCGCGTATTTGTACTCGGCGCGGGCTATGCTACTGATCCATCCCAGCCAGATCGAAATTTCGCAGACGCAATACGTGCGGCGTGCCCGTGTGCTGGATTTTTTTGTCGCGGACCGCGGCCACAGTGTTCTCCGCATCCCGATTGACGAGCGGCGCCGCCAGATCGAGGAGTTGCCGTGGGTCGAGCACGCCACCGTCCGCCGCGCACTGCCGAATCGCATCGAGATTGAAATCACGGAGCGCGCGCCGGTGGCATTTCTGCGCGCGGGCTCCGATATGGCGCTGGTGGACGCGCACGGCGTGATCCTGCCGCAGCCGCCGCAGGCCAACTTCGATTTTCCGGTCGTCACGGGCATTACGCCCGATATGTCCGCGGAAGATCGCGAAAAGCGCATGCAGCTTTTCTCCGCATTTTCGCGCGACGTGGAAATCGCCGAGCCCGGGGCCATGGCGCAGGTGAACCAGGTGGACCTCTCGGTGGCGGACGATCTGCGCGCCTCGATTGTGGGGCTGCCCTCCGGCGAGGCGGACGGCTCCGCGCCCGGCCCGACGCAGGTGCAGCCCGTGGTGGTGCACTTCGGCAACGATAATTTCGGCGATAAGTACCGCTCGCTTGTGCAGAATTTCGCGCAATGGCGCGCCAAGGCCGGCAGCATCGCATCGGTGGATTTGCGATTCAGCCGTGAAGCCGTGGTGAACGCGGAGGAAGCCGCCGCGACGCCGCAGTACGTGCAGAAGCAGCCGCCGCGTGCGGCAAATCGCAGGGGCTTGCAATGACGGCGTCCAACTTTTCGTAATGGTGCGGATTCCATCGTCGCGGCGAATGGCGATGAGAATCGCAGGGCAAAAGGAGTGGGGGAATTGACCAGGAAAGACCGGCACATCGTGGCGCTCGATATCGGCAGCACGAAAACGTGCGCCTTAATCGGGGAAATCGAGGAAGAGGGCGGCGTGAAATTCGCGGCGCTGGGCGCGGCGGAATCGAAGGGGTGGCGCAAAGGGCAGATCGTGAATCTCGATCTTGCCGTCAGCTCGATTCGGCGCGCGGTGGAGGAAGCGGAGACGATCGTCAATGTTCCCGTGGAATCCGCGCTGATCGGCATCGCCGGCACGCACGTGCGCGGCGTGAATAGCCGCGGCGGCATAACCCTGGGCGCACGCCCGCGCGACATTCAGAAGGACGATGTGCGCCGCGCCGTCGAGGCCGCACGCAGTGTGACGCTGCCGGAGGATCGCGAGGTGCTTCACGTCCTACCGCAGGAATTTTTTCTGGATGCGCAGGAAAACATTCGGGATGCGATTGGCATGGTCGGCCAGCGCCTGGAGGCGAACGTGCATCTGGTGACCGCCTCCGGCGCGGCGACGCAAAATATCGTGACGGCGGTGAATCGCGCCGGCGTTCGCGTGGACGATACGGTGCTCGAGCCGCTCGCCTCGACCGAGTCCTGCCTGACGCAGGACGAGCGCGAACTGGGCTGCTGCCTGCTCGATATTGGCGGCGGCACGACGGAGTTGATCGCCTATCTGAGCGGCGTGGTGCGGCACACGGCGGCTGTTCCCCTGGGCGGCGACCATTTCACCAACGATCTTGCCGTGGGCCTGCGCACGCCCGTGCCCGAGGCGGAAAAGATCAAGCGCGAGTATGCGTGCGCGTTTCGCGAATTGTTGGGCGAGGATACCGCCATCGAAATCGCCACGGTGGGCGATCGCCCGCCGCGCACCGTCTATAAGCGCATGCTTTTCGAAATTGTAGAGCCGCGCGCGCAGGAATTGCTGATGCTCGTTCGCGATGAGCTGCGCCGCGGCGGTCTCGAATCGCAGATCCCCGCCGGGCTCGTCCTTACGGGCGGCGGGGCGCATCTCCGCGGCCTGCCGGAAATGGCCGAGCGCCTGTTCAATTTGCCGGTGCGAGTGGCCGCGCCCCGCGGCCTTGCGGGGATGAGCGAAGAGGTTTCCCGGCCCGAGTATGCAACAGCCGTAGGTCTCGTCCTGTATGGCGCCCGCACGCGGCGCCAGACTGGGGCGCGGCCCGCCGGCTGGGTGGGCAAGTTGAAGAGCATGTTCGCAGGGGCGTAGGAAGTTCGTATTTCGCAGACAAAAAATCGGATTCGGGTCTCACACTGGGGGAGGGAGCATGGCGCCAAAGGAATCGGCTATTCGCGTTTCGCTATCGGAGGAATTGCAGCAGGGCGCAAAAATCAAGGTGATCGGCGTGGGCGGCGGCGGCTGCAACGCCGTCAACCGCATGATTCGCGCCAAGGTGGAAGGCGTGGAATTCATCGCGGCGAATACGGACGTGCAGGCGCTGAAGCTTTCGCAAGCGCCCGTGAAGCTGCAACTTGGTACCAAGCTGACGAAGGGCTTGGGAGCGGGCGCGAATCCTGAGGTCGGCCGCAAAGCCGCGCTTGAGGATACGGAGAAAATTCTAGAAGCGCTCGACGGGTCGGACATGGTGTTTGTCACCTCGGGCCTCGGCGGCGGCACCGGCAGCGGCGCGGCGCCGGTTGTGGCGAATCTCGCCAGCGAATTAGGCGCGCTCACAGTGGCGGTGGTCACCAAGCCGTTCAATTTCGAGGGCAAGCGGCGTATGCAGCAGTCCGAGCAATCGCTCGCCGAACTGATCGGCTGCGTGGATACCGTGATCGTAATCCCCAATGAGCGCCTGCTCGAGACGGTCGAGCACGGCACCAGCTTTTTCGAGGCGTTCCGCATCGCCGACGATATTCTTCGGCAAGCGGTTCAGGGCATCAGCGATATCATCACGATTCCCGGCATCATCAATCGCGACTTTGCGGACGTGAAGACGATCATGTCCGGGCAGGGCTACGCCGTGATGGGTACCGCTGTTGCCACCGGCGGCAATCGCGCCGTGGACGCCGCGCAGCGCGCCATCAATAGCCCGCTGCTCGAGGACAATTGCATCCAGGGCGCGCAGGGCATTCTGATCAATATCACCGGCTCGGCGAGCCTCAGCTTGCAGGAGGTGCATGAAGCCTCGTCCGTGATCCAGCAGGCGGCGCATGAGAACGCCAACATTATCTTCGGCGCCGTGCAGGACGACGCGATGAAGGAGTCCGTGAAGATCACCGTGATTGCCGCGGGCTTCCGCGAGGTCGCCGGCCGGAAGGCGCAGCAGCGGCCTTCATATCTGCCGAAGACGTGGAAGGCCGGCCGCGAGCAGGAACCGCCGCCGGTGGCGCCGCAACAGACCAACATCGTGCAGCAAGTCGCGCGTAACGTCGCCGAAGTCGCGCCCGAAATTCAGGCCGACGATCTCGACGTTCCCACGTTCCTCCGCCGCCAGGCCCAAAAGGCCTAGCTGCGCCGGCCCAGCCGCCGATTCGCTCGCTCTCCGCGGCCCTGAGCCGCGGAACGTCCGGTGTGGCTCGCGCCGCCAACAATATACAAAGGCCGATTCGCCGCGCTTTGCGCCTGGGCCGCGGTGTCTCTGCGCTAGGGCGTACTGTCCTTTCGTCCCATGGAGGATTGGGCACGCGCCTGCCTCTCGCCGCTATGCCTCGGGTGCGGGCTTGCTACCCTCACGATTAGGGGGTCCAGTCCAATGCGCATTCCGCCGCTGATAAAGCAGCTCTATAAGATTTGCCGATGGGCGAGCCTGATCTTGCTGGTCTTCGCGGTCATTCTGGTGACGCGGAAGTCGTCGCCGCCGGGCGTGCCCTACGATCCGACCGCCTCCGCGCGCGTGCAGCAGAAGTTTGCCGCAGCGGAGCTGGCGAAATCCGCCGGCCGAACGGGCCAGGTCGAACTCGACCGCACGGAGCTAAATTCCTATCTGCGGGATAACCTTGCGTTGGAAGGCCAGCCGCGTTCCGCCGCACCCGCGACGGCGCCAGCATCCCAGAGCGACTCGCAGCCTGCCGTGGACGCCCCCGCAACGGCGGAACCCGGCAGCGCGGCGACCGCCACTGATCCCGCCGCCGCAGTGGCCGGGGCCAACCCGCAAACGCTCGAGCAGGTGCAATCGTCGGTGAAGGACGTGAATATTGATATGGAAGGCGACCTCGTCACCGCCTACGTGATTTTCGATTTTCACGGCAAGGATCTCTCCCTTGAACTCGCCGGGCGGCTCGGCACGCGCGATGGATACCTGAACTTCGAGCCTGTCGAAGGCAAGCTCGGTTCTCTGCCGCTGCCGAAATCCACGCTGGATGCCGCGGTGGAAAAGCTGATGGCCTCGCCGGAAAATCGCGAAAAGCTGAAGCTGCCGCCGGATATTAAAGATGTTGAGATCGCGGGCGGCCAAGCCGTGATCACCTACAACTGATCGGCGCGCATTTCGGGGGAAGTAGCGCCGCGTGGAAAATCCCGGAATCCGGTGTTTGCACGGTGCGGCGATGCCTAATGCGCGTTAGAGCAAACCCGGCGCGACATTCAGCGGCATTCGGGGTTAGAATCCGCAGCGACTCGACGCCTTAGCGGCGGCGCGGCAGCGGGCAACTTTTTCGGCTACCCAAATGCCGCGCGGCGCATCCAATCATTTCTTTGGGGCGCGCGGGAGGGCGTGCACATGTGGAACCGGCGAGATTGGGACGACTTCTTCGACATCGTAAGAAAGCGATGGGATTCGCATCGGCCGCCGCGCCCGCTGGACCTTTCGGGCCGCAAGCGCCCGGTGCCCGCCGAAGGATATAGCCTCGCGGAGCTGGACGACGCGGGCCTGAGCATCGAGCAGGCGGAGCGCCTTGGGCTTCCGGTGGATGCGGGCCGTGTGGGCTCGTACGGGCCGAACATTACTTCGTTGAGAGACTACCTGCGCGCCACGCGTTCGCGTTTCTAGATGTGCGTCAACCGTCACGCGCGTCCGCAATCGCCCGCGAATGCTTCGCCGATGAATTCCGCGCGGCGAGCCAATACGCCCCGCCGCAGATCGCTCCGCTGATTACGACCGCCTCCCAGGCCAGCCCAGCCGCGACCGTCAGCGCCGCGGGTGCGCCAAACGGCAGCAGCAGCGCTGCAAGCGCTGCTTCGCGCACGCCGATACCGCCCTGGGTGATCGGAATCGCCGCTGAAAGCTTCGCCAGCGGCCATGCGAAGAGCCAGTCGCGAAAGGCGACATGCAAGCCGCACGCCCACGCGAGCGCGATGCTGAGCCAGATGAAGCTCAATTGAACGCAAAGCCCGAGCCCCAGAGCCCCGGCTACTACGGAGGGCTGCGTCGCCATCGAGCGGCCCGTCCTGCGAAGGCGCACCAGCCGGCGCCGCATTCGATACGAAAGCCTGCGCACCGGCACGAGCGTGGCAGCCAGCGCTAGAATCGCCGCCGCTACGGCCACCGCCAAGCCTAGCCACAGGAAGGGGCGCCTGCTGCGCGAATCGAGTCGTCCTGGAACCAGCAGCGCCCCGGCAATCGCGAGCAGCGCCAGCGCCGTAAAATCGAGAATGCGATCCGCCAGGCTTCCCAGCAGAACACCCGTCTTGCTGCGCGCCGCGCGCATCGCCAGTGCCGCGCGAAAAAGATCGCCGCCGATCAGCGACGGCAGAAAAAGCGAGCCGAAGAGTCCCGCGAAATAGCAGCGCGAGGCTTGCCGATAGCTGAGCCCGGCGCCGGCCGATTTCAGCACCAGACGATATTTCGCAACTCCCACGCAATGCGCCGCCAGATATCCCGCGAGGACCAGAATCCAGAGATGGCTCGGCAACTTTTCGAGAGCGCGCAGCACTTGCCGGCCGGGCAAGAAACGGAAAAGAAGATAGAGCACCGCGATGCTGCCCGCATAGGGCAGCGCCGCGCGCACGGGTCTGGTTAGCCGCTCGAACCGGCGAAGGCGGGGCTGGTTTTTGCGCGTCACGGAGGATGCGCGCTCATTATGCCGCCTGCGCCATATAGCGGCAAGCCGAGCTGCCGCGCCTGTGTCGCAGGCTCACGTAGCGATTGCGACGCGGCGCTCATGCGCGCTACAGCGAAATGCTCATGCGCGTACACGGCACGTCCGATCCTCGAAAGCGGGCGCGCCGGCTATGCTTCGGACTAGCCAGGGTTCCGGTTTGCAGGCGCTTCGCGGCGGATTTGTGCGGCGCGCCATACGCGATCGCCTGCCGGACGAAAATCCGGGAGCCGGGCTGAAGCTGTCGTACCATGCCCCTCCAAAGCATAAAGGCCAGAAACCAGTATGGCGGCGTGCGGTGGATAGCGTTCGTGGGGATCGTGATAGCGGCCGCAATCATCACGTTCGTGATTGTGCTGGCGGTTCGCTGGCCCTTCAGCCGCGAACGCGTGCTGCGCTCCCTGGGGGAGACGCTTGGGGGCACAGCGAAGGCGGAGCGATTCCGCAGCACCTACTTTCCGCATCCGGGCTGCATTGTTGAATCGCTGGAGGTGACGCGCTCGAATGGTCAAGCAGGCGCGCCGCCGCTTGCGCTCGCAAAGCGCATGACAATCGAAGCCAGTTACGGCGATTTTCTTCTGCGGCCGGGATATATCGCCAAGATCTCGTTCGATGACTTGCAGGTTCATATTCCGGCTCGCCAATCGAGCGACTCTGGGTCGAACGGTGCGCAAACGGAGAGCCAGGATAAAAAGCAAAACGCGAATGCGGGCGGCGACCCTGCTGGAAATGCCGACGGCAGCTCAGGGAAAAGCAAAGAGCAAAAAAACAGCGGAAGCGAGATTCGCACCGGCGAGATCACGGCGAATGGCGCGACGCTTGAAATTGAACGCCGGAAAGGCAGCAAGCCGCTCGATTTCCGCTTCCACTCGCTTTCGCTGACGAGCGTCGAGAGTAGCTCCGCGATCTCGTTTCACGCCACCTTTTCCAACGCAATTCCTCGGGCCGAGGTGTGGGCCGCGGGGCAAATTGGTCCTTGGAAGCGCGGGCACCTTGGTGAAACGCCGGTGCGCGGCTCCTACAGCCTTGTGAACGCCGATTTGAGAGCGTTTCCAGGCATTAGCGGAACTCTCGCCTCCGGCGGCCGGTTCGATGGCAAGCTCGAGGGAATCGCCGCGCAGGGTAAGCTTTGCGTTCCGAATTTCAGGGTCACGCGCAATCATCAGCAGCGCCCGCTCGGCGCGCGATTCGATCTGTTGGTGGACGCGCTGCATGGCGACGTGACGCTGCGCCAGGTGAATGCTTCGCTCGCGCACACCGATCTTGTCGCGCATGGCAGCATAGCCGCAGCAGCGGGACAGTCGGGCAAAACCGTCTCACTCCATTTTAATTCGCGCAACGGGCGCATCGAGGATTTGCTGAACCTCTTCGTGCGCCGTCCCCCCGCTCCCCTCAGCGGCAAGGCCGATTTCGAAGCGCAGGTGACGATCAAACCGAAAGAGGCGCCCTTTTTGAAAAAGGTGGTTCTGCGAGGAAGCTTTTCCATTTCCGACGGCCATTTTTCCAATGCCGGAACGCAATCGAAGGTCAACGACTTGAGCGAACTGGCGAGCGGCCATAAGGACGAGGGCCAGCCCGCACCGCCCGTGGCTGCAAGCTTGCGTGGCGACGTCTTGCTGCAAGCCGGCACGGCGCATTTCGCGAATCTTGTCCTCGGGGTTCCTGGTTCCTCCGCGAGGATGCACGGCAGCTACAATCTGGCGAGCAATCGCATAGATTTCCATGGCTCCATGAAGACGCAGGCGGAGCTTTCGAAGGAAAGCCGCGGCATCAAGGCTCTGCTGCTGAAACCTCTCGATCCCTTCTTCAAGAAGAAGCACGCGGGTGCCGAGCTGCCCGTCGCAATGACCGGCACCTACGCGCAGCCACACTACTGGATCGGGCCCGCCGCCAAAGTGAGGAGCGGCCAGTGAAGCTCCGCCGTAAAGCCTCATCGAACGAATCACAAAAAACCCCGTGGACACCGCCGCGAGATTTTTGCCATACTTTCGGGTTCCGAGAAGATGCGCGGAACGAGTTGGGGAACGGCGGAGCAGCCCTCTGGGCCGCCTGAAGAATCAATCCAGGACTGAACTGATGATCAGAGCTAATTCTCGACCGGTATTTGGTGCGGTGATTCTGCTCGCTTTCGGGCTGAGCGCCGGGAGATTGTATTCGCAGACCAGCGCCCGTTCGGCCGCGCAGCGCAACGGTAGCGCGAAGACCGCGAAGCAGCAGTCCGCGAATCAGAAAAATGCGAATGCCGCCCCGGCCGGGCAGGCGTCCGTCGAGCGCGGAAAATATCTCGTGGAGAACGTGGCCATGTGCACTGAATGCCACACGCCGCGGCTTCCCAATGGCGAACTGGACCATTCCCGATGGCTGCAAGGCGCCGAGGTGTGGATTACGCCGGTGCACCCAGATCCGAATTGGGCCATGCGCGCCCCCGGTCTCGCCGGACTTCAGGGCTTCACGGACGAGCAGGCCGAGGAAGTGCTCGAGCACGGCGTCGGTCCCAACGGCCTTCCCATTCAGAGGCCGATGCACATCTATCACATGAATCATGAGGACGCGATGTCCATCATCGCGTACCTGAAGTCGCTTCCCGCGGCTTACCCGCACCAATAATCAAGGCGCATCTGCGGATCGCCTTCGCTCGCACGTCTGTATAATCGCCGCCATGGAAGAGCGGCTGAAGGCGCTGGCGATCTGGCTGCTGGGTCCGGAGACTGCGTTAGGCTCCCTGCGCCGGGCGCTGCGGGGCGCAATTGCCGAACCGTCCGAAGCCCCCGCCACGCACCTATGGCCCCGCTGGCTCTTCCTGCGCGCGCTCGGATTCATATACTTCTCCGCGTTCTATTCGCTCGCTTTTCAAATCAAGGGACTGATCGGGCCTGACGGCATCCTGCCTGCCGGCGATTATTTGCAGGCGGTCGGGGCCGCATTTCATGCGCGACGATTTTGGTTTGCGCCGACTCTGCTCTGGCTTGGATCGAGCGACCATGCGCTGATGCTGCTCGTGTGGGTGGGCCTGATCGCGTCCGTGCTGCTCTTTTGGAACGTTTGGCCGCGGGCTACGCTCGCGATCGGTTTCGTGTGCTTCCTCTCTTTTGTTGTCGCGGCGCAGGATTTTTCCGGCTATCAATCGGACGGAATGCTTCTCGAAGCGGGCTTCCTTTCGCTCTTTTTTGCGCCGCCGGGGACTTGGCCGGGGCTCGGGCGGCGGCACGCGCCCTCGCGCGCCAGCCTGTTCCTGCTGCAATGGGAATGGTTCCGCATCTACTTCCAATCGGGCGCGGGGAAACTGCTGAGCCACGATCTTTCCTGGCGCAATCTGACGGCGATGGACGATTACTACCAGAATTGCCCGCTGCCCACCTGGATCGGCTGGTACACGCAGCACCTGCCGCATTGGTTTCATGCCGGGACCGTGATCTTCACGTTTGCGGCGGAGCTCGTCCTGGTGTGGACGCTGTTTCTTCCGCGGCGGTTTCGGATCGCGTGCTTCTGTATCGTCACGCCTTTCCAGATCGGGATCATCCTTACCGG
>Ga0134126_10001063_pt1 | contig 34831 bp, 32 predicted proteins | sample KB31752_FD_96881 | JGI IMG/M metagenome (GOLD analysis project Ga0134126, IMG submission 96881) | Terrestrial soil microbial communities with excess Nitrogen fertilizer from Kellogg Biological Station, Michigan, USA - KB3-175-2 | ecosystem: Environmental > Terrestrial > Soil > Unclassified ...
CGGGCAGACGAGATTGCCGACGTTCTCGATGAAGAGATAGTCCAAATCCTCGATCCGGACAGGCGTTCCGGCTTCCGTCCCCTTCGTCCCCTGTTCCCTCGGTCCCTGCTTTTCCCATCCGTCGAGGTGTTTGCCCACCATCTCGGCCTCGAGATGGCAGATGCCGTGGGTGTTGATCTGCCGCACCGGCGCGCCGCTTGCCGCCAGCCGCCGCGCGTCGTTGTCCGTTTCGAGATCGCCCACCAGCGCCGCCACCCGCGCCCCGCGCAGCCGCAACTCGGTGAGGGTGCGTTGCAGGAACGCCGTTTTGCCGGTTCCGGGGCTGGAAACGAGGTTAAGCACCAGCACGCCGGCGGCTTCGAAGCGGCCGCGCAGCTCGCGCGCCAGCTCGTCGTTCTTCTTCAGGATTCCCTGGCGCAGTTCCACGATCCGCGTCGTCATGTCGTCACTTCCTCCGCGGTCTGCGCGGCATCCTCGATCTCAACGGACTCGATTTCCAGCTCGCGGCCCGAGCGCACGTCGGTGGCCGGCGCGCCGCAATTTGGGCAGCGGAAATGCTGCAGGCTTTCAATCGCTCCGCCTTCGCCGCAAACCCCGCAGTGCACCGTCACTGGTACCCTGTTGACCACCAGCCGCGCCGCCGCGAGCTCCGAATCCTGAATCGCGATGCCCCAGCAGAACTGCAGCGAATCCTCAAAGACTGCCGACAGCGCGCCCACCCGCAGACGCACCTCCAGCACCTTGGCGCCGGGGTACGCCTTCAGCGACTCCGTCACCGACTCCACCACGCTGGACACGATGGAAAGCTCATGCATTCGAGCCGATTCTACGCCGCGCCGGATTGCGTTCTTGGTGATCTACCTCACATCTGCCGGCAACGGCTGACAGCTAGCAGCTAACAGCCGACAGTTGACCCCTGTTCCCTGTTGCCTATCAGTTGTCGGCTGACAGCTGTCAGCTGCCTGCTGTCTCCCGTGTACTACCATGAAATTCAACGGGCTTCCCCATGACCACTACATCCGCGTCTCCTTCCCGCCTCCACCTCAGCGATCTCGCTCCCGGCGCCATCCAGTCGGAGATCCGCGCCATGACCGCCGCCTGCGACGCCATGGGCGGCATCAATCTGGCACAGGGAGTGTGCGACACGCCCGTGCCCGCGCCGGTCGAGGCCGAGGCGCACGCGGCGATCGAGGGCGGCTACAACATTTACACGCGCCTCGACGGCATTGCCCGCCTGCGCACGGCCATCGCGGCCAAGCAGCAGCGCGATTATGGCCTGGCCTACGATCCCGATTCGGAAATTCTGGTGGCCAGCGGCGCCAGCGGTGGATTGAATGCCGCCGCCATGGCGCTGCTCAATCCTGGAGACGAGGTCATCCTGTTCGAGCCGTTCTACGGCTATCACGTGGCGACTCTGAAGTCGCAGCGCATCACGCCCGTGCTGGTCGCCCTGTCCGAACCCGATTTCGCGCTCGACGCCGATGCCCTCCGCGCCGCCATCACGCCGCGCACCCGCGCCATCGTGCTCAACACTCCCTCGAACCCCAGCGGCAAGGTGTTCACCCTGGCCGAAACCGAGGCCGTCTGCCAGGTTTGCCTCGAGCACGACCTGTTTCTCATCACGGACGAAATCTACGAGTACTTTGTCTACGACGGCACGCGCCACATCGCGCCGGCCACGCTGCCCGCCATGCGCGAGCGCACTATCGTCATCTCCGGCTTCTCGAAGACGTTCTCGATCACCGGGTGGCGGCTGGGCTACGTAACGGCCGATGCCCGCTGGCTGCCCGCCATGGCGTACTTCCACGACCTGACCTACGTCTGCGCGCCGGCGCCGTTCCAGCACGCCGCGGCCGCCGGGCTCGAGCAGCTTCCGCCCGCTTTCTACCAGCAGATTGCGGCCGACCACCAGTCGAAGCGCGAGCGCATGGTCTCGGCGCTGCGCGATGCCGGCCTCACGCCGACAGTGCCCGCCGGCGCCTATTACGTGCTGGCCGATGTCAGCCGAATCCCCGGCGCAACCGCCGCCGAAAGAGCCCGCACGCTCCTGCGCGACACCGGCGTAGCCGCCGTCGCAGGCAGCGCGTTTTTCCGCAAGGGGCACGGCGAGAATCTTCTCCGCTTCTGCTTCGCCAAGCAGGATGCCGCGCTGGACGAAGCGTGCGCGCGGTTGCGCAAGCTCTAGGTCTTGCTTTCTCGAGACCTTGTCATCCGGTGCGCAGCGAAGGATCTGCCGCGGCTGTTCGGATATCCGCGCCGAACGACCCGCGCCTGTGACCCCAGTCACGGCTAACGGAAACGCGCTCTCCTTACCCTTGAATACAGGGCTGGCATCCAAATCCCGCTGGCCGACAGGAGAGCTTTCATGGCTTACGTGATCACCGATGCCTGCAAAAAAGACTTCATCTGCGTGGAGCAGTGCGCCACCATGGCCATCGCGCCCATCCAGGACGATCCCGCCGCGGGCACGGTTTCGCAGGTGTTTATCAATCCCAACGAGTGCATTGACTGCGGCAACTGCGCCTCAGTGTGCGAGCACAATGCGATCTTCCCTGACAGCGAGCTGCCCGCCGACAAGGCCGGCTTCGCCGAAAAGAATCGCGCTTACTTCGGCTAGCCCAGCCGCCCCGCGTGGGCTAAGTCAACGCGCGGTCGAGGTGAACGTATCCGCCATCGACGATGAGGTGCTGGCCGGTGGTGTGGCCCGACTGCGTGGGCGAAAGCAGAAACACGACCGCCGCCGCGATCTCCGAGGCTAGCGTCATGCGTTTGCCCAGCGGAATCTTACCGGTGATTTCCTTCAGTTTGGCCTGCGGATCGCCCAGCGTCTCAAGCCAGCGCGCGTAGAGCGGCGTCATCACCTCGGCGGGCAGCACCGCATTCACGCGGACGCCGAAGGGCAGCAGCTCGGCCGCCCATTCCCGGGTGAGCGCCAGTTGCGCGCCCTTGCTCGCCGCATACCCTGAGGTGTTTCCCTGGCCGGTGAGGGCCACCTTCGAGCTGATGTTCACGATCGAGCCGTGTGAGCGTTTCAGCGCCGGCAGGGCGTGGTGCGCCAGCGCGTAATAATGGATGAGGTTCTTTTCCAGGCTCTTGACGAAGCCCTCGACCGAACCGGACGCCAGGCCGACGCCATCGTTCACGCCGGCATTGTTCACCAGCCCGTCGATGCCGCCGAATTGCTTTTCGATCTCGGCGATCGCTTCGCGGCAGCGATTTGTATCTTCTAGATGCGCCTCGATCAGCGTGCAGGACGCGCCGGTCCGCTGCATCTCTTCCATAAACGCCTGCACGTTTTGAGAATGCCGGCTGAGCACTACCACGCGCGCGCCCTCGGCCAGGCAGGCGCGGGAAATGCCTTCGCCGATTCCCGCTCCGCCGCCGGTGACGACGATCACTTTGTCTTTAAGCCCCAGATCCATGCGGTCGGGTCCTCTCAGTGCAACAGAATGGAGCGTCAGCTCAACCTGAGTATATTGTGCGGTGAAGGGGAAGGGATGGCGATGGGAGCGTGAGTTGGTCCGCTGCGGCCAGCCGGAGGAGGCAGCGGCCGGCGAACTCAGAGGTGGTGGCAGCCGTATTACGCAAGAGAGCAGCCGACCGGTAACTCCCGTTCAGCAAAGAAGCGAAAGTTTTGCGACAATAGGGCGGTCAGAATAATCGAATCAGGAAACCTGTGCAGCGCGATTTTCGCCAGTTTTTGTCGACGGTACCCGGCGCGGCGAATTTCGAACAGTTCCGCAAAGAGGAAATCCCGTGTCAAGACGAGTCATGCAAGTGGGAAGTTTGTTAGTTGCCGGCCTGGTGCTGAGCGGTTGCCAGAAAAAGCCGGCTCCGGCGGCTGCGGCCGGCGGTGGCATGCAGGCAATGCCGGTGCAGACGGTGGCGGTGGAGATGGCCCCGGTGCCGCAAACCAGCGAGTACATGGCGACCATCAAGTCGCGCCGTTCCGCCACGCTGCAACCGCAGGTGGTTGGCACCTTGACGCAGATCCGGGTGCACTCCGGCGACCAGGTGAAGGCGGGACAGCCGATGATGACGATCGATCCCCTGCACCAGCAGGCGACGGTGGATTCGCAGCGCGCGACCGAGCGCCAGAAGAAGGCGGTCTACGATTATGCCGCGACGCAATACAAGCGGCAGAAAACGCTCTTCGATGAGGGCATCATCAGCCGCGACGCGTTCGAGCAGGCGCAGCAGGCGCTCGACAACTCGAAGGCCGACTATGATTCCGCAACGAGCTCCACGAAGACGGCGGAGGAGCAGCTCGCGTATTACACCATTCGCGCGCCGTTCGACGGTATTGTGGGCGATGTCCCGGTGCACGTGGGAGATTATGTTTCCAGCTCGACAATGCTGACCACCGTGGACGAGAACAAGGATCTGGAAGCGTACATCTATATCCCCACGGAACGCGCGGCGCAGGTCCGTGAAGGGCTCGAGGTAGACATCAGCGACACGATGGGAAAGCCGCTGGAGAAGACGAAGATCGACTTTGTATCGCCCCAGGTGGATAACTCGCTGCAGGGAATCCTGGTGAAGGCGCCGGTGCATTTCGGACGGCAAGCGGTGCGCAACTCGCAACTGGTGAAGGCGCGCGTAGTGTGGAGCACCGAGCCGACGGCGGTGATTCCGGTGTTGGCGGTGATGCGCCAGGGCGGGCAGCCGTTTGTGTTCGTGGTGAGCGATCAGGGCGGCCACACGATTGCGACGCAGACGCCGGTCACACTTGGCGATACGGTGGGTAACGACTACGCCGTGACGTCGGGGCTGAAGGCTGGCGATCAGGTGATCGTATCGAGCACGCAGTTCCTGGTGAACGGAATGCCCGTGATGCCGATGGGAAAGAGTCCCGGCGCGAAGAACGCGGGCGCATAGATTGCACATCGTCCGGACGCTGTGCCAGGGTTCGGGCGCGATTCCGCATTGACGCAGACCCTGCGAAACGGAAGGAAGGCTTCCATTGTTTGTCGATTTTTTCATCCACCGGCCTGTTTTTGCCACCGTCTGCGCGTTGCTCATCATCCTCGCGGGAGCCGTGTGCGTTCCCACTCTTCCCGTGGCCATGTATCCCACGCTGGCGCCGCCGCAGGTCACGGTCACGGCGGTGTACGTGGGGGCGAATGCCGACACTGTCGAAAAGGCGGTGACCATCCCGCTGGAAGAGTCCATCAACGGCGTGCCTGGGATGCGGTACCTCAGCTCGTCGAGCACCAATAGCGGCGCCAGCCAGATCACCGTCACCTTCCAGACCGGGTATGACCTCGACATCGCCGCGGTGGACGTCCAAAACCGCGTCGCCAGCGTGCAGGGCCGCCTACCCGCCGCGGTCAACCAGACCGGTATCACCATCAACAAGGCGAACAGCAACTTCGTATTCGGAGCAGGCTTCTTCACCCGCGACGGCCGCTATTCCAACGTCTTCATCTCGAACTACCTTGACGTTTACGTCAAGGATGCGCTGAAGCGCGTGCCCGGCGTAGGCGACGTGATGATCTTCGGCGAGCGCAAGTACGCCATGCGCATCTGGCTCGATCCGCTGCGCCTGGCGTCTCGCAACCTCACCGCAAGCGACGTGCTCAACGCGCTGCAGGAGCAGAACGTTGAGATTCCCGCGGGCCAGCTCGGCCAGCCGCCCGCCGGCACCACCCAGGCATTCCAGATTCCTGTGCGTGTCGTGGGACGCCTGAGCGATCCGGCGCAGTTTGACAACATCATCCTTAAGAACACTCCCAATGGGCTGATCCAGCTCAAGGACGTTGGCCACGCCGAAATCGGCGCAGAAGATTACAGCTCGATGCTGAAGTACAACGGACAGGTGGCGCAGGGCATCGGCGTCATGCAGCTCTCCAACGCCAACTCCCTCGATGTGGATGCGCGATGCAAGGCGGCTCTGGAAGAGCTGAAGAAGAGCTTCCCGCCCGGGCTCGAATACGCCATCGCGTTTGACTCCACCACGGCAATCGGCGACTCGATCCGGGAAGTGCTGGTCACCCTGGGAGAAGCCATCGCAATCGTCATCGTGGTGATCTTCCTGTTCCTGCTGGACTGGCGCGCGACCATCATTCCCGCCGTCACCATCCCCGTGTCGCTCGTGGGCACATTCATGTTCATCAAGGTGTTCGGATTCTCAGTCAATCTACTCACCTTGTTCGGGATCACCCTTGCCACCGGCCTGGTGGTAGACGATGCCATCGTCGTCATTGAAAACGTGCAGCGGCACATCCACCTGGAACACTCCGACCCGCATCTGGCTACATCCCGCGCCATGGGCGAAGTCACCAGCGCGGTCGTCGCCACGTCCCTCGTGCTCATCGCGGTGTTTGTGCCGGTGTCGTTTTTCCCCGGCACCACCGGCATTCTTTACCGGCAGTTCTCGCTCACCATCGCGTTTTCCATCGCGATCTCCGCCTTCAATGCGCTCACCCTCTCGCCCGCGCTCTCCGCCATGTTCCTGCGCGGCGAAGAAGAACGCCCGCACCAGCTCGACTTCCTCCACATCCGCCCGCTGTCGCGCGCCTTCGCCGGCTTCATCCACGGCACCGACCGCATGATTACCTGGATGGGCAGAACCTATGCACGGGCAATTCACTTTGTGCTGCGGATTCGCTACGTTGTGTTGGTGCTGTTCCTCGCCGGACTTGGTGCGACATGGTGGATGTACCGGGCCGTGCCCAGCGGCTTCATTCCTCAGGAAGACCAGGGCTTTCTTATGGTCATCATCCAGGCGCCGCCAGGCTCGTCGCTGGGATACACGAGCGCGCTGGCCGACAAGGCGGGATACATCCTGTCGCAGGATCCGGATATTGCCGGCGCTTTCCAGGTGGTGGGGTTCAGCTTCGCGGGCAACGCATCGAACGCGGGAATGATGTTCATTGCGACCACCCCTTCCGACAAGCGTAAGGGCAAGGGGCATGCCACCGCGGATATCGCAGCGCGTCTGAATCAGAAACTCCAGATGTTGATGTTCGCCCCCGACGGAGGCATCGTGCAGGTGTTCCTGCCGCCGGCCGTTACCGGCGTGGGCAGCCTGGGCGGGTTCCAGTTCGAGTTGCAGGACCAGGGCAAGAACACCCTGGCCGACCTGGATCGCGTGGCGCACCAGATGGTGGCGGCCGGCCGGGCGCGCAAGGACGTCGTCGGCCTTTACACCTCGTTCTCCGCCAACGATCCCCAGGTGCTGGTGACCATCGATCGCGAGAAGGCCAAAGCCATGAACATCCCGCTGTCGCAGATCACCTCTACCCTGAGCGTGTTCATGGGCTCGCAGTATGTCAACGATTTCAATTTCAACAACCGCACCTATCGCGTTTACGTGCAGGCCGATCAGCCGTTCCGCATGAACGAGAGTAACCTGCATAACTTCTATGTGCGGTCCGACTCCGGCATGATGGTGCCTCTCGACAACCTCGTAACTGTCGTGAACAGCTCCGGCCCGCCGGTCATCAGCCACTACAACCTGTTCCGGTCAGTGGAGATTGATGGCAACCAGGCGCCCGGCTACAGCTCGGGACAGGCGATTGCCGGCATGGAAGAGCTTGCGAAGAGTGTGATGATGCCGGGCATGACCTTCCAGTGGACCGGCCTCACCCTCGACGAAATCGAGTCGAGCGGCAAGGCTCTGGTCATCTTCGGCCTGGGACTGCTCGTCGTCTATCTCACGCTCTCGGCGCAATACGAGAGCTTCGCGCTGCCGTTCATCATCCTGCTCGCCGTGCCCATGGCGGTCCTCGGCGCGCTTGCCCTCGTGTCCTTCCGCGGCCTCTCCAACGACGTCTATTGCCAGATCGGACTGGTGATGCTCATCGGCCTCTCGGCCAAGAACTCCATCCTGATCGTGGAGTTCGCGGAACAATTGCGGGCCAAGGGACGTTCCATTGCGGACGCTGCCATTGAAGCGGGAGAACTGCGCTTGCGACCCATCCTGATGACCTCGTTCGCGTTCATTCTCGGCATTATGCCGCTGGTGTTTGCCACCGGCGCGGGCGCGCTCGGCCGCCGCTCGGTGGGCACCACCATCGTGGGCGGCATGCTGCTCTCCACTGTGCTGAACCTGTTCTTCATCCCGGTGCTTTACGTCATTCTGAGCACGCTGCTCGGGTCGAAGACGAGAAGGACAAAGGCGCCGGCGCCCCAGGCAGAGGGCGCGATCCACGCCTGATGCGCTTTACGCGCTTTCCGCTTCAAGTGCCGGTTCGTGCGACTTACTTCTTCTCGCGATGGACAATCACCGCGTCCTTGATGCGGTTGTAGACCTCAGCAGGAAGGATCCCCTCCTGGAGCAGGTCCAGGCGAGTACGGTAGGGACGGAAGCGCACGATACGCTGGGCCCAGGTGCGGGTCATGCCGGGCACCTTCAGCAAGTCGTCCAGGCTTGCATGATTCAGGTCGACGCGTTCCGCGGAGGAGATCGGCTGCTGGGAGTTGTCGCGATCATGCCCGGCTGCCGATGAGCTTTGTCCCGGAAGTACGGCGCAGGACAGGCTCAGGATGACGAGGATGGTCGCGAATGGGCGCACGAATGATTCTGCGCGCTGGCAGCCGCTGGCGCAAGCCAGAATCTGTCACGTTCGTCGTATCCCATTGACAAGCAAATCTTTGGCGGTGCCGCCGCGCGGCCAGCGGGGGTGGCCGCAGCAGAGATTCTCAAGCTCCGAGAACACCGGCAAAGCGATTCCGCGGAGGTTTGACCGGGAGGGATAGGGGAGGTAGACTGGATATGCGGGGTGGAGCAGCCCGGTAGCTCGTTGGGCTCATAACCCAAAGGTCGCAGGTTCAAATCCTGCCCCCGCAACCAATTAAGCCTCTGAAAAATGAGGAGCTTAGAAAGGCCACCCTTGAGCGGCCTTTAGTTTTTCGGCCAAATGTCCGTGAAATGTTCGTGTTTGAGCAAGAGACAGGACTAACAGGTCCTTGGCTGCCTTGTCCTAGAGGTTGCTCTGGTCTCTGCGGGGCAACAACTCCTCGTGCCGAAAAAGCCGGCCGAAACGTCACTTCCATCCTCTCTTTCAATGTCACTCGATGCTGCTTCGAGCTTGGGGCATAAAAAGCGCGGATATCCCGCGTTTTCCTCGGAATCGGCTTGTTGTGTTGCCCGATTTCTGCCGTTACGTGCGCCTCTATCGCCGGTGAGGCTCAACGCCGCACAGCGCAGATTGGTATCGGAATTGCTTAAATCTGCGTCATGAGAAGGCGCAGACAGCAGCGGATTGAGGGATCCGGCCCGCACCTTTCAGAGTTTCGCGTGATCGGGATATTTATTGGCAGTGTCCCCTTCCTTCGCGGGTCGCAGCTAGCCTCCTCAGCCTGACGTTTCGAGTGCATTCCATCGGGTTGTCGGGAAAGGGATTTGAGCTTTGGATTGATCTGCACACCAGCGCCGTTCGCAACGAGAAATGGGGAAAAGATGATTCCACTTGAGTTTCGCTCAAAGGAATGTTTGACGGATGAAATACGTGACCACACACAACGGCGAGTGTTCTCTGCGCTCGATCGCTTCAGAAACATCAGGCGAGTAGTGGTCTGCTTCGAGGATCTTAACGGCCCGAAAGGGGGAAAAGACAAACTCTGCCGCATTTTGGCAGAGATTGGCTTCGAGTCCATCATCGTAGAAGAAAGACAGCTGAACTGGTACGCTGCTCTGTCCCGGGCAACTCAGCGGTTGGCGCAGACAGTCGGGCGCGATCTTCATCGAATCAGGAGAATGAGTTCGCGTCGGGTGATTCCACCCAGTTGCGAAACCTAAAGTGCTGCGCTCGCGCGATTGTACAGGCCAGGTGGGCCGGACGCCTGGACGGGCGAGGGACAGTTGATCGCCCCATTCTGCCTGCACATTCTGACGTGAATATCGAGTTCCATCCGTTCTCTCCGGCCGTGTCCCCTCGTGTCAATTTGACATCCATGCCGCCGATCACCGCACCGGAGTTCGAACGTATTGCGGCTGACGAGTTTAATCCACTCGATCCACCGGGCCAAGGCAGTCCGATGATTTGGACGAAGGAGTCTTGATCTTCGTACAAAATCAACCCGCCTCATAGCGAATCGCCAACGATCCCGTTGTTTGAATTGCCAGAAAAGTGGCCAGTGATGTGCAGGAATCTGAAGTTAAGCGGTCGAAGTCGTCGAAGTCCGGATCAATGAAGTTCTGTACGTGGACGAGCGATTGCATGGACCGCCTCACGAGGAAGACGCGACATGTCCGACAACAGATTCCCCAGATGGTGCACTCCGGGGATGGTCCTGGTAGTGATCCGCCCTTACGACGATCCTGCCCAGGTCTTGCTCGCATTGAGGCATGCGGAATTGACCGGTGGCAAAGCCATGTTGGTTCAGTTGAGCCCTGAAATTTCCAATGACGTCGGATTGGAGGGCTCCCCCCAGCCAGGACCACGTCTCATGGACGCAAGTGACATTCCACGGGCCATCGATTCCGGGCGTGCCCTCATGTGGGCGGAGATCGAAAGGCGCGCGTTCATAATCAAAGGCATTTCACTCGACGAAATACCGTCCATTGTGAAGTCATTCACGATCGATCGGGTAATCGTCGCCGCGAACAGGGCTGTCGAGAAACTTCGCCGGTCAACCGTTGAGCACCGCCTGATCTCGATGCTCAGCGTTCCTCTCTGGATACTGGGACGAGGCATGCCGCTGAACCTGGGCGAGCCGAATCGTACTCGCCGCATCCTGCTTCCCATATCGTTTGCTCCGGAGATGGAGTCTGACCTCAGGTTTGCTTGCGAATTGGCGAAGTCTCACGGTGCCGCTCTCTCTGTTCTGCATGTCTTCGCGCACTCGCCCGTTGAGTCATCGGCGGGCGAGAGAAGTCCGCTCGCAGTTAAATCTCGGTTGCCATTGGCGTCCCTTCGCGCAGCCAACGTTGCATGGCCAATTGAGGTCGTAATCCGGCAAGGAGATCCTGCTACTCAAATCGTCGAATTCAACCGGCAAAGGCCTCACGACCTCATCATTCTCCGCCCGTCGACGGATGTTCGCCAAGGATCCTTGTCCTGCTCGAGCCTGGTAGGCCGTGTTTGCTCAGAGATTCCATGCCCGGTCGCAATCCTATGCAAATCCATGGAAGGCCTGCGGGAGAATTCCTCCGTAATAGATATTGCTGCGCATCGTACCCGCATCAAAAGACGCCCCATTCCGATCGCTGCGGTAGAGGGCTGATATGCGCTGTGCTAACTCCAACTGCGGACAGGTCGCCAACGACATCTTTCAAGGAAAGCTGTGGCTGGTCGAACTTAAGGTTGAACCGGAAGATCGGATCATCGGCGACGAGGCAGGATTTCCCGTCTGTACGGTTCCTTGCCGGTATTTCTGGCTTTGCCCCGATTGTTCCAAAACCATGGAAATACTGAAATGGACGACCACGGAAGTCGTTGTCGCCCCGTTTGTTCAGGGCAAAAAGAAGCCCGTGTCTGCCACGTCGTCGCATTATGGTCTCAATTCCATGGAGGCACGCCCGCTGTCGCTAGACCGCGGTCATTTGTAAGGAGCGTGTGAACGCAAGAGTGAGGCTCATATGCCACGATGGGCAGACCGTTTACGAACCTCCTTCGAAGTCCTTCAACACGGGGCCGTCGCGGCCTTCATGCTTGCAGCCATGCTTGCCACCTGGACCGCTCAGCCTCTCGCCGGCAGACGTACGGCACAAACAGTCCTGCTCGTCGCCATCCTGATCGCCTCGTTGCCTCTGCTGGTCGAACTCGTTCGTCAACTCTGGAAGCGCAATTTCAGCGTGGACGTACTCGCCTCGTTATCGATCGCAAGTGCAGTCGCATTCCGGCAGTATTGGGTGGCGGCGGTTGTAATCCTCATGCTTTCTGGCGGTAAGGCACTGGAGGATCACGCAACGCGGAGGGCGTCGTCGGTTCTTGGGGCTCTGGCCAAGCGAATGCCGCATATCGCGCATCGTGTCGGTGCTGACGGATCACAGATCGATATAGAAGCCGAACAGATTGGCATAGGCGATCTCCTCGCTATCCATCCGCATGAACTCTGTCCTGTGGATGGGGTGGTGATAACCGGAAACGGGTCGATGGATGAATCCTATCTGACAGGAGAGCCGTTTCTTCTCGCGAAAGCGCCGGGGACGACGGTGCTTTCAGGATCGATCAACGGCGATGCTGCTCTTATCATCCAGGCGACTCGCATCGTGGCCGACTCCCGCTATGCAAGGATCGTGCAGATACTGCGCGATTCGGAGTTAAACCGGCCACGGATGCGCCGGATCGGCGACCGGCTCGCGGCCTGGTATACGCCTGCCGTAATTGCCATTGCCATCCTCAGTTGGATATTCGGCGGAGATTCGGAACGGTTCCTCGCAGTGCTGGTGATTGCCACCCCGTGCCCGTTGTTACTCGCGATCCCGATAGCGATCATTGGTGCGATCTCCGTGGCGGCGCGCCGTGGGATTGTGATTAAGGATCCGGCGCTTCTTGAGAAGATCGGGTCCTGCGAAATGCTGATTGTCGATAAGACCGGGACTCTCACATACGGCCGACCGGCGTTAGACGATGTGCTTTGCTGCGGCGCCTGGTCGAGAAGGGAGATTCTTCATCTGGCAGCATCTCTTGAACAGTACTCGAAACATCCCCTCGGTGCCGCAGTGCTCAATGCGGCGCGCCGGGAGGGCGCTGAACTATCGGCAACACAGGACTTGTTCGAGATTCCGGGACGCGGGGTGACCGCGCATACTGACGGCCACATGGTGACTCTCACCGGCCGAAACCAGCTTTCGAAGCGCGCAGCCAACGAACTTCCAGAGATTGCTCCGGGTCTGGAGTGTGTAGTGCTCATTGACGGTGAGCTAGCCGGGCTTCTCCGCTTTCGGGATGAGCCCCGCGTCGAGAGCAAGCCTTTCCTTCGTCATCTGAGATCGCGACACGGCATCAAGAAGATCGTCCTCCTCTCCGGTGATCGGCGCGCAGAAGTAGCAGCCTTTGGCCGGTTGATGGAGATCGCCGAAACCCATGGCGGCAAATCACCCGAAGAAAAGCTGGCCATGGTTCGGGAATTGACCGCCGCGCATCGCACGCTTTACATCGGAGATGGAATCAACGACGCCCCAGCCATGATGAGCGCCACTGCTGGGATCGCACTCGGAGTAAACAGCGATATCACCTCCGAGGCTGCCGGGGCCGTCATCCTGCGCTCTTCGCTGGCAAGTATCGACGAACTGATACACATCGGCACGAAGTTGAGAAGCATCGCCTTGACAAGCGCCGTAGGCGGCCTCAGCCTTAGCGCGATCGGAATTGCAGCGAGTGCGTTTGGATACCTGAAGCCGATCGAGGGAGCAATCCTTCAGGAGTTGATAGACCTGGCTTCTATTCTCTATGCCTTGCGAATCGTCCTGCCATCGGCTTCCGTCGGTGATTTTAAGCCTCCCGAACCTTTGCAACCGGCCGCTCGAAGTGAGCGAATGCCAGTAGCCACATCCTTGCGGGCATAACCATATTTCGTCCAACAGGAGGCGACGTGCGCGAACACGCGCGGCAGGCTCGAGCGACTCAGGTTTGAAAGTTGGGGCATAGCCCCGAATTCAACGGACCCGTCACATTTCGCAATTCTTGTCACCGCCGCGGTTGCCTGCGTGTGCTGGGCGGTGTTCAGGTGCTGCTTTTGAAAGAGGAGACGCCGCGTTCACTGCTGCCCTGCGACAAGAATTTTGACGTCCCTGTCGGAGCCTGGCGACACCGGCACCTCAAATTCCCTTTCATCCCAGCTAAGTTAAGTGGATCGACGCTGCCGGTTGGCAAGTGGCTTGCTTATGAATGGACGAAAGTGATCGCGGAAATTCGGGTGTGGAGCGAATTGGAGAGAGCTTGATAAATGACCGGAAAGATTCGGTTCATACGATCAAGCCGCCGTCGGGTTTCCCCGATCGCACGAAGGAGGAACAATCATGCTGATGAAGCTAGGCAAAATGCTTGCGGGGGCCACGCTGTTGGGAATGGTGCTGGCTGGTCCCGTCTTGCTCAGAGCACAGACGGGTGACTCCGACAAGATCAACAAGCTCTTCGCTGAAATCAGGCAACACGCGGTGAATGCGGAAAGCGATGCGGAGCTACTTGAGTCTTACACTCGCTCCAGACTCCACTGGGAGTCACATGCCGCGCGCGTGCATTCAATGCGCGACCACGTCAACGATCTTATCCGGGACTTTAATGACGCGAAAGCGTATCGGGAACAAGGATCCGAATGGCAGAAGGGCGCTATCGATAATATCGAACCCCTGCTGCAGGGGATGGCCGCCCATCTCACCGCCACCATCGATCACCTGAACAACAATCAGGACAAGACTGCCATGAAGCCCTGGCGCGACTATGTTCACGCAAACCGTGAGTACGCGAATAAGACAGCGAACCTCATTCGTGACTATGTCGAATATAGCGAGGCAAAGGCAAAGGCAGACCTAATTGAAAGCAAAGTGCAGGTTCCTGAAAATCCTGGTCAAGAATGACCAGTCGTGCGGGAGCGCGGCGGAGGCGGTCGCCGAAGTGATCACCGGGCCGCCTAAGGACTTTACCACCACGCTGACGGCATGACGGAAGTCGTGCCCCAGCTCGCTGGCAGAGAAGAGTTGCTCCACGTTGCACAGAACCGCGCCCCCGCACGCTCGATTGCATGGCGCATGGAAAGCTCCGGCAGGGTCCACGCCAGGGCGTAACACGCTCTCGCACCCTTCACTCCCGGGAGCGGAAAACTAGCGTCCCCATCCCAGCCAACGCACCGCCGCCATGCTACGTAGCTTTACTCTCGGGGAGATCTCAGGAGTCCTGCGTTCAGGGCATCCATCACTTGGGACATCTAGTCGGATGGCGTCTGATGGCTGCGCGAATCTATCGATGTCCTCGCCCCAGGCCCATTCTTCGCCGCAGCTCCTGACGATCCCGTACCCGGCGCATATTTAGCCAGCTTGTAGCCAATATCGCTCCGAGAGAGTTCCAGATGCCGGGCCGCTTCGGCCTGAACGCCGCCCGCCAGTCTGAGCGCGCGCTCAATCAGGAGTCTCTCAAGTTCACCCAGTGTGTCCCGAAGGTTCAGCTGTATTGGAAGGCAGTCGGCAAGCTGTTCGATTGTGAAGCCCTGCTTGGCCACAGGGGAGATTGATTGCTGCCTCTCAAGCGGAAAATCATCGGCGTCCAGCTCGGGCCCCTGACCCAAAATCATAGCCCTCTCAAGAAGGTTCTTTAGTTCTCTTATGTTTCCGGGAAACGAATAGCCCTCCAGCTTGGCCAGCACGCCGGCACTAAGAGACTTTGGTGGCACCTTCACCTCCTGGACAATTCTGAGGCAAAGCATCCTGCAGAGTTCGCTCAGGTCACTGCGCCGATCACGCAAAGGAGGAAGATGAATCGGCACAACCGCAAGCCGATAGTACAGATCTTCGCGAAACAAGCCGTTCTGAACCCGTTCCTGCAGGTTCCGATGAGTGGCAGCGAGTACACGAACGTCTACCAGGCGCGTACTTGTGGACCCAACCCTTTGAATCTCCCCATGTGCGAGGACGCGCAGAAGCTTTGCTTGCGCAGCGGCTGACATCTCCGCGACTTCGTCCAGGAACAGCGTTCCCTCATGAGCCGCCTCGAACAGGCCCGCCCGCGCCTTGTCCGCGCCGGTGAAAGCCCCGCGCTCATAACCGAACAACTCGCTTTCGAGGAGAGACTCAGTAACCGCCGCGCAGTTGATGGCGATGAACGGGCGATGCGCGCGTTGGCTGTTCTTGTGAATTGCGCGAGCGACGAGTTCCTTTCCTGTTCCGGTCTCTCCCGTAATCAGGACGGTCGTATTAGTTCCGGCCACACGCGCGATGAGATCGCGTACGGCACGGATCTCGGGGCTGTTCCCCAGGATTTCGTCCGCCCCGGCCAGCTTGCGCATTTCGTTCTTCAGGACAGCGTTCTCCCTGAGCACGGCCGTATGGGCGCTGCCACGGCGAATTGCCGCTCGCACCACATCTGGAACGAAAGGCTTTGTAAGAAAATCGAAGGCCCCCTGCCGCATGCTTTCAACCGCCAATTCGACGGTGCCAACCGCGGTGAGGAAAATAACAGAGGTGGTAGGGTCATCCTCCTGAATTGCGCGCAGCACCTCCAAGCCCGTTCCATCCGGCATCTTCTGATCCGTCACCACAACATCGAAGTCCTGAGCCGCAATCATGTTCAGGGCGTCTACTGCGCCAGCGGCTTCGACCACAACGTGGGCATCTTTTCGCAAGTTAACGGCGAGTATCCGTCTCATTCCGGGCTCGTCGTCAACGATCAGAACTTTAGCCATGCGAGACCTCTTCACGGATGACGTCTTCACTGCCGGTACGAACAGACAGAGTGAACACGACTGCTCCCGGTTCATTCCTGCTGACCCAGAGGTCGCCCCCATGGGCTCTAGCGATTCCTCTTGCAGTTGCCAAGCCAAGTCCGGTTCCCTGTTGTTTGGTTGTAAAGAAAGGCTCGAATATCCGAATCAGGGTGGCTTCCGGAATTGCGTCACCTGAGTCTTCGACCTGAAATTGGATGCTATCTTCTTGAACGTCTATCCTCAATGCGATCTTGCCTTTTTGGGGTGTCGATTCGACTGCATTTAGACACAGGTTCAAAAGCGCCCCCTCCACTTGAAACGGATCTATCTCAACCAGGACGTCCTCGCAGACACCATGTTCGACCTTGATAGACTTCCCGGCTGCGCGAAGCCGCGTCATACCGGCAATGTGATCCAGAATCTCCACAATGCGTGTAGGGCTTCGCTGTGGAGATGCCGGTCTGGCGTAAGCAAGGAAATCTGAGGTTAGGCTCTCCAGCCGTTTGGCTTCGCGGGCCGCAATGGCAAACATCTCTACCCTCTCTACTTCATCGGCATCTGGATAGTTTGCAGTTGCGAGAGAACTGGCGATCATCGCCACGGGATTACGAATCTCGTGAGCAATGCCGCTGGCGAGGCGCCCAACCGCCGCTAGCTTCTCCTCGTTTGCCAACCTTTCGCGGGCGGCTTGAAGTTCTGCCATGTTCTCAAGCAGTTTCGCCTCCCTCTTGGACAATTGGTTCACGAGATACCACACAAGAGGTCCCATGAGCGCATAAATTACCGAGATCATCCCGGATTCGAAGAACTCTGTTGGTCGGGAAGGGGGATGCAACTTAAAAAAATGATGAGCCCATGCGAACATCATGCTAATGGCTGCGGTGATCGTAAATAGATTGGCGATGAGGCCGAAGTGATAAGCGCACTGCAGGATCGCGACGGCCAGAAGCACAAAGTAGGGCGCGTCGTCTCGATCTGTGAGGTAGGCCAGAACCCATGCTAATACAAACAGAAATGAAATGGAGATGGCTGTTTCTGTTTTTGCTGTTCTTAAACTGATGCCCTCTCGGCAACGCGACAGCCAGATCCATTCAAGGGCTTTGCCCAGGAAACTTCCCGCCAGCAGGAGAATGACGCCTTCTGAAGGGGACCCGAGTAGATCCGCGAATGCGGTGTGCAGAAGCAACAGCGCGGCGATCACGAACAGCGTGAGGACACAAAATGCAATCTGCTGGCGTTTGAAACCCTGAGCCTCAATCCGTTCGAGAACTGAAGATTTCTGCGTCATGGGTATAGATTGGCCACCGCAGTCTCATTGCACGCCGAAAAACGGGTTCAGTTCGACCACCACGAGGATAGTCGAAACAGGCCAGGGCCGGCTGTGAGGCAGATCACTCCGGACAAGCGTCGTGATTTTCTGACCGCATCTGTCAAAACCTTGAGACGGCTAATAAGCTTCTCGCGTTCACGCGTTCGGAATTTGAGCGCGAGGACTTGCGACCGCAACCGGCGACCGCATTTCCAACATTGGACGATCTGCCACTCAGATCTCAATTTGAGGGCCAACTTGTGCGAGCAGGAGCTTGCAATCCAGTTCGCAAATGCTACTTGGCCAATTCGGAAGGATTTGGAACCCCAAATGCATTCCTGAACGGCAGGTCGGACCCGGCGCGGCGCTCCGGCCAACGATTCAGAAAGCCGCTGCGAAGTTCGGCTTTGGGAACACCGGTAAGGACCCAATTGTGAACTCGAGGGCGGCGGCGCGAAGTGACGGTTTACATAGAAACATAGATTAATTGTCACTCCTATCCTGGGCTGGGCATGAGACTCCAACCGAGCACCGCATGCCTGGCCCACGGCCTTTCGTCCAACAAGATCATCCGGTACTTGTGAGGGCCTGTTTCCGGTTCTTGCACAGCTCGCACCGTTCACACGAAACGACATCGGCGAGTGCAAGCGAATACGGCGCTGTGCAAGGCTCGAGATGGCAATTGACGTGCTTGAGGGGGATCGGGTGCGACGTAAGTCATTTCCGCCCCGTTTGGAGAAGAACTATGAAATGGACGTCCCTCGTACATGGCGCGTGGCTGGCGCCGGTAGCGTTCGTTGCCATCGTTGCCTTTGCCCCCGGCGTTCGCGCCGCCACCACAATTGAGAACATGCAAGCTGCCTTCAATGGCGAAAGCAATGCGAACGCGCGCTATGCGGCCTTTGCCCGGCAAGCAGACAAGGAAGGCTACAGCGACGTCGCCAGCCTGTTCCGAGCGGCAGCACGGGCGGAACAGGTTCACGCTTCCAACCACGCCGAAGTGATCAGGCAACTTGGAACAGAGCCCAAGGCCACCATCGAAACTCCTGATGTGAAGTCCACCCGCGAGAACCTTCAGGCGGCCATCAAGGGCGAATCTTACGAGCGCGACATCATGTATCCGGAGTTCATCAAGCAGGCCAAGGCAGATGCAAACCTAAAGGCCGTGAGGAGTCTCAATCTCGCGAAGTCAGCAGAGGGGGAGCACGCCAGGCTCTATCAGGCCGCGCTCACCGGGCTGGAAAGCTCCAAAGGAGCCACAGCCGGGGGCTACTACGTCTGTCCGGTGTGCGGATTCACGACTCGGGTGGCTGATTTCAGCAAATGTCCGTCATGCTTCACAGCAAAAGAGAAGTTCGAGAAAGTGGCCTGATCGTGATCTGGTCTGTTGCTTCCGCCCGGCAACGGACCCGGGCATCTGGGCGAGCTAGAGGGAGAGGAAAATGCTGGACCTTCCACCGTTTCCGGCATGGGAATCACTTCACCCGCTGGTGATCCACTTTCCCATCGTTCTTCTGCTCGTCAGTCCGCTGTTTGTCTTCGTCAGCGCCGTCCTTTCGCCAGGGAAAGGACGGCCCTATTTGATCGTCGCCCTTGCTTTGTTGCTGGCGGGAACCACCGGATTATTCGTGGCGGCGGAAACGGGAGAAGCGGCCGCAGAACTGGCAGATCGCACGCCAGAGATCAACGCAACGCTCCAACTTCATGCACAGCTTGCGTTCACAACGCGAATTCTCTTTTCCGTGCTCAGCTGCCTACTCGTTGTCGTGCTTGCCCTCCCCCGGTTTCGAGTCCATCCCCTCACGAGATTCCACTCAACCATCCTACCCCTGGTCTTCCTCGCCCTTTATTCAACCAGCATTCTCGCTCTGGTCGGTACAGCCCATCAGGGAGGCAGACTCGTGCATGAATTCGGCATTCATGCCATGATGCCTGCTGAAGATCAAGCGCAAGCTCACCACGCCGACAGTCCAGGCGAGTAGAGCCCGGCAAACGGGAGAGTTCGAGTTAGGGACCCTGGATTGCGGGTTTCGCTACCAGAGCCAACCGGAGAAGACAAGGATCTGATCATTGAGGATATTGGTAGCCGCCTCAGACCGCAGCGATTGCACTGCGGTGCTTCGATAGAGGATGAGGTCATTTGAAGCCACGCACGTGGTTGCCGAGCTGGTCCGAGTGAGCCCGGCAAACCATTTGAAAATCGCCTCTCTCATGGAGATGGTTACGACCATCGAAGGCGTGCCATGGCGTGGACCGAGGAAGTACATATAACGCCACGGCGCGACGGTTGCATCCTGCTCGACCCACGTATGGGAACCCTCTTGAAAAGCCGCGATCTGCGGTGTTGAGGCATGGCTGGCATGCAGACGGGTCCGGGCGGCTTTTCTGACCTGGTTGAGAAGGTCGATCATTATTTCGTGGGTGAATATCTGCTCCGGGGACGACCGGAAGATTGCCGGGACTCCGCCTGTGGTTAGCCCGGGCTGCACTACAGCGGACAGACCCTTCCGCGCCACCTTCCAGTCGAACTGAGCGCGAAGGGAAAAGGGGTCGAGCAGGAACTCTCGTTCAACAAAAACCTGGCTGGCGGCGCGATCTGCGCGTGCGTGTGCCGCGGGTTGCGTTATTTGGTCCAGTGGAACCGCGGTTTCAGTTCGCATGCGCTCGACTCAACTCAGCGAACGGACCTTCCCCAATCCCAAGTCCGACACCTGCTGCAAAGGTACGAGCCCATTCGACTGCTTCGGAAGCTTCCCGGCCATAGGAGCGTTCCCAATCGGACAGGTCGAGGGATCGATCTTCGGCGCTGTATTTCTCACTGGGCCGTTTGGAATGATGCGAGGAAGCATCGCTTTCGACCACTCTCTGAATGTCCTCATTCTGAACCTGGATATCAAAGAAACTCAGCAGTGTGTGAAGGGCTGCCGAGGGATTGGCAGAAATGAAGTCACCGTTCATGGTCAACACGCGCCCGTCATAGGCATGCCGACGGAGCGCCATCCACAAGCAATTTGTGACGATCCAGATGTAGGCGCTCCTGGCTGCATCGTTCATTCGCGCCAGGTTCACGTCTTCCAGGCCAAAAGTCCGAGCCACGTTCTTGTGCCAAAACTTCGCACGTCCGCGCACCCAGTTGCGGCGCCGCGGAGACTTGAGGACGGACAGGATGAAGGTGCGGAGGGGCACGGAGAGCAGCAGTATGCGCGAGCGCAGATCGTGCATGAGGAGGTCTTCGCCGAGCAGGTTGCCGAAGTCGGAAGGCTTGGCGATAACACTCTGCTGGGCGGGGAAGACGCGGGACATGAGATTGAGGGACAGGGTGGCCATCTCTTTCCACTCACTTCTTTCCAGATTGGGGGTGAGGTCCGAGTGGGCATGCTTCAGGATTCCCAACTGCGCGATAATGCCGGGTTCCTTCAACACCAATACAGTGCCTAACTGATCGAGATAGCGTGCGAGAAGGGTGGAGCAGCAAAAGGCCGAAATGAGGATGTAATGGATGCGAGCGGTAGGCCATGGATTGCGGCGAGCGTGGAGCAGCAGGTCATCGATGTTGAAGATGTAAGCCTTTTTGCCCATGTCCGCCTGGCGGGGCACCAGGAATGCGGCCGAGTTGTAGATTTCGGGCCCGATGCGCGCGAAGGAGAGCGTTCGCTTCGCTCGATCGAGCCCGACGGGGAAGAACTCACAGGAAGGGAGAGCTTCTTCTACCAGCGGCGCCTCAAGCAACCCCATGATTCCTCCTCCAACTTCGGCATGCCCGGCTGTATTCCGTCATGTCAGGCGGCGGTGCAGGGGACCTTATCAAATGGCATTGATTTGCCTGGCCATCGCGATGGCGGTGGACGCGCTTCCTTGAACCAGGGTGAAAGGCCATTCGAAACGGCGCCCTTCCGGTGCGAAATCGACGATGAACCGGAGATACGCTCCTTCGCTTCCGAACTGGGCTCCCACGGCCAACTGGTGATTATGGCGTATTAGATAGAGTTCATTGCCGAGGCTATACAGACCAGAGGGAGACGAAAGGACGCCTCCATCGTCTCCGAACGACGTGAGTGCGACGGTTGCCAACTCATTTTCCTGACCGAAGCAGCTGACTTCGATCCTGTCGGTAGCCAGCTTGAAACCGATTCCGCAGGCCGGCTCCTCGGCCGAGAATTGTATTTCACACCGATGAATACCGTTTCCACAGGAGAACCATTTCAGGGAACCTTCGCCATTGATAAATTCCGTCTCAACCGGGGCGGTTTCGCTTTTGAAGGATTCCATGCCGTCTGTTCCTCCAGCGTCGTGCGGGAGGAATGTCGAAGGCTGGAGCTGAAGGCAGATCTCCGTAGCGTCATTGATCACCTTCTCCGCGTGATCGCGAACGCACTCGATTTCAGAGGGCAGGACGGCTCTGCCGACGGCGGGGGAGACTTCGGCCCAGAGCTGATGGCGCCAGAGCGTATCGAGATTTTCGCGGAGTGTTTGCCGGGTGCCGTTACCGAAGCCGTTTACGGCGGCTTCGGCTTTCCGCAGTACCGACCTGCTTCTCCAGGCAAGCGACGTCCAGGGCGAGGCAGCGCGCATTCGCTGTTCCGGGGTCTCAAGCCAGTAGCCGTGTCCGGCGCCGGAATTGTGTGCCCAACCTGAGTCACCGAGATCCGGCAGACCTTCGATCTGCGTGCGAACGGCTGCTGCGAATTCCGACACGAGACCGAAGGTCGATCCCTCGTGGAGCTTTCTCAACAGGAAATCGCGAACGGCGCGAAGCCATTCAGGATCGCAGAAGAAGCTCTCCCAGTTTCGCAGGCCGCCGGACGTCGTGAGATGGTGTGCCCCAACCGAATGGAACCAGTGCCATGTGTCCTCTCCGATGGAGATGTCAACGAAGCGCGGGTCCGAATGCGGCCACGATTCGACGGCATTTTCGAGCCGCTCTGCTGTGAAGAGCCCGATCTCGCCGGTTTCATTTCTGGAGACGAAATCCGCAGCCATGTCATGGAGGATGTTATTTGCCGCAACGATCAATAGAGACTTGCCGACCCTCGCCAGCCCGGGAAACTCGGGCGCCGCGAGGCGTCCTCTAAGAAAGGAATCGCGCACGATATAGAGATCGAACTCATCGTGGAAAGCGGCCATGGCAGGCCAGTAGGGGTTTTGCTGCGCGACCAGCGTGCGCGCCCGCGGCAGACCGTTGCGGGTGAGAATCGCATCGGTGGTGCGGTGAGACTGAAGAAGATCCGCGACTGGGAAGCTCTGCCAGTCTGCGTTGGTGTACATGGAACAGAGCAGCTCAATCTGAGCTTTTTCGAGCAGGGCGCGCACGCGACTCAAAATGAGGGGATGGCTTTCGGCGAGATACTCGATCGCGGAGCCGGTCGTCGCGAGGGTCAGGCGCAGCCCGGGTTCTGCCTCGAGGATGCCAAGCAAGGGAAGCATGACCTGGAAATAGTATCGTTTCGGAAACAACGGGTCTCCGAGGACGTCCAGAGGGCTCAACTCCAGCATTCCGATCGCGCGTTTCATCTAGTCACCCGATGTTCAGAACTATGCAAATATCTAGAGCAAGTTCGAAAGTGCGCCCTTCACTTAACACCCGAGCGTAGCCGATGCCTGGACTGGCCAGTATGCTCTGGGCATGTGGTGAGCGGGGCCAGCCCGCCCATAAGCGGACTGCTGCGCCGCTAAATCCAGTTGGTTCGATTGCCGCCAGCCGCGCCGAAATTCTGGCAAGGCCGTTCTTTTGTAGCACGGAACACCGCGAGGAGAACTGGGACTATCTTGTCTTTGTGTCATGGCTAGCTGGGGCTGGTACCGAGGCACTGCTGCCTGCTTGCCCGCCATCCTCCTTGAGGATCCGCTCGATTTCCTGCCGGAACACGTCAATGGACCTGTTGCCCGGGATGACTACTCCCACAACCTTTCCGCCAAGTTCGCGCCCAATGACGAAAGTCGGCGTGCCGCGGATACCCAGGCGCTCCGCTTCGCTTTGGTCGGCGTCGATAACTGACAGATACGGGTTCTGCGCTTGACACTCCTGAAACTGCCGGATGTCGAGGTGGACGTTTGCCGCACTCGTTGCTACTCTCTCGTCGGTCGGTGGACCGGGCTCGTCCAGCAGAGCATTCCGCAACTCCCAGTACTTCCCCTGCTTTTCGGCGCACAGCACAGCTGTTGCCGCGGAGAGGGCGTAAGGATGAATGGACAGCGGAAGGTCCTTGACAATGAATCTCACTTTACCTTTTTGGATATATCCGCTATTGAGCGCAGGAAAGGTGGAGCGTTGAAAGGCCTTGCAGAAAGGACACTGCAGGTCGATGTACTCGATCATCACGATGGGAGCTGCCGGATCGCCCAGAGCATGCACGGGTGATCCCAGCTCGAGCGTAATCGGCCGCACGGGTGGACTGGCTGCGGCATTGGCCGTGGTATTAGGAGGCCCACCGGGGCTGTCGGGTGACGAATTGTGGGACGATAGCAGGAGTTCCAGACGCCGCATCTCTTCTAAAAGCGCGGCGGCCTGGCTCTGCGTTATGGGCGCGTTGCCGTCGGAAGATGATGGTCGAGCGGCCGGATCGCACTGGTTTGCGACAGGCGCAGATGCCTGGGCAAGCGCCAGGCACGAAAGCGCCAAGCAGGCGGGAGCCGCCCAGATGCCCCGGAGCAGGCGGTGTAACAGAGGCCGGGAAGTAACAAGGGGGGCCATTACACTAACACCTCGCAACCAGGCAGGTATTCGTCCAAGTGGTCCAGGTGGTGGGGAACGTGTGTGTGGGACCGCTTGTGTAACTGTAGGAGGATAGCCTGGTGCAGTAGTCAATGGCGCCGCCGTTATGCAGGCAGCACAGGTTGACGATACAGTGAGTCCGCCTCAAGATGGTATGGCAGATGACCTGCTCGGTGACCTGAGTACAACTGACCGGCGGAACCGGCGGCGCCGTGGGAATGGTGGAAACCGGGGGCAGCGGCGGGGGGGCGGGAGTCGTCGAGTGACAGCGACTCGTGGTCCTGGAGGTCGTGCGTATGATCCCGGGCGCCACACTCTTCTGGAGGGGCTCGACGAAGGCTGCCGTCGGCTGTTCGACGTTGTACAAAACGCGACCGATCTTGACCGCACCCGCATTCGACTGGCCACCCAGGAATCTGAACAGGGAACCTCGCGAAAGGGAAATATTGAAGAGGTCAAGCGACATGGTCTGTTGCACGCCCATGTACGCGGTTGGCAATTGAGCGGGTAACTGGTAACCTCGCAGGAGTCCGAGCCAGATACAGATCGCGGTCCAAATACTTTTGCGCAATTGCAGAATCTTGGCCATTCGAAAAGCTCCTTGTCTCGCTGCCTCAAGAACGTTCTAAGGCTGCACCTATTCCCTGACCTGAACCGTCGTGTTTCCTACGGTGAACTGCGCCTGCCTATAAGGCGTATCCATTGGAGTGAATTCTTCACGCGGCGGCATGGTGGACACCAGTTCTCGAGTCGTGGCCATGACCAAACGGTACCGGCCACCACTCAGGATCTGGGAGAACTCCTGGGCGGCGACGCCCCGGGCGCGCTTATACAAGGCCATCGCACGATTGCTGCTAAAGCTTTTCGAGGCGCCGATATCGACCCGCTGCAAAAGCTGAGCCTTCAGTTCGGGATCGCCCGGTCTACGCTGGAGGGCCTGGAGAACTGCCAGAGCCTCGTCATGCACAGCGTCACGGGAGATGAAGTAAGCAAGAAGCAGCCGGCTTCGATTCGGACCAAAGTAAGACCCATCGCCGTAGACGACGCAGTCGACATGTGCCTTCCAGCCCTGGGGAGAAGTGGGAGTACGCTGCGACCGGGCTATGGATGGATCGAAGTCAGAAAGCTCGTCTCGGCGTATGTTCGACCACGGTGTCACGAGCCGTTCCTCTCCGGGCCGGATAGACTTATCTTGAGACTTATTGCCGGCCGGCCAGCGCAGTTCGAGCGGCGATGTGATGGCTGTGGCCTTTAGAATGTCGAGCTCGCCCGCCTCGTCCGACTCAGGATTTGCATCGTTCCATCTGATCTCATACGCTCTGACTGTCTTGGCGGTGTCGTTGCGCAGGATCACCATGTAAGGAAGCGCCTTGTCGATGTTACGCATCGAAAGAACGCTCGGAAAATTGGTCTCTAACTCGGTAACGAACTTCGGGCTCGAGTTGTCGATCAGGGTCAACGGCGCCCCACGGGTGGCATGGTAAGCCAGGCTGTTGCCGGCCACTGGGGACTCTTGCGCAAACGCTTTGTGAACAGTCATAAATGTCAGACAGGCGAGGCAGGTGAGAAGCAACATAACCCTTGTCAAGGGAATAGGGAATCTGCGAACAGGCACCGCGGCTCCCGGTAACCCAGGGAGGAATACGATGAGTTGGAACTCCGCCCTGGATCGCACGTAGTGGATTGCGGAAGTCCGAAGCATGAAAAGTGCGGTTGGAATCATCGTTCTCCCCTCCTGCAACAGATGACTAAGCGGTAAACGGCGGCCGTTGCAGCCGTTCGTAAAGCCTGGGCCCAGGAGATGCGCTGCGGCGATCACGGTTGCTCCGGACTCTGTGGTTGCGAGCCGATATTTGGATCGAGGTGGGTCTTGCCTGCTGCGGCTTCTATGGCCAGTTGCCGAACCCGCGGATCTTCCCGTGTGTCGTTCGCCATCTGGTCTACGCGATTCTTCGCCAGAGCGTGGAACTCGGTGGTCGAGTCTGCATAAGCAACGAGAGCCGCAATGCGGACCTCCGCACTGGGATCCTCCAACTGTTTGACAAGAGCCTGATTCACAGCTTGCGGAAGGCCCGACAGAGAAGAAAGGGAGTGGATCAACTCCGACCGAGTCGATGGCGTGAGATCGGGCCGCTGGATGAAGTCGAGTACAGACTGCACCGCGTCGGCCTGCCCGGAACCGTATATGAGGAGAGGTCCGGCGATTTTCAGGGCGACGTCCTGCGGAGTCTCCCTGCGCTGCAGAGCGCTATGCATAGCCGAAAGGTAGCGTTCCCTGTTCGTCTCAGGGGAGGCGATCACATAGTCCACGATGGCGATAGCAGCATTCTGAATGTCACTGTTGCGATCGAGGAGCAAAGGGGCAATCTGCTCGGAGTCAGACGATAGCAGTTTTGCCCCGTCGGGCCGCATGGCGATGCCGAGCAGAAACCCGGCAGCGTAGCCGCGTTCATGCACCTCATTGCCGGTGTGCACATGCAATAAGATAGCCGGGAGCACGCGCTCGACTTCTGATGCGGCACCGCTGTTAAGCCGAAGGTTTGTCTGCAGAAACTGGTCCCTCTCGACTTCGTCGCCCACCGGGCGCCTCGAGACATTCTCGAGGAAGCGGTCGGCATCCTGGCTCTGCGCCAGCAGTCTGATCGATCCGGCCGGCAACAGCGCAACGATCAGTAATACGTCAAATAGGATTCGCTTCATCATTCACCCCAGTTGGCATCTTTGACTGGTGCTGCGAACACATGCCTGAGGTACTTATTCGAGGTCTACGAGCAGGAACCGCGGTCGGCAGCATGGAGGTGGCCGCTAAGGGCATCTTGAAATTCCGTCCAGTTTCACCGTGCAATTCACCTGGGTACTTGTGAGCGAACCTAAGATGAGGCACGCGGAGAGTGTGGCGAAATCGACGTGAATGGGGTCCTTTTTGTACACAACCTGCGTTCCGATCACGATTTCGTGAGAAGGAAAACAGGTATGGCTGCCAGTGATGGTGGCCGTGTTGGTCAGGGTATTGATGGCAACCGTCAGGTTGTATCGAATGGGAGCCACAGGGTTGATAAAGAGCGGATCAGTGGCTGACCCGTTGAAATTCACCGAAGCCTGATTTGCCGCGGACGAACTGGTCGAGCCATGTTCATTTGCCATACTCGCGCTCGCCGTATTTTGCTCGTGATTACAGCGAAGCAGTTGCCCGGGGTTAAAGTCAGCGGCGGTAATCTTCGGTCTAACTGAAGGGTACTGAAAGTTGTAACTGACGCTCGGTACCGGCACTACGCCAGTTTCGGTGGCGGGGCCGGTGGTGCTGGTGATCAGATCGGCATATTGCTTAATTCTGTAATGAGTGGAGAAAGAGGATGCATCTCCCATAACCAAAATGAGTCCCCAAGGCAGCGACGTGAGCGTGGGAGGGATGGGGCTGGCCAGCGCCTGGCCGCGCCAACACGGGACGGTCGTCACCAGGTTATCCTCGGGAATGAACGAGCGATACTGCACAAAGTGCGGTTTTGGTGGAACTTTGCAGACGAGCTGCTTTGGAGTAATCGGGACGCCCGTTGTAGGCTGCTGACCAGAGGTCGAACACCCTTCGGGGAGGCCGGCAGCGAGCGCCGCGGGGTCGATGACGGGCGGCGCCACGGCGGCAATCAGCTGAGTCTCGTCAGGCTCGAATTTCCGAGAGCCTCGAACAGAGATAGCGAGGCCGGGCTCAGGTCCGGCGACATAGACGGTATCTGCCGTCGGCGATTTCACGGCTCCGGCGGATGAATGACCGGTTGCGACCTGTGAAGCTACAAGGGGTGCAGCCACGGTGAACAATGAGGCAACGAGCATCGCTCTTCGCATGCAAATGCCATCCTTCCCGTCCGAAGGGGGACGACTCTCACTTAGGTAGTTCGGAAAACCCGAGGGGGTCTAACGGAGAGTGGGGAAGAAGGAAATCCCGGCGTGGTGTTGTCCGCAGGTTGGGCCTGCATAGCTGAACTATTTACCGTCATAAGAATCCGATTGTCAAGTAAATCTTTCGACCGCAACATCAAAACCTGTTTTCGGGAAGATCACCGAACGCGCGAATGGAACCTCCGGTCAGCCCGATGGCGAGCTGACCGGAGTTAGGGCCTGATGTTACTTCGCGCCCGCGCAAGTCACTTCCGTCTCATTTCAGCTTCTCGACATCGGGAGGCGTAAGCTGAGTTTGTCGATGATGCTGAGTTAGTCATCGTTCCGGTGAAGTGGAGCGGAGGACACATTCCCCGGTGAGTTCCTTCGGCCTGGTAGGTCACTGCGAACTCATGACCGAGATGATGATATTCGGCAGCAGTGAATTCGATTGAGGTCCGCCCTGGGGACGGGCGGCGAGGCGGCCTTCGGTTGAGATGCGCTGGGAGAGCCGCAAGATCGTGGTTTGCCAGTCCAAGCGAATCGTCCGGAGGGGTGAGCTGCATACGATTGAATTCCGGCAGAACTGCGAATGTCGGAGAGTGTCGTGTCATACCGGAACCGGCAAGCCCTGGATGTTTGAATGCGATTCGCGAAACTCAATACATCTTCAAACACGCCCTGCTGCATTTCAGACTTGGACGGTGCGGACTTCTGCAGGAAATCCTGCGAGGTTCAGCCAGGGCCGTAACCCGGAGGCTAATTGGTGGTGCGTTCCTATGATTTGAGATTTGGTTCGCCTACCTCATGACGTTACAGATCAGGCCTACGCATTTCCCATTCCCCGCAGAAGGGTGGCACGGAAACTATTTCGCCGAAGGGAACCCTTCGATGGGAAAGATCCGAACCATGACGCTGGTGTTCATTCAATGAGTCAGCCCGATTGACGAGGGCCACTAGACGTTCCGATCAGGGCGTTACCCTCCCAATGGCGCTGATGCTGCTTGTAGCGAGTGCCAAAACCCCAAAAGCGTCGAGGCGCCATGCACAAAAAGGCGGTTCTCAGGTTGGTCAACGGATGAACTCGCCGGATAGAGATTAAATCTATCCGCTAACGTTTTTATAATGTGTAGATAATTGGTAGGCACGACTGGATTCGAACCAGCGACCTCTTCCGTGTCAAGGAAGCGCTCTAACCAACTGAGCTACGCGCCTGTGCGGGTTGATGCGGGATACCGGGCCGCTTCAGCAGTTTCGGAGGCGCTGTTAGAAGCATCCGCTCGCCAAAGTGCCACAGCCAGCCTGAATCCAGTCTAACAGGATCGCGACCCAGCGGGAAGCGATGCTGATTCGGACACCGCCATGCTGTACCATCTCATTGAACGATCGACACAAGCGCGAGGGTCTCGTTTCACTCGGCCGCGCTCAACCTGAGCAAGGCCGCACATCCTGATGAAGCGGCGCCATGGAGCCTTTGCCGAAGGTTCGCGGATCACATGCCTTGATGAAGCACGAATCCAGCCGTCGCATCAACCCGCTGCGCACAATGCCCAACCTGCTGACGATTGCGCGCATCTGCGTGGCACCCTTTCTCGTCTCTGCCGTCCTTGAGGGCAAATTCGTCACCGGATTCGTTCTCTTCATGGCGGCCGGGATCACAGACGGGCTCGATGGCATGCTGGCGCGCATTCTCAAACAGCGCACGGTTCTCGGCCAATATCTCGATCCGGTCGCGGATAAGTTGCTGTTGAGCACGCTGTTTCTTGTCCTCACGCACATGAACCTGATACCGGTTCGAGTGACAGCCCTGGTCTTCGGGCGCGATCTGGGAATCCTGGTAGTGGCCGCCATCCTCTATTCAGCGGCAGGCCGGCGCGAGTTCAAACCCAGCGCGTTCGGCAAGGCGAACACACTGGCGCAGGTGATCGCGGTTGCAAGTGTCCTGCTTTATCAAGTGGACCGTGCCGTCTGGATCGGATTACTCAAGAACTACTCGCTTTACGCGACGATCGCTCTCACCATCGCGTCCGGGCTGCACTACGCCTGGCTCGTCACCCGACGTGGGACTACGCCGGTGGCAAACAGTGCCTCCGGTGGTGGAGCAGCCGCCTAGTCGCAAGTTTTAGTCGCTTCAGGCGTCGCCGTCACCCTGCTCGGCTTCCACCGTCTCTTCAATTTCCATATCGTGAAATTCTTCAGAATCAAAGATTTCACCACACTCCAGGCATTCGACGAACTCAATATCGTCGTGCCGGGAGACTATGCGCACTCGCGGGTGTTTACAGACGCTCGCCATGTCTTCAGTTCGATTTGTAAGACTTCTACGATCCTTGATGATTTTTGGGCGCGTCAGCGCCGGCCCATTTTACCAGGTGTGAAAATCGGCGGCAGGGGTGGCGCTACCATCCCGGCGCCCAGCGGGCGGCCGTCTCTTTCCTGATACGAAATCAATCGGACGTCCCGGAAGGCGCGCCCGACCGCGGACAACAGCCTATGAATTTCTGTGATGGGGCGCCGATTGACCCACTCTTTGGGCCAGATTGTACCCGATAGCTGCGAATTGGAAACCAGAATTTGTTGAATTCCGTTTGGCGGCGGGTAATCGGGAGGCGCCGCCCCGGGTTGAATCGCGGACATAATTGGTCGTATACTGAATACGGACTGTTCCAGTCGGATATTCAATGCTGAAGCTCACCAAAAAAGCGGACTACGGGCTGATGGCGCTGAAGTATCTCGCCGAACACCCGGAATCTCCTGCGCAAAGCGCCAAGGATATCGCTGACGCGTACGGAATACCGGCGCAGCTACTGGCGAAGATTCTGCAGCGGCTTACCAAGACGGGCCTGCTGCGCTCGCACGCCGGAATGAACGGGGGATACGCGCTCTCGCGGGATGCACGGGAGATTTCTGCATTTGAGGTGATTCATGCCATTGATGGGCCGTTTTTCATCACGTCGTGCACGAAAGGGGCCCACGGCTGCGAACTGACCACGAATTGCACTATCAAGGAACCGCTCGCGAGGGTGAATGACACCATCGCGGGCGTGCTGAAGAGTATCAGTATTTTGGACCTGGCCGAGCAGCCGCGCGAAGGCGCCGTTCCGCCGGCCCAGGGCCTGGTCAACCTGAACCTTTCGTATACGGCTTCCGGTTCGGGACGCAGTTAGAGAATCTTCCCCGTCGCGATGCGCGAACGGCCAGCAATGAAGGACGGAAAAGCGATGAGCACAGTTCTGAGTCAAGTTGAAGTTCCCGCGGGAGTCACTCTGCCCATTTATATGGATAATCACGCGACCAGCCCCATCGACCCGCGGGTGCTGGAAGCGATGATGCCTTATTTCACCAGCAAGTTCGGCAACGCCGCGAGCCGTAACCACTCGTTCGGCTGGGAGGCCGAGCAGGCGGTGGAGACGGCGCGCGAGCAGATCGCGAAGCTGATTGGCGCCACGGCGAAGGAGATCATCTTCACCTCCGGCGCCACCGAGAGCGACAACCTGGCCATCAAGGGCATCGCGGAGATGTACCGCGAGCGCGGCAACCACATCATTACGCAGGTCACGGAGCACAAGGCTGTGCTGGACACCTGCAAGCGGCTGGAGAAGTACGGCTACCGCGTTACCTATTTGCCGGTGAAGGCCGACGGGCTCATCGACATCGAGGACCTGAAGCGCGCCATTGACGAGAAAACCATTCTGGTTACGATCATGGCGGCCAACAACGAGATCGGCGTGCTGCAGCCGATCCGCGAGATTGGAAAGATCTGTCACGAGAAGGGCATCATTTTTCACACCGACGCGGTGCAGATCGTGGGCAAGGTTCCTTTCAACGTGATCGCGGACAACGTCGACGTGGCGTCGATCTCCGGGCACAAGATTTACGGCCCCAAGGGTGTGGGCGCTCTTTATGTGCGGCGCCGCAACCCGCGGGTGCAGATCGCTGCGCAAATCGACGGCGGCGGCCACGAGCGGGGAATGCGTTCGGGCACGCTGAATGTTCCAGGGATCGTGGGGCTGGGCAAGGCTTGCGAAATCGCAATGCAGGAGATGGATAGCGAAGGCTCGTACCTGCGCAAGCTGCGCGACCGGCTCAAAGAGAAGTTTGATTCCGCGCTCGACTACATTCACGTAAATGGTTCGATGGAGCACCGGCTGCCCGGCAACCTGAACATGAGCTTCGTTTACGTGGAAGGCGAGTCGCTTCTGATGGGAATTAACGATGTGGCAGTTTCCAGCGGATCGGCCTGCACGTCGGCAACGCTGGAACCCAGCTACGTGCTCAAGGCGCTGGGCCTGGGCGACGATGTGGCCCACAGCTCGATCCGTTTCGGGCTCGGCCGCTTCAATACCGAGGCGGAAGTGGATTACGTGGCGGCGAAGGTGATCGACATTGTCAGGAAGCTACGCGAACTTTCGCCGTTGTACGAGATGGTGAAGGAAGGCATCGACCTGACAAAGATTGAGTGGGCAGCGCACTGAGAGGCAGCTTTCAGCTTCAAATCCCAGCCGGGTCGTGGGATGGGAGAGCTGAAGGCTAAATGCTGAAGGTTGAAGGCTGATTTGGAAGCATCGGCGGGCTGGTCTGCCGAATCAAAAAGAACGATTGCGGCTTCCCCGCAGAAGGAGTTCAGGACTCATGGCATACAGCGATCGCGTAATCGACCACTACAACAATCCGCGCAATGTGGGCACGCTCGACAAGAGCTCGACTGAGGTGGGCACGGGCCTGGTGGGCGCGCCGGAGTGCGGCGACGTCATGCGCCTGCAAATCAAGGTGAATCCTGAGACGCAGGTGATTGAGGACGCCAAGTTCAAGACCTTTGGCTGCGGCTCCGCCATTGCGAGTTCTTCCCTGGCCACGGAGTGGATCAAGGGGCGGACCGTGGATGACGCAATGGCCATCAAGAACACCGACATCGTGAAGGAGCTTTCGCTTCCCCCGGTGAAGATTCACTGCTCGGTGCTGGCGGAAGACGCGATTCGCGCGGCCATTGGCGACTGGAAGAAGAAGAACGGCGTGGCGGAAGCCGCGCAGGCCGCCGTCGCGAAGTAGTTCCGACGGACGGACTGCCGCGGCGGTCCGTCCGCATTTGGAAAGGCAAGTTATGTCGAACTTCGTCAGTATCGAGAGCAAGCCCGGAGAAGGTGCGTCCGTAGCACCCGCGCAGCCGGTTGCACCGAAGGGTGCTGCGCAGGGAATTCAGCTAACGGAGCGCGCCGTGAAGAAGGTCCGCTCGGCCATGGCGAAGGAAGGCATCTCGCCGGAAGAAGGCGGTCTTCGCCTGGGCGTAATGGGCGGTGGATGCTCGGGCCTGTCGTATTCGATCAAGTTCGACTCGCATCCGCGCGAGCGAGATCGCATTTACGAGTACGACGGCGTGCGCGTGTTTGTCGATCCCAAGTCGTTTCTTTATCTGCACGGCATGACGCTCGATTACGAAGAGACCCTCATGCGGCAGGGGTTCAACTTCATCAATCCGAACTCCACGCGCTCCTGCGGCTGCGGTTCGTCCTTCACGTCGTAGCATTGAAGTGCAAGCAAGGCTTAGACATGTTGAAGGTTCTTGAATCTGCGGTTCCGGTAGAATGCTGGTCCTGTTCGGTTGCTCATAACGAGCTCACGCTGTTTTGCCCGCACTGCAGCAAGATTCAGCCGCCGCAGGAAGGCAACTACTTCTCCGTTTTCAGCCTGCAGCCTCGCCTGAACATCGATCTAGAAAAGCTCGAGCGCGAATTTCATCGTCTCAGCCGCAAGCTGCATCCGGATCGCTTTGGGCGCGCCAGCGAGAACGAGAAGGAGTGGAGCCTGGCCGATACGGCGCTGCTCAATGACGCCTATCGCACGCTGAAGGATCCCATCCGCCGCACCGAGTACCTGCTGAAGCTGCACGGCGCCGAGATTGGCGAGGAGCACGCGGGCAAGAACCGGCGCCCCAATGAAATGGGCGCATCGCGCGCGCCGGCCGATCTGCTCGAAGAGGTCTTCGATCTCAACATGCAGCTCGAAGAGATGCGGATGGCCAAGGCATCGGGCGAGGAAGATCCCGCGCTGAAGCAGAGCTTGACCGCGGCCAAGGCGAAGTTCGAAGGACTGCAGAGCGCGGTGGACAACGAACTGCGCGCGCAATGGAACGCGTGGGACGAGGGCGAGGAAGCCGCGCGCCACGACGCGCAAAACAACATGGTGGCTCTGCTCGATCGCAGGCGCTACCTCAGCAATCTGGTCCGCGAAGTCAACGAGACCCTTGGAGCATAGGCGCATGTTCGGTTTTTCGCCGGAGGAACTAGCGAGTTTGGCCGAAAAAGGAACGGCCCTCCAGCGCGCGCACGCGATCGCGTTCGCGTCCATCGGACAATTCTTGTGCGATAGATACGAAGATCTTGGGTACGACAATCCAACGCTGCACGCTGTCGCCATGTGGGCCTATATGGTCGACCACGATCTTTCTGAGGCAGACGATTCTGTGATTGCGTACCTCAACCGACACAGCAAGAGAATCGAGGATTGCTGCTCGTACCTTGTCACCAATGATCGAGACTTCGCCGAGGCAATGGCGATCGCGACCTATCTTGAATGGGGACGTAGGGTTGCCTATTCGACAGGAAACGCCGCAAACCAAGTCGCGCAGACTA
>Ga0134126_10001064_pt1 | contig 34793 bp, 44 predicted proteins | sample KB31752_FD_96881 | JGI IMG/M metagenome (GOLD analysis project Ga0134126, IMG submission 96881) | Terrestrial soil microbial communities with excess Nitrogen fertilizer from Kellogg Biological Station, Michigan, USA - KB3-175-2 | ecosystem: Environmental > Terrestrial > Soil > Unclassified ...
GAAGTAGAAACCGCGCTACCATAGCCCCAAAGGAGAGAACCACCAAAATGCCCAGAGGAACACCCACCAAAACTTCGCAGCGACACAGCGTCTCAACACAATCCGATCCGGAAACCATCCACATCGGAAAACTGAACGGCAGCCAGGTCATTCTCCGTTCCGATCAGTGGGACTATATCCAGGAATGTCTGGAGCGCGCCGGGTACCGGCTCACGTTCAAGACCGAACGGCTCATGCACGGATCGAACGAAGACGACGTGGTGCCCGGAACTAAAGCCGCCAGCGCGTCAGCGTAAGTACAGGACCAGCGCGAGCGCCACGTTCGCAAGCAAGCTCCCCGCGAGCCATAGCTTCAATCTGAAGATGCGCTCGTACGGTGAATCCTGCCGGATGCCGCGCGCGACGAAGCGATCGCCGCGGCGCTCAAACAGCGGCGAGCTGCGGTAGACGTGGCGCGGTTCGTGGTCGTGGTCGATCACTTCACACGCCTTCGCTTTTTTGTGGTGAACCTGCGCCGCTCGGCCGCTCCGCTGCCTCGCTGGTTGTGGGCAGGGAAACCCCAGTGTTACGGGCGAAAGCGGCAGCATGGTCGGCACACACAATATGCTGATGGACGCTCCTGATTCCGCCACGTATCCAGTATTCGGCAGAGAAGAGATACTCTGAGCGGCCGTCGCAGTCGCGCGGAACGTAACCCCAACCGAGTTCATTCAAGTGGTCACGCTGCTTGTCGGTTAGTGGCCATTGGCACAAAGGAGTGGTCACCTTCTCCTCGGAGTTTAAGCATCGGACCTGGATATTTCGCAGCATCCCGTTTATCTACTCTCAACCAGCTCCGCTTCGACCCGCGGAGCGGCATCGACCACAGATTCTATCTGTGACGCATTCGCCCGTTCGAGTCCGGCCATGACGTCCTGGCCGTCTCGCCTGGCGCGGTCCTGGCGTTTGAAGGATTCGAGAATTGCCGCGCGGGCCTGGTTCGAGATGGTCCGGTTGTTGCGTCCGGCCAACGCTCTGAGCTGTCGCAGCTCCTCGGCGGACATCCTCACGCGCACGACTTCGGTCAGCACGCTCATGCGCCACCTCGGGCTTTAGTGAGTGCCTGGTGGGCCTTGCTAAAGGCGCTTACAAACGGTATCTGCCGCATCGCCCAATCGGGATTTGGATCATTGCTGGTGTCGCGGACGAGTTGACCTTCGTCGACAAGTTTTAGAATACCCTCCAATGCCTCGTACAGTTCCGGCGCTGCGGCGATTAGGCGCGCATTGGCCGCATCTTCATCAGGGGAGATGTAGTGATGACGATTTGACGTGTCGCAGACGGTATGAGGGGACCCGGGAGTCAGCGTCGTGCGCGCGTCGATCTGGTGATAGCGCCGATTTTCACCAGTACTCGGTTTGCCGTTCTCCGTGCAGCCGTCGAACTCCCACGGCCCCGGCGTCCAGTTGCTCATGGCATCCTCCCGACCAGCAGCTCAAGCGCGTGGATCGCCCGCGCGGCGCCGAGCGCATCCGGGATCGAGGCGGCGGCGATGATGAGAAGCACCACGGTCAATTGTACGCGCCAGTGGTTTAAGTAGTACCAGGTGATAAGGGATTTCACTTTGAAAGTCCTTTCTCTTCAGGGTCCGTGGGATGCTGCTGTGGGCGGTCCGCCGTTTGCGCCTGTGGAGTCACCAACTCTGCGGCAGCGCGTAATCGTCCAGCGTGGGTACATTCCCCGTGCGGTCGGCTTGGGCTTACAGAGCAGACGCCGCAGGGTATAGTAGCCGCCCAGCGCAGCGTCCGCGCGCGAAGTCGAAACAATTCATCGATACGGAGCGCCAGGGGCAATGTATCCATGCTCCGCGCCACGTCACGCAATTCTTCGTCGGTCGGCAGACTCATAAAACCTCCAGGCGCAAACGGCGTACCGCTAACGTGCGACAACCACTTCTCCCCGAAGCCATCACGCAATCCTCCTTCTAAAAGCAGACTCTTTCGGAATCTCCAACCTACACCTCCACCACAGCTTCCTGAGCGTGGCGAGCGCCGGCATCAGCCCGTCGACGGCGCGGCCGAGAAAGTAATGCTCCCCGTCGATGGAAGCGATGAACTGCCCGTCGCGCACGCGCACCAGAGGCCGCGCGTTCAGCCGCTTCACGATGGCCGGGATATCGAGCGAGTGATGCGCGCCGAAGTTCCGGCCGAGCCGGTGATAGCTGTCGTTGCCGGTCCGGTGATGGCGCCGGCAGAGCGGGATGCACGACAAATCAGACGAGCGCTGGCCGAGACCGTGCGGCCCCGTGTGCGCGGCTTCGATGCCATAGGTGACTGAGCAGACGACGCAGGGCAGGGTCCGTATCCAGGCGAGGTACTCGGGGGAGCGTGCGGGCTTCATAGCTTTGGCAACTCCCAGTAGAATTTGTGGCCGCGGGCCTCGCGGCAGAGCTGCAGGTTCGCCGGCGGCGGATTCACCGGCAGGACGGAGTAGCCAGACTTCAAACTGAGGCCGATCCCGCCGATGATGTTGGCCTGCGCCTCGCGCCCGTCGCATTCGAAGTAGAGCGGGAGAATGTTCTTGCCGCGGCTTCGTCGGACTAACCACCAGCTCATGACAGAATCCTCCAGAGCGCGAGAAGTAGGATAAGGGCGAAGGTGAGCTTGCGCAGTCTCATGCTGCACGCTCGTCAAAATTCAAAGTCAGTTGGATGTTTTGCTGCCGCTCGGTCGCGGCCGCGCCCTCGCTGGTTGGGGGCTTGCGGGAAGTTTGGGCTGTACCTTCAGAGTCATATACCGGGCTGTAGTACGCTCCGGGTTCGGACGTCGGCGAGTACCACACCGGGCCCGCCATCTCGCGGCGCCAGCGGGCCTCCTCGGCCCGCTCTGCGTAGTCGTCGCTCATCTGCCGGTATTCGGCGGTGTCACGGTAGTCGAAATCGTTCCAGCTCATCGGTACCCCGCATTCTGCTCGCGCTGTTTACCGATCAAAACCGTGCAGGCCATCGCGTAGATGTGGCCGCCATCGAACCGCACCGAGTAATTGATCGCCTTGCCGAACTCTTCAGCGGCGGCAGCGGCCGCAACGGCGGTCTTGAGCGCGTCTGTTAATTGCGTGGCCGAGGCCATCTTCGAGGAGAGTGCGGCTTCTTCGGCTTTGCCCTGGGCGTTGCCGTTGATCACGGCGAGCTTGGTACCATTCGAGGTAGGTAATTGAGCAGCCGGCTGGGCAATTTGGATCTGGCGGGCCGGGGAGGTGAGGCTCTCCGGCTCGTCGCCCGGCCGGGATAGCCGGGTTACTTCCCATTCCAGGAACCGTTTTCCGTCCTTGGAGACTTCCCGTTTTACAACCTGAAACACTTCGCCCCTGACGATCCCCAGCTCTCTGATCCGCTCCGCGACTGCGGGCGGGAGATACATCAGCCGCCCATCGGTCAGGGTAAAGAGCACCTGGTCGCCGTACTTCCCGGCGACTCCCTTGCCATCGCCAAACTTGAGAGCAACTTCCTCCGGTACGTTAGTCTGAAATCTCAGCACTTCCATGTGATCCCTTCCCAGCGTTTTCCGCCCGCTCGGCGTTTTCAATGACAGGATCATATTATCATAGTAGCGCTAGCACGACAAGAGAAATCGAGAACTATTTGGCTTTGCGTTTCAATGGTTTCCATGCGAGCGCTCGCAGGTTGTGGTAAAGTATCGGGCGTGAGTAGCAAAGCTGCTGCGGAGCTGGGCCGAAAACGCTGGGCTGGGCTGTCCAAGGAAGAACGGCGGGAATTGATGAGCCAGGCGGCTCACAAGCGCTGGGACGGGATGACGGAAGAGCAGAAGCAGCGCAGCATGGCGAAGCTCAACGCCGCGCGCAAGAAAAAGAAGAAGGCCAAGTCATGACGCCACGCTACTGCGTCCGCTGTGGAACCGTAGCCGTTCCGGATGTCGAGACCACGGGCAGCACGCTGGTCGAGATCGCGCTGTGGTTCATGTTCCTGCTCCCCGGCCTGATCTACACACTGTGGCGCCACGGTGAAGCTGTTTGCCCCTCGTGCGGCTCGATGGAGCTGATCCCGCCAGATTCGCCGCGAGCGAAGGCAGCGCAACTGAGATGACTGACCGATTGAAGGGCGCCACTGTTGTCTTCACGGCAGACATCCGGGACGACGACGCCGAATCGATCCTGAACGCTATCCGCATGATCAAGGGAGTCCTGGCCGTGACGGGAGTCCTTTCCGATTCGGATGACTGGATGAATCGTCGTCGTATCCAGGCTGAGATGCGGCAACGGGTAAGTGCTGCACTGGCGGCCCTGGAATTGAATGAAGACGGTTAACCGTCCAGGCGCAAACGGCGAACCCTCGCTGAGCGACACCCACCCCTCCCCGAAGAAATCAAAACCGTGAAAGCCTTCCCAGAATTTGATCATGAATAATTCCTAGAGCTTCTCCCTTCCCCTTCTCCGTTAACTGCTTCAGTCCAGACTCGAGCACCTCGATCACCCGCATCGCCACCGTCTCCGCATCCACCGCTAGAGCCATGCCCTTTCGCACGGAAAGCAGCCGCTGTGCGATCGGCGCCAGGTCCTGGACCCATTCAGCCCCCACAGACTGAGCGCGCGCCGCTTCGCGCCAGTCCCCCCTATCCCAGCGCCACAGGATGTAGAGACACTCACCGCGATTGTGTCCGCGGCCGCCCTGAATTCCCGCGCATTCGAGCAGCACTGCCGCGGCCGGGATCTCGGCGATCGCCAGCTCGCCGCCCGGTCGCAGAACGCGACCCTCAAAGGCGAAGCCAGCCGGCTTCGAGAGATCCACGGATTCGACGAGCTTCAGCCAGGTCAACGCCCCGCGCCGGCCGGAATGTGGAAGCCGGACCGTCCCCTCCGGCGCGATCGCGCGCGCCTCCGGAGGTTTCGCCGTGAGGTGTGCTTCCAGTTCCTCGCGACGGTGTGCGGGGGAGGCCATCTTCGCAGAGGGATACTAACATGCCCGCGCATGTTCGTATAGGTAAAAAGTTAGCGCTCTAGTACTATCTTGCGCGGGAATGCTGGTACACTGGTAAGGTGAGTACTACGAAGGGGAAAAACGCTGCGGCGGTAGATCTGGGCAGGTTGGGTGCAGCGAAGGGCGGGCGGGTGCGTGCGGAGATTCTTTCAGCCGAGGAGCGCAGCGCTATCGCCAGCAAGGCCGGCAAAGCGCGAATGCAAACCATGACTGCCAAGCAGCGCCGCGAAATTGCGAAGAAGGCCGTGGAGGCGCGGTGGGCGAAGAGGAAGCCTGAGGTGCTCGTCGATCCCGAGCCCGCATCCGTGAGACTGGCAAAAGCGGAACTTCGCCGGAACAAGAAACCGGCAGGGGTTCACCCGATGGTGAAAGAAAGATGAATCACTCTACAATCGTTGCCTGTTGTCGGCGAACCTATGTCGCGGCGCAACGTGATCCACTTTCCGGCCCGCAGGATTTCACAGAGGAAACTGGCGGCTTACTTCAATGCGATACGGACGTTGGAATCTGCGCTCGAAACGTATCAGGTGATCAGGGACGCGATCCTGGACGATATCTGCGACGGCCTGCCGGTCGAACCAGGGCCGCTAATAGTGGAAATGGAAGGACGCCGGGTCGTGGTGAAGCAAACGGGTTCGGGCTCTGGCAGGTGAGGATTAAATGCGAGGCGCGGTGGGCGAAGAAGAAGGCGAGCTAATTCAATTGTCTTCGTTTATTGCACCGAGGCGAACCCATGCACGCCCGTGCTCGCGCTCCCGACAGTGCAACACGTTGAAAAACTGGAAATGATGTTGTATTCAGCCTTCACCCAATCTGCCGACCAGGGTGTGTCCGCAATACGCACTTCGTCAATACTGCCGGTCCAATAAGTGCCGGTCGGGGTCGCCGTGAAACGCCCGAGGTTGACGTTGGTGGACCCGTCGTTTGCATATGGCCCCGTGGGTCCGGCTGTGGTGCCGGAGCCATTCACGTAGACCTGAAAGCCGTTGGCATCGTCCCAGTAAGTGCACACGATGTGATACCAGGTGTTGGTGCTCGCGCTTGAATTTCCGGCAACCGTGATTAGCCCACCGTTCGCGCCGCGGCATGTGAATGTGTTCGCGGGCGAAGCGTCATTTGCACTCAGATAGAAATCCTGGCCCTGCGTCCCGGCGGCATTCATACTTGCCAAGACTCGTGGTGACACGCCATTCGTGAAGGTTCCCGTGAACTTCGCCCACGCCTCTATCGACACAGGACTGGCTCGATCGATACTGGGATCGCTTCCAAAATCCAGGTATTCGGTAGACGCAGCCACGGCGGCGAGACCGCCATCCACTTCGCCCGTCGTCGCCGTTGTGCTGTGATTCGTGGCTGTGTTGCCGTGGATGGTCGAATCGGCCAGGCTCAGCGTCGTCCCATCCTTCAGGTGCCAGACGCCTTGATAGTGCGAGTTCCAGGTAAGGCCGGCATTTTCCTGAGAAGTTGAAATCGAACTGTTGCCGTAACAGAGCCAGTAGGTTGTGCCGGCACCTCCGTTGAGGATCGGGACGTTGATCCAGGCGTTGATGGTCCCGGTTGTGGCGTCGTAGGTCTCAATTTCGAATGCCAGGAAACCGTTCGAGCAGGTTGAGTCTGACGCGAATACGAGATCGTATCCGCTGGAATTCTGAACAAGCCCGCCGTTTGCTACGGTCTTGAGATAGGAGTACGTTCCCGCAAACAGCACCGGGAAATTCGTCTGCGTCGATGGGACTTGGCTGCCGTCGATCGTCACGCTGCGTCGATAGATAAACGTTGTTGGCGTTGGTGTGCTGGCGCTGCCCACCGTGTAGAACGTGCTGGGGCTGTTCTGGCTGTTGAATTCAGTGACCAACCAATCCGCCGAGCGCTTGACCGATGAATAGCGGATCTCGTCGAGTGCGCCACCGAAAAAATCCTGTGAAGACATCTCCCCGAGGGAGGCGGCGCGGTTCGGGGTTGGAGCTGTGTTAGCTGCGGAATGCTGCGAAACCCCGTTTTTGTAGATTGTCCAGGTGCTGCCGTCTCGCGTAGCTGAAACATGCGTATAGGTCCCGTTCGTTAGCGCGAACCCGCCGCCGGCCAGGTTGCAGCCGGCGCTCGTAGAAAGATAAATGCTGCCGCTAGTCAAGGCGCAGCCGAACCCGCCACTGCCGCCCATCAGAAACTTGTAATCCGATGCCCCGTCACCGTTGGCAACAGGGATGGATTCCGTCGTACCGCCAGTCCATTTGATCCAGGCCGACATGGTCAGATTTGACGTGGCGCGCGTGGGGGGACGGGCCGCCGTCTGCACGTATTTGCTCGTCGTGCCGTTGAACCCGCCGCCTTGTCCAATCTGGCCGTTTCCGGTGCTGTAGGTGATCGTCGTATCCGTCCCGCTGTGATCGCCCAAACTATCGGCGCTCGATCCGTTCATGTGCTGAACGGAGGTGAATCCATTCGCCCACACGGCGCGCGGCTGCGCTTGCGTGGCCGTCACGGCGGCATTGCCGTAGCACATATAAAAAACGGTGTCTGAGGTGTGCGAGACCGTCGGTATCCGAACCCAGTAGTTGATGACTCCCGTCGACGCGCTGTAGGATTCGATCTCGAACGGCAGCAGGATATTGCAGGTCGAATCCGAAGTGAAAATCAGGTCCGTGGCGTTGCCACTGCCGTCGGTGTGCTGGATGGCGCCGCCGTTCGCGACGGTTTCGAGATAGGTGTAGGTGCCGGAGATGAGAACGGGGAAGTAGGCCTGATCCGTGTTCGGAACTTTCGTGTGGTCGATCGTGATGGAGCGGACGTTGCTGTAGGAAGCAAAGGCCGCGTGTGCTAGAACTAATGAAAGCGCGATGAATATAATCGTTCGTCGTGACTGTCTGAACATGATTGAATTGCTCGGGACTTTCAGTTGTCGTGGGGAGCCAAAATGCGAAAACTACTGCTCGGCCTGATGCTTCTCTGCTCTTGTGGGCTGGTGGGCGCGCCCAAGCTAAATGAAAAGCAGCAGCGCGTCCTCGAGGACAAATCCAACGAAGTGCAGTACTACATAGGGCAACTGCAGAGGGAAACTCAGACGAAAGCTGCCCGGAAAGAACGGGAGCTTGAGGCAATGAAAGAGGACATGTTGCGCGATCTCAGATTAGATCCGTCAAAATATTGCATCCGCGCAACTGGCCCATCATTCGAGATTTTGCCTAAATCTCACTGACACCAAACCTGGCCCATGATCTTCGTCACCGTCGTGGCCGTGGCCACACTGAATCCAAACACGTCGCCGCTCGATACGGAAGTGCTCCAACCCGAGCGCGAACCGTTCTGGGCAATCTGAGCAGAGGAGAGCGTCAAGGGCGCGGAGGCTGATATCTTGTTTGAACTGGTGGGGATCGCCCCGGCTGCTTTCCAAACGTCCACCGTGACTGACCCGGACTGATCCGCTGCAATATCAATCCGCGTGATGGTGCAGGCAAATGCCACCGTAGGATAGAAGCCGATATCGCCGGTCGGGATTACCGCGCCGCCGCCGTCCACGCCAAAGTTGATGACGTGAAGCTGGGCAGGCGCGCTCGTGCCACAGCTCCACGCATCTGTCGATTGCGTGAAATTCAGGTGATTACCAGCCGAGTCGGTGCAATCCGGGACAGTCTTGGCTGAAGGGTCAGCGCTGGATGCGCCGATGAGCGTCTGATGAGCGCCGAGAGCGACAGCACCGATGGCGGCTCCAGCGCCTTCGTTGATCGCGACCGAGTGCGTGGCCGCTCCATTGTTTACGTTGCAGGTGGAACCGAGAGTGCAGGTCTGGCCGTTGGGTGTCGTGCTCGCTGAGGTCAAACCGATAGTCTGGCCATTCGGCCCCTGCGTGAGCGTGATGTCGGTCCCCGCGACATCCGGGACGGTGGACAAATAGTTCGTGCCATCCGTCCAAACGGACACCGTTTGGTACTGCTGGACGGTGATGTTCGACGTGCCACCATTGATCGTGAGGCTGTTGCGCGAGATCGTCAGTGCGCTCGCGTTCAGGTTCTCGATGATGGCGGACCAGGTACTGCTCGGCGGCGCGGCGGGCAGGGTTGCCGTGCACGAGGAGCAATTCATCGTCACGAGCTTGCTGTTGTCGCCAGAAATGAGCAGGTAGCTCGCGGTCTGCGCGTTGACGCCAGCGAAGCCGCCGCCGCTGCTGGCTTTGATCTCGGCCGGAAACAAATCGATCTGATACGTTCCCGCGCCGCCGTTCGTTGTGAGCACGCGACCGAGAACCTGGCCTGACGTGGGATATGTGCTTCCGCTATCGTGACAATCGCCGGCCGTCGTAGAGGAAAGCTGAACGTAGTCTCCCGCAGTCGTGGCGCCGTCAAAGACGCAATTGAGAATCCCGGACAACTGAATCGTCGCGGTCCCTGAGGTTCCCGCCCCGGCCACCACAATCCCCAGCGCCCCGCCGGTGTCGGTTGTCGCTGTAATGACTGCCTTCGACGGCGCCCCGGTCAGTTTCGCGAACTTATTGAGGGTCGTGCCGGTCGAGCTGGAGTTGGCCACCGCAATACGGTTCGGCTGCTGCAATGGACTCTGGGATCGTGCCGCGATGGCAAACAGTATCGAGACAACTGCGAGCTTTAGTCTCATGTGTCAGTACCGGTAGAAAGCCGTGATCACATCGCCGCTGGCGGGCGCGTTGGTGAAGGTAACGGTGGCGCCGGAAATCGTGTAATTCACGGTAGGCACCTGAAAGTCTCCGTTAACGAAGAGCTGCAGGCTGGTCGCAGGAGCCGGGGTGTGGGCCAGGGTAAATGTGACGTTCGAGCCATCGGCCGTTCCGGACGGGGTTTCACCATCGGCAAACTTCGGGGTACTCGCGATGGCGGTCCACTTACCCATTCGCCTTGATCTCCCACGTCTCCCACTGGTCGGTTAGAACGATGAAACTCGCGCCGCCGATGGTGTCTCCGGAGTGGGGTTGAATCGTCACCGTGTGGGAGGTCGAATCGATCTTCTGGACAATGAGCCGCTGGTTCGGGACTGATCCCGTAGGAAGCAGTGTGTAAATGACGTTCCCGGCCGTAGCGTCCACCAGCACCAGCCCATCGGTGATGAGCTCGGTATCGTCCGCGGTGATCTTCCGCGTTCCCTGGGCGCCCCAAACGTAGATATCCCGGAACTGCGCAAATAGTTCGGGACATTCCTTGCCGTCCGCGTCCGCCGTGGTGATGAGCAGCAGCAGGGTGAGCCGGCTCCAGTTCAGGACGTTCAACACCTGCACGGGAGGCGCTGGACTCGGGACCGGATCGAACGCGTGGACCTTGTTTCCTTCGACGATCGAGGGCCAGGCGGGTTCCACCACAAAGAACTGGCTCGTCGAGTCCGGCTCCACATCCCAGGCCGGCGTGACCGTCAGCGTCGTTCCGGTGTTCGAGACCACGGTGCGCTGCTGGCCGGCGCCGGTTCCCCGGACGATCATCACGATGTTGCCCTTCTCGGCGTCGGTCGCTAATCCGGAAGGCGCGGTCGAGTTCACATAGTTTGCGTCGCCGATGGTGGTTGCGGAGTGGATGTTTCCGTAGCTCCGCATGATGAACACGTCGCCCACCTGGACGCCGGCAGCAACCGGGTCGGGCGTTACTGTGAAGTCGGTCGCGGTATTGGCAGAGACCAGGAAGTCCATCACCGGAATTGCCGAAAGGTCCCCGAGCTTCCGCGCGACCAGGCTCAGCACGTAACCGGCGAATTGATTGCCTCCGAACGTCTCGCCGGCGAAGGTCAGGGTGTCGGTGGCGACGGCATTAGCTCCCTGGCCGAAGCAGCCGGTGTGAATCGCGCGTTTGACTTTGTAAACCAGGTGGTCGAAGAGTTGGTCCGGCGGGCCGTCCGTCGCGACGTTGATGGAGGTGATATCTATGTTCGCCGGGGTTCCACTGCCGTCCGTCTGCCGGCACAGCGCGTGTGGGTCGGATCCGGCATACAGGACGTAACCCGAGGTCGAAGGCTGCCACGCGATGATCGCTCCGGTCCCGATGGTGTTGGTGTTGGTTCCGACCGGGACAATGACCTTGATGATTTCCGAAAGAAACGAGAGTTTTCCACCTGAGTCGGTTGCTGCGATCGCCAGATACCAGGTCGTTCCGCCATTGACGCTTCCCCCCGTTGAGGCTGTGGCCCCTACGGGAGAAACGATCGGCGGCTCCGCAACTGTGGAAAGTACGTTGACCGGCAAATCCCCCAGGACCTGCAGCTCGGGGATCGGCGTCCCGTCCGCCGCGGTGGCATAGGCGGGATTGACGGCAAAGGTCAGCTCGGTCGGATCAAAGATCGCATCGCCGGCGACTGGCGTTTCCGCATTGGCTCTCCAGGCAAACGGCGTTCGCGGCGTCAGGATGAAGTACTTCTGCGCTGTCACGTTGGCGATCGGCTGCTCCATCTGACCCGATTTGTTGAACGAGGTGAACTTGAAATAGTGGACCTGGTCGATGTCCGCGTCTTTGTACTTCCACACGAAGCAGCTCGTGTCCAAAACCAGGAACGGCTCGCCGGTGTAGTGCTCGGTGATCGGAGTTCCGAAGCAGCCCCTTCGCAGGTAGGTGATGTCGTACTTGTCAGTTGCGGTGAGGGTCGCGGTTTTGTAGGCGATGATTTCGTTCCCCACCATGACGAGCGAAACCAGAGCGTCGGCCTGCTCCTGGGTGTAGGAGGGCAGCTTCCCGTTTGAGATGGTGAGATCGACTGAAAGCGTGCCCGAGTTGTCGGGATCCGCGGCATAGGGCAGTCCCGCCGTCAGGAAGCCCATGGTGCTCGGCCCCTGCTGCAGCCCGATCTCGGAATACGTCACGTCATCGATCGAGCGATGAACCCGGCAGCCGCCCCACTGCAACGCCCCAGATAATCCGATCAGGAGCTCGTATCCCTGGCCCCTGGTCATCCCCAGCGGAGCTTCGAGAAACATCGGCGCGTAGGTGTCGCCCGGATCCGCCAGATACGGAGGCCCAAGGGCCTGCGTCGTCTGCCGCGGATAGAGCGTCGGAGCGGCAACCGACCACGGAAACTCTTCGGCTTCGATGGTGAGCTCCCCGTTATCGTCTTCTTCGATCGAGGTGATGCGGACCGGCTCTTTGACGAGTCCCTGGTACTTTTCCGTGAGCGTGACCAGATCCATGGGCTCCAACAGGCAGAATTGCCAGCCGAGCTTGAAGCTGTAGGTGTTGCGGACGTTGACCGAGCGCTTGAGCACGGTGTCTACAACTTTGGCCACTACCGCGTGCGTGGTGATGCCGTGCAGGCTCATCACGTTATCCGGCCGCAGGCCAAACTGCTCGACCGCCCAGTCCTCGGATTGCGCGAGGGTTTCCGCCTGGTAGCCGTTGTTCCGGTTCAGCCACTCGACGATTTCCTGGTTGTACGCGTCCCGGACCGTGGGTCTGACCACTACAAGCGGCCCGGTGTCCTGCCGGATGAAATCGTCGTCGTCCAGGTCATAGATCGGCTGGGTGGAAGGCGTGAAGGTCGCGCCGTTGCCCACCGCGGTCGTGTCGCCATAGGACTTGAACTTGAGGAACCCTTCACTGAAGAAGCAGTTGGAATTCGCGATGGTCAGCAGATCGTTCATCCAGTCGATCCCGGTCCGCTGGGTATCGAGAGCCAGCGAGATGAACAGGCTGTTGGCTTTGCAATAGTTCGAGAGCTCGGTCAGATCCCCGAGGTTTTCAGGCGGGAAAAGCACCTGGTTGATCAGAAAGTCTTCGATGATCTTGGAGGGTTCGGCATCGATGATTCCTCCGCCGAACTGCAGAGGTCCGCCGATCTCATAACTCAGGTTCGGAACCGTCCCACTGGTCCCGAGCTCCATCAGCGAATCGGCGATGTAAGCGATTTCGCTGTAGCCGATGGCCTGGTCCGGATGGTTGCTCGTGAGATAAGCCCAGACCGCCTGGCCGAGCTCGCCAGTGAACAGCGTTACGTTCAGGTCCGCGATCGGGTTCCCGCCTGTAGCTGTGGTCGGTTGCGCCCAGGTGTAGGAAATCTGCACCTGCTTGCCGGCGTCGGCCGCGGCGAAGGTGTAGCTTCCGTCCATGTTGAGCACGTACTCGCCGGCGCCTGGCGAAGAGGCGACGCGCTTCAGCGGGGAATTCTGGTTGCCGGTGAGGTTGAGAAGCGAGGGCGAGCCGTAATCGTTCGATGTGACATCGTACGCGTCCGAGGATGCCGTCCCGAGATCTCCGACGAGCTGGGCCTGGTGGGTCGGATTGAAATTGCCGCCGCCGCCTGGGACGGTGAAGTTTTCGGTTGTGCGGGCGATGGTGAGCTTGGTCTTGTCGATCCAGACGTTGCGGATGTCGGTGATCGGCCCCTTGCAGAGCGCGATCATGATGGCGGTTTTGTAGTCGTACTGCTGATTTGTTCCGCCGCCGCCCTTCTTTCCTCCGCCGCCTTTTTTCCCGCCGTCGACTTTCTTCGCCTGCCAGTCTCCGGTCCAGATCACGTTGCCGGGCAGACGAACAGTGCCGTACACCACGGGAATGACGCTCCCGTAGAGCGAGCTCTGGACGTGGTAGCCGAGCAGCTTCGAGTTCTGTTGCGCGTTGGTGCGCGAGCCGAAGAGAGCCATCTAAAAAAAGTTGTTGCGGGCTGGGATGGGATCGGCTATCGTGATCGAGACGACAGCGTTGCTGCGATTCTCAGGACTGAGAATCTGTACAGACCTATGAAACTAAGCGAGGCCATGATGTTGGGCGCTACCCTGAGACCGCAGGCCAGGGGCAGTTTCTATTCGCGGCGTTTCTTCGGGCTCTTTGGCGAGAAGACATCTTGCGCCTTGGGGGCTGCTTACGAAGCCGGAAATATTCAGGTCGTCGGTTTCTCTCCTGGCGCGCAAACTCTCGATTCCAGGGGTTCATCGACCAGTACTCTCGCCTACCAGGTTCCTGCCGAATGGTGGAGGATAATCTCGGCGACTTACGTTTGCCCTGCCTGCCCCAAAATCCTCGTCGGCTCTGAGATGATTCCGCACCTCAATGACCATCACCGCTGGAGTCGGCAACAGATTGCGGAATGGGTGAAGCTCATCGAAGACGGAGTGCTCTCAACCAGCGATGGCGCGGCTGCGCCAGAGCGGCAGCAAACACTCATTCAGGCCAGAAGCTGAAGAACTTCACCGCTCTGCCACTGAGCGGCGCCTTCGACGCATCCGCGCGTTCCACTTTCCCCTGACACATCGCGTGAATCACGTTCGGCCACTTCACCACGATTGCGGAGTGCGAGTGCGCGCGGCCGATCTTGAAGAGCGCAAAGTCGCCAGGCCCGGGAGTCTCCACTTCAAGCGCGAACTTCCGCACGATCGTGAGGTATGGTTCACCTTTCGCTTGCGAGTGATGCGCCCAGTCGATCGGCCAGTGCTCCAGCTTTTCGGGAACAGATAGCCCCGCCGCGCGGTACACCTCGACAAGAAACCTTCCGCAGTCGACGCCCGCGCCCTTGACCGCGGCGTTCGCATGAAACGGCGTACCGAGCCACGACTCAGCTTCCCGGACTGCGGTTACGCGTTCCGCGAATTCATCCACAGAAGATCCGATTACTTTGGGCGGCATTACAAAAAAGGCGGGATGCGCGGTTGCGCACCCCGCCCCGTGTTATTGCTGCGCTTTAGGCTGCGGGCGCTGCGGGTGCAGGAGCCGCGGGAGGCGCTTGCTCCACCGGCGCACCGGCGCTGATGTTGGCCGATACCGCGTCACCTGCGGAAACCGTCACATCGAGCGTGCCTGCCGCAGTTTTGCCATCGGCGTTCGTGCCGACGACATTCACCTGTGCAGTACCGGGCGCCACGGACGCCACAGTGGCCGTGAGTCCATCGGCCGAGGCAGTGACGGTGATCACTGCGGGATCTGAAGCGCTCCACACCGGAGGGCTAGGAAGAGTTACGGCTGCGCCTTTGGCGTCTGCGAATGTGACCGCCAGAGGGGCTTGCTGAGTGTCTGTGAGTAGAAGCATTGTTTCTCCTTGTAGTGTGATGATTTGACCTGCAATGTTGCCCACCCAAATGCGCGCCGCCGCTGCCGGCCCAGGCACAGCCACGTCGCCGGCTCCGATGAAATTCTTGATGGTGCTGACATCGGAGGCGACTTCCGCCAGGCTGGATGAGATGGACTTGAAGCTCGGCGCCAGGTAAGACGCGATAAGCTCAGCGAGACTGTTAAAAATCATGGTGAGATACCTCAAATGGCTTGCTCAGGTTGTGGAACGTACGGGAAGCCGCCGAAGTGAATCAGGTTCGAGAACTTGTGCAGGCAGGTGTTCTGCTGCTTATCGCATCCCGGAACTGCGATGAATGCGTCGCCTGGCGCCGGCGCCGAAGGCAGCTTCGGCACCACGATGAGCGTTCCGCCGGCGAAATACTGGTCGATCCTTCGGGAAACTCCGTTCAGTGCTCCACTGGTAAACGTGATCACGCCCTGGTCGAAATAGCCGCCGCTTCCGACGAACGGCGGGACCGCGCCTTGCGTGATGCCGGTCGCGACTTCGTCCCACGCGGTTCCAATGGCGATCACATCGCCGTTCTGGCGTTGTCCGTCGCCCGGTGAAATCCCGACGTACACGTTCCAGCCGGTTGCCCCGGTTGCGCTCGCGGGAGAAGCCACGTGCAGTAAAGAATTAGCCGGGACTGCAAGGCTCGCTTCCGCGGAGTAGAGCGTTTCCCCGAGCGCACTCACATAAGTCACGACGACATAGTAAGTGGTCGCGATGATGTTGACTCCCGAGCTGGGCGTGGTGTAACTCAGGGTCGGAGCTGAGGGTGGGGAGATAGGGCCGGGGTTCGTGAGGCTTGTCGGAATGGTGCGGGTATCGGCACCTGAACCTACGGTGCCGGCGACTTCAAACGAGGAGCGGATCAACGTGCATCCGGCGTCGTAGAGAATGTGACGGCAGCCTGGCGAGTAAGTGGCACGCGGGATGTTGATGTTGAGAAGCTCGACTAGGCTCCGGACCTTCAACGTCGCGGAAGAACGGTTAATCGGATCGATGTCCGCCACAAACCCGATGAACTGCACTACAGTCCCGAGTGAAACGTCACCGGGAGACGGCATGAAGAGCCGCTCGAGTTTCACCTCGGCCTGGTCGAAGTAACCCTGGCGCAGCGCAGTGAGGAAAGGCAGCGTCGTGCCGAGCCTCTGGGAAGGGTCTATCTTCATCTCCAGATCCATCTCTGCCACCTCGAGGCCGACTTTGCACGAGTACTTGCTCCGCTGGATCAGCGGGCCTTTTGCGCTGAACTTGTTTCCCAGGTAAACGATGTCATCGCTCCAGTTGGTGAGACGGAGGACCTGCCCGGTGACCAATTGGAAGGTGTAGAGATCCTCCACCAATGCACTCGATCGCACAGTACGGAACTGGAGCAGGAAGGCTTTCAGGGCATCGGAGGCGGTTTTCATACGGGAACGGTGAAGTTAGAGAGGGTGAGCTGGGCGGGAACGCTGAGGTTCGAGAAATGCCAGCGTTCCACCTTGCCATCAGTGACCGGGGGAGAGCTGTCGGCATCGTTGGCGGCGCTGGCGTTTTCAATCTGCCCGCTCGAAAAGCCGTTGTCGTTGGGGTTCACCTGCGCCGGGCGGAGTTTCACCGTGCCGTTCAGGTACTGCGCTTCGACGTACGCGTCGAAAATGTGCCAGGTCTCCGGGATGTATCCGGAATTCGGATCACCCACGTGCACGGTGCCTCCGGAGTAAAGCAACTGGAAGGTGACCGCGAGGGTCGAAAAGTCGGTATTCGAAGGAAGCGGAGTGTCGGCCGATATCAATCCCGTGCTGGTGTTGGCGCTAGCGCCTCCGGTTGCAGTGCACGAGCAGTCTGGCGAACCGTGAAGGGTGTTGTCCTGATTGTTTGGGGTGAGGCTTGCCCAGATGACGAGCTTTGCCGTTAGGGGGTTGCCGATCGGCAGGCTTCCTCCTGAGCGGACTCCGTAGAGGAGGACCTTCTTCACTTCGAAGAAGTTCTGACTGAATTCTTCGAAGTCGATGGAGTCTTCGCCAAATCGGACCCGCCAGTAATAGCTGAAGGTCGCGGTGATGACCAGGCCATTGCCCGGCGCACCTGAGAAAGTGATGAGCCCCGCCAGATCGATCGAATAAGCGGTGGTGACTACGCCATCGATTTTGATGTTAGTGATGGCTTGAACGTCAAAGACAGGTTCGAAGAATCCGCCCAGCGTCCGCCCGATCTGAAACTGCGTGGCGAGTCCGTCGCCGATGCCGATTTCGGTATCTACCGCGGAGCCGTCGTAGGGATCTTGAAACAGGAAGGTGTCGAACTGGCCGCCGTGCGCGTTGTAGAAACCCAGCAAAGTTTGCAAACTGGAGCGCGCGTCGATCCAGGACAGGAAGTCGTAGGGGATCTCCCACTTGTAGAGCGGGAACTGATAGTTCGCGGTGCGAACTTCCCGGCCGCTCTGCGACGTCTGGACGATCGTCGAGAACAGGGGGGAGCGGACAACCGGGTAGGAGATCCCGATAAGGGAGGGGTAGATATCGTCGGACACGAGGAGGAAGTTTTAGAGGCGGCCCTTGCGTACGGCTTTCTGCAGCGTGCTCACGATGTGGCCCTGGTGGTCATCCCAGAACTTCTTGTCGACCAGGCCGCCATTCATGTGCAGGCTCACGTGCGTGCTGTTCGATCCTCCGCCAGCGAGCGCGGGCGTTCCCACACCACCGAGCAGGTTCTGAAAGCCGCGCGAGAGCGATGCCGGGAGCACCATTTCGTTCTTGTGGACGAAGGCGAGCTGCTCATCCTCGGCCACCATGCCTCCTGCGGCCGACGCAATTGCCGGAGCCGCGGCCGCCGCCTGCAGGGACATGACAGAGGCGAAAGCCTCCGCCGCCATTGCTGCTGCTAACGGTGGGAATTCCGCGTACGCGGCGTATGCGCGCGCTGCAGCAACCCCGGCCTGGCCGGTCACCTCGCCGGCGTTCTCCGCGGCATCCGTGATACCGCGCGTAGCATTTGCGGCCACATCCACGGCTGTTATAGCGGCTTGTGTGCCAGTCGCTACGGCAACCTGCGCCGCTCCCATTGCGGTGTCGGACGTGACGATCGCCGCGTTCGTGGCGGTATGTTTTGTAGCTCGAACCGTTTCAGCCGTTGTATCGACGGCCGCATTTTGGATGTGGAAGATCTTGCGGATGGCCGCCATCACCAGGTGCTGGACGATCCACTTCTGCACCATGGCCTCAATGGAGCGTAGAGTATCGAGCAGAATGCCTCGCCACGATTCCGCCATCGCTGCGGCAAAGCTCTTCTGGCCCGTGATCCAACTGTTGAAGCCCTGAAATACCGACGATGTAACCGAGGTAGCCCACTGCTTGGCGGCCTGAATCCGCTCGGCAATCTGCTGCTGGTACATCTGAGTGACGGCGAGCTCGTGGGTCTGCTCCAGCTTCAGAAGCTGCTGGGTGAGCCGAGCGACCTGCTCCGGACTCTGGGTCGGGTCGAGGCTGGCCAGTTGAATCCGGCGCACCATTCCCTGGTACTCGATTTGAAATTTCTCGTTTTCGAGCGCCTGTAACTGGCGTAGTTCTTCGGCCTTTGAAATCTGCCCTGTTTGCGCCAGGAACTCGATCTGCTTTTTGCGTTCCGCGAAGTTGTGGTCTTCGACGCTCTTCTCGATCTCCGCGCCGATCTGGGCCAGCTTGCCGCGCTCGGTCTGCCATTCGCGGGTGGCCTCGATCATCTTTTTCAACTGGCCCTGATACTCGGTGGTGTTCTGTAGCCCGAGCCGTTGCATGGCGAGCAGCACGTCGCGCTCGGCGTTCACGCGCTCTTCGGAACCCTTGCGCGTGGCAGCGACTTTCTGCTCTTCGCTCGCGATTACGAGCTTGGCCTGTTGCTCCTGGAATTCGCGGGTGACGGTGACGAGCTGGGACTGGAGGCGCTTGTACTCCTCGGTCTGATCGGCCCCGATTGCTTTCGCGTGTGCCAGAAACTCCTGCAGGATGACGACGCGTTCGAGTGAGCCGGCGCGCTCGGCTTTCAGCTTATCTTCGACGCCTTTGGCTTCGTCGGTGAAGGATTGCTTCTGCGCCTGGCGCTCCGCGTCGCGGGCCAGGTGGTAGACCTGGGCGTACAGCTCGGCGCTATCCTTCGCGATGGCGAGCTTGTCTCTCCAGTACGAGGCCTCTTCGGCTTTGCTGATGTTGTGGAAGCCGTCCTCTGCGTCGCGGAATTGCTGGAGCTCCTGTTGCCAGTCCCGGAGGCGGGTGTCTTTGCCTTCTTTGTCGCCGCCGAAGTCTTTCTTTTTCGCTTCCGGAAGCTCGGGAGGTTTGTCGAAAAGGCTGTGGAATTCTCCGGATAGAGCCTTCCAATTGCCGGCAATTTCCTTGCCCCCGTCCTTAAAGACGTTTACGAGATTCGTCTTCACCCGCGCTGCATCTGCCGTGAGTGCCGACCAGTTACCGGTCACAGCATCTTTCACTAGAATCGCGAGGTCCTTCACCCCGACGAGCACGGAAGCTATTGCGGTACCTAGAGCCTCGAAAACCGTGGTGCCGATTGTCGCGAGGCCTTCGAAGCCTAGCCACACGGCTTTTAGCGAAGTGATCAGAACCGGCAGAGCTTCAAGTGCGATGGAACGCAGGGCCTCTTTCAGATATGCCATATCCCGCGTCCACTCTGCGGCGGCTTCGCTGGCCTTTTTCGTAACGCCGGAATGTTCGGCCGCTTTGCGTGTGAGTTCCTCAAGGTTCCCTCCCGCATCAGCCAACACCGCCGCGAGATTGGCGTATCCTTTCGCGAAGATCTCGCGACCAGCACCGGCCACTTGGAAGCTATCACCGTTTTCCTTGACGCCGGCCGCGAGCTTAAAGAAAATCTCTTCTGGCTTGAGAGAATGAAGATCCTCGACCGTGACCCCGAGACGCTTAAACGCGAGAATCATTGCGGCACTGCCATCCGTGGCCTTCAGCACCGACGCTTCCATCTTTATAAGGCCCTGGGAAAAAGGTTCAAACGATGCCCCGGTTTGTTCCGTAACGGCGCGCAACCCGGCCAATATTTCAATCGGCAGGCGTGTTTTCGCAGCGAGATGATCTAATTCCACCTCGCCCTTCACTATTTCATCGATGAAGTGAGTGAAGAAGCCGATCACGATCCCGGCGCCCAGCAGCTTGCTGATACCGGAAAATCCCGCTGCCATGCCGGCGCCACCCAGGTTTGCCGCTTCTGCCCCCTCCACGAACGAGGCGCTCATTTCGGCCATGGATTCGCGGATGGATAGGGAGGCCTCTTTCGCCCCCAGGGCCTCGCGGGTAAAGGCGCCCACTTCCGCGGTTGTGGCCGCGTCTGCGGTAGCCGCAGTTCCGAGGAGGGCTTCCGTGGCGGCCTTCTGCGCAGCCGCCATCTCCGCGGAAGCCGTAGTCGCCTGCTGCTGCGCCAATGCGAGCTTCGCGATGGCGGCGCCTTCATCATCGGTCGCCGTTTTGGCTTCCCGTGAGGCAAGTCGGACCTGGTCCTTTGCCCTGCTCAATGCCACGGTGGCTTCAGCAGAAGCCACGAACGCGCCGCTAATCCGCTGTGTGGCGGCTTCCGATTCCGCAGCCAGGCCCTGGAACGAATCGGACATGCCGGCAGTGGCCGCCCTGGTGTTCGCGGCGGTGTCGTCGAGCTCCGACCGTACTTTGTCGAAGCCGATCGCGGCTGCGAGGATTTCGAGAACATTTGCCATCAGAAGGACTCAGGTAAACCGCTCGTTGACCGTGACATCAGATGCATAATGGAGTCAGTGAGACCATTCGACTATGTTCACCTTACGTTGTTATTACTGATTCTCATCGGGGTCTCGGTCCGTTTGACTTTGGAGATTCACGACAGGCGGCGGCAAAAGTGAAATTCTTCGAGGTTAAATCTTTGCGCTCTGCGAAACGGCCCAATTCGCCATTTCGCGGAGATGCGGTGGAAGCTTTTCCGTGCCCTGGTTCAACTCGCCGGCGAGCTGGCGCATCTGGGCCAGGGATTCGGACTCAGACAGCGGCTTCCACGCAGCGGGCTGCTGCTTGAGGTAGACGAGGCCCAGGACGACGTGCGCCGGCGGGTGCTTGCCATAGTACTCGAGCAGCTCGAGCGCCCGGTCCATCGACATGTCGTCGACGTATTCGAGGGTCCACCCGGTAGCAGTGACCAGCGTTCCGTAGAGCCACTGCCAGTCGACCTCCCTGCTACCGGCTGTTATTCCCCCGGCTTTGCCGGACGGATGCCGCTCGAGCGCGCGATGGCGCCGATGACCAGGGGCAAGGTGTTGACGTCCAGCATGTCTTCGAGCTGCTCCTCGGTCACGTCGGGATAGTTGCGCTGGATGGCGAGTAAAACAATGGGCAACCGTGACCCGATCTTCTCGACGAAGTTCTCAGCGGTGATGTCGGTGTCGAGCAGCGTCCGGTAGTGCGTGCGGAACTGGCGCACCGAGAGCGGTGGGATAGTCCAGTCTTTGCCGGCCATGTAGACGGATATGCCGTCAAACTTTGCTTTTTCTTCCAAGGTGAATCTCCTGCGACGTTCTGAAAACAAGAATTGCTTCGGGGTGAGCACGCGGGATCTCTGAAGCCGACTCCGTTTGCGCCTGATCGGGCTCGTGGGAAACTACGAGCGCAAACGGCGGACCGCTGACAGATTCCGCCAACTAACCCCGAAGCAAAAAGACGAAGAGCTATTAGACTGCCTGATGCACGAGAGCGCGGAACTTCAGATTCGCGGTCTTGCCCGAGGAGTTGGTGACGAAGAACGCGGTCACGTTCCCACTGAACGGCTTGGCTTCGATGTGATCCACGTTCCAGACGATCTGCTTCCCGGCCACCAGATTGATTACGTCCTGGCCCGGCGAGGCATTGTTGGTCTTGAGCGTCAGGTTCTGGTCGGAGAACAGAACCATGCTCTTGAGGTTGGCGATTGTCAAGGCCACGTTGATCTGTTGGTTGACGGCGGCGTTGAGGATAGCTTCGTCCACATTGATTTCTGCGTCGTCGACGTAGCTGTCCGTGGTGCTGGTGATCGTGCCGGCGTCATTCTTGTAAGTGACCCCGACCGTGTGCGTAAAGCCGGTTGTTGCCATGTGTTTCTCCTTTGGTTGTGGTTTGGTGCTGCAGCCACGGGTACGCCGGGGCCAAAAAAAGACGGGGATTTCTTCGAGGTCAGTACTACGCTGCTGTGAAACGGTCCGCCGTTTGCGCTCGGAACGGTCTACGGTTCAGGCGCAAACGAACGCGAGCTGAGAGAGAAAAGGACTGACCTCGAAGTGAAGAAATTCTTTACGAAAGGTCTGCGTAGATCTTGCCCAGTGTGTCGGACGCATCCACGCCGGCATCAAAGTTGATGTCGGAAATCCAGAAGTCTTCCTGCTTTGTTGGAATCGTGATCGAACCCATCGTGCAACTGAACAGCTCGAGACCCATGATCCGGCCGCGGAACTGGTTGAACAGGAAACTCCGGAACTCCGGCGCATATCCCATGAGCTGGTTAGTCAGCGTGATGGTCGTTCCGCGGCTCGCGTCCGTATACGTGTAGCTGATGAAGACGTTCATCCCGCTGTCGGCCGAGGCGAAGGTGTAGACGCCCGTGAACGGATCGGCGATCGAGTACTCGCCCGTCGCCGGCGTCCCCGTCACGCGGGTGAGCTGCTGGCCGGTGTCGGCATTGATCACGCCGAAGTCGGTAACGGCGGTCGCGGCGTTCGCTACCGTGACGCTGGTCCCGACGAGGGTTGCCGTTTCGTCCGACGCCATGATGGTCATGCCGGCGGCCTGCGACTGCCCGAAATAGAGCTGGTTGAGAAGATTCGGGTCGAGCGTGGCGAATTTGCCCTTCGCCGTGACGTCGATCTTGCCGCGGGCGCGCGCCACGGTCATCTGCTTTTGCCCGTAGAGCTTCTTCAGGTCGGCCTTGAACTCGACCGACACCTCCTGTAGGATGCCCAGCTTGTAGGGCGTGGGGTTCGCGGCGAGATTGCCGGCGTTCGGAACGCCGTACAAGACGCCGGTACCGAATTGGATGTTCATAGTCTTGTGTGCTCCTTGTGGTTTTGGAAATTGGCGTTTTCGGAACTCGCCGGGGTGTTACTCTTGCGGAACTAGAATCGTGAGCGGGATGAGCGCCGCTGCCTGCTGGTTGAGCATGCCGGGATCGATGATGGCGGTCGAGCCGTCGATTTTGCAGTGGTAGACCAGGCCGCCCAGCGATTGCACGTTGTTCTTTTCGGGAAACTTCGGCTCCAGCGCGTCATCAATAGCTGCGAGAAGCGTGTTGAGCTGCGTCGCTGACAGTGCGGTTTCTAGCCCGATCTGCTCCGTGATGTCCGTCCGGTAGCAGTACAGATGCAGGATGCTGTTCAGTGTGAGAATGCCGCCGGTACCGCGCCCCGGAATGGTCGATGCCTGCAGCTTAGAAGTCTTGGTTTCTTTGGTCTCGTTGATGAATAGTGCCGGTTGCTCGTCGGCAGTCAGGGTCGGAGGCGAGACCAGGCGGCGGCCGATCGTGACAAACGGGCCGCCATTGGCCACGAGTAGCTTACTCTTTAGCAGCCCGAACAGCGCCAGGTAGATCGCTTCCCGGTCTACACTCACGCCTGTAGCGCCTCCTGGACACGCGCCGTCAGCATCTCCATGAACTGATCCTTGAACGCCTCCGCGGTATCGAAAAAGAACGGATGCGCGGGAATTTCAAAGGCCTCGTGAGCCGTGCGCCACGCTTCCTCGCCCTGGAGGTGCAGATCCATTAATCGGTCGGTGACTGCGGGGACGTGGGCTCCGAACTCCATCCAGTAGTGCTCCTGCTTCCCGGAATAACGAGGCCGGTAAACGCCGGTGATCTCGTCGTCGGTTTCGATGATCTTGGTTCCCTTGCCGAGGATCTTTTCGAGCAGGCCGGTCCGGTGGTGGACCGCGGCGGCTTCGGATTCCGCTTGCGCCAGGCCGCGCAAGGCATCCCGCATTCCCAGGCGCACCCCGACCCGCATCCGCTCGTTGAGCATGTCGATCTGATCGGTGACGGCATCGATGGCCGCCTGGTCGATCGTGAGGAGGATCATCCGCCCTTCGGGTTAACCGAGATAACTTGCTTCGAGAGCTTGGCGTTCGATTCGGGAATGCGTTCGGGAGGCGTCTGCAGAGGATCGAATCTGCGGTATCGCTCGATCACGCGCTTGACCGACATGGGGATTTCGATTTCCGGCGTGCGGGTGGTCAGGTTCTGGTACTGCGCCTGCTCGGTCTGCCCGATCCACTGCCGGGCCCGGAAGCGATATGAAACCCAGTCGATGACCGCCTGTTCCGCGTCGCCGGGAACCGTTTCATAGCCGGCGTTGTAATCGATCCCGACCTTCGACCCGTCCGGAAACACCGGGTTCGTCGGAGAGTTGAGGTACAATTCCCAGCGTCTTTCCGGGTCGAGATCCAGATCGATGTAATAGGTCGGATCGCGCGGCAGCGATACATCGTTGATCCGGACGTCAGCGACGGAATTCAATGGCCAGTGCCGCAACACGATCGAGTCCCCGCCATCGCCTTCCCTTGTTTCTGTGTAGTCCTGGGCCGGGTAGAAGTCCGGCCGATTGATCTCCCGAAGGAAGTCGTAGCTCGTCGCCGTGATCAGGCGCGAGAGCATGTCGTCGTTCGAGGTCACACTATCAGGGAGCGAGACCCAGGCCTTAACGTCTTCGAGCTGGCAGAGATCCTGGGCGGCCATTTATCCCCTCGTCTGCGCCATATCGAGCACGCGCGTCGACCAGAGCAGCATCTTGACGCTCTCGGGAACTTTTGCCCCTTCATCCCGGTCCCACAGCTTGATGAGAATCCGCATCGCGACTTTCACCACTGCGGGAACTTTCGAGGCGTCATCTCCGTATCCCGCGACGAAATGGATCGCCACTGCGTTCGGCACGTAGAGCACCGGCGGCCAGAACTGCCCGGAATTCGGAAATAGGCGCGGCGGCTCGGCCGCGGTGTCAATCACAAACTGCCCGACCTGGCTATCAGGAGTCCCCGGAAGCAAGTCGTGATCCTGGCCATCGGTCCCGACATAGGTGATCTTCGAAACCGAAACGAGCGGCGAGTAGAACAGCTTGATCATCTGCGAGTAGTTCCACAGAGTCGTCGAGTACCGGGGCAGCGAGTAATAAGCCGGCGGATAGGCCTGCTGGCTCATGGCCGTATCCGTGAAATACGGAAACGCGTCGAGATACTGGACGTAGCCCTTGTTGATGAAACTCCGGCGGGTGAAACTCTCGCAGTACTCCCGCGCCGCCTGAATCAGACCACGCAACCGTGACGCCTGCAGCGACGACGTGACGTGATCGGAATCCTCCCACGGGCCCAGGCGCAGTTGCCGCTTCACTTCCGCGAGCGAGAGCGGCTCCACGAGGGGCTGGGTTTCGACGATGATGGAGGACATTTACCGGGTTTCGCGCAGGCGAGATTTGATCGAGGCTTCAGGATGTTTCTTGATCTGGGCGAGTGGGTCCTGCTTTTCAAGCAGCTCGCGAATCTTACCCAGCTCATCGAGCAGCGGCCGATTGGCCTCGACGAGCATCTCTTTCAGCCAGGGAGCATGGAGTGATTGGCCTGCGCATGCGTGAAATACGCCCGGCGTGATCTTCCCCCCGCATTGTTCGCACGTCGTCATAGAGTCTCCAGTTGCAGCGGCCCGGCCCATTTCAACTTCGCGTCCGCCGGGACTTCGGGGATATCGCCCTGCACGATGTGCCGGTAGTGGTCTTCTCTATCCAGGTCCGGGCTCGTGTCTTTCGCGTTGTACCAGGCGTACTTGCGCAGCCGGTCCGCGGGGTCCATATAGCCCAGGTGTAGAAGCGAAACGTCCAGCAGCTTGCCCTTTTTGCCGCTCAGCCCCGCCGGTACGTTGCCGCAGTGGAAGTTGGGAGCGCATGCCCCGACGAACTTACAGCCGTCCTGGAAACGGAAAAGCGACGGACGATAAAACTCTCTGTACACTCCGTCCACCCGGACGCTCTGGCGGCTGTTCCACAGGTACCGAACGCGAAAGCAATAGTACGCATCGGAGTCGTTGACGGCCTCGCGAATATTAGGCACGCCCGATGCCTCCAGCAGCTCGTCGCCATCGATCGCGAGCAACCACTGCGCCCCACGCTGGCGGGCGCGATCCAGCAGGAAGTTCTTGTCCCGCGCTTCATCAAGGCCCTCGAACCCGGACGAGAGGACCGTGGCGCCCAGGGATGCGCAGATGTCAGGCGTTCCGTCGTCGCTGTGATCGTCAAATACCACGATTTCTTCGCAGGCCGGCTGTATAGCCTGCAAGACTTCCGCGATCCAGCGGGCTTCGTTCTTCACCCGCAACATCCCGACGATCTTCATCAATAATCCGGATATGTAACTTTGGAACCGGTGAGCTCGGCCAGTTTTTGCAGGCGTTCCCGAATCTGGTGGCGCTCGGGCTGGAATTCTTTGTTGCTGGCCCGGTCCTTCCAGGCCGCGTGCCAGAAGAAGTCGAGATAGGGCGACGCATAGATATCGGCGTCGATGGTCCTCACGTCCATCCCTTCATTTCGCCTTGCCACCGGAAACGAGAGTTGGTCCCGTTCGCAGCCCGCGGAAAACAGGCGCCACCAGTGTTCGTTCAGCGCCGCGGTGGCTGCGTTATGCCGGCGGACGATGAAGCCGTTGGCCCAGAGTCCCGCCTTCTCGGGGTACCCGATCAGCCGATACGTCTCAATTTCACGTTCGACCAGCTCCGTCGTCCCGATTTTCTGATCCAGCAGAACCTTGGCTTCGTCGTAGATGCAGCGCCGGCAGGGATGCCGATGCGCTGCCCAATCCTGGTAAGGGAGCAGGCTATCGATCAGCTTTACCGGGTCTACCTTCAGCCGGAGGCTGCCATCGTGATAGATCGAATACTCGGCATCCGCCGGCAGCATCAGATGCGGCAGAATCTTGGGGACCCGTGCGGTCCGGCAGACTTCCCCGGCCAGATGAACCGGCATGTATTCCCACGGCTCGACCTTGGGAAGCACCGGCACGTCCGTGAAGCAGATGAACCGAACGCCAGGAATACTGCCACACGCCGGCGGCCGCAGATTGTCCCACCCGTTCAGGATGGACGTGTAGACGTAGATCACGGAGCGAACGCCCGTCTCAGGCCGCGCTTATAGTGCAGGATGCGGGCCTCAGGTGGTGCGGGGAATTGCCAGCAGTTCCACTCGGGTGAAGAGAGAATCTGAATCCGATAGCCTGGATATTCAACGATCACTCCGCGCGCCGCGGCCCATTGAAAGCGGTCCCAGCCCTTTCCGACTACGTCATTCAGTGCTGTCTGGTCCCCGGTGGTTCGGCTACAAGCATCAAGCCAATCGTCGAGAAAGTCGAAACCTGGACGAGTCCAGCGCACGAAAACGACTCCGCTGTTCAGCCAGTCCGTGGCCGGAATTCCTGATGCGCCCAGCTCAGTATCAGAACGGAGCGTGACAGCGGCATCCCAATCGCCCGGCGGTTCGATTGGCAAAACAGGGACGCAGTCGCCGTCTAACCATGCGACCAAGTCCCCTGACTGTACCCACTGATCGAGCATCAGTTTTGGCTTGAACCGCGCCGCTGGCAAACCGCCGCCGAGAGTCGCGGCGAATTCGGCTGGGTCCACAAACGTCTTGCGGCCCATCCCGAGGCCGCCCAGGTCGTGAATCTCGTGCGTGTAGCCCTGCGTTTTACAGAACGTCGCCTGCCGCTCGATGTAGGGCCGGTATTCGGCGGTCCCGCCAGTGACGATCAGCATCGGTAGATGCCCGCGATTTCTCTCACTCCAAAACTCCAGGTCCAGCAGCCATAACGGTCGTAGATTGCCTTACAGCGCTCCACAAGGGCTGGGGCTGGGGGTAGGCAGCACTCTTCCTCGGATTCGCCGCTCATGACGCAATTCGGCATCGGGAACCAGGCTGCTTCCGGATGCGCGATGCTGGAGCAAAACACATGAGACAGATTCCCAACCGCGATCTGATGCACCAGGATGTGATCCAGATGCCCGTACTCGCCCCACGGGTTGTGAGTGAATACCGGCCCGTCCCCGCAAGCGCCGATCAGCTCGTCGGCCAGCTTCTTCAGTGCACCCGCGCGATGGTCCATCCGGAAGAATTCGGAATTGTAGTCGAAGCACACGACTTCAATTCCCAGCATTTTGCCCACTTCCGCCAAGGCTTCGCCTCTCCGCGCGCACCACTGCCGCGCCGGGTTGTGAGAGTCGTTCGAGGCGCAGACGATGCGTTTCGCCCGGGCTAGAACCGGCCAGCCGAAGATGATCTCGTCATCGGGATGAGCGATGAGCAGCGTAATGCCGTCTAACAGATTCGTGTCCTTCGTGCAAAATGATTTCGTTCCCGCATCCGATGTCCTTCTCGCACACGCACCATTGCGGTGGAAGCAGGCAGGGATAAAGCCCGAACTTGTAAATCGCGCGCCACCAGGCGAGCGGACCTCGCACCGGTTGAGCTTCCATCTCGCGGAGGAAGGCCCGAGCCAAGGCCATTGAGCCAAGATCGCCGTGCTGCAGCGCCATGACTGCACAGTTCAGCGCATAGCCGGTGCCGTTGGTTTCATCGAGTTGACCGTCCGAATCCGCACCGATCTGCGTATCGACGCGTACCAGCCACCGGGAGTTGCTCGGCAGGCAGATCCCAAAGCGTTCGACCAGCGGAATGATGGTCCGCACGTCATCCGAAACGATCCGCATGTCGCCGTCGAGCGCGATCACGATGTCGGCTTCGGACTCGACCATTGCCCGCACTTTCCAGTAGTCGTTCATCCGCCACCCCCAGCGCGGATGATCGGGAAAGCTGAAGGCGTCCGCTCTGGCGTGCCGGACCGTGGCCTCGGGAAAGTATTTGCGTACGTTCGTCTCGTCGGGTCGTTGCTTCCCGAACTCAGCGAAGACGATCTCGATACTCACGCCGGGTGTCCAAACTTCTCTTCAAACAGGGCCAGGTTTCGATGCGACGTTGCCGGCCGTGATGGATCGCCGCGGAACGTGCTCTTCAGCTTTCCGTGGTCCACGTAACAGCCGTCGAAGATCCCGAGCTTCAATCCGGCCCGGCGCACGGATTCGCAGTAGTCGTTGTCCTCGACGCCGTAATCGAGACAATACCGTTCGTCGAGCAGGCCCACGCGGTCGATCGTCGCCCGCGGGATGTAGACGCAGACGAAGGCCAGGGTGCGCGGCTCTTCCCGGAGTCCAGTTCCGGCCTGGGGACGCTGTGCCAGGTTGCCCACGACGTTCGTCACCGCCGAGATCACGCCGAACTCGGGATGCGCCGCGGCCGCAGCCGCAAGCAACGTAAAGCCGCGTGTTGTTTCGAGTAGCGCATCATCGTTCAGCAGGATCACGTCGTCTTGGCAAGAAGCGCGGATGCCGATATTGGCGTTGCGGGCGAAGATAAAGGGCTTGGCTCCGGATTGACACTGCATCCTCCGCAAGACTTCCGAGATTCTATCCTGACGATCCGGATATTCCCAATCGCTGGGAAAACCCAGGTCACCAGAGTTCTCCCACTGAATGCCGTCATCGATGACATGGATCGTGCATTCCTTCTCAGCCAATAAAACGTGCTTCACGCACGGAATCACGTTTTCCACTTTCCTGCTGAGGACGACGACCGAGAAACTCACGGCTTCTCCAACACAATCGTTAACTTCGGCACGTTGACAATCGTCCCGAACACGCCGCCGGGGTAGTCCTTCTCTTCGTGCCGCACGTAGCGGAATGCCGCAGTGATGCCGTTGGCCTTGTGAAACCGCTCGCGGTGCGCATCTCCCGCCACGTAGTACTGGAAGCTGCTGAGATTCCAGTAGCTGATGTGTTGAGGGTCCTGCCAGGCGCCGGCACCGTTTGTCGTCGGTACGCAAATCTCGATGCGACCGCCGGATTTGAGCACACGGTACGCCTCGTTCATGGTCCGAACCTTGTCTGGCAGGTGCTCGATGATCTCGTGGGCCCGGATCATCTCCACGCTGTCGTCCGGCCACGGCCACGGCTGATTCAGATTAGCGATCTGATCCGCCGGCGGACAGATATCCACGTTCACGTAGCCGGCCCGGAGATCGTTCGAGCAGCCGAGGTTTAGATTCATTGGATGGCTTCAAAAAACGCAGCGGGAAATTCGCTTCGCGGAACTTCTGGCCAGGAGTTGTGGCCCAGCCGCCCGCTCGATGACGTGTTGTCTCCGTGCACTCGCGCGATCAGCAGGTTGCGGCTTTCCTCTGAAGAAACGCCGCCGAATCTCTGGCCCGCGGCTTCCATGTAGCCGTCCTCGCCCATGTGCACGTCCGGGAAGGGATGCGCTTTCCAGAACTCGCGCCAGTAACACATGGAGGCGCCGCACACCGTTTCGAGGGTGCCGTCCGAATGGCGCATCGATGGCGGGCTTGAAACCTTCCACCGGTAGCCCTTGCTCGCCTCTTCATGCCAGAAAAGCAGCTCGCGATAGCCGGTCACTGGCCTTCGGGAATCGACCATCCGCGCGACCTGGTCCGCGATTCGTTCAGGAGCCGACCAGTCGTCGGAATCAAAATGCACGATCACTTCGCCCTTCGCTGCTTCACAGAGGGCGTTGCGCTTCAGCCCCAGATCCAAACGAGGGACGCGCAGGTAAATCACGCCGGGATCCGTTGGCGCCGTGTAAAACGACGGATCGTCCTTGTCGTCCAGAATCACAAGCTGCCGAGGCTCGTAGGTCTGGCGCAGAAAACACTGCAGCGCGACGCGAGACAGCGCGGGCCGGGAGCGCGTCGGCATGATGGCGGAAACGAGCATAGGGGGAAAACAGGGGGAAAACAGGGGGAAAAGAGGGGGAGGGGAAATGGCGGGTCCTCCCCCTCGGAGTGAAACAGCGTTATTACGCGTGGTTCTGCAGGTAGCGGACCGGGTGAGTGCCGGCGTCCAGCAGGTTGCCGTCGTAACGAGCGAACCCGAGGAACGCGACCTGCCCGAAGTCGGCAAAACGCTCGACAAGGCGCAGGATCGACATCTCCTTCACGCGCCGGATCAGGTACTTGTCCATCTGGCCGAACAGCACCGATTTGTTGCCGGCGCCGAGCTGCGCCATGTCGTTATTGATCCAATATTTGTAGCCGAGGATCGTGTCCGGCTTGCCCACCGCCATGCCCGGCATCCACAGAGGATGGCCGAACTTGTCTTTCAGGGTTTTGATGAAGCGGAGGGTGCCATCGTGCATCATGTAGCTCGCGCCCATGCGGTACAGGATGTCGAGCGAGTGCTCCAAATTCACCAGATCGATATAGCCGACCTGCTGAGTCGGATCCGGCGTGGTCTGGTTGTCGTCGCCGATGATGCTGGGCGTGGTGCCAGAGGTTACGCCGGCGCTGGATTGCGGAACGATGCCCGAGGGTTCGGGAGCAGCCACGAGTGGGGAGCCGGCCTGGTTGGACGGTCCACCACCGACGGTGAACTTGGTGTTCGAAATGCGGCCCAGGCGGATGCCGAACTTCTTGATCAGCCACGATTCGATGTCGAACGCCGAATCCTGCAGCAGCTCGATCGACACCTTCACCATCTTGGTGCTGAATTTGTAAGCCGAGAAGTTGATCTGGCTGATGGTGACATCCTGCGTGGTGACTTGCGCGCCCTCGCCGACGATTTCGCCGCTGATCGCGGTGTCGTTATCGGTCGGGAAGGGAAGGGGCTGGCCGGTTGCGGTGTCGAACACGTCAGAGCTGTTCCACATCGGCCCGTAGTACTTCAGGGCCTCTTCGATCTTGTTGGTGAACCCAACCGGAACGAAGAACCCGGTGGTCGAGCCGGGATAGGCGCCGCCCGTAGGGATACCCTCGCTCATGTCGCGCTTTTCCATCTGCAGCATGACCTGGCGGGCCTGCATCAGCTCCCGCTCTTCAGGATTGAGGCCGCGGAAACCGTAGTTGTCCGGGAACAGGCCGTTCTTCAGATAGTTGTTGAAGGCGCGCTGGACCTTCTCGGCCTTCTTTGCGGGATCGTTGTTCGGATCGCCGATCTGATTCTCCGGAGGCCGCTGCGTCCCGCGCATTTCGAGCTCCAGCGCGGCCGAGCGCTCGATGGCTTCGATCTGCGTTTTCAGCCCTTCTTGCTCCGTGTCGAGGGCGTCAAACTTCACTTTGTTTTCGGGCGTCAAATTGTTAGCGAGTTCCGCCATGTCATGGGCGCATTTTCCACGGCGCTCGCGCATTTCCTTAACGGTCATACACGTGTCTCCTTGTTGAAATTTGGGATTTGTGACGCACGCGCCCTGTGCCGCGGGCTGTGCCCTCGCGGGGCAGCCTTACGGGTTCTCGCGCTCTGCCTGCGGGTTCGCCGGCGGCAGGTTTGAAACTGAAAACTTGTCTTTAGAGCTGGGCCAGGATCAGCCGGGCTTTCGCCTGTGCTCGCTGAACTTCAGCCGGATTCGGCTGGTGCAGCTCGCTGAACTGGCTGTCGGTCAGATGCCACTTCGTCTTGTCCTCTTCGGACACGGGGCCGCACTTATCGCGGAGCGAGACCAGTTGCTTCCATGCCTTGGCTTTCTGCTCCTCGGTGACATTCTTCAATGAGTTGAACCGCGACAGATCGTTTCGCAGGTGTGAGCGCGTTTTCTCCTCGGTCGAGAATTTCCACGGCAGCTTCCACGTGGAGATATCTGCCGGCTCGCCCACGATCAAGAAGCACTCGGCTGTTAGTTCCTCGGAGTCGACTCGCTTGATCTTCGCGCCCGCCGGAGCGCTGCGATCGTGGCCCGTGCAATTCAGATCGTCGCAGTTGTCATTCGAGCAGTCGGCGCAATCGCCGTCCTCACACTCCGGGCAGTCGCACTCACATTCGCCGGCTTCGTTGTAGCGTTGGGAATAGCGGGACCGTACCTCCGCCGGCATTCCTTCCGGCCACAACGCGCGGATCTTAGAGTCAGCCTTCTCGTTTGCGGGATATACCACCGGCCCGACGTCGAAGATGTCGACATCGAGCAGAGTGCGGGTGGTCTTGATGATCCGGCCTTTATCGTCGCGCTGGTCTTCCCAGCGGTCCTGCAGGACCATGAAGCCGAACGAGGAACCATCGACGTCTCCGCGCTCGAGCGCTTCTCTCACGTGCATCGCCATAGGACCGGACGGAGGGACGTTGTTATAGACCAGACCGGTGCTGTCGGTCTTCAATTCGAGCGTTTTGGATTTAGTGCGCCCGAGGATCCAGTTCGCATCGTGGTTGAACAGGCATCGGACGTCGGGATTCTCGGCCAGGCACCGCTTAAAGGCTCCCGGATCCACTACTTCGGTGAACCACCCGAGGTCATATTCCTGATTGAAGGTGGAAGCGTGCCCTTCGATGTGGGTCTGCCCGTTCGCGCCGGTGGTGGTGCGGACTTCAGTCCGGAAAGTGCGGCGCTCCAGCTTTGGTTTCAAGGTAAAGCCTCCTTCGGTATTCCGTTATTTGTGGTCTTGGGACGCCCGCAAAGGCTGGAAACACTGGTCAAATCCTCTTCGATCCGATGGAAATAGGCGTCAATCGCGGCTCTATCGTCGGCTCCGCCAGGTTGTCCGTCGTCCGGCTGCGTTCCTGACTTTTTCCCCGGCGGGTTCGGAATCGGGTCCCCGACGTTGACCATATTCACCGGCTGCCAGACCTTGGTCCCTAATCCATCGGGGAGCGGATTCCAGTCGAGAATTTCCTCGCGGATGGTGTCGGCATCCGTGATGCCCCACTGCCGCAGAAGCGCGATCAGCTTGCCCTGGGACTCCGCGTCGGGCGTGAGCATATCGCGCCAGTAGAAGGCTGGGAAGTACTTACCCGCTGATCTGCCGGTGCGCGGGAACAGCTTGCGCTTAAGCTCCGGCTGCCAGGCCTTCAGCCACGGCCGGAGAGTGTACTGGACAATCTCGGTGCCTTCCTGCTCCGCGGTGGCGCGGTTGACCCTGGAGCCCTCGCCCAGCATGCGGATCGGCACGCGGAACAACGCCCCGAGCTCTTCGCGTTGGTGCACGCGGGTTTGCAGAAACTGCGCGTTGTCCGGCTTCACATCCGACTGCTGCCACTTGATCCCCGCTTCCGCCACCAGCGGCCGGAGCATGTTCTCTCCGCCGTAGGCTTCCTGGACCGATCGCTTGAAGTTCTCGATGGCCTGCGGGCTCATGTCGTTCGGCAGCTCGAAAACTCCCGAAGGTCTGAGGCCGTTGGCGAAGAACTTCCCGCCGAACTTCTCCGCGGCCAGTGCTAACCCGATCGCCTGGCGGGAGAGCTCGATGATCGGCTTCCCCAGGCGCCCATCGAGCGAGAGCCCCGGAATGTGAATCATGTTCGCGGCCAGGATGTGCCGCGGCGTTCCGGCCTGGTTCGGCCCGAGCGTTTGGCCGTCCGTGGTCTCGTAGACCATCGTTCCCGGTGGGACCTTCTCGCCGTCGATGATTTCCTGTTGCAGCGTCCTTACCGGGCGGGTGGCGTGCGGCATACGCGGCCACAAGGCAACCGGGCGATTCGCGTTGTCGCGCTGGATCTCGGCGTAGGCGTTCGACCACAGCAGCGCGTGACACTGCATCGTCCGGAAGAACGTGAACGACGTCATCTCGACGTTGGGCTCGTCGTGTAGAAGCCAGTGGACGTCGTGGTTGTAGGCGATCCGCTTTCCCTTTGGCTCCAACTGCTCGTAGACGTTCAGATCGAGCGATGCCAGGGACGCGGAGATCAGGTCCACGCAGGTGTAAACCGTCGTGACCTGCAGCGCGGTGAGCTCGGAGACGCGGATGCCCGCGTCGGTCCGGCCGCCGTTGAAGATATCCAGCAGCCACTCTGCCGGGAATGAGAGTGGCGTCTGCGGATTTTCGAGGCTGGAGCGAAACTGTTTAAGAAAGCC
>Ga0134126_10001065_pt1 | contig 34788 bp, 31 predicted proteins | sample KB31752_FD_96881 | JGI IMG/M metagenome (GOLD analysis project Ga0134126, IMG submission 96881) | Terrestrial soil microbial communities with excess Nitrogen fertilizer from Kellogg Biological Station, Michigan, USA - KB3-175-2 | ecosystem: Environmental > Terrestrial > Soil > Unclassified ...
CCCTCGCGCTCCGCTCCCGCGACCGCAGCAGCCTCTTTCCCAAAATCGTCATCGAAGAAACCTGAGCGTTGGCACGCGGGCTACGCGCCCCCGGCGAAAACCACTCTTTTCGCCCGCCGCTAAATCGCGCGGTAACCTCAACGAAGAAACCTAAACGTTGGCACGCGGGCGAAAACCACGCTTTTCGCCCGCCGCCAATCGCGCGGTAACCTCAACTCTGCTGAAACGGCCGCAGGCCAGTTTCAGCCAATCAACTACGGCTGCCGAAATTGCTTGGCCAGCTTCAAACTCTGGCCCTGGTAGTTGGATTTGATGCCCTGGCCGTAGAGCGTCTGCGGGACTTCCGCCATGCGCTCATACCGCAACCAGCCCACAATCTGCCCATGCTCGAGCAAAAACGGCACCTCATGTGACCGCACCTCGAGCACCCCACGGCTATTGCCAGCCTTTCCCTGCGCCTCACTCCACCCAAACCCTGGATCAAAAAAACCCGCGTAGTGCACGCGAAATTCCCCAGCGCGCGTGTCGTAAGGAAGCATTTCAGCGGCGTAGTTAGGCGGAACCGCAATGGTCTCCTTGGTCATCAGGATGTAGAAATCATCCGGATCCAACGTCAACGCCGGCTCCTTGTGAAACCGTAGCGGGTCCCAGAAATCCAACGGATCGTAGTCACGCCGGTCCAGATCGATGCGCTTGGTGTTCTTCTTGGCGCGCCAACCGATGAGAGTGTTATCCGTTCCGGTGCCGCGCAGGTCCACCGTAAACGGCAAAATGCCGGCCCGATCACCCGAGCGGGCGCGCGCATCGCGCGCGCCGTCGCCGATGATGAGCCCGTTGTCGAGCAACTCGTTCCACTCGCTTGCGGTGATTTGCCGAGGCGTGACTCCCACGCTGCGGCGGAACCGGAGTTGGTTCAGGCGCGTGCCCGTACGCACCACGATACTAAAGCTGCGGGGAGCAATTTCGATATACAGCTGCCCTTCGTACCCGCCCTCGACCTGGTCGAAATGCGTGGCCTCATCGGCAATCAGCCGCGTCAGAATATCGAGCCGGCCAGTGGAGCTCTTGGGATTGGCGAACGCGGCAATCTCGCTCTTGAGGCTGATCGACTCCGCCAGCGGCACCACGTACACACGGCCCTTTTCCAGGACCGCGCCCTGGCGCAGGTCGATTTTGAATTTCTCGAAATCGGCATCCAACTGCCGCATCTTGTCGAGGACCTTGGTGCCTCGCCCGGGAAGGAAACTGGTGTCGACCGGATAGGCGTAGAGGCCCAGGCGCAGGTCGATACTGGCGGGCTGAATCTGATCGGGCTCGATGCTCTCGAGGACTGTGGCGATTTCCTGGTTGCGCACCATGTCCCAGATCGCCTGAGACGGGAGGACGCCCGTGTAAGCCGACGGGCGGCTGGGAGTGTCAACCGAAGAGGGATTTTCCGGGCTCATGGCTCGCGCTTTACTTTCTGAATCTGCATCGTCCACTCGACATCATTATCGCGCTTCTGTTGGACGCGCAGGGGGATGTAACCGAGGGATGGGGCGCACCAGAACCGGGTGACGCGTGGAGAGTATTGCTTTTCGCTGCGGTAGACGATGGTGTGGATGGTTCCTAACGGTGTAGTCAGTGTTTCCTCGCCGTCGCGCGAGTAGTGGTATTCACGTACCGCGCTGCCACTCAACAGCGAAAATTTGTCCGGCGTGTGTCCGCGCAGCAATTCAACCATCAGGGCAATCTGCACTGACTGATCATCCTGAATTCCGGGCGGAATGGGCGTCATGTCGACCTTGGCATCTTCGTAGACGCCGCTGACGTGGTTGTGTTCCCAGTCGAATTCCACGTTGGCATCACGTTTGGTCGAGGGGGTGCCGTCGTCAGCTTTGTAATGGAGAGGTCGAACACCGTCATCGGTTACCCGTAGCACGCTCTCCAGCGTGGGACGTTCGGAAAATACACGGCCGATGCCGCGCGGTTCGCTCTTCGACCTATAAACCCACTGACCGTCTTCCTGATGTTCGAGCTGCTGGGTCGAGACCGCAACTGTCATGCCGTGCCAGACCCAGTCGTAGGTGGCTTGGAATGGTTTGAGCTCATCCGCTGCTGCTGAGTTGGTCAGGGTCGCGGCGAGGACCGCGAAAGTCAACGCCAGGAACGCAATGTTAGTGCCGTTCGCGAGGCGCATCCGGTCTCTCCACTAAAGGCGTATCGAGGAGTTTGCCATCGAGGCGTACCTGGCCTTCATCCCACGAGAGACGCCCGTCCGCCACCATCCCAATGACCCGTGGATAGATGATGTGCTCGGTGGCCTGAACCCGTGCTGACAAGTCCGATTCCGTGTCCGTGGCGTGCACCGGAACTCTGGACTGCAAAACGACGGGTCCGCCATCGAGCTCCGCGGTTACGAAATGTACGCTGGCGCCGTGTTCGGCATCCCTGGCCTCAAGCGCGCGGCGGTGCGTATGCAGGCCAGTGTACTTGGGGAGTAGTGACGGATGGATATTGAGCATCCGTCCTGCGTACCGAGCGGCAAACTCCGGTGACAGGATGCGCATGAAGCCGGCGAGAACCACGAGACCCGCGCCTCGGGCATCAATTCTTGCGCCCAGTGCCCGTTCGAATGCCTCTCTGCCGTCCGTTCCTTGCCAAGGAACTTCCGCAGCCTCAATTCCGAGCTCGCGCGCAATGGTAAGACCTGCCACCCCGGGACGATCCGATATCACTATTCCGACCTGCGCATTGATCTGCCTTGCGGCGCAGGCTCGTGCAATGGCGGCCATGTTGGACCCACGGCCGGAGATCAGAATGGCGAGTTGCAGTGGCGGGCGACTGCCGGAGCTCATTCGTGGATAACGACGCCGTGTTCGCCCTTGCGGACTTCGCCGATGATCTGTGCCGTCTCACCGCACGAGTTCAGAAGTGCAACAGCCGCGTCTGCGTGAGTGGCCGGCACGATCGCGACCATGCCAATGCCGCAGTTGAAAGTCCGATACATCTCGGACTGTTCGACGCGACCGATGCGTTGCAGCCAGTCGAACACCGGATCGCGGTGCCAATGACGACGTTCGAGCACAACTTCCAAGCCATCATGTAACACGCGTGGAATGTTGTCGGTCAAGCCGCCGCCAGTGATATGCGCGAGACCTCGCACGGGGAGCGCACGGATCAGCTTGAGAAGGGACTTCACGTAGATGCGCGTGGGCGCGAGCAGTCGGTCGAAGAGCGCCCGACCGTCGAGCTCTGTCGTGGCGTTGGCTTCGCCAAGGGCCACGAGCTTGCGGATGAGCGAATAGCCGTTCGAATGGGGCCCGGAAGAGGAGATGCCGATCACAGCGTCGCCAACCGCCACCTGGGTCCCGTCAATGATTGCGTCTTTCTCGACGACGCCTACACAGAAGCCGGCGAGATCGTAGTCGTCGCCATAGTAGATGCCGGGCATTTCGGCCGTCTCGCCGCCCACGAGCGCTGCGCCCGCTTGGCTACAGCCCTCGGCGATGCCTCGAATGACCGACTCGGCTACGTCGACGTGCAGCTTGCCGGTCGCGAAGTAGTCAAGGAAGAAGAGGGGCTCGGCGCCCTGGACGACGACGTCGTTGGCACACATCGCCACGAGATCGATTCCGATCGTGCCGTGCCGTCCGGTATCGATCGCGAGACGAAGCTTCGTCCCCACGCCATCCGTGCCGGAGACCAATACAGGGCGTTTGTAGCCCTGTGGGAGCTCGACGAGCGCGCCAAAGCCGCCAACGCCCGCAAGCACTTCTGGGCGCTGCGTGCGCTTTACGATGGGTTTGATGCGTTCGACGAGCTCGTCACCGGCGTCGATGTCGACGCCCGCATCGCGGTAGGTGAGGCCGGAGCCTTCTTTCATGGCAATCTGATTGTATCGGTGGCCGTGCGGCACTGGTGCGTGTGGTATTGTACATACCGCCAAGCGCCGTTGCGCGCGCGATTCAAACATCTCTCGATGCGTGCACTTGCGAAACACCGCGCCAGCGGTTTCCTCATCTGTATAGCGCTGCTTTTGTGGGGTATTTTGCCTGTTTCCGCGTGGGGTGCGCGGGCCGTGCGGGTCTACGAAGTCGACGTCAGTGGCCAGTCCACAACAGCGTTGCAGGAGGCCATGCGCCAGGCTCTGGTGCGCGCTACCGGTCGTCGCGAATCCGCGAACGACCCCGCCCTGGCCAGCCTGGTCGAGGACGCGCCGAAGTATGTCAAGTCCTACTCTCCCGGTCCTCGTGGCGAGACGCAGGTCATTTTCGACCGGACTGCTGTCGAGCGTGGGATTGTCGCGGCGGGTCGGAGTGTTTGGGACCCCGAGCGCCCCTTTACGTTGGTCGTGCTCTATCCACCGCCAAGCCGCGCCGACGCCGATGCGGCCCGTAGCTCTCTGGAGCAGGCCGCTGCTGCGCGTGGGCTGCTCATAAGTGTTATTCCTCTTTCGATCGTCGATGCGAACGGCACCGAGCTCGGGCGCGAGGCGTTGCTGAACACCGCACAACGCTTTGGCGGCGATGAGGTGCTGGTGGGTCGCTCTGATACGGGCGCGCCTGCCGGACAGTACCAGTGGACGCTGAACACGCGTTTCTCGAGCCAGAGCTGGAGCGGTCCGTTGAGCTCGGGGATTGACGGCACGGTCGACATTCTGGCGCCGGCCCAGGGCGCTTCGCTCGCACAGACGGAGGCCAAGGTCCTAGTTCAGGTCGAGGGTGTCGCAACCCTGACCGACTACGCCAATGTGGAGCGGATGCTCGAGTCAGTGCCAGGCGTGCGCGGAGCCAACATCGTGCGGGCCGGCGGTAATGCGGTGACGTTCGATATCACTGCGCGTGGGGGTTCGGAGGCGCTCGATCATGCGCTCTCGGGCTCATCCCGCCTGGTACGCTCCGGTACGGGTATGCCGCTCGTGTACCAGTACCACCCATGAAAAAAGTAGCCCGCCGGCCTTCGCCATGCGGCATCTCCCGAACCTGATCTGCCTCATCCGTCTGGCGCTGATCTGGCCCGTCGCTGCGGCGCTTGCGGTGGGTAACTACGGGCTGGCGCTTGGGCTGTTCGTGATCGCGGCCGTCTCGGATGGGCTCGACGGATACCTCGCCAAGCGGTTCGGGTGGATTTCCGAGCTCGGTAAATTCCTCGATCCCATGGCTGACAAGCTGCTGTTGATGACCGTGTTTATCGAGGCGGCGTGGCTCGACCTGGTGCCCTGGTGGATCACGGCCGCGGCGGTGGCGCGCGATGTACTCATCGGCTTGGGTGCGCTCGTCTTCCGGATGTGGTTCGGACCGTTGCATGGCAGGCCGACCCTCATCAGCAAAGTCAACACCGCCGCTCAGCTTCTGTATCTGACAGGGGTGATGTTCAGTGCCGCGGTTGGATTCCCGCCGCGTGGGATGTTGGACGCGCTCGCGGTGCTCACGCTGGTGACCATCATTCTCTCTGGATATCACTACACGGCGATGTTTACGCGGCGGGTCTGGTCGCTGCCGCCGGCGCAACCGTCCTGACTTCAGCCCGTCCTGATTTCAACACATGCAACAGCTTCCTCTTGGCGTCCGACTTCCCGACCGCGCCGTGTTCGCGAGCTTTCTGCCCGCGCGCAACGGGCAGGTCGTCGAGCATTTGCGCCGGGTCGCGGACGGGCAGCTCGCCGGCACGTCGTGGGTTTGCGGTCCGCAGGGCTCCGGCAAAACGCACTTGTTGCAGGCGGTGTCCGCGCAGGCAAGCGCGACTATGCAGACAGGGTACATACCGTTGCGGGATCTCGGACGGTTGGGTGTTGGGGTGCTCGAAGGATTGCGCGGGCTCCAGTGTCTGTGCGTCGACGACCTGCAGGAGGTCGTTGGCCAGAGAGAGTGGGAGCGTGCCCTGTTCAGCGTCTTACAGGGAATAGAGGAGGGCGGCGGTCGGCTGGTTGCCGCCGCGGAAGTTCCCCCCGCGCTGATGACGTGGGCGCTGCCGGATCTGGGCTCGCGTTTTTCAGCAAGTGCGGTGTTTCAATTGCGGGTGTTGGACGAGGCGGAGCAGCAGGCGGCGCTTCAGTTGCGTGCGCGTCTGCGCGGGGTTGAGCTGCCGGAGGAGACGTCGCGCTGGTTGCAGCGCCACTATCCGCGGGACATGCATAAGTTATACGAGCTCCTGGATACGCTCGATCAGGCCGCGTTGGTTGCCCAGCGGCGACTGACCGTTCGGTTTATCCGTGAGGTGTTGGGTGGCGGACACGCCGAATGAACGTGCGGCGCTTCCACTAACTTCTCGCTAGCTGCACTGCCAGAGCGGCGACTCTTTTTCCCAACGCTTGGGCAAGCGCTCGTTCGTGATCCGTAAGCGCCGCCTCGTCGCGTGGGCCTGCTACGTGGGATGCGCCATAGGGCGTTCCCCCTCCGCTCGTCTCGTTCAATGCGCGCTCCGTGTAGGGTATTCCCACGAGATACATCCCGTGGTGTAGCAAGGGCAGCATCATCGAGAGCAGCGTCGCTTCCTGGCCACCGTGGATGGTTTGCGTGGACGTGAAGACACCTGCGGGCTTTCCAGCTAGTGCCCCGGACACCCATAAACTCGAGGTGCAATCGAGAAAATACTTCAGTGGCGCGGCCATGTTGCCAAAACGTGTCGGGCTGCCAAGGATGAGGGCGTCGGCTTGTCGGAGGTCCTCCAATGTCGCGTAGGGCGGGCCGCTCTGCGGGATAGGCTTTGCAGGACCCTCGCTCTCCGCCGATACCGGCGGGACTGTGCGGAGTTTCGCCACGGCGCCGGGAACGCCTTCGACACCACGGCACACCTGCCGAGCCAGTTCCGCTGTCGAGCCCTTGCGTGAGTAGTAGACGACCAGTATTTCTGTCATGAACCCTTCCGAAGTTGCGACCCGCTGCTGCCGCATGGGTCCCAACCCAGGTTGCGTCTCCGGCGTGCCGATGTACGTTGCCACAGTCTGACTCCTTCCATGGTTGTCTGGCGAGACCGAGCCGACAGTGTGAGCTGCTCCGTAGCCGGTGCCCAGGCTCAATATCCGGTGTCTTTGTACAGAAATGGCGTTGGTCGAGCTAGTATGCGGGACAAAGTGGCATCGAGGCTCTTACGGTGGTTTGCAAGAAATGCTTCGTAGCAGGCAGGGTACAAGGCGTGTTTTATCGCGCGACCGCGGCCCGTCGTGCTCAGGAGCTGGCCATTCGCGGTTACGCGCAGAATCTCGCCGACGGCCGCGTGGAGGTGGTGGCGTGCGGGGACAAAGAGGCCGTGGAAACTTTCGTGAAGTGGCTTTGGACCGGTTCGAGCGCCGCGAAGGTGACGTCGGTCGATGTGACTGAAATATCACCGGACTCCGTGCAATTGTCTGCGAATTTTCAGACTCAGACCTAGTCATGGTCAACATCAAACTGCGCCTGGGGTGCCTGGGTGCTGTGGTATTCCTGGTGTTTGCTGCGTTGCCCGCCGACGCCGGGCTGCCGTCCATCCCGGGGCTGCATCGACATCATCCCAAGGCGGAGCTGCACAAAGGTCCTGCCGTCGTCGCCGCGGCGAATCCGCTCGCCGTGGATGCGGGCCTGGAGATTCTCAAGAAAGGCGGTAAGGCCGTCGATGCCGCGGTGGCCATTCAGGCCATGCTCGGGCTCGTTGAGCCGCAGAGCTCGGGGGTCGGTGGGGGCGCCTTCCTGATGTATTACGACGCGAGCACGGGCGTGGTGAGCGCGATCGATGGCCGCGAGACCGCACCAGCGGGCGCCACACCCGACATGTTCCTCGACGAGCACGGCAAGCCGTTGCCGTTTGTCGAGGCCGTGCGCAGCGGACGTTCCACCGGCGTACCGGGCGTGATCGCAATGCTGTCGGCGGCGCATGCCCGCCTGGGCGTCCTGCCTTGGAAGGAGTTGTTTCAGCCCGCGATCCGGGCCGCAAGCCAGGGGTTCAAGGTGCCGGAGCGTTTGGGCAACTTCCTGGGCGAAGGCTCGCCATTCCCACCGACTACCGAAATTCGGGCGCTGTTCTCCAAGCCCAACGGCGAGCCGCTGAACGCCGGCGATACGTTCAGGAACCCTGCATATGCAAAGACCCTGGGCGGGATCGCCGACGAGGGGCCCCGAGCGCTCTACGAAGGCAGCCTCGCTGCGCAGATCGTGAAGGTCACACAGGCTCCGCCTTTCCCGGGCACCATGACCTTGAAGGATCTTTCCGCCTATCGCTCCAATTGGACGGACCCTTTATGCCGGCCGTATCGGCAATACACAGTGTGCGTGCCCCGACCACCCTCGAGCGGTGTCACTCTGCTGGAAATGCTCGGTATTCTGGAAAGAACGGATATTGCTGAACGCGGCCCGGGTGATCCGCAAGCCTGGTTCCTGTTCGCACAGGCGAGTCGTTTGATGTATGCGGACCGCGATCACTATGTCGATGATCCACACTTCGTGCCGGTGCCGACCGAGAAGCTTCTCGATCCAGCCTACCTGCGTCTGCGGGCCCAACTCATCGGCGAGAGGGCAGGCCCGGCGCCGCAGCCGGGCAGCATCATCACCGCGCCGCGCGCCAAGGATGCCACGCGTGAGTCCGCAGGGACGAGCCATTTCGTGGTGGTCGATGCCGCGGGTGATGTGGTGTCCATGACCACTACGGTGGAGTCGGTGTTCGGCTCGAACCGCACCGTCGGCGGTTTCGTACTCAACAACCAGCTGACAGATTTTTCGCTCGCGCCCAATGACGAAAGCGGCCACCCGGTGGCCAACGAAGTTCAGGGCAACAAGAAGCCCCGCTCTTCCATGTCGCCCGTCATTGTGCTCGACCATGAAGGCCATTTTGTGGCCGCGTTGGGCTCTCCGGGCGGCTCGGCCATTCTCGATTACAACGCCAAGGCGTTGGTTGCGCTGTTGGCATGGAAGATGTCGGTCAAGGCCGCCGTCGAGCTGCCGAATCTCATCGCTCGCGGCGACGACTACGTCGGCGAGCTCGACCGTTTTGCGCCCGGAGTATTGGCTGGTCTGCGGGAGCGAGGGGTCGAAGTCAGGTCAGGAAGAGCTGAAAACTCGGGGTTCCACGCCGTTGTGAAGCATTCCGATGGCACCTATGAGGGCGCCGCGGATTCGCGCCGTGAAGGGATCGTGAAGCAGCTTCCAGCGCAGAAGTGAGGAGCCGGGCGCCAGTGTGAGGCGTCGCGCGCTAGTGTGAGGCGCGCGTTGTGACCGAAACGCAGTGGAGGAAATCCCACGAAGCACCTACGGTGCGACGTGGGACAACGGCGGGAATCCGAGGTCATCCGCGCCGTTCCACTTCGACCACGCGTAAATGACCTTGTCGGGATAGTCACGTCGCCCAATGCTGCCGTTATAACGGGCGAGCGCCTTGCGCACGTCGTTGTGCTCGTACTCCAGATAGAACCGCAGGATCGCGCAGCCCATCCGGATGTTGGGAGCGATGCGAATGAGCTCGTAGCGGTGCATGCCGAGCCGCTCCGGCCAGAATGGCATGACCTGCATGAGACCAACAGCCGCGGCGGAGGAAACGGCGTAGCGGTCGAAGCGGCTCTCCACTTCGATCACACCCATGACGAGCCCCGGCGGGAGCCGGGTCGAACCGGAGCGATGAGTCTCGCAGTAAACCTGTTTGAGGATGTCGAGCCGCTCGTCCTTCTCTTTCACGATCCGCCGCAGGCGCGGTTCCATCAGCGTGTACCAGACCGCTGAGTCGTAGTGATCGGTGAAGCACTCCGCTGCGCCGATCGCGCGTTGAACGACGGCTTTGAGCGCGGGATCCTGCTGCTGATCGGCGTGCGCGGTGCCCGCCGTCAACAAGGTCACCGCGAAGGCCAAGGCGGCCGCGCGGATCCTACCGAGCCATCCGTGAGCGAATGAATGCGAGCGCATCGTCGGCTGCGAATTCCGTGCTCTCGGCATCGCGGCGCCCTCGATACTCGAGCTTGCCGGCCTCCAGACCACGGTCGCCCACCACCACCCGGTGGGGAATGCCGAGGAGCTCGGCATCGGCGAACTTGACGCCCGGGCGGGCATCGCGATCGTCGTAGAGAACCTCGATTCCGGCGTCCGTGAACTCGGCATAGAGTCGGTCGGCTACCTCGCGCACCCGAGGCGACCTGTGTTGGTTGAGCGGTACCAGCACCACATGGAAGGGAGCAATCGGCTCCGGCCAGATGATGCCGCGCTCATCGTGATTCTGTTCAATCGCGGCGGCAACGATCCGCGTCACACCAATGCCATAGCAGCCCATGTAGAGCGCCACATCCTGGCCGCCCTCGTCGAGGACGGCGGCCTTCATCGGGATGCTGTATTTCTGCCCGAGCTGGAAGATGTGGCCCACTTCGATGCCGCGGACGATCTTCAGACGGCCCTTGCCGGTCGGACTCGGGTCGCCCTCGACCACGTTACGGAGGTCGGCGGCGGTGGCGCTCGGCACATCACGGTCCCAATTCGCGCCCGTGTAGTGCATGTCCTTCTCGTTCGCGCCGGTCACGAAATCAGCGAGCGCGAGCGCGGCGTGGTCAGCGTAGACCTTGCACTGCAAGCCGATGACTCCGATATAGCCAGGCTCGCTTCCGGTGGCCTGGTGGACGCTCTCGGGGTTCGCCATTTTCAAGGGACTCACAACACCCGGGAGCTTCTGTGCCTTGATGGCATTGAGCTCATGATCGCCACGGATCACCAGCGCGACTACCGTGTTGTCCTCGCCCTCCACAATGAGGGTCTTCAGGCATCGCGCGGGCTCGACTTTCAGGAAGCGCGACAGGTCGTCGATGGTCTTTGCGCCCGGTGTCGCGACTTTCTTCAGCTCTTCCCGAGCGGCCGGACGCGGCTGCGTGGCAGCAGCCGATACGGCGGCTTCCAGGTTGGCTGCGTAGTCGTCGCCGTCTGAGAAGACAATGGCGTCCTCGCCCGACTGGGCCAGAACGTGGAACTCCTGCGACACGTCGCCGCCAATGGCTCCGGAGTCGGCACGCACCGCGCGGAATGTCAGACCGGTCCGCGTGAAAATCCGGGTGTAGGCGTCGTACATCGCCCGATAGCCTTCGCGCAGCGAGGCCTCATCGGCATGGAAGGAGTAGGCGTCCTTCATGATGAACTCCCGGGCTCGCATGACCCCGAAGCGGGGGCGCACCTCGTCCCGGAATTTTGTCTGGATCTGGTAAAAATTCACAGGCAGCTGGCGGTAGCTCTTCAGCTCGCGGCGCGCGATGTCGGTGATGACCTCCTCATGCGTCGGGCCGGCGACAAAGTCGCGCTGATGCCGGTCCTTGACGCGCAGAAGCTCCGGTCCATATTCGCGCCACCTGCCGGACTCCTGCCAGAGCTCGGCCGGCTGAATCACAGGCATGACCAGCTCGAGCGCACCGGCGCGATTCATTTCCTCACGGACGATGCGTTCGACTTTCTGCAGGGTTCGCAGTCCCATGGGCAGCCAGCTGTAGAGTCCGGCCGCCAGGCGGCGGATGAGTCCCGCCCGAAGCATGAGCTGATGACTGATGACCTCGGCCTCAGCGGGGGTTTCCTTTACAGTGTTGATCGGATACTGGGAAAGCCTCATCGCGGGTGCCGCTGCCTCGAGCATAAAAGGGGCTGGCATCTTAACAGCAGCCCGCCTGATAAGATGCCGCCTCTCGATAAGACGTGGATTAGACGAAGCGGGCGTGGAACACGAAGTGAGCTCTGAACACCAGGAAGTCGTACAGGTCGTAGAGCCTGCCCCGGAGCCGGTCAAGCCGCGGCGCAAGGGTATCTATCTGCTGCCGAACCTGATGACCACCGCATGCCTGTTTTCAGGCTTCTACGGCATTGTGGCGGCCATCGACAAGCATTTCGATACGGCCGGCAAGGCTGTCTTCGTGGCCATGATTTTTGACACGCTCGACGGACGGCTGGCCCGCTTGACCAAGACCGAGAGCGCCTTCGGCAAGGAGTACGACAGCCTTGCCGACATGGTGTCCTTTGGGCTCGCTCCCGCCATCATCGCCTACCAATTTGGTGTGGTTCGAATCGCGGAATTCGGCCGCTTCTGGGGCCGGTTCGGCTGGCTGGCGTGCTTCTTCTACGCCGCTGCCGCGGCACTGCGGCTTGCGAGGTTCAACGCGAGAGCGGCGACCGCCGACAAGCGCTACTTCGAAGGGCTTCCCAGCCCGTCCGCGGCCGCGATCGTAGCGGCATTCATCTGGTTCGCCAGCGCGTGGCCGGAGCCCGGTCTGTTAGGACTCATTGGTGCCTTCGTGGTGACGGCGAGCGCCGGTGCGGTCATGGTGAGTAGTTTCAGCTACCCGAGCTTCAAGCAGTTCAACCTGGACCGCCGTGTGAAGTTCGTTTACATCCTGCTCGTGCCGTTGTTTTTCGTGCTGATTGCGCTCGATCCGGCGACGATGCTGCTCTCGATGTTTGGAACCTATGCGCTGTCGGCCCCGGTGCTGTGGATCGGGCGCCGGCTGCGGCGCCTCATGCGCGGCACTCCCGCGCCGGGTGCGACTTAGCCTTGGACGGGGTCCGTCGCAATCAGTACCTGCAGGCGATCGGTGTCGATGTCTGGGTACGCCGGCCGGGCGGGGTGCTGGGCGAGTTGGAGATTGCCGCCCCGTTGGTTCGGCCCGGGGAGCCGGTTGTTGCCGCGGCCGCTGCTACCGCTGATAGCGTATCCAGTTCCGTGGAGTCTGGTGCACCTGCTCTGGCTGAGGCGTCCGGGACGCCCCCACAGGGCGGCGCGACACAGTGGGAGACCCTCCGGACCGAAATCCTGAGCTGTACAAAATGTCTTCTCCACAAAACCCGCACTCAGGGGGTGGTAGGGGTTGGCCCACAGCGTACCGACTGGATGGTCATAGGCGAGGCACCGGGCGCCGAGGAAGATCGCAGGGGTGAGCCCTTCGTGGGCCGTGCCGGGCACCTGCTGGACGCTATGCTACGTGCCATCGGACTGGACCGGGGAACGAACGTTTACATCGCCAACGTCCTCAAGAGCCGGCCGCCCGGTAACCGGGATCCGAAGCCTGAGGAGGTTGCCGCCTGCCTGCCATACCTGATGCGGCAGATCGCGCTCCTGCAACCGCGGCTCATGCTGGCGGTCGGTCGGATTGCGGCCCAGAATCTGCTCTCCACTGACATGCCCCTCGGCCGGCTGCGCGGCAAAGTGCACCATTTTGGTGAGCTGAACACTCCCCTCATAGTGACGTATCATCCGGCCTATCTCCTGCGCACTCCCGCGGACAAGCGGAAAGCATGGGAAGACCTGAAGTTTGCGCGCAGCGTGTTCCGACAACTGACGGATCGCGTGGGTATAGATGGCAACCTCTCCTGAGCTGCTTCAATCGGCGCCTGACATCGCAATCCGCCCCATGACGGAGGCGGACGTGGGTGGCGTCGTGGGTCTCGAGCGCTCCTCGTACCAATTCCCCTGGAGCGAGGGGATCTTTCGCGACTGCCTGCGGGTCGGCTACATCTGTCGGGTCGTGACCTCAGCGAACCGGCTGATCGGTTACGGTGTCATGAGCATCGGTGCGGGCGAGGCCCACATCCTCAACCTGTGCATCGACACTGGGTTCCGTTGTCAGGGTATTGGCCGGCGGATGCTCGACTACCTGCTCGATCGGGGCGCCGCAGCCGGAATGAGCGAGGCCTTCCTCGAGGTGCGCCCGTCGAACACTGCGGCCATCCGCTTGTACCTGTCGCTCGGTTTCGATCAGGTTGGTATGCGTCGCGGTTACTATCAGGCCGTCGGAGGACGCGAGGACGCCGCCGTCCTCAGGCTCGCCCTGCGCGGGCGCCGCAATCGCTCCGCGCCCTCTTAGTGGCGCCGGCCGCGGCGGTTGCGTCGCTCGGCCACTTTCCGCATGTAATCGGTCAAGTGAGCGCGCCGGGTATGAGGCAGTACCTCGGCCGCGCCTGGAGCGGGCTCTGTAGCAGCCGCCGGTGCGCTGGGTGCACTTGCGAATAGCGGATGAGTCGATCCGATTGACGGCGTCGTATCGGCTTGCGTCATCGCCAGATCCACGCTGGCCGCGATCCGGGCGAAGGCTTCGATGGAGTGATCCGGCGCCTGCGCCAATGTCGCGGCAGCCGGCTCGACCGCGAGACGTTCTTCAGGCGTTGTTGGAATCTGCACCGCCGCAGCACTCGAAGCCGGAGCGGAAATCTCCGCGATGTCAGGACGTGGCGTTGCCAGATTGCAGGCCGCTGCAAATGACGGTGTTGCGGCATCGCGTGCCGTGAGCGGCCCTGGCAGTTGGAAACAATCGCGCACGGTGCTGATGATTGCCGTGTGATCGAAGCGCACGTTGCCAAAGAGCCGGCTCGAAAGGCCGCCCGCTGCGATCCAGGGTGAAATGGCGAGCGCGGGTACCCTGACTCCAAGCCGGTCAAATCTGCAAGCGGCGGGATGTTGGGCGCGGCGGTGATTGCGCGCATCGTCCCCTGGCGGGACGCCAGGGGGCGGTCCGACATGATCGAAGAATCCGCCATGCTCGTCGTAGGTGATGAGCAGCAGGCTGGTGGGCCAGACCTTCGAGCTGCTGATCGTCTGGTAGATATATTGGATGAACGCCTCCCCCGCGGCGAGCGTGCCCACAGGGTGTTGGCAGTTGCCGTGTTGGAATCCACCTTGTGCGAGCCCGTAGTTGGGCTCGATGAAGGTGTAGTCGACATCGTAGCCGCTGTCGAGGTCGTTCTTGAAGTAGTCGGTGTCGAGGCCACGCAGCCAGGAGAAGTGTTCGGTGTTCAACCGGAACGGGTCGATCATGTGCTTGATGGCGAGCACCTGCGGAAACAGGTCGTCGTGATACACGCGCCACTTGCGTCCGGCAGCTTCCAGTTGTTGAAAGATCGTGCCGTGCTGGAAGTCGAAACTCAGTGAATCGACAGTTTCGCCCGTCAGACTGGTCAACGCGGAGGGGCTGTTGTCGAGGCCGCCGGAGGAGGCGGCATGTAAGAAGAAACGGTTCGGCCATGTTGGTCCGGGCAGAGCTGCGAACCAGTTGTCGAACAGCAGGTACTGAGCCGCCAGGGCCCGAAGCACCGGGGCGCCGCGAGCTCCAAATCCCGCCATCGAGACAGTGCCGTAGGGTTGCCCGGCAAATCCGGACATTGGCGGATTGCCTGTTATTTGCAGCTGCACGTCCTCATATTCGTGGGGAGGATCGACACCCGCAGGGTCGGTCGCGCTGGCGCTCATGCCAAAGGAGCGGTCCGGTGCCGCCACACCTGCCAGCCCCGAGTAGCCGAACAGATGGTCGAAGGAGCGGTTTTCCAACGCCAGGACGAAGATGTGCTTGATTTTGGAATTCACGGGCATCCCTGTGTCGAGGACTCGCTCGAATGAGCGCGAATCACCCGAGAGAGAGTAACCCATTGAGTCATCATCGAGAGAGCAGCAATCAGGCGGACTCACTTCATCCGGGCGCGCCGCGCACCGAACTGTAGCCGATGGCATTGGGAGATTGGATTTCGCTGAGATTTCAGCACGCCGGCCGCGTCCGCGAACCGGGGCCAATCTTTGACCGCTTGGATGACCTCGGCAAGGATTTCACGGTCGCGTCCGCGTTTCAGTCCCGCCGTTTCGGCGCAGGCACGGAAGTCTTCCTGCTCAAAATTGTCTGCCTTGCCGTTGATCGTCATTTGATGGCGCGCGGTCCATTGTCCATCCGGGTTGTACGCGTAAGTTACATCGAATGCCGGGGATAGGGTCCAAGCGCCCGTTTTGTCCATCAGGAAGGCGATGTTCTTCACGTGGTCATCCTGATTGCGGGCCACGACGTTGAACAGCATGCGTCGAAACTGCTCCTCGAGAGAGCTCATAGGCAGCTCGAGTCGTTTCATCACATCGAAGGCTTGTTCGTAGGAATGAGCCCCTGCGGCATTGAAGTCAAAGTGGGCGAGTCCGGCAAGGGACTGCATGTGCAGCTTGCTACCATCGTCGAGACGGTCGAAGCGTCGTGTCATGAAATGCCGTCGTCGGCCTTCCTCGAGCAAACGGCATTCGCTCATTGTGATCCCGGCAGCTGTTGCCATCAGGGCGTAGGCGTATTCGATGGCAGTGAAACCTTTCGGGTCTTCAAGTTCCTTGTCTTTGTTGGCGCTGACGCCGTCGAATTTCAGAAGCCAGTATCCGAAACCCGCCGGCGCCTTGATCTGGCCGGAGCGGACTTCTTGAGTAGTGGGGTTCCAGGCGATGATGGCTTTGGCCCGGGCCCCGCCGGCTGAGGTTCCGACGCGCAGGATGTCCGTAAGACTGCCATGGCGATGTCTCGGAGAGAATGACGCCTGCAACGAGTTGCGATGGGTCAGCACGTCGGAAGCCAACTCTACGAGGGCATCCAGGCTGATCTTCGCCGAGGCTTGCAATGCAGGTCCGATGGCGGGACGGAACTCGAGGGCGCCCATCCCGCGTGTCCCGATGTAACAGAGACGCTCGACAGCATTGAGGCTGTCTGGTCTGCGGCCCTGGGTGGCGAGCCAGGCCTCGATGAGGGTAGTACCGAAGCGGTCGGGAAGAGAATCCGCCAGCAGACCGGGTAAGCCGTGAAATGATTCAGACGAGAGTGCTGGGAACTGATAGAGACGCTGCGACAGGGGCATGGCGATGGGAGAGAGTTGGATTCCGCTCGGCACGAAGTCGGAGTTGTATTGAAAGGTGGCGACGCGCGCGTCGTCCTCGATTGATACGGCGCCGATCAGGCTTCCCCAGAGGCGTACTTCCGCAACGGTCGCCATGGATCACTCAGCCCATTTCCAGGGGCGCGCCGTCGCTTGGACTGACCTTGTCGTGGTTCCCCGGGGTGAGTGGCCGACTCGCTTGCGCTGCCGGCCATTTTGCTTCAGGAGCGCCATGGGGCTTTGCGGCAGATCGGGGACCAAGCGCTCGAGCCCATCGAAGAGTTTCAATGTCCGCAGGGTTCGCAGGAGCAGCCGGAAGTCGGTGCTGTGTCCGGCTTCGATGCGCTCTACGGTGCGCTTTGAGACACCGGCTTGCTCTGCCAGGTCGGCTTGAGTGAGGTTGGCATCAATTCGGCGGCGCTCGAGGCGGCTGCCGAGCTCGAGAAGGACCGCCGCGTCGGTCAGGTCGAGAGTGAGTTTCATAGTTCGCCCTATAAGGAGAGCAGAGAGAGCTCGGCAGCTTAAAGCGTCTATTAGGACGAATTGTACAGGCGGTTATGTGATTACGCAATTCGCCATAACTGGCGAGTTATAGTTGATTTATAACGCAATTCGCCCTATTGGGCGAGAAATCGTCAATGTGCTGCCGATGGCGCAGATCTGAAAGCGCTTGATCTGGGAGAGTGGGGGCGACTGCGGGATTTGAACTATAATTCTGAGCTTACCTGCCCGCTTTCCCTTCTTTTGCAGGGCCCTTTGGTCGAAGCACCTCAAGGGGGCCCGAGGACCGATTCGTTGACGGAAGACAATATCTCCAATGAAATCAAGCGCCGCCGCACATTCGCCATCATCTCGCACCCAGACGCCGGCAAGACGACCCTGACCGAGAAGCTGCTGCTTTTCGGGGGTGCGATCCAGATGGCCGGGACAGTGAAGGGTCGCAAGGCTGCGCGCCACGCAACATCGGACTGGATGCGGCTCGAGCAGCAGCGCGGAATTTCCATTACGTCCTCGGTCATGCAGTTCCCTTATCGGGACGGCATCGTGAACCTGCTCGACACGCCTGGGCACGAGGACTTCTCGGAAGACACCTACCGCACCCTGACCGCGGTTGATTCGGCGCTCATGGTCATCGACTGCGCGAAAGGCGTCGAGCAGCGCACCATCAAGTTGATGGAGGTCTGTCGCCTGCGCGACACCCCGATCATGACATTCATCAACAAGCTCGATCGCGATGGGCGCGCTCCGATCGAGTTGCTCGATGAGATTGAGAAGGTGCTCAACATCCGCACCTCGCCCGTGACCTGGCCCATTGGCATGGGCCGCGAGTTGCGCGGGATCTACCACCTGCTCGAGGATCGCATTTACGCCTACGAGGCGGGCGACAAGGGTCGGGTCGGTGAGAATCGAACCATCTCAGGGCTCGCGAGCGCCGAAGCGCGCGAGTTTCTGGGTGAGATGGCGGCAACGTTCGATGATGAGATCGAGCTGGTCAAGGGAGCGACAGAGCCGTTCGATCCCAAGGCCTACCGAGCCGGGAAACAGACACCGGTGTTCTTCGGCTCGGCCATCCAGAACTTCGGCGTTGAGGAGTTGCTCGCGTCGTTCACGGCACACGCGCCCGGCCCACTGCCGCGTGAAACCCGCGAGCGGATAGTCGAGCCGCCGGAGTCGGCTCTGTCCGGATTTGTATTCAAGATCCAGGCGAACATGGATCCGGCCCATCGCGACCGCATTGCATTCCTACGCTTGTGCTCGGGGAAGTACACGCGTGGGATGCGCCTCTTTCACGTGCGGCTCGGCAAGGAGGTGCGGGTTGCCGATGCGCTCACATTCATGGCTTCCGATCGAGCGGCCGCGGAGGAAGCTTACGCGGGCGACATAATCGGCCTCCATAACCACGGCACCATCAATATCGGGGACACTTTCACCGAAGGCGAGCGGCTCAGCTTCACGGGGGTGCCTAACTTCGCGCCGGAGTTGTTCCGGCGCGCGGTGCTGAAGGATCCGTTGAAAATGAAGGCCCTGCAGAAGGGTTTGTCGCAGCTGTGCGAAGAAGGTGCCACACAGTTGTTCAAGCCTTTGCGCAACAACGACCTGATTCTCGGCGCGGTAGGACAGCTGCAATTCGAAGTGGTTGCTTTCCGTCTGCAGGACGAGTACGGCGTGCAGTGTGTCTTCGATACCGTGAACGTTCATACCGCGCGCTGGGTGAACACCGCGGATGAGAAGAAGCTTGAGGAGTTTCGCGCCAAGGCGTATGACAACCTCGCGGTCGATCACAGTGGCGCGCTGGTTTATCTTGCGCCCGGCCGCGTGAATCTCGAGCTAACGCTCGAGCGTTGGCCGGACATCACATTCCGCGAGACGAGGGAGCTCGCGGCCTGACTCGGAGGTCTTGATGAACGATGTTGCTGGTGCCGCACTCCGACTGACTCGCGAGCATGCCCTGCATGCTTTGTACGAGGCCGCGGAGCTCGAGCACAACCTCATGTGCACGTACCTCTACGCCGCCTTTAGCCTCAAGGACGGCGAGGCGGATGAGCTGTCAGCGGAAGAGGTCGCTGCAGTCAAGCGCTGGCGGAGTGTGTTGATAAACGTAGCGGTCGAGGAGATGGGGCACCTGACCGCGGTCTGGAATATTACTTCGGCATTGGGCGGTGCTCCGCGAATCGGGCGGACGAACTTTCCGCTCGATCCCGGCTATTTGCCGGCCGGTATTGTTGTGAAGCTTGCGCCATTCAATCTGGCCACCCTGCAACACTTCATTTTTCTCGAGCGGCCGAACGGTTCCACCGAACGCGATGGCGAGGGGTTTGCGTACGAGCGTCCCTACATCCGGGGCGGCGATGTGCGGCGCCTGATTCCCATGGGTCTCAACTATGAGACCGTCGGTGACTTCTACGCCGCGCTGTCGAAAGGCCTGGGCGAGTTGGTGGAGCAATACGGCGAGGACGGCACGTTCGACGGCGACCCGTCGTTGCAGCTCTCGCCCAACGAGATCGATCTGATGGGCGCCAGGCCGGTGATTTGCTCAAAGACCGCGCTAGCCGCTTTCAATGCCATTGTGGTGCAGGGCGAAGGCGCGCCGAGCGATTCGGTCGACTCGCACTACCAGAAGTATGTCGGTATTCGGCAAGAATATGAGCGGCTGCTGCAGAAGAACCCGGCCTTCACGCCTGCTTTTCCGGCTGCGACTAACCCGGTCCTGCGGCGTCCGCCACGGCCCGAGGGCCGTGTCTGGCTCGAGAATCTCGAAGCGATCGCGGTGGTGGATCTGGCGAATGCTGCGTATGGCTTGATGACGCGGCTGTTGGCTTATGCCTACACACTCCACGGACCCTCTCCGGAAAAGGCGCTCACTGTCGATCTGGCGATTTGCTTGATGCGAGCGGTGGCACCGCTCGCCGAACGGGCTGCGCGACTTCCCGCCGGGCCATCCAATCCTAACTGTCACGCCGGAATGTCGTTTACGGCGCTACGTGACTCGGCGGCATTCCCACCGGGACGTGCCGCTCGTCGATTCTTTGTGGAGCGTTTCGGGCAGCTGGCCGACGTGGCGGAGCGGCTGCGCTCGTGTGGCGATCCCCGAGCCATCGTGGCGGCGGACCTACTTGCGTCGCTGGCGAAGAGGGCGCGCCGCGGGTTTGATCTGTCGAAGCCGACACAAACCGTGACGGTGAATCCAAGTGTGGCGGCGGTGGCAGCGGTGGCGCAGGCTTCGGCCGGTGCCCATGCAGCCGCTGTCGGCGGCGGTCCAACATCGACTGTGGTCAATGGCGTTGAAACCGCGAAGGGTCAAAAGCTGGCGCTGTCGTTCGAAACGAAGCGCTGCATTCACGCCCGATTCTGCGTGACCGGTGCACCGAACGTGTTTCTGGCCAATGTGCAAGGTCCGTGGATTCACCCTGATGCGATGGAAGTGGAGCGCGTCGTTGAAATTGCGCATGCTTGTCCTTCGGGTGCGATTCAGTACCAGCGGTTGGATGGGGCGCATGACGAGACGGCGCCACCGGTAAACCTTGCGAGCGTTCGCGAGGCGGGGCCTTATGCTTTTCGCGGGCAGTTGATGATTGACGGGGAGTCGAAGGGCTATCGTGCGACACTTTGCCGCTGTGGTGCGTCCAAGAACAAACCGTTCTGTGATGGCTCACATCACGATGTAGGATTCAGCGCAACGGGCGAGCCGCCTAGCGGGAAGACTGACATGCTCCCTGTGCGCGACGGTTCGCTTGAGATCGAGCCGGAGGTCAACGGCCCGCTCGCAGTGCGCGGTAACCTCGAGATCACGAGCGGCACCGGCCGTGTGGTTGCGCGTGTTACTACCGCTCGGTTATGCCGCTGCGGCGGAAGCGCGTCCAAGCCGTTCTGCGACGGCACGCACGCGAAAATCGGGTTCAAGTCGACGAATTAGTCGCGGCGGCCGGCACCATCCGAGGCGCGCGGGGCGGGCGCGTCGACGCCGGCGGACATGCAGCGGTGTTGTGGCGGTGCGTTCGGCGCAACTCGCCATCGGCTCGGTCAACTCGCGTGCGTGGTGACCGTCGGTGGGGTTCTGCTGACACGCAGCTTCGACACGGCGCGCTCGAACGCTCTCACCTGGGTTGCGTACGACTCAGCGCCGGGGGTGAGGCCATAGCGCAGGTCCGCGTATTTGGAGAGCAATGCGCGCGCTTCGAGTGCAAGGTCTGGGCGTCTGCTGCGGACAGCAACCGAGTAGTCGAGAGGACCCTGGTGTGCTTCGCGCGGGGCGCCGGCGCGCGCTAGCTTCTTGCACAGCTGTGCATATGCCCGGGCGAGGCGGTCGGGCCGGGGTGGGCGTGGGCTGCGGCCGACTTGCCACGCGATCCACGCAAGCCAAATCAACAGTGCCGTCACGAAAGCCCAGCCCAGGGTGCGAAGGGTTGGTGCGGTGACGCCCAGGCGGCTCAGAAATTGCAACTGCGAGCGATGGTCAAATTTTAGGACCGCATCGTTCCACCACGTATTGAGGGCGTCCCACCGTTGCAGCAGGTGCGTGAGCGCCGGTGACGAGCGTACGAGCCGTGTTTCCGTTGAGCCTGCTTCCGGCAACAGGTCTAACACGCCGCGGGTCAACCGGTCCGGTTCCACCACGGCGGTTGGGTCGACGCGGGTCCAGCCTCGGCCCTCGAGCCAGACTTCCGCCCATGAGTGCGCGTCCGATTGCCTGACGATGAAGTAGCCCCCGATGGGATTCCACTCACCGCCGAGATAGCCCGTGACCACGCGCGCCGGCACGCCGCCGCCGCGCATCAACGTCACGAACGCCGACGCGTAGTGACCGCAAAAACCACTTCGTGTGTTGAAAAGAAAATCGTCCACGGAGTTGAAATCCAACAGCGGTGGCGTCAGGGAGTAAACGAAGCCTCCCGTGCGCAGCATATCCAGCACCGCAGCGACGAAAGCACGGTCCGTGCCGGCGCGGCTGCGCAATTCGTGCGCTAGCTGCAGGGCGCGAGGATTTCGATCGCGCGGTAGTCTCGTCTCGACCTGTCGCGCTAGCTTCGATAGCGGCGTCGTCGCACGCGTATAGGCGTGGGATACGGCGGTGTAACTGGTGGGAGTGGTGACCGGGTCGCTCGCGACCAGTTCATGGTCGTATGTGAGAAGTACTTTGGAGTCGGGTGTCCGGTCCACCGTCTCCAGAGAGAACCACCATCGCTGTTGGCTCGGCTCCAGTGACATCTTGTATCGGTAGGCGTCTCCGAGGTACGCCAGTGGTTGAGCGCCGTAGCTGTCCTCCACTGCGCGGCTCCAGGTGTAGCCGTCGAATCTGTGTAGTACCGGGCCGCGGTAGTAGCGCTGTTGCGGGGGTGGCGCCGCACCCTCGAACGTTACGCGGAATGCAATTTCATATGAGGACGTCAATTGAGAGATGCTTCCCGGGCTCATGGTATCGCCGAGACCGGTCGCGGTGTCCTCGGAACGGGGCAATGCCCAGAATGCCCCCGGCAGCCGTGGAAAGAACATGAACAACACGGTGGCCAGAGGAATGGCGTACAACAGGGTGCGGCCTGCCAGGAGCAACGCGTCCCGGCCGTTGAGAGCTCCGCCGGTAGTCTCGGGTCCGGTATCTTTTGGTGCGTACGCAATGACCGCCAGCGCGGCACAACATACCCACGCTTCGAGTATGTAAAGCGGCGTCCGCAACAGACTCTGCCGCTCGAGACAGGCCGCCAATAGGAGAAAGAGACTGCCGCCAATCACGATGTACTGGTCGCGACGGGACTGTGTCTCTAGCAGCTTGACGGCTGTCATCAGCAGCAGCAACAAAGTTCCGGCGGCGAGTCCATTGAGAGTATGGAACTCAGCCCACACCGCCGCGACGAGCCCGAGTGCGATGGCCGGGCGAATGAGCTTGCCAGGTATCCACAAGGGTCGGGCCGAAGCAACCATACGCCAGGCGATCAGGCCGAGTGCCACGACGGTAACCCATACCGGCGCGCGATCGATATGCAACAGGAGGCTGCCAAGCAGAGCCAACGCCGTCCAGCCCAAGGGTGCGGCGATGAGTCTGCGCGCCTTGCGTGTTTGCGAGCCGTAGAGATGCGTCGTCGCGAGCACCATCGCGGGATTCAGGCTCGTGGCGCGCGCCTTGCGCGCTCACTAGTGGCAGAGGTGGCGTGGGAGTCCTCAGTCTGACCATAAACCGCCAGTGCCGCCAAGCACCGATGGCGGTGGTCGATTCCCCGATCAGGCGCAATGTGCTTCGCAGGCAGCTCGAGGCCGTACCGGTCGCCGTGCTCCTCGGCGTCCACCACCCAACGCGCAAGTTGCTCCAGGCGTGCCTCGATGCTCAGGTTGGCGAGGCGCTCGAAGCTGAAGATCCGTAGCTCGGATCCGGCGGCGCTGTACTCTTTCACCAGCAAAGGCGCCTCGCGAGCGTAGGCTTTCCAGTCAACTTGCCGGAAAGAGTCGCCGTCGCGAAACGGGCGCAATCCGTACCACTCATCTGCGCCGGAGTCGCCGCGTGACTGACTGCCGATCCTGCGCCCGCTCTCGCTCGGCATGGGTAGTGTTCCGCGCGGTCGCGGATAAACCAACATTTCGATCGGAGCATGGACCCACGTCCAGGTGCGGAACAAACCGAACGGCTGGGTCGTGGTGAGGCGCAGTCGATCGATAGCCACTATGCCTCGCGCCGGCGCTGCCACAGGCAGATCCAGATACTGTTGTCCCTGTGCAGGAACGTCGGCGGCAACCGTAGAGCCGTCCGCAACTCCCGACTCGATTTGCAAGCGAGGCAGAGTCGCTGCATTGCCCAGCGTGATCCGCAACTTGCCCGGGAGCTGCGCGAAAGTAGGCGGCGCGTCAGCTGCTTCGAGCGAGGCGCCGAGCAGATTGCGATGACACAATTGCATGGTCACCAACACGAACCCGCCCAGCAGAAACGTCAGGAACAACGCCAGGTTGTTGGCGTAGTTGAGCCCGGCGAGGAGCATGAAGAACAACAGCACCAGAAACCCCAGGCCGGCCCGTGTGGGTAGAATGTAGAGCCGCCGCCGCTGCAGCGTCAGCGGCAGGGTGTCGGCGCCTTGACGCCGTCGAACCCATGCCGCCATCCGCTTGCGGAAGTAAGTCTTCACTGACAGCCTGTCGAATTTACGCCGCACAGATTCTGGCACTGCACAGGCGGCAAAAGCCGCGCCTTTTGCCCGGGGCGCGCAGCCGGTGGCAACGGAGCTGATGTCCGAAAAACGGCGGGGGGCGCCCCAGCCCGCAGGCCAGTTTTTCCCATAAACTATAGAGGAACTGGGATGGTTCGAATGAGCTCTTGGGCTATTAACTGCGTTTCATCGGCTCCGGAGGCGGATTCGCGTCGCTCCAGCCGATGCGCAACCACCGAGGGCAGAACAGACTGGACGTCCTCCGGCAACACCGACCTGCGGCCCGCCAGATAGGCCCACGCCTGCGCCGCCCGGATCAATCCCTGCCCCGCGCGGGGCGAAAGCCCCAACTTCAGATCGGAGCGGCCGCGCGTCCTGGCAATCAACGCCTGGGTGTAATCCAACAGCGGGTCGGAGACGTGGACGTCGCGAACCTCGCTTTGTAACTTGACCACGGTTGCCGCATTCAGCACAGGTGCGGTTTGCGATAACAGGTCGCGCCGTTCGCCATTGCGCAGCAGCTCGCGCTCGTGCGCCGCGTCCGGATAGCCGAGAGTTACGCGCATCAGGAATCGATCGAGCTGGGACTCGGGTAGCGGGTAGGTTCCGAGCTGCTCGTGGGGATTCTGGGTGGCGACCACAAAGAAGGGTTCAGGGAGAGGGTAAGTCATCAGGTCCGCGCTCACCTGACGCTCTTCCATGGCCTCGAGTAAGGCGCTCTGGGTTCTCGGGCTGGCGCGGTTGACCTCATCCGCCAGCAGCAGCTGGGTGAAAAGGGGGCCTTGGCGGAAATGAAACTGCTGTGTGGCGCGATCGAACACCGACACGCCGATGATGTCCGCTGGTAACAGATCGCTCGTGAACTGAACCCGATGCCAAGCTAGTCCCAACACGTGCGCGAGGGCATGTGCCAAAGTGGTTTTGCCCACACCGGGCACGTCTTCGATGAGCAGATGTCCGCGCGCCAGCAGGCAAGCCAGGCACAGCCGTATCTGCCCCGACTTGCCCAGGATGATGGTCTCCAACGCCTGCACCGCGCGCTGCAGAGCTTCTTGCTCGGAGGAGCCCGTCGCAGCGACTGGCGCCGGCGCGGCGTTCACGATCAGAGCAATCCGCGCAGGCGCTCGAGCTGCGCCTTGATGCTGTTCACCTGTCGCTCGAAGTCCGCCTGACGCTCGCGCTCGGTGTTGACGACATCCGGTGGCGCATTGCGCACGAAGTTCTCGTTGGACAATTTGACTCGCGTTTTGGCGAGCTCCTGCTCAGCCTTGGCCAGGAGTTTGCCCAGACGTTCGGCTTCAGCGGCGACATCGATGAGTCCTTCCATCGGCACCAGCACGACCAACTCGCCCACCAGAGCGGTGGCCGACTCCGGCGCTGTCGCATCAGGCTCGAGGACAGTCAGGGTGTCAATTCCCGCCAGGCGTTCGAGGTAGGCGCGATACTGCCCGGCATAGGCCTTGTCGGTCTCGCTGGCCCCCTTGAGCAGGACCGGAATGCGGCGCGATGGCGCGATGTTCATCTCGCCGCGGATCTGGCGCACCGCGAGAATGAATGCCTGAATCCAGGCGACCTCGCGTTCGGCAGCCTCGTCGGGTGGGAAGTCCGCCGCTTGCGGGTAGGCTTCCAACATGACTGTCGAGCCGCGTCGCCCGGCGAACGGCGCTGCACGCTGCCAGATTTCCTCGGAAATGAAAGGCATGAGCGGGTGGAGCGCGCGTTGCAGCGCCTCGAGGATCGTCACCAACGTCTGCCGGGTGCCGCGTTTGGCAGCTTCACTCGCCGTCTCCGATTGCAGCACGGGCTTGGTGAGCTCCAGGTACCAATCGCAGAACTCGTACCAGGTGAATTCGTACAAAGCGGTGGCGACGTAGTCGAAGCGATAGTCGGCGAAAGCGGTCTCGACCGCGGCCACCATCCGGCCAAAGCGCGACCGGATCCAGCGGTCGGCGACCGACAGCTCGACCGGCTCGGCGCCTTCCACTCGGTGCTCACCGGTGGAGTCGGTCGAGACGGAAATCTCGATAGTGCCCTCTTGCAGGGCGGGTGCGGGATCGCCCACCGACATCACAACGAAACGCGCCGCATTCCACAGCTTGTTGCAAAAGCTGCGGTAGCCGCCGACGCGCGCCAGGTCGAAGCGCAACTCGCGACTCGGCGAGGCGAGGGCGGCAAAAGTGAAGCGCAGTGCGTCGGTGCCGTGAGGAGCGATTCCTTCCGGAAATTGCTTGCGGGTGGCCTTTTCAACTCGCGGGGCCATCTGCGGTTGCATGAGCCCGCTGGTCCGCTTGGCTACGAGCGCCTCGAGCTCGATGCCGTCCACGATATCGAGCGGATCGATGACGTTGCCCTTGGTCTTGGACATCTTGTCGCCGTTCTCGTCGAGGATGAGACCGGTGATGTAGACATCGCGGAACGGCACGTCGCCCATGAACCGCAATCCCATCATCATCATCCGGGCGACCCAGAAGAAAATGATGTCGAAACCGGTCACCAGAACGTTGGTGGGATAGAACGTGTCGAGTCTGGGGGTCTTGTCCGGCCAACCCTGCGTTGAGAAGGGCCATAGTGCCGAGGAGAACCAAGTGTCGAGCACGTCAGTTTCCTGACGCAACGTCGTCTCGGGTGTCAGGTTATGTTTCTTGCGGATCTCGGCTTCATCGCGGCCGACGAAGACGTTGCCCTGGTCGTCATACCACGCCGGAATGCGATGTCCCCACCACAGCTGGCGACTGACGCACCAGTCCTTGATGTTGCGCATCCATTCGAAATAGGTCTTCGACCAGTTTTCCGGCACGAAGCGCGTGCGACCTTGCTCCACCGCGAGAATGGCGGGCTCAGCGAGTGCGGCGATTTTCACGTACCACTGATCCGTCAGGTACGGCTCGAGCACGGCGCCGCCGCGCTCGCCGCGCGGAACCATCAACTTGTGTTTGTCGATGCGCGCGACCAGACCCGCTTCAGTGAGCTCTGCGATGATGCGCTTGCGGGCATCGAAGCGGTCGAGACCGCGGAAGCGCTCCGGCGCGTTTTCGTTGATGGTCGCGCGCGGAGTGAAAATGTTGATCATTGGCAGGCTGTGGCGCAGCCCGATCTCATAGTCGTTGAAATCGTGCGCGGGGGTGATCTTCACACAGCCGGAGCCGAAGGCCGGATCGACATACGCATCGGCGATGATCGGAATCAAACGCCCGGTGAGCGGCAGGCGGATTTTCTTGCCGATGAGATGCAGGTAACGCTCGTCCTCGGGGCTTACCGCCACCGCTGTATCGCCGAGCATCGTTTCCGGACGGGTGGTTGCGACAATGACATGAGCCGAGCCGTCCTCCAGGGGATAGCTCAGGTGCCATAAGTGTCCTTCCTCCTCGGTGCTCTCGACTTCCAGATCCGACAGAGCGGTGAGCAACACCGGGTCCCAGTTGACCAGACGCTTGCCGCGGTAGATCAAACCTTCGTCATGGAGCCGCACGAAGGCCTCGATGACCGCGCGCGACAGGAGCGCGTCCATCGTGAAGCGATCATTCGACCAATCGACGGAATCGCCGAGGCGACGCATCTGCCCGGCGATGGTGCCGCCGGACTGCTCTTTCCACTTCCAGACACGCTCGATGAATTCCTCGCGGTCGAGGTCCGTACGTTTTTTGCCCTCCGCGTTGAGCTGCCGCTCCACTACCATCTGGGTCGCAATACCCGCGTGGTCAGTTCCCGGTTGCCAGAGGGTGTTGTCGCCCTTCATCCGGTGATAGCGGGTCAGTGCGTCCATCAGCGTGTGCTGGAACGCGTGCCCCATGTGGAGGGTGCCGGTTACGTTCGGCGGAGGAATTACGATGGAATAGGGTGTGCCCTGGCCGCTCGGCGCGAACCACCCGCTAGACTCCCAGCGCTTATAAATTCGCCGCTCGATATCTTGCGGCGCGTAGGTTTTTTCCATTGACGGTGAAGATCATCAGCCCAGTTCGTCGGGCGATTATACGCAAGCGGCTTGCGTATCCGCGGGGCATGGGGAGGGCGGGCTGGGCGTCGCGGGCTAGGCGCTGCGGACTAGGCGTCGCGGGCTACGCGTCGCGGCCTACGCGTCGCGGCCTAGAGGCGCCTCCCGGCTATGCGCCCCGGACTAGGCGTCCCCGGCTACGCGCCCCGGACTAGGCGTCCCCGTCAATCCCCGCGGATGTTATGTGATGCGGGCTGGACTCCGAGCTCTCGATAGGCCTTGAAGCGAGCACGGCCGGCACGGCGGCGGGCATCGTCGCCGTCAATGATTTCAGCTACCCGCGGGGTTTTCGACAGGCAAGGGGGCAGGTCAGGGGCCAGATTGATGATGATGTCGACATTTGCAGACAGTGCCACGCCTGCGCTCAACAGTACCGGGGTGTCGTTGGGTGCTCCATCGCTCGGGAGTGGCTCGTGAGGCACGAAGCTACCGTCGTTGAACGTCCAGAGCATCTCGTCGAATGCCTGTAGTTCCGCCGGGTCTGTGTGCCAGACCAGCGCCTTCTGGGACGACTGATAGGCCTTCTCTGCGAGCTTGCACGCCAGCTTGAGGCGTGCAGCGGGACCGTGGCTATCCAGGATGTAGAAGTCGACGCGCCCCTGCCAGCCGCCGCTAGCGGATGCGGCGGGCAGTGATGAACCGTCGGCGCTCGAGGCGGCAGAAGCGGATGTGTCTGCGTTTTCGTCCATGGCTTACGCCATTTCGCCTCAGCGCGCCGCGCGATGGATGAGAAAGTCCGAGAGCAGCGGTGTCGGCTTTCCAGTGCTGCCCTTGTGCACACCGCCCTGGTACGCGGTGCCTGCGACGTCGAGATGCGCCCATTTGAGTCCTTGCGTGAATTTACCCAGGAACGCTGCCGCAGTGATGGCGCCGCCTTCGCGGCCGCCAACATTGGCGAAATCCGCAAAATTACTCTTCAGTTGCTCAGCGTACTCCTCCGTGACTGGCAGACGCCAGGCGCGATCGTCCGCGCGCATCCCGGCATTCACGATCTCGTGAACGAGCTCGTCATCATTGCCCATGACTCCGGAGTGGTGATGCCCCAGCGCGATCACACACGCGCCAGTGAGCGTCGCAATATCGACCACCGCCGAGGGATTGAAACGCCGAGCGTAGTGAAGCGCATCGGCCAGGATGAGGCGACCCTCCGCGTCGGTGTTCAGAATCTCGACGGTTTGTCCGGAGGCGCTGGTGGCAATGTCACCAGGCTTCACCGCCTTGGCGTCAGGCATGTTCTCGACGGCCGCGACCAGGCCGATTACGCGCAGCGGCAATTTCAGCTCCGCGGCCAGACTCAACGTGGCCAGCACTGCGGCCGCACCGCTCATGTCGAACTTCATCTCGTCCATGGTCGGCGGATCCTTCAAGGAGACGCCGCCGGTGTCAAAAGTGACGCCTTTACCAACCAGCACCACGGGAGGCGTGTCTGTCTTGCCAATGCGGTGTTCAAGGACGATGAATCGCGGCGGCTCAGCACTCCCTTGCGAGACAGCGAGCAGACAGCCCATTTTCTCGCGCCGGATCGCCGGCTCATCGAGCACCGTGACCTTCAAGGAGGTGTGGCGTTTTGCGATTGCGCGCGCCTGATCGGCCAGATAGCTGGGGGTGCACACGTTGCCGGGCAGGTTCGCGAGATCTCGCTGAACTTTCTGCGCCGCCGATACGGCCGCTCCGTGTTCGAGGCCGCGCTCGGTATCCTCGATACCGCTTTTGCGCACTGGGCCTGCGAGCACCTTTTGCAGAGCCGGGGCCTTGGGCTTTTTGCCGGTCTTGAGGTCATTGACACGGTAAAGAGCTGCTCCGGTGACTTCGGCGATCGCACGGCCGAAGTAGTAGTCATCGAGCTCTTTGGTGTCCGGGCGGTCGATGGCTACGGCGATACTGGCGATACGGGTGCGCAGAATCGCGTGCACGGCCGCGGACCAGGCTTTGCGCCAGCCCTTGCGCGCGTAGGTTTTCTTCGGGCCCAGTCCGGTGAGCAATATCCGCGAGGCCTGAATTCCCGGGAAATCCGGCAGCAGGAGTGTCTCGCCGATCCGGCCGGGGAAATCGCCCCGCGACAGCAGTTTTTTCAGCCTGCCGGAGCTTGCGGTGTCGATGCTCTGAGCTTCACCGGACAGCTCCCCTTCCTCGAAAATGCCGACGACAATACAGTCGGCGGCGAGCGTTGCCAGTCCCTTGGTCCAGACCTCGAAATGCATTCGCTCTCCCCTTTGAGTGGGTCAGACCGCTCCCATTCGGAGCTAAAGCGCCGAAGCTCGGGAGCATTTAGAATCATACCTTTTATCGCCGCGGTCGCCGCCTTGCTGCATTTAGTGTTGATTCAGCGGCGCACTCATCAAGTGTAACCTAAGGCTGGCAGCGGGCCCAAAAGAGGCAATAGGAAGTCGGTTGAGGAATATTTTCGGACGCTACATTCTGCGCGAGGTGGTGACGGCGTGGCTGGTAGTGACGAGCGTCCTGCTCATCATTCTGCTGACTAACCAGGTTGCGGGCGTGCTCGAGCGCGCGGCCGTGAATCAGTTTCCGAAGGGTGTGGTGCTGGAGCTGATCACTCTCGGTGCGCTGCAAAATTTAAGCTTGCTGGTGCCGTTTGGGTTGCTGCTGGGCGTGGTGTTCGCCTTCGGGCGCCTCTACCACGACAGCGAGATGGCGGCTGCGCTCGCCTGTGGCATCGGCCCGTCAAAAATTTACGTCCCAGTCGGGCTGCTGGCAGTCTTTGTTACCGCCGTGCTCGCCTGGCTCACGCTAGGGCTGGCGCCGAATGCTACCGCGCGCGCGCTAGGCCTGCGCAATGCTGCATTGCGCGCAGGCCAGTTCGCCCCGATCGCTGCTGGGAGGTTCCGCACTTTCGGTGGCGGTGGCGCAGTGGTGTATGCGCAGAAAGTAAACAAGGACGGCACGCTGGGGAATGTGTTCGTCGAGCACAATCGCGGGCCGGTGGTGGAGGTAGCGCTCGCTCAGCGGGCGCGACATTCGGTCTCCCCGGACGGCATGACGCACACCATCACGCTCTACGATGGCGAGCGCTACGAGGGGCAACCTGGCAGTCCCGAATTCCGCATCGTGCACTTCGCGGAACACACGATTCCGGTGCAGGTGCCTGCGGTGTCGGATGTGGTGACGAGGCTGGAGGCTCAGCCAAGTCTTGCGTTGTGGGAGTCACGGGATCTTGACAAGCGCGCGGAGTTGCACTGGCGCGTCGCCATGCCCGTGAGTTGTATCGTGCTCACGTTGCTCGCGGTACCGCTGTCACGATTGCGACCGCGGCAGGGTCGTTATTCGCGAGTTTGGGTTGCGGTGGTGATTTACTTTCTCTATCAGAATCTCATCAACATCGGCCGGGTGTGGATCTCCCGTGGCAAGGTCCCGGAAATCGTGGGTCTGTGGTGGACGCACGCCGCGGTGCTGCTGCTGGCTCTCATTGTGATCGTGGGGCCGACGCTCGCTACCCGTATCCGCTATCGGCTGCGTGGCCTATGAATATCCTCGACCGTTACGTCGTTCGCTCCATCCTGGGCTCGGTGCTGCTGGTGTTGGTCGTGGTGTTGATCCTGGCCGGGCTGTTTATTTTCATCGACCAGGGGGATGACATCGGAGTCGGCCACTACACCGCCGTCGATGCACTCTGGTACACACTGCTCAATCTGCCGAATCAGGCGTTCGAGTTTCTGCCAATCACGGTGCTCATCGGCTCGCTGCTCGGTTTGGGCTCGCTCGCGCGCGGTAGCGAGCTGACCGTGATTCGCGCGACCGGCGTGTCGATAGCGCGGCTTGCCGGGGCGGCTCTCATTGCGGGCGCGATCCTCATCGCCATCGAGGTGCTGCTCGGCGAGTTTCTCTCGCCGCCGTTGCAGGTCGCGGCGCGCGAGGCGAAGGCGTTCGCGAAGTACACCAACATCAGTTTCGGCGCCGGTGGCGGCGGCGCCTGGGTGCGCGACGGTAATCTGATTCTGAACGTGGCGCGGCAGTCCGGGCAACGCCAGTTCAGCAGCCTGCAGATTTTCGAGTTGTCTCCCGATCATCATCTGATGGCGCTGGGACATGCCGTGAATGCGACGGCCGGTGCCGACAAGAAGTGGCTGCTGGGTGACTACACCGAGTCGCGCTTCACGGACAACTCGGTCCAGACCAGCGGTCCCGTGCAGCGCATTCTGCAATCGAATGTGACCGCCGGATATCTCGGACTCGCCGCGCAGGATCCCAACCAGCTCACCAATCGAGCCTTGTGGCAGTTGATTCAGTACTCGCGTACCAACGCGCTGGATGCCAGCCAATACATCTTCGCGTTCTGGTCGCGAATCGCACGCACCGTGGCGATCGCGTTCGCAGGTCTTCTGGCGATTCCGTTCGTGCTGGGCTCGCTACGCTCCTCCGGAGCGGGGACGCGTACTCTGATGGGATTGCTGCTGGGAATCTGTTTCTTCCTGCTGCAGAAGCTGATTGAAAGCGGCACCATTGTGTTCGCTCTCAATCCGCTGGTGCTGGCGTGGATTCCAACGGCCGCGTTGGGAATGGTGACGTTGCTGTTGCTGGCGCGGGCGCGGTGAGACAGGCTCTCGGGCGGGTTACCTGCCCGCCGAGCCACTGCGGAATTTCGGCAGGTGCGGGTCCAACACCACCCAGCGTACTTTGCTACTGACCCAGGTGTGGTCTTTCGGCGGCATGCTGTCCGGATCGTCCAGGCTGCAGATGGTGACGTCGACTTCCGTGGGAAAGTCTTCGGTCTCGAACGTCAGGTGCGTGCCGCACTGGGCACAAAACCCGCGTGTACCGCGGCGCGAGGACTTGAAGCGTGCCGGCTCGCCTTCCGTAAAGCGAAACTGTGATCGCTCGATGCTGAACCACGCGACCGAGGCGGCGCCAGTGGTACCCCGACAGATTGCACAGTGGCACTGTGTTTCGTGAAATGGAGTTCCGGTCGCTTCGTAGCGGATCCGGCCGCAGAAGCATCCGCCCTTGAGCGTCATAGTCATCTTCGTTGCCTCGTGATGCGCAAGCCACCCCATGGTACTCGCGATCAGGGCGGTCGGATGCTCTATGCTTCGGTCATGGAAGGCGACGCTTTAAGGCAGTTCATTGAGCGGCACTCCCGCCTTTTCATTCTCACCGGGGCCGGTTGCAGCACGGATTCGGGTATCCCGGATTATCGCGATGCGGATGGCGGCTGGAAACGCGCTCAACCGGTGCAGTTTCGGGCTTTTATGGACGAGCCGTTGACTCGCAAACGCTATTGGGCTCGCAGCCTCGTCGGCTGGCGGCGCTTTGGTCGTGCGCGGCCCAATGATGCGCACAGAGCGTTGGCTGCTCTGGAGCGGCAGGGGCGTGTCGGACTTCTAGTGACGCAGAACGTAGATCGTCTGCATCAGGCCGCCGGCAGCGAGGCGGTTGTGGATTTGCATGGGCGGCTCGACACGGTGCGGTGTATGGATTGCGAGCGTCTGATGCCGCGTGAAGCCCTGCAGCAGGAGTTGTTGCAGCACAATCGCGAGTGGGCCGACCTTGACGCGTGGAGCCTGTCGGACTCAGGGGCGCCGTCGCGAGGGCGACCCCCATCGAGCAGCTTGCCGAGATCGTTCCGCGCGCATAGCACGGCCTATGTAAGCGGAAGGATCTCGGCAAGCTGCCGATGCGGGTCGTCCGCAGCAGGCGAACCTGAGTCTGACAGGCTCCTGGTTGCGCCTGACGGAGATGCTGACCTGACAGGGTTGGATTTCTTTAACTTCAATGTCCCCGCGTGTGCGCACTGCGGCGGTCTGCTGAAACCTGACGTAGTGTTTTATGGTGAGAGTGTGCCCAGGGAACGAGTGGAGAGGGCGAGACAGGCCGTCGCGGAGGCGGACGCCATGCTGGTGGTGGGATCGTCGTTGATGGTGTACTCGGGATATCGCTTTGCGCGCGAGGCGGCGTTGGCTGGCAAGCCCATCGCGGCGGTCAACCTGGGACGCACGCGAGCGGATGACCTGATATCGCTCAAGGTGACGCAGTCGTGCGCCAGCGCGCTTGCGTTCTTGCTCGAGGAGTCGGACCTCGCCTGAAGTCAGTGCCGCCATGACAGAGTTGATACGCTGTGCGTAATATAGGTCATGGCAGTTATCTCCGACGACACCGCGCTCATCGTCCGCGGGGTTTTGCGCCTGGGCAGGCGATTGCGTGCCGCGCGCCCCGACTCGACCGTGAGTTTGTCGGCGCTCGGGATGTTGTCGACGCTACACCGCCGCGGCCCCATGCCCGCGGTGCGGCTGGCTCAGGCTGAGCGCCTGCAGCCGCAATCGCTCAGTCGTTTGATTGCGCAACTCGAGCGCGATGGTCTCATCAGGCGCCGCCCTGGCAAGGAAGACCGGCGTACCTTGATCCTGGAAATTACCGCTGCTGGCCGCCAGGCGCTGTCCCGCGACATGACCGCACGGCGTGCCTGGCTCGAGGGCGCTATGCGCAAGGTTCTTCTGCCCGGCGAGCGTGAGCTGCTTGCCCATGCGGCTGTTGCGATGCTCCGCCTTGCAGATGAAGGAGTGGCGGAGGAGGGCGGCTCGGAGGACGAGGAATAAAGCGCTTCGCGCCGGTGGGATGGCGCGTGGGATAGCGCCCTCGCGCTCCGGTGGCGTGGTGC
>Ga0134126_10001066_pt1 | contig 34782 bp, 39 predicted proteins | sample KB31752_FD_96881 | JGI IMG/M metagenome (GOLD analysis project Ga0134126, IMG submission 96881) | Terrestrial soil microbial communities with excess Nitrogen fertilizer from Kellogg Biological Station, Michigan, USA - KB3-175-2 | ecosystem: Environmental > Terrestrial > Soil > Unclassified ...
GCGTTTTATGAAATTTTTTTTACAAAAATCGACCCCTTCAAGGTGACACGGTTGTGTCACCACTAAATCGTAAAGCGGCCTTATATTTGCAAATTTTAAGGGGGTTAAACCAATGCGGTCAGCGGCTTCCTCATTGCCGGGCGGGGGGCAATGTCATTAAGTTAAGGATTTTAATATCGAACGCCCGGTTTTCGCCAACAGGATTGAAACACTTTATCAAGGTTCAGGCATTTAGGTTGCCTGAAAGCTACAAAAAATAAGCGGGTGGTATCATAATACCATCCGCTTTTCACTTTTTTACTATCTGCCTAAAGACTATAGCTGATTTTCAATGATTTATAAAATAACAACTCCTTTGATACACTACCCATTGCCATTACCAAACAAATATCAAAAAGAAAAGCATTAGAAATATAAACCCGATAATTTTTTGTTTAAGCTCGTTAGTTACTGTTCCAGAGTAATCGTCAGTATTTGGGGTAGACCATACATCCATAAAAGAAGGTGCTTTTTTGCCTAATATCAAGCAAATAATTATTTGATAAAGTAAAAGGATAACTGTTCCCAAAAATCTCAAAAAATATCCACCAATAAACATTTTATATTATTTAATTGCTTTTATAACCTAATTGAGCTCCAGTGAGTAAGTAACTGAAAATACTCCAAGCCGAATTAAGAGTTTTAATTTGCTTGACTCCATAATTACATGCTTCTACGGCGCCTTTCATACGTGAGTTAACTCCAGTACCTTTATATAAAACATTAAATTCAGCTGCATTTAATGTTTTAGCTCCCTTGCCAAAAATACCCTCTCTCCCGCGACTATGACGGGCCGCCACGAGCGCAAAGGCTACTCGTGGTTCGGACCCTGAATTATACCGGCAACGGCAGGAGATGACCCCCTAAATATGTTGGAAAATTAAGATAATTCCGCCGATTATTGATATAACACCAACGCCTAATAAATTAATGTCTCCGCCAAAATCGTCTTGTTTTTTGTTTAAAAAAACTTTTAATTTTTTTATGGTAAGCCATATCCCGAATAATAATAAGCCAATTCCTGCTGCTACATATAAAGCGTTCATCGTAAAATGTGATTATATCCGTTGTCGGTACTGTATCTACAGGCACACTACCCCTTAAAGCATTTAAATAATGACGCGCCAATTGAGCGTTGGAATGATGCTGAATCTTTTTTAGTTGTTATAAAAATCAGAAACAATTTTTTTTCATGCTTTAAAAAGATTATTTCTAACGGCCTATGATCATCTGCGTCAACAAATACTTCCTGGTGTCCATTAGCCTTGTACTTGATTGACAGGTTTTTGCAATCAAAGAAGTAATCTGCTACTGTATCATTTTTTTCTGCTATTGAAAACCCGGAACCTCCAAATGAAATAAAAATATTCGAAGGCTTATCAGCATCAGTGACCAAGATACGATGTCTGATCCCTACAAGATTAATTCCGTTATCGTAAAAGGCGGTGCCAAGTTCTTCGCTGCTTTCGCCAAAACTTTCGCGCAACGAATTTTTAAGTGAGAGATCGTACGACCGGCTTAGTGTGTACATCGCTATGTCGTAATCTTTGTCATATGAAAAATTAGAAACTGTATCTCTGCCTGGATGTTCAAGGGATTCCACCAACTTGATTTTACCCCTTATGTTTTGTTGGAACAAATTCAAATAATAGTCAGGCAGCGTATGCGAAAATATTGTTGGATACGATTGTAATAATTTTTGATATTTATCCGCTGCGGGATCATTGCATGACATCATGATACAAACAAGGCAGAAAAAAACATTCCATATATGTTTTATTTTCCCCATTTGGTTTTTTAACATTTTATTCAGAGGCATATATAGCAATTTTATAATATCAAACCGTTGTCTGTACCGTGTTCATGGATGCACTATACCGTAGTCCATCCACGAGAAGCTTTTGCGAACGTGTCAACCCGGCATTCTCGCGGGAGACGGGGGGCATCAATGTGTTTCAAATTGATCGATGATTTTTCCCGTGACAGGGTCAACGATAAATGCCACATTACACCAATTAAATAACACCAATTGCCCAGAATGGTCAATTCTAATTTCAACAAACTGGCAATTATTATTCTTGATGTATAGATAATCATCAATGTTTATTTGCCATAAAAAGTTCCCCGTATCGCTTAAGGCAAATACGTTATTATTATATTTTGAGTTTGGAGGGGCTTGTAAAATAAGTACTACAACAAAATCAATTATTATGATATTGTCTTTGTTAATGAGATGGTCAAATTCGATTGTCCGTCCATTACTAAATTTGATTTTATTTTCTTGTACATCGAATGACTTCATTTTGTCATACAATATAGGGTAAAAAACCGCTGTAGACTTTGTCTAGATATATAGCCAGATTTGAACGCCACGTGTGACTTAAAGAAACATGGAATGAAAAGCAACCGCCAACTAAACAAACAAATTTTTCAGCCACCCCTCCCGCGAGTATGACGGGCCGCCATGAGCGCCAAGGCTACTCGTGGTTCGGACCCCGAATTCCAGCGGCAACAGCGGGCTTTAGCGTAAGTTTACCCAAAGCATTATTGGACCATAGGCTCAACCAAAATGATATCAATTAAGCCGGGCATACCGCAATAATCCCTTGCACTGCTATATAAATAATCTTCGGGCTTGTCGACTATGCCGGCCAATACCGGGTTATAGTGCAGGTAATCTAGTTTTTGATGTAGTATTTTACGATCAAAATGCTCAATCGGGTGATTATCCTGCTGCCATAACTGAAAGTTTGTGTTTTGACTGTTCTTTTTACCCGCGCTTTCCATCATCGATAGCATCCATTCCCTGCGGCTTTCTCCCGGATGCAGCCTGACCGCTTCTTTCAGCGTCGCAGAAGTATGCTTTTTCATATCACGCATGATATTTTCCAACTTATCGCCATGAGTGCCGATAATCATGTGGATATGGCTTGTCATGATGCACCATGCGTATATTTCAAGGCCCTTATTTTGCTGGCAATGCCGCCACGAATCCAGCATAATATCCCTGTATTCGTTACGTATAAAAAGGTCTATCCAGTCTACCACAGCAAAGCTGATAAAGTAAGGGTGGTCCTAATCGCTGAATTTATAGTTTCTGCTCATTATAGCCTAAAAATACCATAAAGCAGCGGTAAAACAAATCATAGTTCCGTAGGGGGCTAAATTACGCTTCCAAACCACGAGAAGCCATTGCGCACCTGCCAGCCCGTCATTCTCGCGGGAGAGGTGAGAGTGACAGCGGTCAAACTGTTTAAATATTTATGTTGCTGATTTTGAACTTAAAAGTTGATTTAGATATTCTATGCCTTGTTCGGTAATACCTAATATTCCGTCAATATTTGAAGTAAGTCCTTGTTTATGCCAATCCCGTACTTTTGCTACTATGCCATAATAAGGTATATCCTCAATATGTATTGCCCTAAAAGAAATACCGTCGGAATTCTTGAGTAAGTCCAATATCTTAATCTCATTAGCATCAGTGTAGATATATCCTTGAGCCTCGAACAAGTATAAGCCGATAAAAAAGCGTCATCTGGAGATATGGAGACCGCTCATGCCCTTTTTGTACATGCTTTGAACTATGACAAACGCACACGTCAACTAGCGTTTTTGTCGTATATAAAACACCTACTATGCCAACACAGCTAAGGCGGATTAAAGAACATAGTATTATCCTGTTGATAATCGGTTTAAATTGCATTTCGTCAATATGTTTATCCCAGAATACGAGCAAACTGCCTATTATTTTTAAAATTGTCAACTATAAGGAATACCGCAAAGCGAATGATAGCATATTTTTATCAGTAGAAAATACGTCTAATAAACCGTTATTTTTTACAATTAGGGAGGAAGAATTGGACAATGGACATTGGTCCATTGATATTCTTGATTTGTTAGCAGCTGACCCATTGAAAGCAAATATCATTATATATAAGATAATTAAGCCTCATAAATTAAAACCAATAAAAATTTCCCCTGAAAAACTGCATTATCCACTGATTACAAAAAAATCCGGTTTTTCATCACCAAAACGTTATGTCTTGAATTATAGTGACGCCGGCAAGGTGGCGAAATACAATGAAAATACAGTCATTAGTCGTGAATTTAAAATTCGTTATTAGAATTGTCCTGCCAGATGTCGGTAGAAATAGTCTGCGGATTTGCTATATAAAATCCCGGATGTCCGAATGCCTATGACTGCGGATACACTATACCCGTCGGCCCTACAGCGCAAAAACAAACTATCAACTTCAATGATCAGATCTAAACCGCCAACTACACAAACAAATTTTTCAGCGCCAAAGATTCGCGCTCTTTGGAACGAAGGAAGAAGGTAACGATCCAGTTAAATAACAGCGAGGCGCCGATAATTAATAGGATAAGGGCCGAATTGCCATAACCTTTAAGCAGCATTACCGACGCGATTGCGGCAATATTAAAACCTGCTAAAATAAGGGTGGTTTGCAGGTGGTTAAAGCCAAGCCGCAGCATGCGGTGATGGATATGGTTGCGGTCGGCGGCAAAGGGCGAAACGCCGCTAGCTATACGAATGATAAAAACACGCAGGGTGTCAAATATGGGGCCTATCAGGATGGCAAACGTCAGCGCGGGCACCGAATAAATTTCGTGCGACGGGGCAGCGACGCCGGCCTTGTTAACTTCCATAAATTTTATCGCCATCACAGCTGAGATCAATCCGATCAGGAGCGAGCCGGTATCGCCCATGAATATTTTCGCAGGCGTAATATTAAATCTTAAAAAACCTACAATGGCGCCTGTCATGGCAAATGAAACGGCTGCCAGTTCGTACTGGCCGATATAAATGAACAGGGCGCCGAAAGCGCTGCTGGCTATTATGCCGGTAGTTGCGGCCAGGCCGTCGATGCCGTCGATCAGGTTGAAGGCATTAACGATCATCATGATTATCAGGATGGAAAGGCCGATGCTGAGGAAATAGGGAAGGTCGTATATCCCGAAAACGCCGTACATGCTGGTAAGGCGGATGTTGCCTAACACTACCAGGATGGTGCAAACAACAAATTGGATGGTAAACTTGGTGCTTGAGTTTACGCCCGAAAGATCATCCTTCAAGCCCATGGCAAACAAAATGATGCAGCCCGTTAGCAGGTAATTTATCGGCAACGACTGGTCCGTCATGCAAAACAGCAGCGAAGTAATAGTAAAGCCCACAAAAATAGCTACGCCGCCGAGGCGGGGTATGCCGTGGTCATGGGTCTTTCTGAAATGCCCCAGGTCGTCATATAAGTGGCGGAAGCGGGCTACGTGTAAAATTGAAGGAATGGCAAAACTGGTGATAAGGATAGAAATAATTACTATAAACAGGTAATATACAATAGTGTAATTATGTAAAAAATCTATCATCTAATTTAATTATTAAAAGGGGTTGGTAATGTCAAAAACTCATCAATCAACGCAATTAACTAACATTTGTCAATTTATTAATTCACTTATTATCAACATATCAACATTCTTTATCAACTAAAAATATTGAGCCACTTTGCGCAAAGGCTTGAATATCAATGCAATAAAAGGCATTAAAACTGCATTGGCCCGCATAGCCTTCCAGTCGTGGAATAACCCTTTTACGCGGCTGTTAAAGCTTTTGTTGCTTTTTCCGCCGATTTTCATCCTAATAATTAATTTTTTTATATAATGCGCATTTATTTTATGCAGGTGCATAAATCTTAACATCAATTCATAGTCTGCGGCGGTCCCGTACTCAAGGCTGTAATAGCCGAATTGATCAAATAATTCACGTTTACAATAAAATGTGGGATGCGGCGGCATCCATCCCCGGTTAAACATTCCCGGCGTATATGGGCCCGACCGCCATTTGCGAATGACCTTGTCTTTCGCGTCGACGTAGTCAAGGTCTGCATAGGTTATTTTCGTGTTTTTATCCTCAAAGGCCTCGGCTATAGTGCTAAGCACATCGTCGCTTGCAAAATAGTCGTCGGCGTTCAGCATCCCGATAATGCCGCCCGTCGCCAGTTTGATGCCCTTGTTCATGGCATCGTAGATCCCCTTATCTGGTTCCGATACAAAAATGCTGATGTGACCGGCGTACCGGTTAATGATCCTGAGGGTTTCGTCGGTCGAGCCGCCATCGATAACTATGTATTCGAGGGATTTAAAATTTTGGGAGATAACAGACCTGATACAGCGTTCAATAGTGCTTTCGGCATTAAATACAACGGTGATCAAAGAAATTTTTAAATCCTGCACTTAGGAAAAAATACACTGTTTATATTAATGTCGTTTACTTAAGGTTTCACCTGGCAGTTTGGCCTCACCTAAATCCTCTCCAAAGGAGAGGACTTTAGCTGCGATCTTCGTCATGCTTTTTTTACCCTCTCCTTTGGAGAGGGCAGGGTGAGGCCACCGGCGCGTCTGAGAAGAAATAATTGTCCACTTCGCATAAGTTAATGACATACACTGTTTATAGTCGCAAAATTATGTAAATTTGAACTCGATACCTAATAAATTAAACGGTAATCAGAATGATGTGCGTATGCGCCAAATAATCTACAGCTGCTTTATTTCAGGGTTAATACTAATTTGCACCTCCTGCTCCGACAAGCAGTACCAGGCCCTTTTCCAGGAAAAAAACGCCATCCATGATACCCTTGTAAAGCGAAACCCGGTTGTTTTCACGCAATACCGTATTAAATCGCAGGATATATTGCAGATAAGGAATTTGCAAAACAGCAAAAATATTGTTGATATGAACCCGGCCGCCGCCCCGGCCGGCCAGGGCAGTGCAACTACCCAGCCCGAAACCTACCAGGTTGAAGAAGACGGCACGGTGGCATTAACCGGCCTTGGCCATGTAAAAGTGGCCGGACTAACCAGGTTTGAAGCCCAGCAGCTGATCGAAAGCCTTTACCGGAAAGATTTGCTTAAAGACCCGATAATAGAAGTAAAGATAACAAACCTGAAAGTGACCATACTTGGCGAAGTGCGCGGCCAGGGCAATTATACCTTGGTAAAGGACAAAACAAACCTGGTAGAGCTAATTGGCGAAGCCGGCGGCCTTACCGATAAAGCAAATGAAAAAAATATTAAAATAATACGCGGGACCGAAGAAAACCCTAAGGTTACCGTCGTCGACCTCAACAATATCCAATCGATAAATGACCCTGATAACGTATTGCAAAGCGGTGATATAATTTATGTTGCACAAAATAAGCGGGCCGCCCGGAACGATAATTTACAAAATTTTTCGACTGTGTTTCAACCGGCATTGATTTTATTTAATACCGCTTTAATTATCTTTACGCTTATCCGTAAATAATGGAAGAAACCGATAAGATACAGCAGAAACTGCCCAACCAGGAGATAGATTATTTTAAGATCGCTAAAATACTCTTGAGCAGATGGTACTGGATAGTGGGTTCGGTTGTCATTTGCAGCATCATTGCCAATGTTTATTTGTGGTACACGCCGAAAACCTATGCCACCTCGGCCACAATGAAATTTGAGGAAAAAAAATCGGAAATTCCCGACCTGGTGGGCATACCGGCTGCGACCGACCGGATCAGCGCATCGAGGATACAAACCGAAACCATAGTACTGCAAAGCACCCCGCTTTTGTTAAACGCTATAAGGCACCTGGATTACCGGATAAGTTTTTACGTGGTTGGCAGGGTACTAAACCGCACCAGCGAATTATATCCTGTAAAGCCGCTCAATATCGTGCTGGTAAAGTTCGACAGCCTGAACTTTTTTCATGAGCAGGTAACCTTTAAACCGGTAAACAGGACCACTTTTAACATAAGCTATCAAAACGGCGGAAAGCCGGTACAATATAATTATACGTACGATGTGCCCTTTATGCTTGGCCCAACGGCCATAAGCATTAAATATCCCGGCGACCTGCCAAACACCACGGCCTACATATTTAAATTAAACTCGGCCGAAGAGTTTGTGGGAAGGGCGCGCGGGGGCCTGCACACCAGCGAGACCGGTAAAAATTCGAATATCATATTACTGCAGGAGGTTGATTCGAACCCGCAGTTTGCCGCCGACGTACTGAACGCGATAATGAAGGAATACCTGAATTACGACCGCAATCAACGTACAAAGTCGGCTTCGCAGATGATTCAGTTTATCGACAGCCAGTTAGATTTTCTTTCAAACGAAGTTAAGGGTTCCGAAAACTCGATAAAGCAATTCAAAGAAAACAGGAAATTGCTTGATGTCAGTTCGGCATCTGACCAGGCTATGAGCAAAGCCAAGGAACTTGAATCGCAGCGCTCATTATTAAAAATCCAGCAATTGGCGTTCAACCAGCTCAAGCAGGATATCGTAAAGGAAAGAGATAATGCCAACCTTAATTTCAACCTGGGCGGCGTAGCCGACCAGGAATTGGAGGCGGAAATCTCTAGTCTTAATACCCTGCTTGTTCAAAAAAACGCTTTACTCAAAACATACAATAGCAATTCGCAGCCGGTACAGGATATCAACCAGCAGATACTGCAAATAAAAAACAATGCTTTAAACAGTATCGCCGCCTCGATGTCGCTTATTGATCGCAAGCTAAAGTATTTAGAAGACCAGCTAATCCCCGTTAACCAGCAAATATCTGAAATGCCCGCCGCCCAGCGCGACCTTGTGAGCTTACAGCGCGATTTTGAGATCAATGATAAAGTATATTCCTTTTTGTCGGAGAAAAAACTGGACGCCCAGATAAGCAGCGCCGGAATTTTGCCCGGCGCCACGATTATCGACCTGGCGCAGCCTAATTACGGGCCGGTTGCGCCCGATGAGCACAGCATTCACCGCAATTCGCTCGTATTCGGGCTGGTGATCGGTTTAGGGCTTATTGTGCTCATCAGGATATTAAATCCCTATATCTATGATAAGGAAACCGTTGAAAGCCTTACAACTATTCCTATCCTGGGCGTGATAAGAAAATTTCCGGGGGAGATCGATGAGTTCAGTTCACAAATTTTGGCTATCAGCAAGCCGAAATCGATCTTCGCCGAGTCGGTGCGCTCTGTCCGCACAAACCTGAGTTTCCTGGCATCCGAAAAAAAGAATAAGGTTATTTGCGTTACATCAGAGGTAGCCGGCGAGGGAAAATCATTTGTCGCCGTTAACTTATCGAGTACGCTGTCGTTAATAGATAAAAAAGTAATATTGATCGGTGCAGACATGCGGCGCTCAAAGCTGCATAAAACCTTTCGCGTGCCCAATGATATTGGCCTGAGCAATTACCTGGCTAACCAGTGCTCGGCCGAGGATATTATCAATAGCTCGGAACAAAAAAATCTCGATTTTATTATTTCGGGCCCTATCCCTCCTAACCCGTCCGAGTTGCTGCATTCGGAAAGAATGGTTAGCCTGATAGCCGAACTGAGGAAAAAGTATGAGATCATTTTGATCGACACGGCCCCTATCGGGCTGGTTTCGGATGCCATTCCATTGATCAGGATGAGCGACATAAACCTTTTTGTGATACGATCAGGCAAATCGAAATTCTATGCTGCATCGGTGCCACAGCGCATCGCCCAGGAATATCATTTGAGCAATTCGGTAATAGTATTGAACGCCTATGCCGAAGACCTGTTACATTCAAGATATTATACTACAAAGTTTACCGGCGAAAATCACGGCGGCCGCTACTATTATTATTCGGATTACAGCGGCTACGAAAGTTCGGGATATTATGTGGATGAAAAGCAAAAAAAATGGTGGGACATCAGGCGGTTATTTAACAGGTAAAGATAAAGTGTTGCTGGCAAACTATGGCTTCAAGATTAAATAGGGACACTCATAAATGGTACCCGGTTTATACGCATCCGCGTTCTGAAAAAAAGGCTTGTATGGCGTTGACGAACAAAGGCCTTGAAACCTACCTGCCCCTGCAGCGACAGCTTAAACAATGGAGCGACCGCAAGAAATGGGTAGAGGAGCCGCTTATCAAATCGTATTTGTTTGTGCGCATAAGGGAGCGTGATCAGACGGAAGTATTGATGACAAAGGGGGTATCGCGGTTTATATATTTTTCGGGCAAAATAGCCTCTATGCCGCAAAAACAGATAGATGAGCTCAGGCTGCTTCTGGCAAGCCCGTTTGAGCTGGAGATCACAGAAGACAACCTGCAGCCCGGTGAAAAAGTGATAATAAAAGCGGGGCCATTAAAGGGCCTCACCGGCGAAATTATATCGTACCGTTCCCAAAAACAACTCGCCTTACGGCTCGAAAACCTGGGATACTCAATAATTATACATGTGGCGGCCTCATTGATCGGCAGGTTTTGAAGACAAGAATCAAGAATCAAGAGCCAAGAATCAAGAGTCAGGAAGTAAGAATCAGGAAGCAAGAATCAGGAGGCAGGCAAATAATGGCAGGGTGAAAGAATTTGTTGAAAAAAGAAACGAGGTGTTGAAGGATATGCCGGTTTAATGTTGTGATTAACCGTTTTTAACTTTTATCTTGACTCTTGGCTCTTGACTCTTGGTTCTTAATACAATGTATTTATAATCAATAAGTTACATAAAAACAATGTGACTTACGGGGCGAAGCTGTGAATATACACCACGTATGTGCCGCATAGCGGGAATAATATCAAAAAGGCTGTCGATCGGGCAAACGAGCGCTAAAGTCGGCGCTATGTGCTCGGCGCTTGAGCATGGCGGGCCTGATGACCAGGGTATTTTTGTTGATGAGAGCGCAGGCCTGGTATTCGGGCACCGCAGGCTTTCTATCATTGACCTGAGCGCGAAAGGGCATCAGCCCATGGCCGACATTGGACAAAGGGCATGGATAACCTTTAACGGCGAGATTTATAATTATCCCGAATTAAAAGAACAATTGCTGAAAGCCGGGGCAACCTTTGAGTCGGCCACCGATACCGAGGTTATTTTGGCGGCTTACCTGCACTGGGGCACACTTGCTTTTTCAAAACTGCGCGGCATGTTTGCTTTCGCGTTGTATGACAAGGCGAAAGCTATTACCCACCTTGTGCGCGACACAACAGGTATAAAGCCACTATACTATCATGCGGAAAATGAAACCCTAAGTTTTGCCTCGGAGGTAAGGGCATTTAAACCGGCGGGGATAACTGAGGCAGATGAAGCGTGGCCGGTACGATTTTTAGCCTATGGGCACATACCGGAGCCTTATACCACCTTAAAAAATGTTCGCAGCTTGCCTGCAGGCCGCTATTTAACCTGGGACCATCAGACCGCAACTTACCAGGTTAATGAATTTACCGCCGGCACAGCTGCCAATTCCTGTATCAGCAATGCCGGCGAAGCAAGGGAGCTGCTCCATGATGCATTAAAAATGGCGGTTAAACGGCAGCTTATAGCCGACGCCCCTATCGGCGTGTTTTTGAGCGGCGGCATCGACTCCAGCCTCATCACCTTACTGGCAAGCCAGTTTAAAAAGCAACAGCTTAAAACCGTTTCCATATATTTTAACGAGAAAGCTTATGACGAGCGCGCTTATCAAACCTTGGTATCAAGCCAGGTAAGCGGCGAAAAACTCAGCCATTTGGTGCAGCAGCATGATTTTGAAGAAATGTTCCCCAAAATTATCAGCAGCATGGATATGCCTACCACTGACGGGATCAATACATGGTTTATAAGCAGGTATGCACGGCAGGATGGTTTGAAGGCGGTGTTGTCGGGACTGGGGGCGGATGAGCTTTTTGGCGGCTATCCGTCATTCAGAAGAATTAAATACCTCAAATACTTAAGAAAAATACCCGCTTACCTGTTTAACACTGCCAACTATTTTAAAACGGACAGGTACAAAAAAATATCGTTTTTAACCCGCGACCATCCGCTGGCCGATTATCTTTTATTGCGCGGGCTGTTTGTGCCACGCGATATTGCAAAAATACTCGGCGCCGGTGAAAAACAGGTAGCCGGCATTTTATTTAACGACATAGCCGTTGGCGGCGGCCTGTATGATGAAATGCATGCCGCATGGTTTGAATCAAACCTTTATATGCAAAATCAGTTATTGAGAGATACCGACGTAATGAGCATGAGCCATGGGCTGGAAGTACGGGTTCCTTTTTTGGATGAGGATTTCCGGCAGCTGGCGGAAAGGATCGCTCCGGAAATAAGATTTGATAAACGACAGCCGAAAAAAATATTGATCGACAGCTTTGAGGGAATCTTGCCGGAGGCAACCTGGAACAGGCCTAAAATGGGCTTTACGTTTCCGCTGCAGGAATGGATGAGCAAGCACCCGGAAATCAGTAACGAACACCTGTATAGGGGCGAGGTTGCTCAAAACGCCATTAAAAAGTTTAAAAGCGGCCAAATGCACTGGTCAAAAGCTTTTGCATTGTACCAAATACAACTTCATGACTAAAAAGCTGATATTGTACACCTTACAAACCTTTAGCACTACCGGGGGCATTCAGAAAATGACCAGGACTCTGGCCCATTCGCTGCAAAAGCTTTCGTACCGCAACAATTGGGATTTTAAACTTTTGTCACTATATGATTCAAACCGCGATCTGATGCCGCAATACCTGGATGCTGAAAATTTTAGCGGTTTCGGCAATAAGCGGGCGAGCTTCATTTTAAAGGCCCTTCGGCCGGCAAAGCAAGCCGACATTATCATCATAAGCCATATAAACCTGGCGCTCATTGGGCTGCTGACAAAAATGATAAACCCAAAATGCAAAGTCTGGCTTATTGCACACGGAATTGAAGTTTGGCGGCCACTGTCGCCGGTAAAAAAAATGTTCTTAAAGCGCTGCGACAAAATTGTTTGCGTGAGCAATTTCACAAAAGAGCAAATGATAAGCAGGCACCAGGCCGACGAGGCGCGATGTACAGTTTTAAACAATGCGGTAGATTCATTTATGGAATTACCGGACATTTTTACCAAGCCCGAGCACCTATTAAAACGTTATCACCTGTCTGCCGGCAATCCTGTATTGTTTACCCTTACACGCCTGGCTTCCTCCGAACAATATAAGGGCCACGACCAGGTTATAAAAGTTATCAGCAGGCTAAAGGATAAATTTCCGGGGCTGAGATATATTCTCGCGGGGCAGTATGATCATAAAGAGGAGATCAGGATACAACGGCTGATTACGTCGCACAAGGTTGACCAGGAGGTTATATTAACCGGCTTTATTGAAGAAAGCGAGCTTACAGCCCATTTTTTACTGGCCGACCTGTTTGTTTTACCAAGCAAAAAAGAAGGTTTCGGCATAGTATTTATCGAGGCCCTGGCATGCGGCCTGCCGGTGATCTGCGGTAACTCCGATGGCAGCATCGATGCAATTTGCAATGGAGTACTTGGAAAGGCTATTAATGCCGATGATACCGACGAACTGGAAACGGCCATAACCGGGTATTTAACAACACCCCTGACCCAAAACACACGACGCTGCCTCCAAAAGCAATGCCTGGAGCATTTTAACGAAACGGATTATATGAACAAGATAGAGAAGCTTATCTGCGATGAATAGCCCGGCCGAAGAAGAAGACTGGGATATTGAGATCACGCCCAAAAACAGCCTGCTTGACCTGAAATTAAAAGACGTATGGCATTACCGCGATTTGCTGGTGCTGCTTGTACGCCGCGATTTTGTTGCTTTTTACAAACAGACCGTGTTGGGGCCGCTTTGGTTTTTCCTGCAGCCTTTGGCAACTATCCTGCTGTTTAACTTTGTTTTCGCCAATATTGCTAAAATATCAACCGGGTCAATTCCGCCGCCGGTGTTTTATTTAGCCGGTACGATTATCTGGAACTATTTTGCAGATTGCCTGACCAAAACATCCACTGCATTTAAGGATAATGCGGCCATGCTCGGGAAAGTTTATTTTCCGCGGCTGATCATGCCTCTAAGCATCGTTTTTTCAAATTTGATCAGGTTTGGGGTCCAATTCTTATTGTTTCTGCTAATGATGGCCATTTATGGCGCAAAAGGGTTTGCAATCCATCCAAACTTATACCTGCTGCTTTTCCCGTTAATGATCTTGTTAATCGCTGCGTTGGGTTTGGGCCTGGGCATGATGATATCGGCGGTCACCACCAAATACCGCGACCTGAGTTTTGTAATAAGTTTTGGCGTGCCGCTGTTAATGTATACCACCACGGTAATATATCCTTTATCAACAGCGCAGGCAAAATATCCAAAATACAGCTGGCTCATTGAATATAACCCGATAACTATCGTGATCGAGGCGTTTAGAAAAGGCTTCCTGGGCGAAGGAAGCTTTAGCTGGGACCTGCTGGGTTACTGCGTCGTGATAACGATGGCTATCTTAATAGCAGGCGCCATTGTATTTAATAAAGTTGAGAAAAATTTTGTAGATACCGTTTAATGTGGGCGCAAACGTTGCTCCCGCACGAAACGTTCCGATGGAACGTACAAATCAATTTATGTACGACTTCTACCGACCAAACGTCCCTACGGGACGACTATGAATGCAACTATCGTCCCGTAGGGACGTTTGGTTGGTAGAGAAAATTAATCAATCGTTTGCGTTCCGTAGGAACGCCTGGCGAATGCGTCGATTTAATTGTATCCTGTATAATGGCCAAAGTAATAAAGGTTGAACATCTCTCAAAAGCCTACCAGTTGGGCGATTTTGGCACAGGCACCATCTCGCGCGACCTGGAACGCTTTTGGGCGAGGATGCGGGGCAAAGAGGATCCTTTTTTAAAGATCGGCGAGGTAAACGACCGCACAAAAAAAGGCGAAAGCGATATCGTATGGAGCCTGAGAGATATAAATTTTGAGGTGGAGAAGGGCGATGCCATTGGTATTATCGGGCGCAACGGCGCGGGGAAAAGCACCTTATTAAAAGTATTGAGCCGGGTAACTTCGCCAACTATCGGCTCGGTAAAGATTAAAGGCAGGGTTGCCAGCTTGCTGGAAGTTGGCACCGGTTTTCATCCGGAGCTGAGCGGCAGGGAAAATATTTTTCTTAACGGCGCGATACTGGGTATGCGCAGCGCCGAGATCAAAAAGAAATTTGACGAAATAGTTGATTTTGCCGGCGTTGAACGCTACATCGATACCCCGGTAAAACGGTATTCATCGGGCATGTACGTACGGCTGGCATTTGCCGTTGCGGCGCACCTGGAGGCGGAGATTTTAGTGGTAGACGAAGTGCTTGCCGTGGGCGATGCCGAGTTTCAGAAAAAATGCCTCGGCAAAATGGGCGACGTAAGCAAAGGAGAGGGGCGGACAGTTTTATTTGTGAGCCATAATATGGGGAGCATCCGCCAGTTATGCGACAAATGCATATTGCTTAATAACGGCGAAGCAGCCTTTATGGGCGATACAGAAGCTGCAATTAAAAACTATATGAGCAGCGCCGCCACCAGCAAATCGGGCATGGCGGCTGTGGGCACCTTGAAAGATATCATCAAAATCAAAAGCGTGGCCGTCAATAATAATCCCCTCGACGTAATAATTATGCCAAAGGATGAAATAGTGATAAGCATCAAATATGAGTGTTTCAGCCACCTGCCGGCTTTCCGGATGTCGTTCACGCTATTTAAGGAAGGCATAAGAATACTAACCGTTCAGGATTTGGAAACATGTGAACCGATAGAACCCGGTTTATACGAGTCGAAAATAAAAATACCGAACTATTTCCTAAGGCCGGGCGCTTATACCGTATCTGCCGGGGGCATAATACAAACCATTCAGATTTTTCCATAGGCAACACTGAATGGTTTTTTGCAAGCGACATAAGCTCTTTCGAGATTTTGGAAGACTGGGGCGAAAACTTCGATTTTAATAATTTAGGGATAGTAAATTTGTTGAATACCCATGGGGAACGAAAACTCATCGGCGAATTAATTTTTAGAAAGTATATTTAATTCGGGGAATAAAACCTGGCTATTATCATGTTAAAGCATTTGCCAAAAAGGGTGTTAAGAAAGATCGGCTTTGAAATAATCAAAATTGGCGATAACGCGGGCGATAAAAACGACCTTTACCGTTTATCCCAATTAGGCGCATCAGGTCAGCCGCTAAAGCTGCATTTTGGCTGCGGGCCAAGGGTGCTTAAAGGCTGGATAAATATCGACCTTTCATATGAGCCCTTTGAAAATTACCTGCAATACTATACCGACAAACACTACCCCGAGAGTATAAGAGGCGGAAGGGAAGATCTGTACGCGATAAACCTGTTAAAAACAGGACTTCCCCTGCCTGATAATAGTGTCGACCTAGTATTTCATGAGGATTTTTTTGAACACCTGGCCCAAAAAGACCAGGTTATTTTTTTAGCTGAAACTTTGCGCGTAATGAAAAAAGGTGCAATCCACCGCATTAATACGCCAAACCTACTGGCCTCCATGCGCGATAATTCGCACTTTGAGCAGGGAAAAGCCGGCGTATTCACCGGCGAGTGGGAAAACTGGCACCATTATAATGTTGTTAGCCCGGCTATTTTAGAGGATATGGCAAAAATGGTAGGCTATTCGGCTGTTGTATTTAACACGAGGGACCATAGCGTCGCCGCAGACAGGCTGCCCTCCGAATACCGCCCCGACGAAAAAGATCGCCCTGCCGCAGACAGCAATGTATTTGCCGACCTGGTAAAATGAAGATATATACTTTGCCCGTACCTGCCTTGCTTCAGCCATTAAAACAAAAACACCTGTACCCCACACACAATAAGGACTACGGCGTTGAGCAGGATTTTGATATATGGCTAAAAAAACAAAAGAGCATACTGACGAGCGATCCATCCGTCGCCGACTGGCACTACCTCCCGGTTTACTGGACGCGGTGGCACATTAATCACAATTTCGCAGCAAACGGGGAAGGTCTCGGCCTGTTGCAAGGCGAGGTTGATAAAATAATGATCGATGATAAAAAAACCTTTACCATAACCCAGTTTGATGGCGGCACGCTGATCAATACAGGCAAAACTATTATTTTCACCGCCGCCCGCACCATTAATGAGGGCATTGATATACCGATACTTTGCAGCCCGCACCGCAAGCCGCCGCTACGTTTGAAGAAAAAGTATCTCGCTTCATTTAACGGCTCATTCACTACCCATCCCGTCCGTATTGAAATGGAAAAGAGGTTTATAACAAGCCCGGAGGTGATCATTGGCGGCGACCTGCCAACCCGTTTTTATAAAAGATGGTTCTGGGGCAAAAATTTCAATTTAAACACTATGGCCTCCTACGTTGCCCTTAGCCCGCGGGGGACCAGCTGCAATTCGTTCCGCTTTTTCGAGGCCATGCAATTGGGTACTGCTCCCTGCCTCATTGGCGACAGGGATGTGCGGCCGTTTAAAAAATTTATCCCCTGGGACGAGATCAGCTATTATGTGCCAACAGTTGACGATTTAGAAAATCTGCTGCAAAACCTCGATAAAAAGGAAGCTATAGCAAAAGGCAAAAAAGCTCACCAGTACTGGAAAAGCGAGCTATTTTACCAAAAGTGGTGCAAATACGTAATCAAAGAGCTTGAACAAATTACCCGATAAATTAGATCACCTGCCGGGCCTGGATGGCATCCGTGCATTAGCAGCCTTCCTGGTGATCTTTACGCACTGGCCAAACGCCAGTATTTCTTTAAAATTCGGATGGATCGGCGTGAATATTTTTTTTGTATTATCGGGTTTTTTAATCACGCGGATACTGCTCCATGAAAAGGAACGGAAAAGCTTTAAACCCTACCTGTTCAATTTCTTTTATAAACGCGTATTACGGATATTTCCGATCTACTACCTGTTCTTTTTTATAACCGCATTAATTATACTGCTCACCTACAATTTTGTACCGCAGCTGGCACACGAGCAAACATTAATTTCAGGCGTGAATGCCGTTAAGAATGACGCGCCGTTTTATCTTACCTATACTTATAACTTCAGGCTTAATTTAAGCTACTTTTTTCACTGGGGAACCTATCCGAACCAATTTCTCGGCCATTTATGGTCATTGGCTGTAGAGGAGCAGTTTTATCTTATATTTCCGTTTATCGTGTATTTCTCGAGCGCCAAAACCCTGAAAAGGATAGTTATTGGAATATTAATCGTTTGTCCGCTCATCCGGCTTTGGGGCGCACTCATCGGGGCGCACCTGGTTAGCAACAGGTACTGGCTTGGCGAATTGATGTACTCCAACACCTTTTGCCAGGCCGACGCATTGGCTGCCGGGGCCGCGCTTGCCATTTTCGACATAAAGATCAGATTTCCGTACCGCAATTTTTTTGTCGTGACCGTGGTGTTTTTGGTGGTTGGGTTAACCTGCTTATTTTTTTTACGCCGGGCCGGCTATTTTTTAGTGGAGGGCAAAAGTTTAGGCTTTGATTTTCCCGGCTTTTGGTTCGACGAGAAAACGCCCTGGTTTTTTATAAATATCCGGGCCTTTTACCAATATTCGTTAGTTAACCTGCTCGCCGTAGTTTTGATAGCGCCGGCTACAATAAAAAAGCCGCTTTTTCCAAAAATTTTCGATTGGAAACCTGTAAGTTATCTCGGAAAAATTTCCTATGGCATTTATCTATTTCACAACCCATTCATCGCGTTTTTTATGCTGGGGGCCACCTTTTTTGGCGGCTGGTTTACTATTACAGCGAACCCATTTATTCATATCGGCTTATTTGCGCTATACCTGGTGGTTGTTATTTCCCTGGCCCATATCAGCTACCAGTTTTTTGAACGAAAGATCATTGATAAATACAGGTATAAACTGAGATGACAGCAGGAATCAGCTTTTTTATCCCGGCCTATAACTGTTCAGGAACCATAGCGGAGTCGGTTGATTCGATCATGGAAACCAACTTTACCGATGAGGATGAGCTGATCACCGTCAACGATTGCTCAACCGATGATACATCTATCGCATTAAAACAACTCCAAAAGAAATATCCTGCAATCATCGTCATCGATCATAAAAGAAATAAAGGCGGCGCGGCAGCACGGAACACCGCAGTGGAAAATGCAAAAAACGATCTGCTGTTTTGCCTGGATTCTGACAATGTATTGGAGAAAAATAGTGTCCAGTCCTTGAAAGATTTCCTCATTTCGCAAAAAGCCGAAATAGCCTGCTTCCATGAGTTAAGATATTTTTCAAAAAACACTTCGGTTATTGAGGAAACATGGGCATTTGAACCGGGCGAATTTAAAATTGAAAATTTGCTGTCAGGAAAACTCTCACCCGGCGCAAGCGGCAATTATTTATTTACAAAAAAGAGCTGGCTAAAAGCCAATGGCTATACCGAAGACCTGGGGGCTTTGGATACCTGGTCGTTTGGGTTTAAGCAGCTGATAGAAAACTGCAAAATGGTGGTCATGCCTGATGGTTACTATTTTCACCGCAGGGGGCACGAATCATATTACTTGCGCGATGCCTGGAATAAAAGAAGGTCGGTTTCATTACGGCTTATCAAGCTAATCATTAATTATATCGACCTGATCCATCCTGATGATGTAGATTATATCTTTTCAAAAAAAGGCAGGTACACCTGGTTTGATAATTTGCAGAAAAGGCCTATAAGGCTGGCGGGCGGTTCAAAACCGGATGGAGTTTGGGAGGAGCATGAATTAAAGGAGGGGTTTGCTGATCGTATTACCAACAAGGTGAAATATTATAAAACGCGGGTGTTGCAGATTTTACATCTTAAATAGTTGGTATGAACGCGGGTTATTTTTTACCACTGAGGGCACTAAGGATGCACAAAGAACACAGAGAAAATCAAGTTAATCAGGCCCTCCGTGCCCTCCGCGTATTCTCAGTATCTCTGTGTTAAAATTGCACCACGATATAAAGAAGGCAAACAAAGAGTATGAGTAAAACCACATCATTTCTAAGAAAACTTAAAGCATTTTTTAAGAACGAAATCGATTGGAACAGTAAATACGCTGCCTACAAAAAGCAACTCGATGATTTTAAAGCGAAGGCAGATCCCAATATACCCATCAGCGAATACGCCTGCCTGTTTGACGATACCGGCATCACCCCGATCGAACCGCATTATACTTATCACCCGGCCTGGGCGGCGCGGGTGGTGGCCAAAATTAACCCGGCTAAGCATATAGATATATCATCAACAACGCATTTCAGCACTATTGCATCGGCCTTTGTTCCGATTGAATTTTATGATTACAGGCCGGCAAATATTCATCTTTCCAATTACACATCAGGGAAAGCTGACCTGACCAATTTGCATTTCGAAACAAACTCCATCGAAAGCTTATCGTGCATGCATACCGTTGAACATATAGGCTTAGGCCGCTACGGCGACCCGATTGACGTTAACGGCGACATCAAAGCCATGAAGGAACTGGAGCGGGTAGTAGCCAAAAATGGCAACCTGCTGTTTGTGGTGCCCATCGGTAACCCGAGGATAGAGTTTAACGCCCACAGGGTATATGCTTATGAGTACATTATTAAAACCTTCAGCGGCCTGGTTTTAAAAGAATTTAGTTTGATACCCGATGATTTTGAAAGCACGGGCTATATCACCAACCCGTCGATGGAGCTGATCAATAGGCAGCACTGGGGCTGCGGGTGTTTTTGGTTCACTAAAGTATGATAGCGGTAAGGCTCGAGGGGCGCTTAGGCAACCAGCTTTTTCAGTATGCATTTATTTACGCCGCCGCTAAAAAATTGAACACCACATTTTACCTGGACAAAAGTGTGGATTTGCTGTTGATAGATAAATATTTCACCATTAAAAATGACTTCTGCCGCGCGTTTGACCGGCATCTATTTTCAATAACAGGATTTAAAAATGTTTTCAGCCATTATTCAAGGCGGTCGTTTTACCATTTGTTAAGACGTATGCTGTTTTTAAAGGAGGAGATATTTTCGGACAAAGAAGCGCCAAAATCACAGCTTGGTAAGATCAGGAACAACCGCATTTACATCGGCCATTTTCAATCCGAAGCATACTTTTTGGGTTATAATGATGATATAAGGCAATTATTTTCAGTAAAGGAGGGCTACAGGAAACAATTTGAAAATATATTCCGGTCATTGCCCAAAGCGGAGAAATATGTTACCGTGCATATACGCCGCGGGGATTACACAACGCTTAATCTCTCATTAAAAACGGGCTATTATCACAACGCCATCAAAAGCATTCACCACGATGAAAATTATTACATCATCATTTCTGATGATGTAGATTTTGTAAAAACGGAATTCGATTATTTAACCAATAAGTATATCGCCGGAAACGATGAAATAACCGACTTACAGTTTCTAATGAGTGCTGATATCTGCATATTATCAAACAGCTCATTCGGTTGGTGGGGGGCGTGGCTAAATAATAGGCCTGGTAAAAAAGTGATTGCGCCTAAGCTTTGGCTCGGGCAAAATATGGGACAGGAACATCCTTGCGGAATAATCCAGCCGGATTGGACGATAGTAAACTAAAATAAGGTGTTTACTAGTTGCAAAACGAAAAAAAATAGACATTCAAAGCCCGGGCTGTGCGATTCCCCTCTTGAGAGGGGTGGAGGGGTGTGTTAGCGAGCATGTCGGCAAACACACCCCCACTACAACACAGCCCACCGCGCCCCCTCTCAAGAGGGGAGTTATTGTAACCTGCATATTTTCAGTTAATTAAAGCTCCTTTCATTAAAATTTATAATCGACAAACACGTGATGACTAAAATGAGTCAAGAGTCAAAAAACAAGAATCAAAAATTGCCTTATTTCCTTTTCTCTGTCTTGACTCTTGGCTCTTGGTTCCTGGCTCTCCCCCCGCATGAATAACACTCCTGTTCTTCTTTGTTTATTTAACCGGCCCGCATTAAGCGCCCGGGTTTTTGAAGCGATCAGGAAAGCGCAGCCTGCCCGCTTGTTTATCGGCGCGGACGGGCCGCGGGAGGGCCGCGACGATAAACAACTTTGCAAAGAAGCGAGACTAATAGCCAACCAGGTGGATTGGCCCTGCGAAGTCAAAACCTTATTCAGGGATAAAAACCTTGGCTCTGGATTTGCGGTTAGTGAAGCTATCTCATGGTTTTTTGAGCATGTGGAGCAGGGCATTATTTTGGAAGACGACTGCCTGCCGGATGAATCATTTTTTAAGTTCTGCGATATACTGCTGGATAAATACGCCCAAACGGAGGAGGTCATGTCGATTTCAGGCACTTGCCTGCTCCCGAAGGGCTGGAAGCCTGAAAAACAGTCCTATGTTTTTGCCCATGGCGGCGTGTGGGGCTGGGCCACCTGGAAAAGGGCCTGGCGCTTGTTTGATTTTAATATGCCCGATTGGGAAAGCAAAACAAACAAGGATAAAATCAAAAGAGCCATGAACAACCCTAACTGGTTCAATTACTATTCGGGCATGTTTGACGATGCTTCCCAGCAAAAAAGCGACATCTGGGACCTGCAATGGTTCCATTGCATCCTGAATAATGGCGGGCTGGCGATTAATCCAACAGTGAATCTTGTAAAGAACATCGGTTTTGGCCCGGGCGCCACCCATACAGCTGAACTTGACGGCCCCTACGCTAAACTGGAAACCCGGCCTATGGCATTCCCGCTCAGGCATCCGGCAAAAATACAGGTCGACAAAAGCTACCTGCGTGCTATCTACCGCTTTGTTTCAGGATATAATAAAAGCTTTGCAGGCATTGTAAAATACTGGACAAGGTTATATTTGAACAGGTTGAAAAAGTTCGCGGCCAAATAATGGGAAGGTTGAAAAATATCTTTATCAGGATGCATCAAATGCTAAGGGTATCCAAATATAAGTTCCTTTCAAATGCCAAAAACGTAAAGGGCAGAGCGCACTTTATTCAGCCTGTTTTACTATCGGGTACAGGGACTATTATATTTGGGCACGATGTGTACCTCGGTGTCGAACAGTCTCCATTCTTTTATTCCGGTTATTGCTTTCTTGATGCGAGGAAAGCCGGGTCAACCATTGTTTTTGGCGACAGGGTATGGTCGAACAATAACCTCACCATTATCAGCCAGGAGGCTGGTGTTTCCATAGGCGCCGATACCCTCATCGGCACAAATGTCGAAATTTACGACAGCGATTTTCACGATACAGACCCTGAAAACAGGAGAAATGCCGAAGTAAGCAGCAGCCCGGTGAACATCGGCGAGAATGTATGGATCGGCTCGAATGTGAAAATATTAAAAGGCGTGAGCATCGGCGCAAACTCGGTGATCGGCAACAATTCTGTGGTCACAAAAGATGTCCCGGCCAATACTGTTTGGGCCGGTGTACCTGCCGCATTTTTAAAAAATCTGGATTATGATCAGGGTAATTAAAAACCTTGCAAGGGTTTGTTTTCCCGACTATTTTGAAAGGAAACGGATCAGGCTGATAAATGCTGTTATTGGTAAGGACGCAGTCATTTACAAGCAGGCGGCGATCAATAACGGAAACTCAAGGGAGTCGGTGACCATTGGCGAAGGCACTCACATTGCCGGTTTGCTTTTCACAGCCAGCAATAAAGGGAAGATCACCATCGGCCATCATTCATTTATCGGCGAAGGAACAAGGCTATATTCAGTGATCGGGATAACCATCGGCAACAATGTACAAATAGCGCATAACGTAAACATTTTTGATAATAACATCCATTCCTTAGACCCGATTGAGCGGCAAAAGGAATTTATTGTGAATACAACTCAGGGCTTCGTGCAAATTAATGATTTGCGGGAGAAAGAAGTAACCATCGGCGATAATGTGTGGATCGGCGCCGGCGCCTTTATTTTAAAAGGCGTAACCATAGGTGAAAATACCATTGTCGGCGCAGGCAGTGTTGTTGTGAAGAGCCTTCCTGCAAATGTTGTGGCAGCGGGCAATCCTGCAAAAATTATAAAATCAATCCCATTTGATGCTTTCTAAACTGCCTTATTTAAACCTTGGCTGCGGATCACATTTTAATCCACAATGGGTAAATATTGATTTTGCAAAAACAGGGGATGGCGTAATAGCACATAATTTACTGAATGGCATTCCATTTGAGGAAAACAGGTTCGACGTAGTTTACCACTCCCACGTACTAGAGCATTTTCCAAAAGACAGTGCAGCCAAATTTATCGGTGAATGTTACCGTGTGTTAAAACCGGGTGGTATTATAAGAATAGCCGTGCCAGATCTTGAACAAATTATAAACAACTACACCAGGCTTCTTGCTTTAGGTAAGTCGGATCCTGATAACAAAAAAATACGCGATGATTACGACTGGATAATGACTGAAATGTATGATCAAGCCGTGCGAAATCAGGACGGGGGAGAAATGATAAAATTTCTTTCAAAACAGCCGTTAGAGAACGAGGATTTTATTTATAAGCGTATTGGTTACGAAGGCCGGATGATAAGAGAGGGAATGATAAATTTTTCTGATCGGCCGCCAGTCAAAGTGTCGCTGGCCAGGAAAATATACAGTAAATTGAGGAATGCGATCTCGCCGCGGAATTACAGAAATCAATTTTTAAAATTGTTCTTCAACAAAGAATATCCAGTTTTAGAGTTAGGCCGGTTCCGGCTTTCGGGTGAAATACACCAGTGGATGTATGACATTTATTCACTCGGGAACCTGTTAAAGGACGTCGGTTTTAAAAATATTGAACAAAAAGATTTCGACCAAAGTAATATTCCTGGTTGGCGTTCTTTTTCATTAGATGAAGTGAACAACACTATCAGGAAGCCTGATTCTTTATTTGTCGAAGCCCTTAAGCAAAAATGAGCTTAAATTTTAATATTCCCTTGAATATCAATTATGCTGCTAAAGGACTTGCATTATATAATTCCCCTGGCCTGCCATCAGGGTCCGGAATGTTTCGAAGCGTCTCAAAACTAATGCATGCTTAATTTCTGCACATTATTTAATACTGCTTATCTCGCCAAGGGCATTGCGCTGTATAGTTCCCTTGAAAAAGCCTGCCCCCAATTTCACCTCTATATTTTTGCATTTGATCAAACCGCCTTCAAAATATTAACTGAAAAAAACTTTTCAAATGCTACGATCATACCGCTAAATGATTTTGAAAACGAGGATCTCCTGAAAATTAAAAAAGAAAGATCCGTCGCCGAATATTGCTGGACCTGCACCCCCTTTACCATAAAATATTGCCTCGAAAAATTTGATCTTGATCATTGCACCTATCTCGACGCAGATACCTATTTTTATGACGATCCCGCAGTATTGATAAACGAGATGGGCCAAAATTCGGTACTGATAACCCCCCATAATTACCATGACCGGTATGACCAGAGCGCGTCGGCGGGCATTTACTGTGTGCAGTTCACCTGTTTTAAAAACAATGCCGAAGGCCTGAAGGTGTTAGCCTGGTGGGCGCAGGCTTGCATAAAATGGTGTTATGCGCGTTACGAGGATGGAAAAATGGGCGATCAGAAATACCTTGATTCGTGGCCGTATATGTTTGATGGCGTATACATCTGCCGCAATGCCGGCGCCGGGTTAGCGCCATGGAACTTGCTGAATTATAAGTTTGGGCATAAAGACGGCCGGATCACAGTAAATAACGGCCCCTTAATTTTTTATCATTTTCACGATCTGAAATATTTGTCGGATAATTCATGGTACCTGGGCGGGTACGAGATCCCGGCGGAAATTCTCGCAGACATATACAAGCCGTACCTCAGGGCTTTGATCGCGATAGACGCGGAGTTAAAAACGCGCTACCAGGGAATAGATAGTCTAAGCGTCACTGATATCAAAAATATTAACGGCCTTAGTTTTAAATTCAAAATCGGCATTTATATTTTGGATTTGAAAAAATCGTTCAGACAATTTATTTCCGACCTGTTTTTTGTCGGTCGGAGAAAATATTACAAGGACAATTATATCCATATAGATTAATGGCGCACCTGATTGATTTAACCACTTTTACCGATACCAGGGGCAACCTTACCGTAATTGAAAAAAACATCCCGTTTGATATAAAGCGCATCTTTTATATCTACGGCGTTAACGATGAGATAAGGGGCGGGCACCGCCATCATACTACCTTCCAGGCCGCTATTTGCTTGCAGGGGAAATGCACGATTTATAACAACAATAACATAAAAGAGGACGTGTTTGAACTTGATGCGCCCTCAAAATGCCTTATCCTGAACCCGGAAGACTGGCACCAGATGTATGATTTTTCGCCAAATGCCATTTTAATGGTACTGGCCTCTACTTTATTCGACCCGGAAGATTATATCTTTCCCAAATATGAGTAAGATCATCGAATACGAATCGCTTGCCCAAACCAATGCCGCTTTCGCGGATGACTACCGCGCGGCTTTCGAAGAAGTATTGAAGTCGGGCTGGTTTATATTGGGGACCCAGGTTGCTGATTTTGAACGGGAGTTTGCTGAATATTGCGGAACAAAGTATTGCATCGGGGTAGCCTCGGGATTGGATGCGATAGTATTATCGCTGAAAGCGCTTGACCTGCCGGAAGATGCGGAGGTAATAGTACCGTCAAATGCCTACATCGCCTGTATACTTGGCGTCATCAACGCCGGGTGCAAACCTGTGATGGTCGAGCCGGATATAAATACCTATAATATTGATCCGGATAAAATCGAAACTGCAATTACCAATAAAACCAAAGCCATTTTAGCGGTGCATTTATATGGTAAAATGTGCGACATGACCGGCATTAATGCTATCGCCCAAAAACATGGGCTGAAAGTGATTGAAGACTGCGCGCAGGCCCATGGCGCAATGCACCGCAATAAGAAAGCCGGTAACTGGGGGGATTTTGGCGCATTCAGCTTTTATCCCACAAAAAACCTGGGCGCTTTGGGCGACGGCGGCGCAATAACCACCAATGACGCCGGTTTGGCCGATAAGCTTCTTTATTTAAGGAACTACGGGTCTAAAATAAAATATGAAAACAAATACACGGGTTATAATTCGAGACTGGATGAATTGCAGGCGGCATTTTTAAGAAAGAAGCTTGCCAGGCTGGATGCTATTAACGCGCACAAAAGGAAGCTGGCGCAGGTATATTTTGATAAGACAGACAGCAGGTTTATAAAACCCAGCCTGCAGGCCGAAAACTTCGATGTGTTTCATATTTTCAATGTCCGCTGCAGCAAAAGGGATGAGCTGAAAAAACACCTGCTTGAAAAAGGGATAAAAACCGACATACATTATCCCATTCCGCCGCACAAACAAACCGCTTATCAAAGCCTGTTTAGCGGAAAGAGTTTTCCCATTTCCGAAGAAATTCATGCCACAACCCTGAGTTTGCCAATCGCAGTTTTTCATACCGAAGAGGAGCTAAACTATATTGCTGATTGTATTAATGGGTTTGAGTAATTTAAAGTGTACAGGGACAAACACCCGGCTGGTTCTTATTTTGAGGTCCTATTATTTATTACTGCGATTATGACATTGTTCCGCAGGAAGGTAGAAAAATGCCGCCCTTTATTTTTTCGTTCCGTAGGAACGATTGGTGATTTGACTACATTGCAGATAAATTTAACGAAACATAGCAAACAGTTACACCTAATAGACTGGGACGAGCGGTACATTTTTAAAGAACTTGAATAGCGCCCACCATGCGTTCCTGACGGAACGCTTTACGATAAATATTTATTTTTCTACCAACGAATTGTTCCGCTGGAACAAAGCTTCAAGTAATAGCACCTCAAAATGAAAATTAGCCCCAAAACTTGTGATTTGCTTTTCATTATTTGAATTGCCGACATTTGCAGAAAGCCTGGATTGCGTGGCTGCTTCTCTAATCATCAAAATTTAACGATGTCAAATCTTACCTACATTTCGCCTTGTTTTATTGTTTCAAATGTAAACGACTCGGTTGCATTCTATGTAAACAAACTTGGATTTGAGCTGCGCTATATCGCCCCTGAAAACGGTCCGTTTTTTGCCATTGTTGGCCGCGAAAAGGTTTCGATCATGTTAAAGGCAATTGCCGACGACATAAAGCCGGTCCCCAATCATACACGGCATAAATGGGCCCGCCTGGATGCGTATATTTCTGCCGGGGACCCGGATACCTTGTTTGAGGAATACAGTTCAGCCGGTATAAAATTCCACCGGCCTATCGAAGACGATGGCGACGGGCTGCGCGGCTTTGAAGTGGCAGATGCCGATGGCTATATTTTGTTTTTTGGCCGGCCCAATTCGTAGCAATTGCTTCCAAACAAACCGATGGCTTATTTAAAGCTGTGAAATTCGATCTATCCTACATCATAGCCACCCGCAACCGCCTCCCTTTTCTGAAGATCACGTTGGGCAAGCTGCTGGCGGCATTGCAGCCCGGCGAGGAGATTGTAGTGGTGGACGGAGACAGTACCGACGGAACAAAGGAATACCTGCAAGCGCTTTTTGAAGAAGGAAAAATAAATCAATACCTATCCGAACCTGATAAAAACCAGGCCCACGCCTGGAATAAAGCCATGCTGATGGCAAAAGGCGACATCATAAAAAAGATAATTGATGATGATGTTTTTTGTTACGAGGCTATCGGTGCGTGTAAAAACTATATGCTGCAAAACCCGGCGGTGGATGTAATGATCTCAAACGACCTTGCAAGCCCACTGAACGATCATAAAAATATACAAAAGGGCGGCCGCCTGGCGCAATTTAAAAAGTGGCAAAAAGGGCTAACCCCCTCCTTTAGTTTTGGCGATGTGCACATGCTGATCAGGCGAAGTTCCCTGGCATACATTGGCCTTTACAATACTTCGTATATTATGATGGATTGGGAATATTCGCTGCGGATAAGCTATTTAAAAGCCAATATCGCGTATTATACCGGCTACAATGCGCTATCGGTTGCGCATCCGCAGTCGGTTTCATCATTAAAAAATGAAAAACTGATTGCAGACCAGGGAAAAAAAGGGTGTGTTTTTTATGAGTACGAAGGCGACTCGGCTGAGATGAGCCGCTGGTCAAGGATAAAAATATATGCTGGTAAGCGCCTGAAACCGGTCAAGCCAACTGGTGATGCGACAACTGAGGAAGCACCCAAGGACATCGCCGCAATATACGGCTACTATTACGATGAATTATCCGCGCTCAATAAATCACAACCCTTTGAAATCTTGCGCTCTGATTCGTCCAAACAAAATGCGGGCGCTAAACACATTTAACAATCGGTCATGATAGAAGCTTTTTACAATAAATGGATTCATTTTCTTGAAAAGTTTTTGAACCATAAATACTGGTACCTTTTTACAGCCATTATTACGGTCGCAGTTATTTTGTTCCTCACTGCGCCTTCCTATTATGCCCTCACCAAAGACTTTAAACCTTGTGACGATTGCGTTAATTTCCAGGAAGAAATCAACAGGGCCGACCATTTATTCAAACCAACCAAATACCCGGTGCTCTCGCACATGGCGAATACTGAATTACGGCTAACAGTTCCGGTAATTGCTAAACTGACCGGCACCAGGTCAAAAATTGCTATCTTTTGTATCCAGGAAATTCTGGGGATTGGTTTTTTAATTATTACCTGCCTTTTATCTTACCGCTTAACCAAAGACAAAATTATTGCCGCGCTAATAACCTTATCAATCGGGTTTATTTACGCCGGGAAAGCGGCATTTGTAGATATTGAGGGCCTGACGGATTCGTTTGCATACTTTTTCCTGATCCTGGCGCTTTTTACCCGCAGCAAACCGCTCATCGTGATCAGTTCGCTTTTGGCCTACTTTACGGACGAACGGGCTTTAATAGCTTCGTCCTTAGTGGCTATCTTTTATTTTGTAGAATTCCTTGATCTAAACCCGGGTAAGCTTAGTTTTTATTCGTTTATAAAAGCCCGTGTATTTTACATTTTACTAGGCTGGATATTATATTTTACAATCCGTTTTATCCTATTTAAATTGTATGGTTTAAAAAACCCCGCGTCGGGCGTAGTTACTCCCGACCTTCGGCAGCTGGGTTATATTTTTTGGGACGGGCTGCAGGGTTTCTGGTTGTTGGTCGTATTTGGGCTGATTTATCTTATAATAGAAAAGCGTTTTTTCATTCTATCGCTTTTGATATTTGCTTTTTTGGTGATGGTCATTTCAACCACCATGGTGTATGATTTTACAAGAAGCATTGCTTATATTTTTCCAATAATTTTTGTTTCGCTGTATTTGACGGAAAGGGCAATGAGCAAATTTCAAATTCGCAAAATTGTGATCCTTACCTGCCTGATCTGTTTTTTATGCGGCGATGGTTATTATGGGGTTTCCCGTCCGCCAAATTATTACAGATCAGTACCAGTAAAGGCAATTGAGAAAGTTATTTTACATGAACATTAATTCTCAACCCGCCATAATTATCGCTAATCCGGTTCAACGTGAATCCTAAAATATCCATCGTAATACCGTTATATAATGAAAGCCTTTCATTTCCTTTTTTAATTAAAAGGTTAAATGATCTGATGCAATCAAGCCAATTGGAAACAGAGGTTGTGTTGGTTGACGATGCGAGTACGGATAATACAGCGCAGCTTATTAATCAAATGGCATTAACGGATGAGAGATATACGGGCATGTTTTTAGCCCGGAATTATGGCCACCAAATAGCTTTAAGCGCCGGCCTTTCAATCGCCAGGGGTTCAGAAGCCGTAATGATCATCGATGGGGATTTGCAGGACCCACCTGAACTACTGCTGACTTTTTATAATTATTTAAAAGAAGGCTATGATGTAGTTTACGGCATCAGGAAAAAAAGAAAAGAAAACTTGTTTAAGCGCTTTAGTTATTACCTTTTTTACAGGATTCAAAAGAAGATCATCAACATCAATATACCCCTGGACAGCGGCGACTTTTCATTAGTTAGCAGGCGTGCCGTGAATATTTTAAATAAAATGCCGGAAGAAAGCCGGTTTATCAGGGGCATGCGGACGTGGATAGGGTTCAGGCAGATCGGTGTTGAATATGAGCGGGATAAAAGAGTTGTCGGCAACTCAAAATACTCGCTAAAAATGCTGATGAGGCTTGCCTATAATGGCATTTTCAACTTTAGCGATTTCCCGATAAAGCTTATCACAACGCTTGGTTTTTTCACCATATCGGTGTCATTAATATTTGTATTGGTGGTACTGATTAAAAAATTTTTTTTCAACGGTGTGCCCGAGGGCTATACAAGTTTGCTGCTGGCAATTACCCTGTTCAGCGGGGTGCAATTGATTTCATTAGGAATTATCGGGGAGTACATTTATCGAATTTTTTTCCAGGTGAAGGGCAGGCCATTATTTAATATCAAGCATAAAATAGTAGAAAAGGAATTGATTGATGAATAAAGAATATTATGCTGAATATTTTAAACTGGAGAGAACGCACTGGTGGTTTAAAGTACGTGAGAAGATAATTGAAGACGTGATCAAAGCACAAGTTCCAATTGCCAAAGATGTTTCAATACTCAATATAGGGGCAGCTACCGGCAGAACAAGTGAGATGCTTGGCAAATACGGAACCGTAACATCTTTAGAGTACGATGAAGATTGCTGCGCGTTTACCCGGCAAAAATTAAATATCCCAATTATTCATGGTTCCATACTTGAATTGCCGTTCCCTGATAATAGTTTTGATTTAGTTTGCGCATTTGATGTAATTGAGCACGTTGCAGATGATAAGTTGGGTGTAAAAGAAATGGACCGTGTTTGCCGGTCAACCGGCCATATTTTTATAACAGTGCCCGCATTTGCTGCACTGTGGAGCCACCATGATGTTGTCAACCAGCACTTCAGGCGGTACCGGATGCCGCAAATTGTAAATTTGTTCCGTTCGCTGAGCAATGGAAATATTAGCTATAAAAGCTATTTCAATTCGTTGCTTTTTCCTCCGGTTTTTGCGTTCAGAAAGCTGAGTAAGATAATTCCGGAAAAGTGGATCAGAAAAGATGCCGGTTCTGATTTTTCAGTAACAAAAAATGGGTTGGTCAATAAGTTGCTGTTGGGCGTATTCTCTTTTGAAAGATGGCTGTTAAAATTCATGCGGTTTCCTGCGGGCGTTTCGATCATATTTCTTTGGAAAAAAGGTTATATTAAAAACGCGAAATGATTGCAGAGACGCAATGCATTGCGTCTCGGACCTTAATTTCGGAATTTATCGCATATCCCCATGCGCAGTTCAGAGACGCAAAATATTGCGTCTACATTAAAAAATTATAAGAATTTATTGCCAAAGCGCTTAATAAAACTCCGTTTCCAGAACGGCCTTACTTTCGAAGGGTTTAAAAAAGAGGTGTTTGATATAGAGGGACTGGATGACCTTTATCAATTTGAAGAATCCGCTGAGCCTGATTTTATTATTTTCGGGCCTTATGGCAATGATATTCCTGAAAAAGGCAATTATATCCGGGTGGGCTATTTTTGTGAGAACATTAAACCTGATCTTTCCGTTTGTGAATGGGCCTTCGGCGTTCCTCGCGAAGAGGATATAAAGCATCTGAATTATAAGCGGATCCAATGGCATGGCGTCGATCCAAATTCATTAATAAAAAAGCCGGGCTATGATCCCGAAAAAATATTGGCATCAAAAACAAAGTTTTGCAACTTTTTATATTCCAACCTGGTGCCTTACCGCGAGGCTTTTTTCCGGCAATTATCAAAGTATAAAAAAGTAGATGCGCCTGGCGCTTCGATGAATAATATACCGGCCATTGATACGCTGCACAATGGGGACAAATGGGAAGTTAAAAGGCAGTTTTTGTCTCAATATAAATTTACCATCGCCTTTGAAAATGACACCTTTTCCGGATACCAAACCGAAAAACTTTATGATGCCATGATAGCCGATAGCATCCCCATTTACTGCGGCGACCCTTTTGTAGGCGACATTTTCAATACCGAAAGTTTTATAAACGCCGCTGAATACCTGCCAAAAAGAAATCAATTGTTAAACGGGTTATTGGAAAGATCAGGACAAATGGATTTTGAGGATATACGGCCGGCGTTTTTAAAAAGCCCCAAAAGCAGGCTGAAGCGGAAAATAAAATCATACTTGCGGGGTTTCAAAACGCAGCTTCAATTCGCCAAAATGGATTTTGCGCCCCTCATCGAGCGCATCATCGAACTGGATACAAAGCCGGAATTATACCTGCAAACCCTGGCCGAGCCCTGGTTTAAAAACAATACCATCCCCGAAAATTCGTCCTTAAAAAAGAGATGGATCGAAATATTTAATTCGCGTTGAACCCGCTTGTATCTATCATCATTCCTATTTATAATTCAGAAAAACCTGACTTGTCCGCCCCGGCCTGTTAAGGAAATAACCGCATTTGATTTTCAGTGAGTTACGGCGGGAAAACTGTAAATTGACCGCACTAACAGTAAAAAATGCTACGCATAAGGGAGGTCAAGACCAAGGTGGGCAGCCGTTCTGTGCAGGTTATTCGGTACTCTGACAGCAGACGTACCATTGTCAAGCACATAGGCACGGGTAATACTGATGAGGAAGTTGCATCCCTCAAAGAGATAGCGCGGGCGTATATCGGAGATATTTCCCGGCAGACAACTTTGTTTGCTGATAGCGGAAGCCAGCCCGACGATAAGGTTACCCTTAGCCAGTGCGAATACCTCGGCTTTCACTATGGCTTCCTTTATGATGTTTTGAAAGCGATACAAGTTCAAATAGGTTACACTACGGTAGCCGATGCCTTGTTGACTGACCTGGCCATTATTCGGATTGTCGAGCCAGCTTCCAAGCTTTGCTCCATTGAGTTGATGAATACCTATTTTGGAATCCGACACCGCCGCCAACGATATTATGAATCGGCACCTCAATGGCTGTCGTTGAAAGATACTATCGAAGAACAAACACTCCGTTTTGCTAAAGAGGAGTATAACTTCGACTTCTCCCTTTTGTTTTACGATGTCACTACATTGTATTTTGAGACCTTTGAATCGGATGAACTGCGTAAAACAGGTTTTTCAAAAGATAACAAGAGCCAACAACCACAGATACTGGTAGCATTGATGGTTACCCAGGATGGCTTTCCAATTGCCTACGAGGTGTTTGCGGGCAATACTTTTGAGGGACATACCATGTTGCCCGTAATTGAGGCATTTATTCGAAAGCATAAGGTGCGGAATTTTACGGTAGTAGCCGATGCTGCCATGATCAGCACCGCCAATATAGCCGCCCTGCGGGAAACAAGCATACATTACATTGTGGGTGCCCGACTGGGTAATATACCAACACAATTGCTGGATAACATAGACCAGTCACTTCCAAGGGAAGATGGCAAAATCATACGTCTTAAAACAGAAAATGGCTACCTGATATGCAGCTTTTCAAAGCAGCGGTACAAGAAGGATAAATACGAAATGGAAAAGCAGATAGAGAAAGCGAAGCTGCTGCTGGATCAGCCATCAAAAACTTCAAAGGTCAAATTTCTCAAAACAGAAGAAGCTAAAATAATACTGAATGAAGATCTCATTGACAAAACAAAAAAGTTGCTCGGTGTCAAAGGGTATTATACAGATATTGAAGAACAAATTGCAAGCAGCAAAACGATTATAGAACGTTACCATGATCTTTATAAAATAGAACAGGCTTTCCGTATAGCAAAAAATGACCTGAAAACCCGTCCTGTTTTTCACTTCAAAGAAGATCCAATAAAATTACATCTGCTCATCTGTTTCATGGCTTTGGCAGTATCAAAGCACATTGAGCTAAAAGCACAGACATCCATACGGGCATTCCTTACAGAATGTAAAAAGGTCACCGATGCACGATTGATAAACAAAATCACAAAGAAGGAAATAAGAATGCGGGCGGAGGTGAGCCAGCACCTACGCCGAATCCTAACCAAAATTATCCGACCGCACTAAATCGGACAAGTCAGGAAA
>Ga0134126_10001067_pt1 | contig 34778 bp, 28 predicted proteins | sample KB31752_FD_96881 | JGI IMG/M metagenome (GOLD analysis project Ga0134126, IMG submission 96881) | Terrestrial soil microbial communities with excess Nitrogen fertilizer from Kellogg Biological Station, Michigan, USA - KB3-175-2 | ecosystem: Environmental > Terrestrial > Soil > Unclassified ...
CGTTGGTGGCCACGCGCGTGACCAGCTGCTGGTAAAGGTTATCTCGCATAGTCACGGGCGCCTGCGAGATCGTTTCCAAAGCAACTTCTACTGAGTCACTGTTCGCCGCATTTTGAAATTTCAGCCACTCTGGCGGTAATTGCTGGATCGGTCCCGCTAACTCTGAGACTCTCTTTTCGATTAGTTCAACCCGATCCGCGGCATATGTCTTTACTTCCGCGTCCAACTGTCGCAGCGTGGCGGCCAGGACGCGCGCGTTGTCCAATTCCGGTGAGTAAAAGGTTGGCTCGGGTGGCGAGAAGGCCAACAGGTCCCCAACAACTTTCAGAAATAGATCCCGAAACTCTTCTTCAGAGAGAAAACCCTTTTGGTCCGCGCCGTCGCCATTCTCTTTCACGAGTTTTTGCCCCACGCGCACTACCTGCAGCAGACTGGCAGTAAGGTAAGCAGCCTCGCGCGTTTTGATCAGATCCTGGCCCTTTATTTTTTTCGCCAGGTCGCGAGCCAGCCGGCCCGCTAGTTCCGGATCTTTTCCGGCCAGGCGATTCAATATTTCCACCAGTTGGTTAGAGAGACTCCGATTCAACATGTCTTCAGCCAATTCGAACGCGCGCTTCGGATCGGCTTCGATAACCTGATTGATCAGAGTCGACTCGAGCTGTAATTCCGGATCCTCGCCGTACTGCGCCGTCATGTCCGCCGATTGGCGCGTCGACTGCAGGAACTTCAGCGCGGCCTCGGGATCGTGTGGCGCCAGCGCCGTAATAACCTCCTGCCGCAGCTTCATGCCCAGTTGACTATCTTCGGATTCCGCGTCGGGATCGTTACCGGCGGCGATAACCTGCTTCACTGTTTCCATCGCCTGGGTCAGGAGTTGTCGCGCCTGCTTCTCATTCGAAGGCCACAGCAATTGCGCAGCTTCGATCTGCATGTTGACGCGATTTTCCGGCTGCCGGAATTGATCCAGGTGCTGCGCGGTCTCGACCAGGAGTGCCAGACCCTTGGCCTTGCGCGTGCTCTCGTTCTTCTGCGCGCGCAACTCTTCATCGGTGGCCTTGCGCAGTTCGGCGATCTTAATTTGATACTTAACGGGCGCGTTATTCGTCGCCGCGATCTCAAAGCGATATATGCCCGGGAATTCGCTCGCGAGTTCGATGCTCGCCACTTCTTCCCCTTCGTTCAGGTCGGTGATTTCGCGCAATAGCTTCCCGTCAGGCAGGAACACACGCACGACCACGTCCAAGCCGCCCGGTTGGATCTCAATTCGTAAGAATTGATCCTTTTCGAGGTTGATGGAGTAATTCTGCGGTTGTCCCGGAGCCAGGTCTCTCTCAATCGACGACCCAGTTTGCAGCACCGTCGATGGCAGTTGCGCAGCGCTCGGTATTGCGGACCAGAAAAGTATAGGGACGAAGAGAAGAAGACTGAGTCGACGCATGATCAACTCCTTTGCTTTGGCGATCGCTGTTGACGGACGGGCCAGGTCTATGACACCACCGCCCGTCCGTTGGTTCCGGCTGAGAAGATGAATCTTAGGAGATAAAAATCAAACGTGGGTTGCCTCGGTAGGTGGATGCGGGCAGGTTCAGTGTTGACGCTGTGGTTTTGCGCGGAACTATTGGAAAGCTATGGCGCATCGCCTTTCGTCACGCCGGTTGCCGCAATTTATAAAACTCTCTTGCCGGCTTCAAAGGCCGCAGCATCCAGTAAGGGCGCCGTTCACCATTTGGCGAATACTTCTCGGCTGGTCGAGTCTCTGCCAGCCATTTCTTGAAAACCTCATGCGACTTGGCGGTGTCGACGTGAATGTCGCCATAGTTGTCTGACGGTTCAGCTTTGCGGACACGCACGGCCTGATGCCAACAGTGCATTCCGGAAATCGGATCAGGATGGACGGGAAAAGTAAGGTTCTGATGCACCCCGACGTCATTCCACCAGATGCGTAAGCTGTCCGGATCACTTGATTCGTAGGGCCCGACGCCGGCTTCACGCTTCAGACTCCAACGATCACCTGCGTGATCGAGTTTGACCGTCGCCATCATTTGCTTCTCGCCCGTCTCATGAATCTTCCAACGGCCCATGTGATGACTGCAGGCGACAATGCCCGGCTTGATCCCTTCAGTGACCCAGGCGCGCACGACGAAGTACCCAATCTCAGTTTCGACGCGCACCAGATCTCCGGTACGCACGGCCAGCTTCGCCGCGTGACTAGTATGCAGCCAGAGCGGATTTGTGTGCGCAATTTCGTTTAGCCACTTCGCGTTCGCGCTGCGCGTGTGAATCTGAATCGGCAAGCGAAATGTTGAGATCAGAATCGTTTCGTCAGTGTCGAGGCTCTGCGGATGCACGTGACTGCGGATGTATGTCGGGATCGCGTACTCCGGCCAACCCCAGGTGGCGATTGTGCTCGAGAAGAATTCCAGCTTGCCGCTCGGCGTGGGAAAGCCGCGTTTGATTTCGCCGTCGACCTTGATACCCACCAGCCGGCGGCCTTCGCCATCGCCGTCTGGGCCAGGGACTGGAACGACATTCGGAGATGCAGGCTTAGCGGCACGGGTGAAAACGCGACCGAGGTGATCCTCTTGCACGTCGTCGAGTTCTTCGTGCAGTACTGTCTGTTCATAAAGCGCGCCAGTTTTCTTTTTGATTTCGAACGAGCCGTAACGCCGCATGAAGTCGAGCGGACTTAAGTTTTCGGCCGCAGCCTTCTCAGGCAGTCCGGGAACTGAATTCTCAAACATCCAGCCGTAGTATTCATCGACACCCAAACGCGTGCCGGGATTCTGCTTTGATTCCACAAACTGGCGAATGCCCAGGCTGCCGTCTCGGTCAATACGCCAGGTCAGCTCCATCCAAAATTCATTCTCTTCCCAAACCTCGCCGGGATTTATTTCACGAGTGTCGTTGACATCGTCGCCGTTTCTCTGCCGTGCCGCCCGCATCACCGGCTGACGAAATCCAAGCCACTGCGCGTCATGTGTTTCGTATGAATGAATGTCATGGCGCTCAGGCCCAAGCCCCATCGGCAAGACGTAGTCCGCGAAGTATGCAGTCTCACTCCAGACCGGCGTTAACGCCGCATGACAGCCGATCAAGTCTTCATCGGTGAGCGCTTCAATCCAGGAAAAGCCGTCGGGATTAGTCCACACCGGGTTGTAAACGCGCGTGAAATACGTATCCAGCTTACCGCGTCCTTCTTTGAGAAGATGCGGCAGGAGAAAAGACATCTCGTGCATCGACAGCGGAAACTCCTGGGGCCAATTGATCTCGCCCCACATCTTCGGATGCGGCGGCGTGTGGATCGGCTTCGGCACAAACTTATTCCACGCGTTCGGGAAGACGCCGCCTTCGGTCGCCACCGCGCCGAGCAAACAGTTGAGCATGAAAAGAGCGCGCGCCACCGACCAACCGTGACTCACGCCGGAAGTCACACTGCGCCAGTTGTGACTGCTGAATCTGGTTCCCGCAGTCGAGACCAGCTTGGCAATCGCTTCAATCGTTTTCGCGTCGACGCCAGATTCCTGCGCGGCAAATTGGAAAGTGTATTCGGCGTAGAGCTCTTTGAGAGATAGTTCAAATTCTTCAAAGCTGTGTTTGCTCGTTGATGGAGGCGCCGCCTTTTGGGGAACGCGAGCGCCCTCGCCCGCATCCTCGCGCCGTAGGCGCGAAATATTTATAGAATCATAGTTAGTTAAAGGAGTCTGCGGATTAGGAAAATGCGGCGCATTTTCCTGATCCGCAGAAAGAGATGGTGATGAGGCGTTGTGTTCTATAAATATTTCGCCGCCCTGCGGCGATGAAATGCTTTCCGCCTTCTGCCTTGCGCCTTCTGCCTTCTGCTGTAGATACTCCTCCCAGTTCCACCACTTCCGCACGAACTCACGATTGTAGAGATCGTTCTGGATTAGGTAATTCGCGATGGCCAGCAGAATCGCTGCTTCCGATCCAGGATAAGGCGCGATGTAGTGATCAGCGTGCGTCGCCGTATTCGATAGCCGCGTATCCATCACGATCAGCTTCGCGCCATTCGTCTTCCCGTCGATTACCCGCTGCGCGTGCGGGTTGAAGTAGTGACCGGATTCCAAGTGCGCACTGATCAGCAGAATGACTTTCGCATTCGCATGATCGGGGCTGGGCCGATCGAGCCCCATCCAAAGTTGATAACCTTCGCGCGCGCCCGACGAACAAATGTTCGTATGCGAGTTATGACCGTCGACACCCCACGCCGCGAGAATTCGTTCAGTGAATCCGTCCTCGCCCGGACGCCCGACGTGATACATGATTTCGCCCTTGCGATCTTCCACAATCGCTTTGCGAATTCGTCCCGCGAGATCGTCCAGCACGTCATCCCAACTGACGCGTTCCCAATTTCCATCGCCACGCTTACCCGCGCGCCTCAGCGGATAAAGAATGCGATCGGGATCGGTAACCTGATTGAGCGTGGCCGGTCCTTTGGCGCAATTACGGCCACGCGATCCTGGATTCTCGGGATTGCCTTCGAACTTCTGAATCTGATTTGTGTCTTTGTCGATGTAAGCGAGCAGCCCGCACGCCGACTCGCAATTGAAACAAGTCGTCGGCACGAGTTGATAATGCCGCTCCTTGCGCCGCGGCCAGGCTTGCGAATCAAGCTCAGTCCAATCATCCCAGCGTTCCTTTGGCGGAAACGCGGAGAGATGGATACGCGATGGGCCGGGATAAGAACTATTGTGTTTTCCTCTCATGCTGTCTTACTTAGGGCGCGAAGAATCGCTCAAGCACTGGTCGTTTCATCTCTCGATACCGATGTTGCCATTGACACTTCCTGTCGCACACTCGCGATTCGATTGTGAGGTCGCGAATCCCGCCGCTCCTCGCTGCTCCTTTCAAGGCGCCGACAGCTTGGCTAAAAAAACTGAATTTGATGCTTCTCTTGCGTCGAGTTCCAATTGAATTTACGCTTTTAATCGACTGCGCAATCTTTCCATCACTAACTCGCCATCAATCGCTTCAACTTTACCTTCCTTGAGCTCACACATTCGTCGTTCAGCTTCCTCTGCCCACGCCTCATCAATTTCTTTTTGGGTCGGAGCGTCCAGACTTGCTAGCAAGTGATCAGCGAGCATCGCTCTCTCGTTTGGCGAGAGCAAAAGCGTGGTGCTGAGAATCTCATCGAAATCGGTAAGCATTGCTCTTTACTACGTCAAAGCATCGAATCCAAAAGCAAACTCGATCGCCTGACGCACCTCGCGCATGCGCGCCGCTGACAGCTCAGTGATAAGTTCGCCGAGTTGCGTCTTTTGTATCGTCTGGATGTTGTACGCGTTTACGGCGCACTCTTCGAACATGCCATCATCGCCAGGGGTCAGCAAGACTTCTGATGGTGCGCCGCGAACAGTTGAAGTTATTTGCGCCACTGAAATGCCGAGGTACGGAATGGCTGAGTTACGTGTCAGGATCAGGACTGGGCGTCGCTTGTCAGGCGCCCGGAAGGTATGCCAGTAAACTTCGCCCTGCTTCATGTCTCGTCCCATTGCTGTTCGCTTCGCCACTCTTCGATCTCTTCAACGGTCTGCGGCTTTTCCGCGTAGGCCTTCGCATCCCGGATTTCGAGTTCTATTGTTTTCCGCTGTCGAAGAGCACGTTCCACTGCCAGCTTCAAGAAATCCGCGTTGCTCATCTTTAAAGCATTCGTGGCCTGCTGCACTTCAGCCATTAGAGATTCATCGAGCGTCAATTGAATAGTTTCCATGAACTCAGTCTAATGCTGCTTAACCAACGTAGTAAAGACTCTGCGTTTACCCATTCACGCTGCGAACAATCTTTTCAACTCCGAAATTCGCGCCAGATGATGATCGTCGTGCTCGGCGATGAAAAAGGCCAGATCGATCACGCGCATCTGAACATTCAACCGTGGATGCAGTGCCGTGCGTGCGACGAAAGCTTCATCATATGAATCGAGCCGCGCGACAAAAGCCGTTCTCTCTTTACGAAACGAACCGAGAATATTCTCAATTGAGTTCACGTGGTGATTCGCTTCGTGCGTCTTTTGGTTCGTCATGTCGGCCACCGTCAGAGCGTCGCGACCCGCTTCGAAATCATCCAGCCGCTTCATCCCCAACTCTTCCAGATCGAGCAAATGTCCCGCCTGCTCCTGAATCGACCACTTGTCGCCGTCACGTTGCGTTAGTACTTCCGGCGACAATCCGCGCGTCAGATCTTCCAAACGCGCCGGCGTGCCGCGCACGCGTTCAACGACGTTCCCGTACATGCTGGGCGGAAGCTCGAATCGGAATTGGCGCTTAATCCACTCAGTGCGATCAATCATGGCTGATGTTAACCGCGAGTTGAGTTCTTATTCCGCTCACTACGGTTCGCGGTTCTGTAACAGTGCACTCCAAATCACGCCAGCGGCACCGACTGTCCCGCCTGCACGTACGCATGTTCGTACAGCATCATTCCTATTAACGCGAGTAGCGCAGCCGGAAGCGCGACTGACGTGCTCGCGTAATCAAATATTGCTAAGGCACAAAAGAATACGCTGAAGATGGACGCTGCAACTCCCAGCCAGAAACTGTGCTTGTATCTTCCCCGCATCATTTCCCAAATCGCCACACGACTGTGTGCCGTTGAATGCGTCAAAGAGACTTCTCCCCAAGCCATCAAGAGGTGCAGCACAGTTGTGATCGCTAAAATCCAAAACAGGAGTGAGACCATCACTGCGAACGGATCGTAAATCCCAAGCGCTCGTGGTCTGGCATTCTCGAAAGCGGCAACAACCAATAACGACGCCGAGCCAAGCGATAGTGCCTGCACCAATAGATGCGGAGGGAGAAGCGGATTCTGCCAGAGGTCGCGCGCTTTAGCCTGCGCAAAGAGATAAGCGGTGTAAACGGCAGTCAGCAGCGAGAGCGGAATTCCTGCAATCATCAGCCATCGTTGAATTGAGGTTGTGCCGGCGATGCTCGCCACAAAATGAAGCGCGAGCACGGCCGAATACCCCGCAATGATGAACGCGCCCTTAACCAGCCAACTGCGCCATTGCGCTCGCGTGAAGATCATATAAAAGCGTTCCGGGTGTTCCAGGTCCCAGAGGAGCAATAGGCCAGTGAAACCGAGGAACGCCCCACTAATGATCGGCGTGTACCACAACCAGAGATAGCTTTCGTGCTCAATCAATCCAAACAGCATCAGCAACGCCGCCACCAGATAAACTCCACTCGCAATTCCTTTTGTCCACGTGTACAGACTCACTCGCCAGTCCCACGGAATCGAATGCGCCACGTCGTAACTCAGCAAGGCCGCTGCGGACGTGTTGTTGTAAGTCGGATTTCCTGAGACGACCTGCTCTGCGGACTGCTGCTGCTCGCTCCACATGAACAGTCCCGCTTCGGGGCGTTGCGCGGCGAGTGGATCCAGCGTCGCCTGGTGCGCTCCTTTGTAGAAAAGTTTCGGCAGTGTCTCTTTCTCAGGCCGGCGGACGTTCACTGCTTCGCGATTCACAATCTGCGCCACATACGAAGTTTGATCGTTCATGTCGCCGATCAGAATTGCTTGCGTAGGACAAACAACCACGCACGCCGGCTCAAGCCCGACATCGATCCGATGCGCGCAGAAGTTACATTTTTCGGCCGAGTGATCTTCCGGATTGATAAAAATCGCGTCGTAGGGACAGGCTGCCATACACGCTTTGCAGCCGATACAGATCGATTTGTCGAAATCGACGATGCCATCGGCGCGCTTGAACATCGCGGCGGTGGGACAAGCGTTGACGCAAGGAGCGTGCGCGCATTGATTGCAGCGCGTGACCTGATGCGCGCGCCGCACTTGCGGCCACACCCCCACGTCAACGTGCTTGACGTATGTGCGCGTCACGCCGATGGGCACCACATTTTCGGACTTACAGGCTGTCGTGCACGCATGACAACCGATGCAGCGGGTGTGGTCGATGACTTTCGCCCACTGCACGCGTTCGGTGCGCGCTTTCTGTTCCTCGATCATCTTTGCGAGGCGGCGAATATATCAGATTTGGAGTGCGCGACAGAGTCCGACTTTCCGGCAACGCTATTTAACTTTTGATTTTTGGAAGTCGAGCAGACGCGATCCAGAAAAGTTTTCGCGTGAAATGCTCAGCATGGAGCGTCGCTTCGCAGCTCGCCTCAGCCAATCTAAAAAGTCGTTGACCCTACTTCAGCTAACCCGCTATATTGATTTTGGTCCGCTCCAAGCGCTTTGCGCCCGACCATTCAGCTTCAGTCTTGCCCAAACCTCTCAAGTTTTTTTAACGCTTCATAGCCGCAAGTCGTTAACTTGCGCACGGCAAGACAAGGATTCTGTCCCCCATATGTCTGTAAAGATCGACGATTTACTCGTCACAGCGACTGCTCATTTTGCTTCCGACCTGCACCTGAAAGCCGGGTCATTTCCGATTATGCGCATCGGCGGCGAGCTTTACCCAGTCGCAGAAGCGCCACGCCTTTCCCAGGTAGACACGCTCGACATGGCGTTCTCGATGATGTCGAACCGGCAGAAGCAGAAGCTAAAGGAAGTTTCCGAAGTCGACATCGCCTACAGCGTCAGCGGTCTCGGCCGATTTCGCGCAAATATTTTTCAGCAACGCGGCACCGTGAGCATTGTGCTGCGCGTCATTCCCGATCAGAGCAAGACGACAGCCGCCCTGGGTCTGCCGGGTGTGCTCGATCGAATTTCAGAAGAGCGGCGCGGACTGATTCTGGTAACCGGGGCGACCGGCTCGGGAAAATCTACCACGCTGGCGGCGATGATCGATCGCATCAACACTTCGCGATCCGGTCACATCGTTACCATCGAAGATCCGATAGAGTTCCTGCATCGCGATAAGATGGCGTTCGTGACCCAACGTGAAGTTGACGTTGACACACGTTCGTTTGCCGAGGCTCTGCGCGGCGCGCTGCGTCAGGATCCTGACGTGATCCTTGTCGGCGAAATGCGCGATCTGGAAACGATCAGCACGGCGCTGACCGCAGCCGAAACCGGCCACCTGGTTTTGTCGACCCTGCACACGCTCGATGCGACGGAAACAATCATGCGCATCGTTTCCTCGTTTCCCTCGCACCAACAGAAGTCAGTTCGTATTCAGTTGGCCGGGATCTTGAAAGCGGTGATTTCGATGCGCCTGGTACGCGCCGCCAAAGGTTCGGGTCGCGTGCCCGCGGTGGAAGTGATGGTATCGACTGCGTTGATTCGCGATTACATCGTCAACGAAGACAAGACCTCGCTGATTCGCGAGGCGATTGCCAACGGCGCGTCACAGTACAACATGCAGACGTTCGATCAGTCGCTGTTTCAGTTGTTGCAGACGCGACAAATCACTTACGAGGAAGCGATTCACAACGCGACGAATGCGGACGAGTTCAAGATGCGCGTTTCGGGAATTTTCTCGACCGATCAATCGATGGAGAATACCGTGCCGATGCCTAACTTCGATCCACAGCACGGTGAATTTGAACGGATTGTGAATCGCTAGTGCCGGTCGCGTCCTTCCCTCGGAAAGGCAAAGCCTTTCCGCACATCAGGCGGCAAAGCCGCAAAGTAGTTTGCAACGGTATCACCGGTCATGCTGTAACTTCGCCTCTTGCCAAAGCTCTTCAAGATCGACAATCGTAACGTCTGCGAACTTCCGGTTTTGCTCGCGCAGACGCTTCTCGATGTGCGCGAAGCGCTGGCGAAATTTACGGTTGGCAAGTTTCAATGCCGCTTCAGGCTCCACGCTCAGGTGTCGCGCGATGTTCGTGACGACAAACAGCAAGTCGCCGATTTCTTCGCGCACGTGGACGTGATCTGCTTCGTCAGCTGATTGCCTGTGCTGCTCGATGGCGACGCGCAGTTCGTCGACTTCCTCCTGCAGCTTCTGAAAAATCTCATCGACGTTTTGCCAATCGAATCCCACGCGCGCGACCTTTGTGGAAATTTGATGGGCCTCCATGAGCGCCGGGGCTTTGGTCGAAACGCCATCCAGAATCGATGCGTCAGGCGATTCATCGTTTCCGTTCTTTGCCTCGCGTTTCTCTTCCGCCTTGATCGCTTCCCAGTTTTTCAAAACTGTCGCCGAGTCGTCAGCCTGCACGTCGCCGAACACGTGCGGATGCCGGCGCACCATCTTGGTGTGCAATTGATCGATGACGTCGTCGATGGTGAATTCACCGCGCTCCTTCGCAACGCGAGCCAGAAACGTAATCTGAAAGAGCAGGTCGCCGAGTTCTTCACGCAGCGAGTCCGGCCGGCCTTGCCGCGCTTCTTCCAACGCGTCAAACGCCTCGTAAGTCTCTTCCAGGAGAAACGGCGCCAAGGTCGCGTAACTCTGCTCGCGATCCCAGGGACAACCGCCCGGCTCGCGCAGCCGATCCATTAACTCAACCAGATCAGAAAAAGTTTTCGGCATGTGGCACTAGTTTCAGGTTTCGAGTTTCAAGTTTCAAGTTGAGTCGCGTGTCTCATTCACACCTCGCTTAAGCGAGGTGGATACAGATGTGAGAACTTGTCTTAGCCGTTTCAACGGCTTTGTGGCAAACGGTTGAAACCGTTTCGCCGTTCTCACTTGCGGCCGGGCACCTAGCTGAAGCAAGGTGTGAATGAAAAGTATCGCGGCTTTGCCATCATTCAAATCCGGGTGCTAACATTTGCCCTTCACGTTCACCCAAAATTATCAGGTGAGTCAGCTCGTTGGGGGCGCACTACTCTTTTCAAAACCATGGCTGAAGAACAACCCACATTCAAAGTGGTCGATCGCCGACCATTCAATCCGGACGGGACGCCCCGCGAACTTTCTCAGGAAGAGAAAGAGGCACAGCAACAAGCCGAGGCAAAATCAGCCGCTGCTGCACCGCAACCGCCGGCGTCCCCACCGCAAACGGAATCTTCAAAGACCGCGCCTGCGCCACCCGCGGCAACTGAACCGGCAGAAACGCCGCGGGTCACGCCCGACCAGTCGCGGGCCTCAGGTCGTGATCCACTCGACGACCCGGCCAGCTTTGTCAGCTTGATCATGTCACTCGCTTCAAATGCGGCGGCTTCATTGGGGATGATGCCGCATCCGGTCACCGGCGAAACGGGAGTTGATTTGAAGACGGCCAAACACTGGATCGATGTGCTCGGCATGTTGGAAAAGAAGACCGCGGGCAATCTCGATGCACAGGAAGAACAGATCGTCGAGGGGCTGCTCTCTGATCTGCGCATGCAGTACGTTTCGTTCTCGGGCGCGCCCACGCCACCGCCGGCAAAGTTCAGCGCTAACGATATCACCGGCGGAAAATAAAGAAGTAAAGACCGATTGACATTTTGCGGATTGGCAAATACTTTGTACGCCGCAACGCGCTTGTTCCCCCTTCGCAATCGCTTTCACAATCTGAGAGGAGAAAGAGTATGAAACGACTGGCTCTGCTCGCAGCACTCACACTTCTACCGACGGCGCTCGCAGTTACTCTGTACAAATCGAAGGCGTCAGTGCCTCCGGCTATGCCTGACCTAATCGTGGATCAAAAACGGCTCCTGCAAAATTGGGTCGTACGTGATGAAAAGTTGCCCGCTTCTTTTTGCAGCGTCGAAGAAGGTGGCATCACGCCCGGTGAGCACGCGCTCTTACGCTTCACGGTTTCCACGCCGAACATAGGGACCGCAGACTTGTTCGTCGGCGATCCGAATGTCCATTTTGCGAACAATGATGGCCTGTTTGAGTATGCCACCTGTCATCGCCATTTCCATTTCCGGCACTACGCGCTCTATGAGTTGGTTAGTGTCGACACCGGCACCGTCTGGCGAGCTGCTAAACGCGGCTTCTGTATGATCGATGTCGAGAAGTATCAGGCGTACCCCGGTCCCTCGAACAATGATCGCAACTATCTCGCCTGTGGTGCGCCGGCAACCGCGACCGAGCCAGCGATCCCTGGCAATCAGGGAATCAGCGTGGGCTGGGCCGATACTTACGTCTGGAAACTTGGCGGTCAGTATTTCGTCCTCGATGGCGGAGATGGCCAACCCGTCGTGCCGCCGGGCGACTACCTAATTCGCATCACGGTAAATCCTCCGTTCGTCGCGCTGAACGGCGAGCCGTGCCCGAATGTCGATTCGCATGGGTTGTGTCATCAACTGCCCGAGTCGAATTACGACAACAATGTGAGCTTTATCCAGATCACGATTCCTGATCACCCCGGCAAGCAAGGTGTCGGACCATTGAAGAATCAGCCACAGCTCACCGCTGAACCGATTGACTAGCTCGCGACGATTTTTACGCGCCAGCAATGTGCGAGAGCCCGCCAGTTACGATGGCGGGCTCTTCTCGTTTATCATTAACTTTGAATGAAGCTCACCTTCTTAGGCACCGGCACCTCGACTGGCGTTCCCTCCATCGCCTGCAACTGCGAGACATGCACTTCAGACGATCCGCGAGATAAGCGTCTGCGGGTGTCAGTGCTGATCGAACATGCCGGACAAACCGTCATCGTGGACACCTCCAGCGACTTTCGCCAGCAGGCCCTCCGAGTCGGTTTGAAGCATCTCGACGCGGTGCTCATCACACATTGTCATGCAGACCATATCTTTGGTTTGGACGACATTCGGCCGCTCAATTTTCGTCATGGCGCGTTGGGACTCTATGCCAACGAACGCGCCTGGAAAGACATTCGCCGTATCTTTCAGTATGTATTTGAGCCGTCGCATTTCGGCGGCGGCTTGCCGCAGATCGTGCCGCACACAGTTGTGGATGGCGCATCGTTTTGCTTCGGTAATGACCTGCAGGTTACGCCGCTGGAAGTAATTCACGGGCGCTTGCCGGTGATCGCCTATCGCTTCAACGATTTTGCGTACGCGACGGACTTGAGCGAGATTCCGCCGTCAACGCTCGATGGCCTCCGCGACCTGGACGTTCTCGCGCTCGACTGTCTGCGAATTCGCCCGCACCAAACTCATCTGTGGCTTGAGAAAGCGTTGCAATACGTGGCAGAACTGAAACCGAAACGAACTTACTTCACCCACATCACGCACGACGTAAAACATGAACGCGATTCGAAGCTGCTGCCCGAAAATGTTGAGTGGGCATATGACGGACTGGTCGTCACTGATTGATTCATTGATCCATTTGTTCATTGAATCAATGAGTAAATGAATCAATGATTCAATGAAGTTATTCCACGGAACCAACAATGCCGATATCGCGCGCCCCACGGTGGTGACGCTGGGCGTATTTGACGGTCTGCATCTTGGTCATCAGCTCATCATGAAGACTGTGGTCGATCGCGCTCGCGCCACGAATTCCGTGCCCACCGTGATTACGTTCGAGCCACATCCGCGCGCAGTGCTCCACCCGGAATCCGCCCCGCCTCTCTTGCAAACTCTGGATCAAAAGATTGAAGCGATGGGCGTGCTGGGAATTCAGCAGGTGATCGTGCTCCACTTCGATCAGGCGTTCGCGCAAATTCGTGCGGAAGACTTTCTGCGTGACACCATCGTAGATCGTCTGCACGCGAAAGAGGTTTATCTCGGTCGCGGCTTCTTCTTTGGTCACAATCGCGAAGGCAACATTGAACTGTTGCGGCGTGTCAGCGAGCAGCTTGGCTTTGTCGCCGATGAAGTACCGGAAGTGAGGCTGCGTGGAGAGCGCATCGGCTCAACGGTGATTCGTCAATTGTTGCTCGACGGACGCGTCAACCTGGCGCGGCGGATGTTGGGGCGGCCTTATGGCGTCGAAGGGCCGGTGGCCAAGGGAGATGCGCGCGGCCTACAACTTGGCTTCCCTACCGCGAACGTGCAACCGCATAACCGCGTAATTCCGCGACGCGGTGTTTATGTGACGGCGACGCTGATTGGCGGGCAGTGGCGGCGCAGCGTCACCAACATCGGAGTGCGGCCGACGTTCGGCGACGCGCTTGACCCCTCAGTGGAAACTCACGTCATCAACTGGTCAGGAGATTTGTACGCCGATGTTCTGCGCGTGCGCTTTCTGCATCGGCTGCGCGATGAGAAGAAGTTTGGATCGATTGATGATCTGAAGTCACAGATCGAGCGGGACGTGTTCCGCGCTCAACGATTCTTTGGTCGAGCAGGCGTGAAGCGCTCGCTGACGATCGTTTGAACCTAATGCTGGGAGCGCGGACGTCCTCGTCCGCATAGCTTTCAAGGTGCTGGGAGCGCGGACGTCCTCGTCCGCATAGCTTTCAAGGTGCTGGGAGCGCGGACGTCCCCGTCCGCATAGCTTTCAAGGTGCTGGGAGCGCGGACGTCCTCGTCCGCACAACTTTCAAGGTGCTGGGAGCGCGGACGTCCTCGTCCGCATTGAGCACGAAACGCGAAAATTCAAAGCGTTTGTGTCCGAAACCGCGCGCTGCTGAACATCCAATCCTCAGGCCTGTCGCACAGTCTTGCCTTCACTGGATTGGCTTCAATGTAAGCGACCGCACTCACAAAATGATTGCTATCTCGAACATATCGATCGAAATAGTCTTCCATCCAGAAGTGGCCGTGTCGGCCGAGAACTTTATTCGCCTCACGTGACGTAAACGATTTCATGTCTTTCATGATTCGAGACAAAGACCAGCCAACACCTGAAGTCAACATCAAATGCACGTGGTTCGGCATAACAACCCAACCTGAAAGACGATATCGCTCGTCATCGAAGTAGAGCAATGAGTCTTGCACAATTGCTGCGACACGATGATCTCGTAAAGCGCAACCGCCATAGCCTTGATCGAGATATCGTTCAATCCGCTTTCGCAGGATTGAGTCGCCATTGACAGAAGACTTTTTATCCAACTCGCGTTTCCATCTTTCCAAAACATTTTGCGGAAGTGAATCGGCAAGCCGAAAGGTTACCGTTTGCGCGATTTCGCCACCGTCGAAGTGCGGCAAATAACCGCGACTGTGCCAGCCGGCTTCTCTGAATTCTTTTTGTAGTTGAGCCTTAATGGGATTCATAGGCTCTCTTGCCAGTCCGCATTGAGCGGGAAGCGGCGAACATCTGTCAACGTAAAGAAATTTGCATGCTGGATTTCTTCGCGCTTCGCGCTCATTGCGGACGGGGACGTCCGCGCTCCCGGCACCCCTCCCTATGCGGACGAGGACGTCCGCGCTCCCGGCACCCCTCCCTATGCGGACGAGGACGTCCGCGCTCCCGGCACCCCTCCCTATGCGGACGAGGACGTCCGCGCTCCCAGCATCAGCGTTGAGTTATCGCGTTGAAGAACAGCGGATAAGTCGCTAACGATTGGCCGCGGTACTGCGGGCGAAAGCCAAAGAGGATAATGCGGCCTTTCCCCAGAGTAACTTCCACGAGTGCGGCTTTGCCTTTGATGCGATCCCCGCCCAGTAGCCAACCGGACAATAATGGATCTTTGTCGCTGGGATAGCGGGCTATGACGTGAACGTAGGGAGGAAAAAACCGTCCGGTTATAACGTTCGGGCCGCTCTGGAGACTGATGTCGTTCACTATTTCGAACACCGGCGAGTTCTCAACCCAGGCGATTGATTCCTTCGGCATTCCCGCCGCAAAAGGATTTGAAGTATCGAGCTCAATCCGCAGGATTGATCCCGGCACATAAAAATCCGTGCGCGCCAAGCCGTCAACCACATCGCGCACCGGCAGCTTGAATTGCTCAATCGCAAAATCCGACGCGCGATTGAGACAGACAAGCGTGCCGCCTTGCTCGACAAACTCACGCAAAGCTTTCACACCTTCTGCTCCTAGACCACCGGTGTATTCATCAGGCATTGTGCCTTTGCGATGACCGTTGAGGATTGCGGCGCGTGCTTGATCGGGGATGATGATGGTTGTGTACTTTTCAAAAAGACCGCCGGATCGGGCTTCACTGTCCTCGAGCGAAGTGAAGCTCAGCGCGCGGGCGGGAAAGGGCGGGTCTGGCATCCGGGGAGCTAATTCCAGCGGGATGTTCTGCAGAGTCCACCGCGTCCATCCCTCGTCTATGGCCGGAACGTGAGATTTGTAAACCGCCAGTCTGGTTTTGGACGTTCCCTCTCCGTCCATAAAAGCACTCATATATTCAACTTCGTAGCGATATGCGAATGGCGCCTTGACCGGGACAACCTTTACATTCATCAGAAGTGGCAGCGTGTGCGCCGTGACGTCGTACGGCTGTTGTGGTTGTCCAGACGCGTTCCGCAAATTAGGATAGGCCTGCGCTTCCAGAACAGTCCTGGCGAATGCTCCATACGGCTGATCGATCCGTATTAAAAACACGCTGTCCTGGCGGTTGAATCCATCACCCTCAACTCCTCTGATCTGCGTTACTTCAACTCCTCCTTTTAGCAATGCCCGAATCAAACGTTGTGGGTTTTGTGAGGGACTATCCGGAATTGAACGTTCACTTTCACGCTTCAGCAGAGCTTGACGACCAGCTTCAGTCGCATAAAGCGTTTGGCGAGCAACGCCTCCCCCAACAATGAGGTAACCAAATATCTCACCATTCTTCCTCGGCCGCACCGCTTCTTTCTCAATCTCGTAAAACCTTTGCAACCAGTGTTCGCGATTTTGGGCGGCGTGCTTCAACAGAAGAAAAGCAACCGTGGTCATCGTGTTGGTGATATCGCGGATGTGCCACTCGCCACCCTGCCAGACGGGTCCAAAGTTCGGCGCTTCTTTGCGCGGATCGTAACCTTCGCCCGGACGTAGTTGCTCGAACTTCACGGTGATCGGAGTTGCCAGCCGGCACGAGGCAGTCTCCTGCAAGATGCGCACGCCGCCGTGGTAATGCGAGTACGCGCGCGAAGGCGACCACGCGTCGTAAGTCGAATCGGTGGTGATGCCTTTGTAGCCGGTGGCGCGCATTTCTTTCGCGAGGTAGTTGCCGAGTTCGGTGTAACCCTCGACGATTTGCCTTGGAACATTTGGTTCAACCGGCTGCATGTACGGTGGCAGAAACAGACGAGATCCAAACGCGCCCTGCTGGTGAATGTCGTGGACGATCTGCGGATGCCAGACGTTGAGAATCTTGTCGACGACGAGTTGCGTCTCGACCTGGGTGAAGGCATACCAATCGCGATTGTCATCGTGGCCGCTGTACTTGTGATAAAGCTCCGGCGGATCGGTGCCTTCGTAAGGCGTGCCCAGAGTTCTCTGGTACCAGTTGTTGACGATGTCGACGCCGTCAGGATTCGTCGAAGGCACCAGCAGGATGATGGTGTTCTTAAGGATCTCCTGAATTTCAGGTTCGTTTGAGGATGCGAGGCGATAAGCGATCAGCATGCTGGAAAGGTACGAACCGACTTCAGTGGAATGAATGCCGCAGGTGATCGCGACGACCGTTTTGCCGGCTTTGACTAAGTCGGTCGCCTTACGGTCGGCTCGTGGCCAATTCTGGCGTGCCCAGCTTGCATTTTCCGCCTGCCCGCGACTACGGGTGTCGGCGTTGTCGATTCCATCAGCCAGCATGCGCGGATCAGCCAGCTGGCGCTGAATCTCTTTGAATTCGTCTAGTCTCTTAAGATTTTCAGGCGCGCTGATCGTCACGTAAATAAAAGGCGCGCCCATCGTTGACTTGCCAATTTCTGCAAACTTCACGCGGTCGCTGGTGGCGGCGAGCTTCTGAAAGTATTCGACGACCTTGGCCCAGCTCGCGAGCTTGCGATCGTCGCCGGGCGTGAAGCCGAGCACGTCTTTTGGCTCAGGAATAACTCCCGGTTGGGCGTGAACGCGATGAATCGCGTCCCCTTGAATTGTGAGCGATAGCAGAACGAGGGCGACAAGGAGAAAGAGAAACCGTCTACGCATGAAGAAGACCTCCGGCTCCGACGTTGTCAAACGACGCCAAAGCGATTTCATTCACACCGCGCCTTCAGCCCGGTGTTTGCGACGACTTTAATTCCAGAGACCGTTTAAACGGTTTCCCTTCTGAATTCAAGCTTAAATCATCGGGCTGAAGCCCGCTGTGAATGAGATTGGCGAGTTCAAACGCCATGAATCCGCAGCCGAAACTCGTCGTTGAAGGCGACGATGTCGGGCAAGCGGCCGGAAAAGGCGCGTGCCTGCTGGAGCAGCATTGGCACGCCGCCCTTCGGCAGAGTCAATCCGTATGCAGGATTTGCGAAGATTGAAGCGATTTGAGGATTCAGCCGCTGTTGCACGCCATACTTCGTTGCGCGCAAACCCGTGGTCGCGAACCCGTTGCTGCGACGGGCGTTGACGAACTCAAGTCCGCGATCAAAAACATGAATGCGCGTCTTGATTTCACGCAGCGCCAAATCGCGATGAACTAAAGCGTTCGCGAGAGCTTCGCAGACAGCAGCCCGTTGATAGTTCGCCCGCGCCGTAACACTTGTCTGCTCGTCGGAAGTTCGCGGCACACCGGGCCGAGTGTCCCAGAGGTCAACATAGCGGTTCAAGAATTTAAGCGCCGCTTCGTATGCCGCCGCGAGGTTGCCGCGGACTTCAAGCCGTTCGATTACCGGCGATTGATTGGTATCGCCGCTAAAGCGCGTCATGGTAATCGTCGATTGAGGCCACAGACGGGTGACGCTTTCATCGCTGCCGAACAACAATAAGCCGGCGAAGGTCGGCGCCAGACCGCGGGCACTGTTAGTCGCCAACAACAAATATCGTTCGAGAATCTCGCCAGTCGGATAACCCTTGACGGTCGTCTCGTCGAAGGCGCCGCCGGAAAAGCCGCGCATGAAACTCCAAAGGTGGGCTTCGTCAATGTCGTCGATGGTCGCGCCCAGCGCGGGCAGGTTTTCGTAGGCGAAAGGCTTAACGTCATCGAGCAGCGCCGACAATTCATCATCGGTTGCTTCGCGCTTCTCTGCGCCGATGCGCACAAAGAACCTTCCTTCGCGCGTGCGATAAGGCCGCTGTCTGCCTTGCACGTCGAGAGCCACGATGCGGCGGCCGTTATCGAACGCCAGTCGATCGATGAAGGGCATTAAGGGCGGCACGATCTCGTCCCGACAGATACGCACCAGTTCGTCCTGCACTTCTTCAGGATGATCGACGCCTTCCACGCGCAGTTGATCGTTCACGCCGAACACAATTACGCCGCCGCCGGTGTTCGCCAACGCGACGATGCCCTGCGTGATGCGTTCCGAATTAGAGAGCTTTACTTTGAGTTCGAGATAGGTGTCTTCGCCGCCGCGCACCATGCGCATCAACTCAGTGCGGGAAGTCTGCGGGGCGCCGCTGGAATACAGGTATTCCTGAAAAGAGCGCTCAGTGACCGGCTCGTGCCGTTGGTTGCTGCGAAATCTTCTGCGAGCCATTTGTGTATTGACGGGGCCGCCTTGCCCGCCCGGACGCGAACGCGCGCGTCGCTGGAATCCGAAATCAGAACTTCACGGGGTAACGTTGCCAGTGTAGCATAGCGCGACTCGGGGGAGCGCGGACGTCCTCGTCCGCTGATTCATTTGCTTTTGCCGAGATGCGGACGAGGACGTCCGCGCTCCCAGCTGGAAGGAACATGTTCTCGCACCGTAATCACGCGACTAAAGCCTACGTCGGCATCGGCTCGAATCTTGGCGATCGGGCCGGCAATCTGCTGCTCGCCGTGCGCGGGATCACGCACGCTTCTATGACGGTAACTTGCCTGTCATCGATTTACGAAACTGAGCCAGTGAGCGACGTCGAGCAACCGCCGTTTCTCAACCTGGTGGCGGAAATCGGAAGTCCATTGCCGACGCCCGAACAAGTGATGGCGCGCCTGCTGCGGATTGAGTTCGCGCTGGGTCGTGTGCGCGACGTTAAGGATGGACCGCGCACAATCGATCTTGATTTGTTGTTCTACGGCGATCTGGAAAGGGACACGGAGTTTCTGCGTCTGCCGCACCCGCGCTTGCATGAGCGGCGATTTGTGCTTGAGCCGCTGGCCGAGATTGCCCCGCGGCTGGTGCATCCAAGGTCGGGACTTAGCATTGTCGACTTATTAGAAGATTTGGAAGACAAGTCTGAAGTGAAGCGGTGGGCGCCTAAGTAAACATAGCTAGCGCTTTGAGAACGACTATTCAACGAGCCATCGAAGATGGCGACAGAATTTAGCCCTGGGTGAGCGAGCGAAGCGAGCGTAACCCGGGGATCAATTGAAAAAGGGTTCAAGCCCGCGAAGCGGGCGACGGCGCGTTGGAAACTGCCCGTGAGTTCAGTAATTTCGTTGCATCGGCGGAAGTATTAGACCACCGAATTGACGCGCTTTGGAATGGTGCGCCCGAGGATCCTGAAGTAATTGAGTCTGCGTGTCACGCCGAATTAGCAGCAACGCTTCGGCGGTTGGTTCGAAATCCCTTCCTTTACCTCTAGACAGTCAAAACCTCTGTCGCCCGCTTCGCGGGCTCCGACTATTTAATTAACTTGATCCCCGGGTTACCCTCGCTGCGCTCGCTCACCCGGGGCTAAATTCTGCCGCCGGCTTCGCTGGCTCGTTGGATGGCCGTCTCCTAACGGCAAACGAACACCGCGAAGCAGCGTTTGAGTCTTACTCACCCCAATTGCGCCGTCGGCAAAAACTTCGGCGCGCGCCGCACCTTGGTAGCTTGTTCGAACGCGTAAGCTAACTTAATCAGCGTCGGCTCGCTCCACGCGCCGCCAAAGAAAGAAATTCCCACCGGCATGCCGAACACATAACCCGCCGGCACAGTGATGTGTGGATAGCCCGCCACCGCCGACGCGGTCGAATAGCCTCCGGTGAAATGATCGCCGTTTGCCAAGTCGGTGGGCCACGGCGGGCCACCCGTGGGCGCGATAATCGCGTCGAGCTTGTTCTTGCTCATCACCGCATCGATCCCTTGCGTGCGCGACATCAGATGGTTTTTCGCCAGCGCGTCGAGATACTTCTTCTCGGTCAGCGGCCCCTTGGCCTGCGACTTAGTCATGATGTCCTGACCGAAGTAAGGCAGCTCGCGATCGCGATTCTTTTCATTGAAGTCGATGATCTCTTTCAATGACTTCACCGGCGCGCTCGGCCCCCGCGCAGCAAGATACTTGTTCAAGTCCGCTTTGAATTCGTAAAGCAACACTTCGAGTTCGGTGTCGTCAAACTTGCCCTGGGTGGGAATATCGGCAGGATCGATCACAATCGCGCCGAGCCGCTTGATGGTGTCGATGCATTCGTTCATCAGCTTATCGACGGCGTCATTGAAGCCGAACGATTTTCGCTGCACGCCGATGCGCGCGCCTTTCAAGCCGGTGGCGTCGAGAAACTTCGTGTAGTCAGCGGGATGTAGTCCGCCAAACGGCAGTGAAACCGTGTCGCGCGGATCCATACCTGCAAGCGCGCCTAACAAAATCGCGGCATCAGTCACGGTACGACACATCGGTCCGGCCGTGTCCTGGTTGTGCGCGATGGGAATAATGCCCGCGCGACTGATCAACCCCAGCGTCGGCTTGAGGCCAACCAGCGAATTCGCATTGGAAGGACACACAACTGAGCCATCGGTCTCAGTCCCAACCCCAATCGCCGCAAAGTTCGCTGAGATCGCCGCACCCGTTCCCGAACTCGAGCCGCAAGGATTGCGATCGAGCACGTACGGATTTTTCGTCTGTCCGCCACGCCCGCTCCAGCCACTCGACGAGTGACTCGAACGGAAATTCGCCCACTCGCTCAAGTTCGTCTTGCCCAGGATCACTGCGCCCGCCTCGCGCAATTTTCTCGCGACGGTTGAATCCTGCGGCGCGATCGATCCTTCCAGCGCCAAAGAGCCGGCGGTCGTCATTATGCGATCGTGAGTGTCGATGTTGTCTTTGATCAGCACCGGGATGCCGTGCAACGGCCCGCGCACGCGGCCGGCTTTGCGTTCGCGATCCATCGCGCTCGCAATCGATAACGCATCCGGATTCACTTCAATCACAGCGTTGACGGCGGGTCCGTGCTTATCAAGATCATCGATCCGATCGAGATATTTTCGCGTGATTGATTGCGCCGTGTATTTCCCTGACGACATGGCGCTCTGGAGTTCGGTAGTCGTCAATTCGTCCAACTCGAATGCTGCGGGTGGCGTGAAGGCGTCGGCGTCAAGCAATTCTGCGCGGGCACCATCAGTAACGGTGGCAGTAATGCCGGCGGCGACTGCCCCGGCGGCGCCAATGGCGCTGCGACGCACGAAACTTCTGCGGTTCATGCAGTGCTCCTGACAAAGAGGTGATGGAACGAAGCGTTTCTATTCGGAGATAGAAGGAAAGTCAAACGGAAACCCGACCGTTAGGGAGGGTGCAGCGAAGTGTCTGCTGACTGGCACCCTCCCTTCTATCAGACAAGAATCTCTTCGACTTCGAACTCTGGAGAGAAAAGAAAATCAGAAACGCGCGGTGAGACCTGAAGGTTCAAACTGATCGGAGTTCCGTTACGCACGCTTTCAGCCAGCCGCTTCGCTTCCGGAAGTACGCCAATGGCGCGCAACGCCTGGGGATCGCTCTCGAGCAAAACCCGCTGACCTTCGTCGGCGCCAAACGCCGCGGTGACCATTTCAATGCGTAGGCGCAGCTTGGCGAATTCCAAATCAGCATCGATCTGAGCATCGGCTAAGTGTCGCGCGGGATCCTTGCGCACAAAATTTCTGAACGCTTCCAGCACGCGATCGTTGATGGGAAAATCCGTGGCCCGCGGATCGTGATCGTAAAGCGGTTTGTCCACGCGATAGCTTTCGAGGCCCGGCACAGTCCCGGCGGCCAGCTCACGCGTGAAGTAAAATGCAGCTTCAATGATGCGCCCGCGGATGGGCGTCGCAGTCAGGGGCCGGGCTTCGATGTCCGGGGTGATGCCGCCGCCGCCGTAAAAAACTCGTCCCGCGGCAGTGCGGAATGACGGCGCATTCGTGGTTCGCGGCACGCCCGTTTCCGTGGGCGAAGGCTGTCCCGGCTGAATAGTTTGCTGGTTATCAGTCTCGTCGTGCCGCACGTAGTAGTCGTACAGCGAACCGCTGGAATAGTCGCGCTGCAGCGAGCGGCCGTACGGCGTGTAATAGCGCGCGGTCGTCAGCGTCAGCCCGGTATTGAATGGCAGAGTGAACACGTGCTGCACGAGTCCCTTGCCGAAACTGGTTTCACCGACAACCAATCCACGACCGTGATCCTGAATCGCCCCCGCCACGATCTCGGACGCTGAGGCGGTGTTGCGATTGATCATCACCACGAGCGGCATCTCTTCCGGATCCGTGCCGGTTGATTTGTAAACGGCCGCCTTGGTGTACTCGCTGCGGCCTTTCACTGAAACCACCGTAGCTTCGCGCGGCAAGAATTCACTGGCGACGTCGATCGCCTGATCCAGCAACCCACCCGGATTGTTGCGCAGGTCCAGAACGAGTTGGCGCATTCCCTGCTTCTTCAGGTCGGCGAATGCTTCGCGTAGTTCCTCGTCACTCGTTTGCTGGAACCCACCAATCAATCCGATATACCCGGTCGCGGGCCCGATCATAAATTCATTGCGAATCGAAGGCAGCGGCACCGCGGCCCGGACAATCTTGAAGCTGATCGCGTTCGGTTGGCCCACGCGCTCCACTTTGATTTCGACTTCGTGGCCCCGCTCTCCCCGAACGTTGCGGGAAACTTCGTCGCTGGCCCATTCGCGTGCGTCCTTGCCGTCTACCGCGACAATTCGATCGCCGTACCGCAACCCGGCACGCGCGGCGGGAGTGTTCTGCACCACCGACTGGACGTAAACACCGTCATCGTGTCGCAAAATCTGTACGCCGACGCCTACAAAACTGGATGCCTGGTCCTCTTTTAACTTTTTGAACTCGGTCGAAGGGAAAAACACTGAGTGGGGATCGAGAGTGAACAGCATTCCCTGAATCGCCGCTTGGGTCGCTTTTTCGTAATCGATATCGCCAACGTAATTCTGCTCGACCAGCTCGATGGCTTCGCTGTAGTCGTTCTCGATCTTATCGGCCTCGTACTTGTCCTGTCGCGAACTTTGGGCCGTGATGTTCGCATTTACCGCCTGTCGGCGGCGCGTCGTGCGCGAGTACAAGCCTCCGGCAAATGTCGCCGTGACCAGAATCAACGCTGCTAATATGGAGAACCCGCGAGTCATGCTCGATCGACTGGAAAAACTATATCATAGCGACGTGCCCATACCCGAAACTATGCGCGGCAAATAGTGCGGACGCCACAATTCACGCTTGTGCATGGCTGCTGGTTCCGTAAGAATGCTCCGTGATGCCGCCCCAATTGACGATTGTTGTTCCCGCGTAGAACGAATCGGCCAGCATCGGGAAGACGCTCGGGACGGCTCTCGAGTACCTGAAGAAGACAACCCCTTCGTCTGAAGTGATCGTGGTTGATGATGGTTCGAGCGACGACACTGCAGCCGTGGCGGAAAGCGCGATGGCCAATTCCGGCGCAGTGGCCACTCGCGTTATTCGTTATGAACTGAATCGCGGGAAGGGATTTGCGGTGCGCACCGGTTTGCTGGCCGCATCTGCAGAAGTCGCGCTGTTTTCCGACGCGGACTTTTCAACCCCGATGACAGAGACGCCGAGAGTTGTCGATCCCATCACCGCCGGCGAGTGCGACCTGGCGTTTGGCTCGCGCGCTTTGGATCGATCACTCATCGGGGTGCATCAGCCCTGGCGACGCGAGCAGGGTGGCCGCATCTTTAATTTGCTCGTGCGCATTGCCACGGGATTGCCGTACTGGGATACGCAATGCGGCTTCAAGGCCTTTCGCATGAACGTCTGCCGCCCGCTGATCGAAGCAGCGCAAATCGATCGGTTCGGTTTCGATGTTGAGTTGATTTATCTGGCGCACCTGGCCGGGTTGCGCTTGCGAGAGATTCCGGTGCGCTGGGATCACACCGCCGGCGGCCCCCTGGACTCGTCGGGCAACTACAGTCGCGACAGCCTCCGGATGATTAATGAAGTCCGTCGCATTCGTCGTAGCGCCGCGGCGGGCTTTTATGATTCAGCGATTGCTGCGGCGAGAAGAGCTGCGGAAACCCGACCGTGAGAGAGGCGTGCAGAATTTCAAGCTAGCACCCTCCCTTACCGTCGGGTTTCCGTTTCTTCGTCCTCTGTGGTTAATTGAAGTTATGGCAGCAAGACTCAACGTCAACATCGATCACGTGGCTACCGTGCGCCAGGCTCGGCGCACGACTGAGCCCAGCGTGGTGGCGGCCGCGATGGCCTGCGAACAAGCGGGTGCCGACGGCATCACGATTCACATCCGCGGCGATCGGCGGCACATTCAGGACGCGGACCTGTTTGTCTTGCGACAGGCGGTGACCACCTACTTAAATGTAGAGATGGCCGCGACCGAAGAGATGATGAAGATCGCGATTGACGTGAAGCCGGACGCGGTGTCGCTGGTGCCGGAAAACCCGAGAGAGATTACCACCGAAGGAGGCTTGAATGTGCGCGCAAACCTTGCCATTGTGCGAGCAGCCGTGAGCAAGCTGCGCGATTCCGGGATCATCGCAAGCCTCTTCATCGATCCCGATCCGGAACAAATTGAAGCGGCCCGCGAAGTCAACGCACAGCAAGTGGAATTGTGCACGGCCGCTTATGCCGAAGGCACTCTCGGTCCCTCAGGCGTGCACGGCGAAGGCGCCGCCCGCGCGCATCATGAGTTACGTCGTCTGCGGGAAGGCGCAGCTTTGGCGGCTCAATACGGACTGCACGTGGCGGCTGGTCATGGATTGACGGCGCGAAATGTCGGCGCTGTAGCGCGCATCAACGAAGTATCCGAATTCAACATCGGACATCATATAGTTTCGCGGGCTGTGTTTGTTGGGTTGGATCGAGCTGTGCGGGAAATCCGCGAAGCGATAAACGATAAAGCTTAGGGCAGGGGGAAGGGGAAATGGGGAAAAGAGCAAGAAAAGTTTCCCTCTTCCCCTTTTTCCCTCTTCCCCGCAAGTATTATCGCGACGCCGAAGCCAGCTGAATTCTCACCATCGATCGCTCCAGCTTCGCTCGCGCTTTTTCGAAATCCTCTTCGCTACCACTCCACGAACTCAATTCTTTTTCGGTATGTTCGCGAGCGAGACGGGCACGGGCTGCATCGATCTCGTCAGGACGTTCGGCGATCTCCGCGAGCACGGCCACGCGGTCGTCGCTGACTTCAATAAAGCCGCCGGAAACGTGAAGCTGTGAATTCGCGCCGCCGTGGTTGTAAGTCAGCACACCCGTTTTCAGTTCCGCAATGAGAGCGGCGTGACCAGGCAGGATCTGCATCTCGCCGGCCCGGCCGGGCACGGTGACGGAATTCACCGATTCCGCGAGCACGCGGCGTTCAGGAGTGACGACTTCCAACTGTAGTTGATCGGCCATGAATTAGATTGGGGGAAAAGGTTAAAAGGGGAAGAGGGGAAATTTCCCTTTTACCCGTTCCCCTTTTCCCCGTTTCTCACTCTTGAAACTGCTTGCCCGCTTCGATCGCTTCATCGATGGTTCCGACCATATAGAAGGCCTGCTCAGGCAAATCGTCGTGCTTGCCTTCAATGATCTCTTTGAACCCCTTGATCGTATCTTCCAGTTTGCAGTACTTGCCTTCGCGGCCGGTGAACTGCGAAGCCACATGGAACGGTTGCGAGAAAAACTTCTGAATCTTGCGCGCGCGTGAAACCACCAGCTTGTCTTCATCAGACAATTCGTCGAGACCAAGAATCGCGATGATGTCCTGAAGATCTTTGTATCGCTGAAGAAGTTGTTTGACCGCCATGGTCGTGTTGTAGTGATCTTCGCCGACGATGCGGGGATCGAGAATGCGCGAAGACGATGCCAGCGGATCCACTGCCGGATAAATTCCCAGTTCAACGATCTGACGTGACAAAGCCGTGACCGCGTCAAGGTGCGCGAACGTCGTGGCCGGCGCCGGATCGGTGTAATCATCCGCAGGGACGTAAACGGCTTGGATCGAAGTAATCGATCCGGTCTTGGTTGAAGTGATGCGCTCCTGCATCTCGCCCATTTCAGTCGCGAGGTTCGGCTGATATCCCACCGCCGAAGGCATGCGACCCAAGAGCGCGGACACTTCTGAACCTGCCTGCGTGAAGCGAAAGATGTTGTCGATGAAGAGCAGCACATCCATTCCCTGATCGCGGAAGTATTCGGCAACCGTCAGACCCGATAGCGCCACGCGCAGACGTGCGCCCGGCGGTTCAGTCATCTGGCCATAGATCAGCGAGACCTTCGATTTCTCGATCGCTTTCAAATCGACCTTGGTCATGTCGAAGGCGCCGGTCTCTTCCAGGTTGTGATAGAAAGACTCGCCGAAATCGATAACCTTCGACTCGACCATTTCACGTAGCAGGTCGTTGCCTTCGCGCGTGCGCTCGCCCACGCCGGCGAACACTGAGAATCCGGAACGCGCCTTGGCTATGTTGTTGATGAGCTCCATCACGATGACGGTCTTGCCGACGCCCGCGCCGCCAAAGAGACCGATCTTGCCGCCGCGCAGAAACGGTTGAATCAAGTCGATGACTTTGATGCCCGTTTCGAACATCTGCAGTTCGGTGGACTGCTCGTCAAACGCCGGCGCATGGCGGTGAATCGGATATCGCTGCTTGTGCGGCACGGGACCGAGGTTGTCGACCGGATCGCCAATCACGTTCATGACGCGACCCAGGGTGCCTTCCCCCACCGGCACAGTGATCGGACCGCCGGTGTCAGTTGCTTTCATGCCGCGCACCATGCCGTCAGTGGGCAGCATCGAGACGGCGCGCACACGACGTTCGCCCAGATGCTGTTGCACTTCGGCAATGACGTCGATTGCGTCGGGCACTTCGAAGCCGTCCGACGTAATGCGCAGGGCCTGATAAATCGGCGGCAGGTAGTCTTCTCCGAATTCGACGTCGACCACCGGGCCGATAATTTGCACCACTTTGCCGACGTGTCCGTTCGCGCTGGTTCCGTTGGGCGTAGCCATATTTCGTTCAGTCAACTCCTTCGATTGAAAGCAGAAGCCTTACAGATAAGAACTGGAAGGATTTTTAAAGATTGAGAAGATAACATAGGCTGAAACGCTTCACAAACGGCCCAAACTCGCCTGTTTGCCTCAATTAGATGCCTGAGCCGAGGCAAAGGCTGAAATCGCTCGCGCGAAATTTTTGAAACCCTACTTGTCCTATTGTCGTAGTACAATGGTGCAGGCGATGTTTCACATAGACACCAAGCATCCAACGCCGCTTTACCACCAGCTCGAGCGATCCATTAAGTTCGCGATAGCCACGGGCAAGCTGCGGATTGGCGACCAGTTGCCGACCGTGCGGCAACTCGCAGTCGATTTGAAAATCAACGCCAACACGGTGGCTAAAGTCTATGCGGAACTGGAACGCCTGGGTGTTCTGCAAACCAGACGCGGGGTCGGCACGTTTGTACACGAGCGGCCCGCTGAGGTCACGCAGAACCGTCGCGATCGTGAGCGGCACTTGCGCGAGCTGGCCGATCATTTTATTGCCGAGACGCACTCCCGTGGATTTTCGCTGGACGAGGCGATCGAACATCTCGAGCACCGGCGGCGCAAGGGCGGCGCGTAACGCAGCTTGGTAATTTGCGAGGGTTCGCAAGTTAGCAACGTGCGCTACAGAGCGCAGAAGGAGAATCAAAAATGGCCAACATTCAACTCATTGAGAATCGCATCAGCAATCTGCCGTCCCCGTCGGGGCCGCGTGTAAATTTCGTACAGGGCGTCGCGTTTCTCGCGCCGCTGGCGCTGGGCGCGCTGGCAACGTTGCTAACATGGAGTCCCGCGGGAGTAATCGTTGGATTGCTGCTCGGTCTGCTGCTCGCGCAGTCCCCCAAAATCGCGCGGCAATGGGAGCGCGCAGTTGTGCTGCGCCTGGGCAAGTACGCCGGTTTGCGCGGACCGGGCCTGTTCTGGATTGTTCCCTTCGTTGACAACATTTCCGCGTGGATCGATCAGCGCGTGATCACGACTGGCTTTGCCGCGGAAGAGACGCTGACCAGCGACACAGTGCCGGTGAACGTCGATGCCGTGCTGTTTTGGTTGGTCTACGATCCAGAGAAGGCCGCGCTCGAAGTGCAGAACTATCCGCAGGCAGTTAGTTGGGCGGCGCAGACGGCTCTGCGCGACATCATCGGTCGCACGTCGTTAAGCGATCTGCTGCGCGGCCGCGAACGGATCGAGGAAGAATTGCAGAAGCTCATCGATGAGCGCTCAAACCCCTGGGGCGTTACGGTTCAGTCGGTCGAGATGCGCGACGTAATAATTCCGGCCGCGTTGCAGGATGCGATGTCACGCGAAGCGCAAGCTGCACGCGAGAAAGCGGCGCGCGTGATTCTGGCGGAAGCTGAGGTCGAGATCGCCAATCGGTTTAGCGTCGCTTCGGAGTCGTATCACAACAATCCGACCGCTTTGCACCTGCGTGCCATGAACATGCTTTACGAAGGCCTGAAAGAGAAAGGCGCCCTGATGCTGGTGCCCAGCAGCGCGGTTGAATCCATGGGTATGGGTGGATTGATGGGCGCGGCCGCGCTCAGGCAACAGAAGCTGACGGGTAGCGACGAACCGGTGGAGTAGGATTTAGTGTCAGAAGCCCGAGCGTCAGCGAGGGCACTCTCCAAACTTGCCCTCCCTGACGGTCGGGCTTCTGACACGGTTTCTTTCTACAAAGATCTCGCGCCTAACGACGCGATGAACACAAACGATCTCAAATCTAAAATCACAAATCTAAAATCGGCAATGCCGATCATTCTTCCGGATCGATCTTAATCTTCATCGATCGCAGAATGCGCAAATCATCTTCAGTTAATTCCAGCGACCCGTCGGTTGGCTGCTCACGTTCATCGTCGCTCTGCGGTCGCAGGCCGATTTCGAGCTTTAGCGTTAGCTCCATGTCGAAGCCCGCTTCGCGCAAGCGTTCAATCGCCGACGCGACGCTCGCGGATTCCTGTACTGATTCGTTGATCGCAGTGCCGACTTGCTCCGCCAGCTCTTTCACATAATCGTCCAGTTCCAAAATGATTACCTCGCAGTAAATCTGAAGTGGCACGCGCATCTTGCACCTGATTATCACGGGCGAGACGCCCGTGCCACTGGCCTACGTGCGATCAAGTAAGCCGTGTCGTGATGATGTCCGCCCTCGTCCGATGCGCCTTCCCGATAGTACGTGATTTCCCAATCGCTGAATAGTGTCTCCAATTCGCCGGGCTCGAGCAAAAACGCGGGATTGTGCGGTTTCGCATCAGGATTTCCGTCGTTCAGATGAATCGCGGCGACGACTCGTCCGCCGGGCTTTGTGCCGGCGCGCATCGCGGGAAAGAGATCACGCTGGAGATAATAAAAGTCGCAAATCAGATCGTAAGTGTCCGCCCCAATTTGAAATTCACCTTTTTCCAGATCAACGACGTGCGTATCGATCGAGACGCCGGCGTCGCCTGCGCGTTGTTGCAAAATTTCGATGCCGAGGCGCGATGAATCAACTGCGGTTACCTGCCAGCCATGTTTGGCCAGAAAGATCGCATGACGGCCGACGCCACAGGCGATGTCGAGCGCGCGGCCCGGCTTCAAGTCTGCAATCGCTTTCAGAAGCAAGGGCGAAGGTTCGATCATCCCGTGCTCGCCGCTGCGATAGCGCTCGTCCCAATTAGGCATGATGAGCGTCCGCGGACAAATTACCAGTCAGCGCATCCGCCAGAGTCCGAGTCACCAGGTCAGGAGCTAATTTGGAAGCCGCCAGTTGGCTATTTCTATCGAGGAATTTTATTGCAGAAGCGAGTTCGCTGGTATCAATTTCCCAATGTCCCGACTCGCTCGTTTCAAAGTCATTCAAGGTTGCGACGGCTGAACTGAAGTCGTGGCGCGGAACGCGTGGCCTGACCACCGTCTCGGCCCACGAGTAATACGGATAATCGACGCGATATGCCCAGCCATCGCCCAGCGGCGTGGCAATCACAAACAAATTGCCGCGGGCGTGATGCGCGATGGCAGTAAACGGCGCAGAGTGGCGGGACGGATCGAATCCGCTCGGCTCGAATATTGCGGGCGCGAGCGTCACCAGCGAAATCCGATTGAGGAAATCTTCATCGACGCGCGATTCCCCTCCAGCAAAGCTGGCGAGCGCTAATTCAATCCGTCTCCATGGTTCGCGCCACAGAGATTCATAAAAGCTCGTGTGGGTCAGCACGTGTCCGACTTTGGGTAAGACCAGATCGTAATTACGCGATTCGTCGTTGAAGTCGTCGCCGGCGAATTTCTGCGCCAGCGGTGAGCCCGATTTGTCGATTGGCGAGTCAGAACCTTGAATGATAATGCTCGCGCGCACAGCATCGACTGAGCTGAATTCGCAGAAGTCTCCCGCTGCGGCGGCGGCAATCAGTTTTTCGCGCAACGGTAAAGCTCGCTCGCCGTTCAGCATCGCCCAAACCGACAAGACGCCGTCCGTATCAAAGTGATTGTTCGTGACAAGATCGATTCCCTGTGTCAGTTCCTCGCGATTCGGAGCGGCAATGACATTTAGAGCAATCTCAGTGGAAGTGTCCGCCTTCACTGACGGGGGAGTTTTGTTTCCGTTCCAGTGCGAAAAATGAATGGCATTATCGACCGTGCCATCAACCGAGAGTTTCGGCAGATTGGCGATGGCATCAGAGTAGTATTGAAATCTCATGCATCGCCTACTTCACAGTCGGCTGAGGAACACGATTATCGGCGATCAATGTTCGTAGCGCCTGATTGACGGCCTCAGAGTCGTGAAATACCTCGGCGACATCGGGGTCGAGCAGAATTGTGTTCGTGCCCTTAACGTATTCTTCGTAGAACCTTCCCCGCACGCCCCCAGTGAAGTCGTACTCGTCGCGCATGTCGTCTTCTGGTTGCAAATTATCTTTTTGATTCATACTGCTTCCGCTCTTGCCGCGTGGCCGGTCGCGCACTGATTATCCGAATTCTACCACTTCGATAAACATGTGACACCACCAGCAATTGGCCGCGTCTTGAAACACCTGTAGATACAAATCGGTCCTCAACTGTGGAGTGATCGGGATCGTTGATTGAAACGGCCAACGGATCTCCAAATATTTCAGATGCTTCTTCGAAGGTGGTTCCGTGCTTCGCAAAATTCGCCCCAGCCTTCTTCGGATCCCATTCGAACAACATGTGGCGTCAACTCTATCGACTCTACTGATCCTTCCACTCCGGAATGCGCCCCGGCGTCCACGGCGCGCCGGCGGCTTCCATCTGTTTCTCCAGTTTTTGCAGATCGACTTCGATCAGTTGCCGCAGTTGCGCGAGCACGCCTTCGAATTCCGCGGCGGCCGCGGCGTACTGATCCATCTGCGTCTGCGTCGGACGAGCCGTCGACATTCGTTGCGCGCCGACCACGCTGCCAACGCGTTCATTGATCGACGGTGGCTGATTGAAGTTGCGTTGTCGCAACGCCTGATCACCGCTCAAGGCGCGAAGAATTTCGTTTTTGCGTTTCTCCAGCGCGGCTGCGTCGTTCAGCAATGATTCCGGCGCGTTTGGCGTCTCAATCAAAGCGCGGCGAATCGCGACCATACGCGGCGTCAAGGCATTCGCAGCTTGGGTGGCGCCTTGCACCGCGCGCTGCAGTCGCGCCGCCTTCTGCTGAAACTCGACCAGCGCAATGCGATCAGCCGGCGACATGCGATCGAGCCCTTCGACGATGACTTGAAACTCCTGCGCCTGACCGATCGGAGTCGTCACGCCATCCACCCGCTTCATCATTGAAACTTTGTAAGTTCCCGGCATGACCAGCGGACCGCCGGGCGGATCCGCGAAAGGATCTTCGCCATCAGGGCTCGGCGGCGGCGGCAGAGATGAAGCGGGATAACGCAGGTCCCAATTAATGCGCTGAAAACCCGCGGTGACTGGCCCCGTCAGTCTGCGAATGACGCGGCCTTGCGAATCGGTGATCACGAGGATCAGCGCCGGCGCTTCTTCCTGTTCTTCCGCGCTCAGTTCCGCACCGCTCGGTAAGCGAGGCGGCGCACCACTTCTTGATGCCGCGCGTTCAGCCTCCTGCCGCTTCGCCTTCTTCGTCTTCAACTCTTCTTTCAAATAGTAAGTGAAGGTCGCGCCGAAGGGCGGATTCTCAGCGGTGAAGAACGATTCGCCCTGAAAAGATTTGCCGCGGCCGCCGATAGGCTGCGCCTGGATGTACATGAGCGCATCTTTGACCGGCATGAGTGCCGCTTCCTGCTTGAGCATCTCAGGCGTGACCGCGCGCAGCGGCGTGTAGTTGTCGAGGATGTAAAAGCCTCGCCCAAACGTCCCAAGCACGAGATCGTTTTCGCGCCGCTGAATCGTGATGTCACGCACTTGAATCGTCGGCAGGCCGCCCCGCAACTGAATCCATTTCTGCCCGCCATCGACGGTGAAGAACAAACCATACTCAGTGCCAACGAAAAGCAGATTGGGATTCACGTGGTCTTCCGCGATGCCCCACACGGGCTGGTTCGCGGGCAGGTTGCTCTTAATCGAACTCCACGTGCGACCGGCGTCAGTGCTCTTGAAGAGATAAGGTTTAAAGTCGGCGTTCTGATGATTCTCGAACGCGACGTAGACAGTATTGGGATCGTTAACGGACGCCACGATGCGACTGACGTAAGCGAGTTCCGGCACATCGCCAATCTTTTCCACTTTGCGCCAATTCTTGCCGCCATCGTCGGTGATTTGAATCAAACCGTCATCGGTGCCGACATAAATCAGTCCTTCTTTCTTGGGCGATTCAGCCAGTGCCGACGCATTGCCAAAGAAAGCCGTCGACTGGTTCTTGGCGACTGCATCCATGCTCCAGACTTTGCCCATCACCGCCAGCTTGTCGCGATCGAGACCGCGCGAGAGCTGACCGCTGATCACTTTCCACGAATCGCCGCGATCGTCGCTGCGGAAAAGTTTGTCGGCCGCGAAGTAAAGGCGCGTGTGCGAATGCGGGCTGATGATAAACGGGGAATCCCAGTTCCAGCGGAGCGGATCTTCGTTGCGGCCGACTTCAGGCGTGATGGCGATGCGTTGACCTGTGGGCTTGTCATCGCGCACTAAATTTCCGGTCTGAAGTTCGGCGTAAATCGTGTTCGGATCTTCGGGATCAACTTGCGTGCGAAATCCATCGCCACCCTGCGTCACCCACCAGTCGCTGTTCACGATGCCCGATGCATTGCGGGTGCGTGACGGACCACCAAAAGCAAAGTTGTCCTGCGCCCCCCCGAACACGTTATAGAACGGCGTGGCGTTATCGGTGGTCACATCGTAAAGCTGCGTGACCGGCAAGTTGTTTTTGAAATACCAATTGGCGCCGCGGTCCCAGCTTTCATAAACGCCCCCATCGCAGCCCACCAGATAATGTTCGTTGTTGCCGGGATCGATCCAAATTTCGTGATTGTCGACGTGCTTGGACTTCTCGCCGAGCCGGCGCAGCGTGCGGCCACCATCGTCTGAGACCATCAGAAACACGTTCATGATGTAGATCCGATCGACGTCTTTGGGATCGGCGACGACGTGGCCGTAATACATCGCGCCCGCGTCAAAGTCGTTGCGTTTTTCCCAGCTGCCGCCGCGATCGTTCGAGCGAAAGATTCCGCCTTTGCGATCGCCCGATTCAATCGTCGCGTAAATGACATTCGAATCTACCGGCGAGATCGCCAGACCAATGCGCCCCATGTCGTTCGTCGGCAAACCCGCGCGCACCTTGTTCCAGGTCGCGCCCGCATCAGTCGACTTGTAGATTGCGCTTTCCGGTCCCCCATCGATCAACGTCCACATGTGACGGCGTCGTTGATATGAAGCTGCGTAAAGCGTTTCCGGATTGTTCGGATCGATCTCAACATCGCTGACGCCGGTGTTCTCGCTAATCTTTAGGACCTGATTCCACGTCTTGCCGCCGTCGGTCGTCTTGTAGAGTCCGCGATCGCCGCCTGGCCCCC
>Ga0134126_10001068_pt1 | contig 34715 bp, 39 predicted proteins | sample KB31752_FD_96881 | JGI IMG/M metagenome (GOLD analysis project Ga0134126, IMG submission 96881) | Terrestrial soil microbial communities with excess Nitrogen fertilizer from Kellogg Biological Station, Michigan, USA - KB3-175-2 | ecosystem: Environmental > Terrestrial > Soil > Unclassified ...
AGCAGCCTGTGGCGCATGACATCCGGGGCAATTGCCTGCACATCTTCGGGGCTCACGAAGTCGCGCCCTTCCATCCAGGCCAGCGCTCGCGCGCCGCGCTCCATTGCAATCGCGGCGCGCGGACTTGCGCCCCAACGCAACCAGTCGCGCAGATTCGTGCTGTAACCTTCCGGGCGGCGCGTCGCATCGACTAATGCGGCGATGTATTCAGCCACCGGATCCGACAGGGTCAACGCCAGTGCCGCGCGCCGCGCGGTCAGAATCGTTTCCTGACTGAGCCGGTGTTCCGGCGGCGGCAGCTCACGCTGGGTCACCGCTTCGCGTCGTGCCAGCTTCATGATTTTCAGAGTGGTAGCGCGGTCCGGATAGTCGACTTCCGTATGCAGCATGAAACGATCGAGCTGTGCCTCCGGCAGGGGGTAGGTGCCTTCCTGCTCGATCGGGTTCTGGGTGGCCATCACGAGGAACAGCTGAGGCAGGACGTAGCTGGTACCGCCGACACTGATCTGTCGTTCCGCCATGGCTTCCAGCAGCGCGGATTGCACCTTGGCAGGGGCACGATTGATTTCGTCCGCCAGAATGAGGTTGTGAAACAGCGGACCTCGCTGGAAGCGGAAGCTGCCTTCCTCGGGGCGATAAATGTCCGAGCCGGTGAGGTCGGCAGGGAGCAGATCCGGCGTGAACTGCACGCGCTGGAAGTCCGCCTCGAGGGCGTGAGCCAGCGCCTTGATCGCGCGGGTCTTGGCCAGTCCGGGCGGACCTTCGACTAATAAGTGTCCATCGGCCAGAAGCGCGATCAGTAAGCGCTCGACGAGCTTGTCCTGGCCCACGATCTGGCTGGTCAGATAGTCCTTGAGGCGCATGACGGCATCGCGCACCGCGCGCGCTTCGCCGCCGCTGGCCACGGGGGCGAGATGACCTGTTCCAGCATTAACCATGAAAGTAGAGCCCTCGCTTGACCTTGGTTGCGATTGCGGCCAGAAGCGTTCCGGGCCGCGCCCGGCATGATTGCACCGCTGCCTTAACGTTCACTTAAGTCCGCAAGGCGCGCGCTGCGGTTTTCCGCGCTCGAGTCTCGGCGTGCCCCGGCCAGCCGCCTCCGGGTTGCGGATTTGCGAATCATGACGGTTGCGGCGGCCGGCTACCAGATTTCGAGGTCGGGAGAGCCTCGAGGCTGCGGTTCCTCATCAAGTTCCGTGCCCAGTCGCCAGGGTGCATTCCGGTTCGCGCGGCTTGCAGGGTAGGATGCGGCAATGCGCTCCGTGACCTGGTATTTCGACTTCATCTCGCCCTACGCGTACTTCAGCATGTACTCCTTCGGGAGGCTTGGCGATAACGTTGAATTGAAGCCTCAGCCGATCTTGTTCGCTGCGCTTTTGGATCACTGGGGGCAGAAGGGACCGGCCGAGATGCCTACTAAGCGGATCTGGACATATCGATCCTGTCTGTGGTGGGCGAAGCAGAACAACGTGCCGTTTCGGGTTCCCGCGGCACATCCCTTCAACCCGCTGCCTTACCTGCGGTTGTCGATTGCTGCGGGCAATTCCGTGGCGGCCATTCGGGCCATTTTCAAACACCTGTGGACCACGGGTATCGATCCCGCCGATCCAACTGTGGTGGCCTTTCTGGCGCAGTCGTTGGGTGTGCCTCCGGAGCGGATCGGCGCCGCCGACGTGAAGAGCTCGCTGCGCGAGGCAACCGGACAAGCCGCGCAACGCGGCGTGTTCGGGGTGCCCACCTTCTACATCGATGGGCAGCTGTTCTGGGGGAATGACTCTGTTGAGTTTGCCGCGGCTTATCTGAAAGACCCTGGCTTGCTGGAGACGCCGGATATGCGGCTCATCGACTCGCTGCCTGTGGGTGCTGCCAGGATTTGAGTGCTAGCAGCGACTTGAATTGAGGGAAGATGCCGCCCCAGAGCATGGCGCCCACCATTGCGGGAAAGATGTACGCCTCAAAAACCGGATTGCCGACGCGCATGTGGGCGGCGACGGCGCCACCGAGGTAGCCCGTCAGGAGGAGGGCGCCGAGGGTGGAAGTGGCCGGAATGACATAGAGCGCCGTGCAGATCAACTGGATGACGCCAATGGCGAAGGTGACGTCGAGCGGGAATCCGAGCTGATTCATTGCTGTTACGACGGGGGCTGGCTGGGCGAGGTGCATCGCGCCGTCGACCACTAAAAACAGGACCACGAGGCCGCGCAGGATGCGCGACGTCCACCGGGCACTCTTGGAAGTGCTTGAATTGTCCAGGTTGGGCGTTTCCATGATCTTTCTCCGGGTTCACAGGGTAGTGCTCGTCGCTCAAGGACGAACGTGGGCGCGGCGCGCCGACATTGTGCTCGAAATATCGATGCGGGTGGGCGGGCGCCTGGTTTCCACGCCGTCAGGCGCGTGCGCGCCGCGGTCGTGGCAACGCTGGGCGTCTCGACGCTCTATCGACGTGGTGACTATAACGTGTGTCAGGCACGCGAATAACGACATGTGCTGCGCCGTCCGTTTCAGACATTGAACTCACCGCGCGGACATGCGTGTTAGGTGCCATATGTATCTGACGGCGGATTGCCAAAACAACTCTTGCGATATTGAGAAAAATCCGGTGAACTGCCGGATATATGGCAGCCGTGAAGACCAACTCGTCGCGCAAATGCAGCGCGCTCGGACCAGACATTCCAGCAGATTGATACTCGCTTGCAGCGGAACGATGAGTGTTTTCAACAGATGGATGCCCATTTCCAACGAATCGACACCGAGCTGCAGGACATCCATGCGCTCCTGGTCAAGCGGGATCGCCGCGAGTCCAAATGAATGCCGCCGCCGCCCGACGCTTACTGTGCCATGCGCCAGGGTGAGCGCTCGTCCCACGAGCGTAGGGCGGAGGCGGTCCAGGAGGTGGATTTGTCGGTGTGGCAGAGGTTGCAGGCGTTAGGAATGCCCAACGCGTCGGTTTGGGCTGGGGTGATGAACCTGAAGGTGTGGGCGCGGACGTTCACGTCCGCGATGGTTTGCTCGATCCTGGGCATGTGACAGGCGACGCATTGGCTTCCGGGGCTGTCGGGAGGGTGGTGCGTATGGGCTTGGATGTTGGGGGCGCGCGGGCCGTTGGCCGTGTTGGGGCCATGGCAGTCCAGGCATAGTTTGTCGGCGGGCTTCCAGAGGACGGCTTCGTTGGCGGTGCCGTGAACGTCGTGGCAGCTGAAGCAGGTGACGCCGCGTGTGTACATCAGGCTTTGCACGAAGTCGTTGCCCTGCATGCGGTTCTTGTGCGCAGTGCCATCGGCGAAGTGGGTGAATGTTTGTGTGCCGAGTTTGTGCTCCTCGAGCTTCCAGAAGTCGCTCAAGTGTCCGCCCACCTGAAAGCCGACCGGTCAGTCGTAATGCTTGCCGCCGATCGGATCGCTCAAGGGTTGTCCTTGTGAGTGGCACTGGATGCAGACATCGTTTGCCTGCACATAGTTGAGCTTCGCGGGATTGATGATACCGCCCCGTCCTTGCTGGGCGACGTGCTCGCTTCCAGGGCCGTGGCACCGTTCGCACCCGACGTTCCATTCGGCAACCTTTTTTGTGCTGATGTCGTAGCCCACTGAGTGGCAGCCGTCGCAAAGCGGTCCGGTCGGGCGTTGCAAGTTATCTGGAGGATATAGGGGTGCCCACCAGTCCGTGCCGTTCTTTACGAAGTAAGCCGCCCAGCGCTTGTGTGTAAAGTCCCACTGGGCAGGCAGTGGAAAGTAATCGTCGCCGATCTTCTTGAAGTAGCGTTGTTTCCAGCGGCTACCGTAGACGAAGGCGATGTCGTCACGCGTAAACGTGACCAGCGGGTCCGGTTTTGTCAGGTCCGGAGCGATCGCGTCGGGATGCTCTTTGGGGTCACGTACTACGTTGGCCATACGCGTCTGCTTCCAGCGATCGTATATGTCGCTGTGGCACTTTTGACACGCTTGAGAGCCGACGTAGTGGGCATTGTCCAGATTGGCGGGCGGGGCTTGTGGCGTAAGCGGTGCTACCAGCGTCGGTAACCGCCGCACGTAGAGCACCAACTGCCAACTACGCCGCGCGGGCAGATTCCATGCGGGCATGCCCGTGTGCCGGATCCCATTTGTAATGTGGAAGAGCAGCTCCCCGTCGCTCATTCGCTGCACTTGTGGATCGCGGAGGTCGGGTGGGCGCGGATACTGACCTGCGGCGATTTCTGTTTTGCCGCTCCCGTCATAGGCGTGGCAGATCTCGCACTTTTGTCGATACAACGCGCGTCCGGCATTGACGTCGTTTGCGTCGATGTGAGCGCTCAGCGGGTTTTTCAGGTCCCGATCGCGTGCCGGTACGATCCGCTTCAACAGCCACTGAGCCACGCTGCTTTCAAGCCAGGGGGCAGTCCCGCGTGCGCTGGAGCCCTCCCAGACGATGAAGGCGTAGGCGGTGCATAGGAGCAATGCCAGTGTTCCCGCGGCGACGAGGGCGTTGCGCAGAGCTTTGTTCATGGACGGGCGTTCTCCACCGGGTGCCGACTTTAGCAAAGGGTGCGTAAGCAGAAGGTGTGTATTAAGCTGGCGCGCATCGGCTTTGCAGCGCAAAGTGAAAGGCGCCGTGGGATTGAAGACACAGAAGAGTGGGCTCGGGTGGCGGCGGTACCTGTGGGTCGGGCTGTGCGCCTTGATGCCCATCGGCGCGCAAGCGGGCGGCCCGTTTGGAATCGATCACGAGCTCGCCCTGGACCAGAATGGTATCTGGGCGCGCAAATACCAGACGGGCCTGCAGTTTGGCGTGGTTGCGTTGGAAATCAGTGGTGCTCTCTGGTTTGGCAACGACAACGAGCTGGGCCATACGATGTGGCAGACATTGGACTCCTCCATCATTTCCGGCGTTGCCGCGGAAATCATGAAGAAGGGTTTCAGCCGCGCGCGCCCCGATCAGGGGAACAATCCCAATGCCTGGTTCCGCGGGGGCTGCTGCGAAAGCTTCCCCAGTGGCGAGGTCACGCTGCAAGCGAGCTTCGTCACCCCGCTGATAGTCAATTACGCCAAGGAGGATCCCTGGATCTGGGCGCTGGAAATCCTACCGGTGTACGACGCGATCGCGCGGATGAAGAGTCAGGCGCACTGGCAGTCGGATGTGATCGCCGGTTGGGCGTTGGGCACCGGAATAGGGTACTGGACCACGCGGTGGAAGACGCCGCTCATGGTTCGAGTCCTTCCAGGGGGAGTCTCGATCGGCCTGTCGAAGAGATTTTGAGAGCGGCCGCGGCGTCGCGCACCACCTGTTCCAGAACGGCCAGGTACTCCACATACCGCTTCTGTCCCTCGGTGCTGAGTCGGCAGGTCGTCTGTGGCCGGTTTTGCTCGAAGCCCTTCGCGACATCCACCAGGCCCGCCTCCTGCAGCACCTGCAGGTGCCGGCTGAGATTGCCGTCGGTGAGCCCGCAGAGCGACTTCAGGTCGTTGAAACGGAGTCCCTTGGGATGCCGTGCCAGCGAAGTGAGCACGCTCAGCCGTGCGCGCTCGTGGATCACACGGTCGAGGCCCGGATAGGCGTATTGATTGGCGCGCGCCTCGCCTTTCTTGCGTGTGCCGCTCACTACGCACGCTCCGCGTGACGTCGCTGTTGCGTGATGACTGCAACTAACAAATGCCCGACCCCGTAGGGGATTCCCATGGCCCAGGGAGAGTTCGCGTGAGTCTGGGCGGCGAGCCCCAGGCATACCAGTCCACAGGCCAGATACCAGACGCCGACCATGAATGTCGCGCGCGGCAGGAAGCGGCAGGAGGCGAAGACACCGAGCGCGAAGAAGGTGTGCCACAACCCGGGGAGCATCCACAAATCACCTGAGGCGAGCTCCAGCAACGCCACCGTAAGCAGCCCCCCGGCAATCACCGCGGGCAGAAATTGTTCGAGCGCTGCTTGCAGCATCGCCGTGGCCAGGCCGCCGTGCTCGAGGCGTGACTGGTTGACCGTCGCGATGGCAATGGCTACTACGCAAACGGCCGCTGTCACGGCCCATACGGCGACGAAAAGCCGCATGTTGGTCGCTGATTCGGGTAGCCAGTGAGCCTGTGCTGCGGCGATTACGAGGGCGAACGCGCCGGTGCTCGCCAGGGTCGCGGGCGCGTAACCCCTGAACTCGGTACTTTGCGCGAGTTGCTCGCGAATGGTGCTGATGTCTGTCAAGGCCCGTTCGAGGTCCCGCATGCGCCCCCCTTGTGCTTTACAAGTTAAAGTACACCAGGGCGGTTGGCCTCACAAGAAGCGCCCCCGGGAGCGGCGGAGCGGACCGTCGGCTCATCGGAAATTGCACGCCGGCTTTTCGCCGCAAAAGCGCGTCCTGACTCGCAAGACGTCCATGGAGAGAATGCGCTTATGCTGGCTGCGCAGGCCGGCGATATGCCGAGGCCTTTCCTGGAACACAAACGGCTGTCAACCAGAGGCCGAAGACGGATACCGATACCAAGGGTGTGTACCTGACCGACACCATCAGTAGGGTACTTCCGGGGTCAATTCAACTGGGCGACTCGACTGCTCGAGGAGGGGCGTAGCGACGAAGACGGCGACTGGTTCGAGCGTGCTGCGAGCTCCGGGACGCCTGCTGTGCGCGCGGCTGCGCAGCGGATCATGTGGACTCACCCCGCCTTGCAGGCAGGAAAGAAAGCTTGACTCTGGACCTTGGTCCAGACTCTAAGATAGGCCGTCATCGAGGAGTCGGGCTATGGAATCGATTGGAATTGGCAGCCTTGCGAAGCGCGCCGGCGTCGGTATTGATACCGTGCGCTACTACGAGCGGGCGGGTCTGCTGGTGCCGAGCCGCAGGCTCGCTTCCGGCTATCGCCGGTACACTGATCTGGAGCTGGCGCGGCTGCGCTTCATTCGCAGGGCGCAGGCGCTTGGATTCACTCTCGGTGAGGTCCGGGAGCTGCTGACTTTGTCTGCGCGGCGTGACGTGGCACGCGTGAAGCGGTCGGCGCAGACCAAGCTCGCGGATGTCGACAAGAAGATTGCCGAGCTGCAGAGGATTCGCGGAGGGCTCGCGGCGCTTGTGGCCGCGTGTCCCGGTCACGGGAGAGCCGCGGATTGTCCGATTCTGCTGGCCTTGGGAGGTGACGAGGAATGAGCGCGCCACAGCATCCGCACCGCCCAGCCGCCACCGAAAAGTCGTGTTGCGCTGGAGATCACAGGCACACCGCCGCTGGAGGTATTGCGCGCACCCGCTCCGACAATCAGGGCGCGGTTAATGCCAACACGACCTACACGTGCCCGATGCATCCGGAGGTGCTGCAGCGGGGGCCTGGGACCTGTCCCATCTGCGGAATGGCGCTCGAGCCGCTCGCGCCTCATGAAGCGCCCGAGGATGATGACGATCTGCGTGCTGTGCGTCGCAAGTTCCGGGTTGCTGTGGCGTTGAGTGTGCCGGTGTTGATCTTCTCCATGTTGCCGGACTCGCTTGGGCTGCGGATTCCTCCGGGAGCTGCCTGGGTATTGCGCATCGCGCAGGTCGCTCTGACGGCGCCCGTGACTGTGTGGCTGGCGGCTGACTATTACCGCCGAGGCTGGCTCGGCGTGGTCAATCGCTCGCCTAACATGTACACCTTGATAGGGTTGGGTGTCGCAGTCGCATGGTTGTACAGCGTTTTTGCGACCTTCGTGCCCACGGCGTTTCCCGCGGAAATGCGCGGTGAGCAGGGAGCGGTGGCGGTGTACTTTGAAGTGTCGGCCGTCATCGTTGCGTTGGCTCTGCTGGGCGAGTGGCTCGAGCTCGCGGCGCGTGGTCGCAGCAGCGCCGCGATCCGCCAGCTTCTCTCCCTTGCACCGAAGACGGCCCGGCGTATTGGTGCGGACGACAAAGATGTGGATGTGCCGCTCGAGGCCATTGCCGTCGGCGATCGGGTACGTGTGCGACCGGGTGAAAAAATACCGGTCGACGGCCGTATTCTGGTAGGCCGGTCGACTGTGGATGAGTCTATGTTGACGGGCGAGCCTATGCCGGTGGACAAGGGACCGGGTGACCCGGTGGTCGGTGCCACACTCAATCAGACAGGAGCGTTGGTCATCGAGGCTGAGCGCGTCGGTGCAACCAGTTTGTTGTCGCAAATTGTGGCTCTCGTCGCGCAGGCGCAGCGCACCCGGGCTCCCTTGCAGCGATTGGCGGACCGTGTGTCAGCCTGGTTCGTCCCGGCGGTCCTGGCGGCAGCCCTTGTGACTTTCGTCGCGTGGTGGTGGCTTGGCCCGCAGCCGTCGCTGGCCTACGCTCTGACCAGTAGCGTGGCGGTGCTCATCATCGCGTGCCCGTGTGCTTTGGGGCTGGCGACACCCATTTCCATCATGGTCGCGAGCGGACGCGCTGCACAGCTCGGCGTGTTGTTTCGCGACGCCAAGGCGATAGAGTCTCTGCGCCAGATCGATACTCTGGTGCTGGACAAGACCGGCACTCTCACTGTGGGACGTCCTACAGTGGATCGCGTGATCGCCCTATCGCCCTGGAGCGAGACGGAGTTGTTGAGCTTGTCGGCGGGCGTGGAACGTTCCAGCGAGCATCCGTTGGCCCACGCGATCCTCGCTGCGGCGACTGAGCGCGGCTTAACGCCGAGTGCCATCGATAGGTTTGAGTCTCTGACCGGACATGGGGTCCGCGGCCGTGACGGCCGGCGCACGATCGTGATTGGTAATCAGGCCCTGATGCGTGAGGAAGGGGTCGACACGCGTTCGCTCGAACAGGAGGCGCAAGCTCTGCGTGCAAAGGGCGACACCGTGATGTTTGTGGCAATTGACGGAGCCCTGGCCGGTTGCATTGCAGTGGGCGATCCGATCAAGGAAACCACCGCGAGGGCATTACGCGATTTGCGCGAAGACGGGTTGAGAATCGTGATGTTGACCGGAGATGCGCGCGGCACGGCTGAGGCGGTTGCGAAGTCTCTTGGTATCGGGGAAGTGATAGCCGAGGTCAAACCTTCCGACAAAGTTGCAGCAGTCGAAAACCTGCAACGAGGCAACTATCGCGTCGCAATGGCCGGTGACGGAATCAACGATGCGCCCGCTCTCGCACGTGCCGATGTCGGTATTGCGATGGGCACGGGAACTGACATCGCGATGGAGAGTGCGCAGGTGACCCTGGTAAAGGGCGATCTCAACGGTATCGTGCGGGCGCGGCGCCTGAGCCGCGCGACAGTGCGCAACATCCGTCAGAATCTCGGGTTTGCGTTCGGGTATAACCTCATCGGCATTCCTTTGGCCGCAGGTGTGTTGTATCCCGTATTCGGCCTGCTGCTGAGCCCGATGATCGCGGCTCTGGCCATGAGTCTCTCGTCCGTATCGGTTATCAGCAATGCCCTGCGGTTACGTCAGTTTGCGCATGATGCCGTCGGCACCGACGTCGAAGTCGCTGCCGCGCCAGGTAAATCGTGAGGTGAAGAAGCTGCGGCACCAGACCCAGCAGATCAGGAAGTCGCGCACCGGCAGCAGCCACAGATCCGCGAACAAGGAGCGCTGGCCGCGGACCCTGTGGATGAAGTGCAGCGCCAGCCGCGCAACCACCGTGACTTCAAACAGAGACCAGGCGATTACCGCCGAGGCGCTCTCCGCGCCCAATAGCAGTCCCAGCAGTGCCAGTGGCAGACTGAAGGTGAAGAAGATGAAGCGGAAGCTGTTGGGCCGCAGCACGTACAAGGTGCGCATCCAACGTAGCTCGTGGCGTACCAGCGACTCCAGGTTCGGCTCGTGATGCTCGGCCTTCAGGTGATAGGACGACAGCACGATCCGCAATCCGAGGCGGCGCACCAGTTGTCCCAGCTCGTAGTCGTCCGCGAGGTGATTGACGATCCCCAGTAGTCCGCCGATGGCCTGCAGAGTGTCCCGGCGCAAGCACAGAGTCTGTCCCGACACATAGTTTTCGTGGCCGAAGAGCCATGCCAGCAGCACCGAGGGCATGTACCACTCGTTGATGTACATCGCGCCCAGGCGTGACCACACCAGGTGTGTGGGCTCGCCATGGTACAAACACGTGACCAGTCCCACTTTTTTGTCCAACAGCGGAGCGGTGACGCTGGTGAGATAGTCGGCTCCCACGAACGCGTCGCTGTCCGCCATGACGAGCACGTCGTGGCGGGCATGTTTCAGCATGTTGATCAAACTGCTGATTTTGCGATTGTGACCATGCTGCTGCGGGTCGATCACCACATCCATGGCGAGGTTGGGAAATTCCGCCACCAGGCGCTCCACCACACTCAGCGCCGGATCCGACGCATCGCCCACGCCGAACACGATTTGAAATTGGGGATAGCTCTGCCGGCAAAAGGAACGCAGGTTTTCATACAGTCCCGGCTCGGCGCCGCACAATGGCTTCAGGATGGTCACCGGCGGAAGTCTTACAGGCGTACGTCCGCTCTTGCGGGTGCGCCAGACGAGGACTGCAATGAGTGCCAGACAGGTATAGATTGTTGCCAGCGCCAGGCTCGCGACTCCGATCACTGCCAAGAGCGTCTGCAGGGCGACCATGAAACTTTGTATCATAAAGTGCACAGAACGTGACTTAAGAACGCTTTATTCGTAAGGTCGCAGACGGCTTACGGTTCCCTAACGGCCGCGGTTGCTTACCGTTGCGGTTCGCAGCCGCCCGGATTCGATGCTCTCTTGCGTGTCCCTTTTTGCCCGCTGAATGTTGCAAGACCAAGTAAATTCATAAATTCATTCGTGGAAGGTAGGATCGCCATGGCAGACAGGCCCCGCATCGCCGTCGTCGGTAGTGCCAACACGGATCTGATCACTTTCGCGGACCGATTCCCCCGTCCCGGCGAGACTTTATTCGGACAGAACTTCGACCTGGGGTTCGGGGGCAAAGGCGCCAACCAGGCCGTGGCCGCCCGATTGTGCGGCGCCGAGGTACTGATGGTGGCCAAGGTCGGCAACGACCTGTTCGGTGAGGCGACGCTCAGGAACTTCAATTCTTTTGGCGTCGATACGACTCACGTCAAGATCGTGGCGGGCGTTCCGACAGGGGTCGCGCCGATTTTTGTCGAGCCCGGCGGCCAGAACCGCATCATTGTGGTCAAGGGCGCCAACGACAGGTTGACTGCTACGGATGTGGATGCGGCAGCAGCACAGCTCAGGCACGTCGACACCATCATTCTGCAGTTCGAAGTTCCCCTCGATACGATCTATCACACCGTGCGCTTTGCCCGCGCTCATAACATCCGCTGCATCGTGAATCCGGCGCCCGCGGTGCCGGCAAGTCTTGCGGATCTGACTGGCGCGGACTACTTCATCCCGAACGAGACAGAAGCCGAGTTGATCACAGGCTTGCCGGTGCAAACGATCGAGCAGGCTGCGGCTTGTGCGGTGGCGCTGCTCGGCAAAGGTTTCCGGCGGGTAGTGCTCACCCTCGGAGCGCGCGGCGCGCTGTTTGCCGACTCGACCGGACATGTGCATGTGCCGCCGTTCGAGGTGTCTGCCGTGGATACCACGGGGGCCGGCGATGCATTCATCGGCAGCCTTGCGGTCTTTCTCGCGGAGGGTATCCCGGAGAAGGATGCAGTGGCGCGCGCGAGTCTGTATGCGGCGCTGTCCACGACCCGGGTAGGAACCCAGAAGTCATTTCCAGCTCGAGCGGAGTTTGAAACGGCGTACGCCGCGCGTCAGCCCTGAATAATTCGAAAATACGAATAAAAGGGGGATCCATGTTCATCGTCCAGAGCTATCCGCTGGCGGTCGTGTTGTGTGTCGTGACCATGTTCTGCTGGGGCTCCTGGGCCAACACTCGCAAGCTGGCCCGCAGGGACTGGCGCTTTGAGCTTTTCTATTGGGACTACGCCATCGGCGTGCTGTTATTGACGGCGTTGCTGGGCCTCACTCTGGGGAGCAGCGGCGGGCCGGGCCGCTCGTTCGGCGCCGATCTCGCGCAGGCCTCGGGCGGCAGTATCGTCTCAGCCCTGACAGGCGGGGCCATTTTCAATCTGGCCAACATTCTGCTGGTTGCCGCAATCGAGATCGCCGGCATGGCGGTCGCCTTTCCGGTGGGCATCGGACTGGCGCTGCTCATTGGGGTCGTCGTGAACTACGTGGCTGATCCGGTCGGCAATCCTGCATTGCTCGCCACCGGAGTCATTCTGGTGACGCTGGCCATCGTGTTGGATGCCATCGCCTATCGGCGGCTCGCCGGGGCGGCGGTCGGAGTGAGTACCAAGGGCCTCATTCTGTCCATCGCCTGCGGCATTTTCATGGGCATGTTCTATCGTTTCGTCGCTGCAGCGATGTATGGCGATTTCGCCCACGCCGAGCCCGGAAAAATGGGTCCGTATGCCGCCGTCTTCGTCTTTGCCGCCGGTATCTTCGTCAGTAACTTTCTCTGGAACACCCTCGTCATGAAGCGGCCTTTCGTCGGCCCACCTGTGGCTTTCGGCGATTACTTCCGCGTTGGCTTCAGCACCCACCTGACCGGAATCTTCGGCGGCATTGTCTGGGGCGTGGGCATGTCCTTGAGTCTGATTGCATCCGGTCGCGCCGGGTACGCCATTTCCTACGGGTTGGGGCAGGGGGCCACCATGGTGGCTGCCTTCTGGGGCGTATTTATCTGGAAGGAGTTCCGGACCGCGCCGCGAGGGACCTCCATGTTGCTCGGGGCCATGTTCGCTTGCTTTCTCACGGGCCTCGCGTTGATTGTCCTCGCGCGTATGAGCTGAGGTGAGAGAGGGCCTTACCGGCGAGCTTACGCAGACCGTCCACCGTGGTGGTCAGGCTGTCGCCAGCCGGTGAGCACGTGACAGTAAGGTGAATTTTCAGTAGATTTCCCACCGTTGGTACCGTGGTACCAAGATACATTGGTAACATGAAAGCGAAATGAAAGAAATCACCCGTGTGCAGACCGGTGTGCGCCTGGAATCGCGTCTGCTGAAAGTCCTGAAGGCGCTGGCGGCGGAGCTGGAAATCTCTCTTGGCGATCTGCTCGAGGGCATTGTGTTGCACGCCTTCGAAGGCAAGGCGCCGTTTTCAGCTGCGACACTCAGGAAAGTGAAGGCGTTGAAGGGCGTATACGGCCTCGATCTGAGCGCGGAGGACTCACACCGGCTTCGCGAGAAGGAGTGAGGTGAATGACGACTACGATTGACGATGACTGCGAGCTCGGGCGGTTCGTGCGCGGCGAGATCGATCCGCGCACGTTCCCGCATGCCGAGCACGTCCGGATGGCCTTCGAAATGCTCCGGCGGCATGATTTCGCCGCGACCGCGCTCCACTATTCACAGGCCCTGCGCGCCATGACCGCGAAGATCGGGAAACCCGAGGCCTTTCATCAGACGACGACCATCGCCTTTCTTGCCTTGATTGCGGAGCGTCTGGCCGGGGGCGGACAAGAGGACTTCGCAGCATTCGCGGCAGCGAATCCGGACGTGATGAGCAAATCAGCGCTGGCGCCTTGGTATAGCGCGGAGCGGCTCGCGACTAGCGAGGCACGTAGGACGTTTGTGCTGCCCGACCGCGTTCCGGACGGGACATCACGCTAAGGGGCCACAACCGGGGGTCTCGCAGTCCCCTTCGTCCTCGATTTGTACGGTGGTGTGCTCGACATTCAGTCGTTCGCCGAGGCGCACGTGGATGGCGGAGATCGTGTCGCGGTGGATGGCGCCAGGGGCGAGATTGGCGTGCAAGGTGACCATGGGGCGTTCGCCCGTCATTGACCAGACGTGCACGTGATGAACGCCGGTGAGTCCCGGCACGTGGCCCAACAGTTCCTTTTCGATGCGCTCGACTTCGAATCCGGCCGGTGCGCCCTCCAGCAGCACATCCGCCGCCTCGCGTGTCAAAGACCAGGCGGAGCGGAAAATCAGCGCCGACACCAACAGCGACAGCAACGGGTCCGCAAGAGTCCAACCTTTCAGGAGCACCAGGAGGCCGGCAATACTCGCCATGCCGGAGCCCAGGAGGTCGCTCAACACATGAGCCCGTGCACCCCGCTCGTTCAGCGAGCGCGCACCGGATAATGTCAGAAATGCCCCGAGGTTGGCGGCGCCGCCAATCAAGGCGATGATGAGCATCAGGCGGCCGTCTACGGCGGGTTGTTCCGTGAGGCGCACAATCGCTTCATAGACGACCCAGACGGTCAGCAGCAATAAAGCCTGCCCATTGATGAAGGCCGCCAGTGGCTGATAGCGGCGATGACCGAAGGTGCGGCGCGCATTGGCCGGCCGCCGCCCGACCCGCAGGGCGACAATCGCCAGGATCAGCGAGCCGGAATCGGCCAGCATGTGAGCGGCCTCGGCGAGGAGGGCGATGGAGTTGGCGATGTATCCGCCCACCGCTTCAATGACTGTGAAGGTGCCGAGGATCAGCAGGGCAAAGAACAGTCGGCGCTCGCCAGCGTCGTGGCCGTGGTGATGGCCACCCGGCCCATGATGGTGGCCGTGCCCGTGTCCATGGCCCCCGTGGTCATCGGTGTGGGCTCCGTGCTCGTGGTCGCCGTGCCCGTGCCCGTGCCCGTGATCATCATTTGGGTTGTCGTGGCCGTGTCCGTGATGGCGACCGTCGGCGGTGTGCCGATGTCCCTCGTGGCTGTGGCCGTCATGATCCGCGTGGTCGTGCGCGTCGCGGCCTTTTTTTTCCGTGCTGCTACCTGGCATACCGCCAGTCTATCAGCCCCTTCCGGCGCAGCAACAGCGCACATCGCAGGGCCGAGCCCATGGCGAACAGCGCCCGACCACTGCGCGCGGATCAGGAGCATCGCGTCCATGACGGGCCCGGCAATAACACCCAACACACCGACAGCGCGCCGCTCTCAATGGTGGCGACGTGCCCCTCGGTGATGGGACAGTCGTCAGCCGTCATGCGGTCGCATGCGGTCACCCTCCGATGGCTGCAAGCGTCTTTTGGCATACGCTCTCGGTTACGCTACGGGCGGCGGCGAGGCTTTCGCAGCTGAGGCCGAATCTTATCGGGAGCGAAACGAGGCGACGGAATGGCGCGTTCCGCCGGGAGCGCCGGTTTTGTTAACACCGTAACGAAATTTTCGCGGCACCCTGCGACGTGTTCGACTTCTCCCGGCGGCAGGGTCATGAAATCCTGCGCACACCAATCACGGGAAGGCCCTTTGACTGAAAAGGGGCGGTGAGGTTGTGATGAGTTCGCGCAAGCCCAAGCAAACGCTCGAAGAATTGATGACCGACTGGCAGGAAACGCGCCTGCAGGTGATCGAGGCAGTCCCGGCCCGGAAGACGAATGTGTCCCCGCCTCGCTGGCAGGGTGCGCTCGAGGTCACCGTAGACTTCCCGACGGTGCGGCCGCCGCGGTCACGTCTGCACTAAAGAAAGGCGGGCAGCGCGCGGGCGTCGGGATCCAGGAAAATCTCACGCCGCACGAGCCTGTATGACTGCGAGGCGCGCCGCAGGCGGTCGTGGCGCTCGGCACTCAGAAGCCTCTCGGCCTGGTCAGGGCCGCCCCGCGCGATCAACAAATAACTCACCACGTCGTACTCGTCGCAACATCCGGCGACGCTGACGATGATGTTGGTAATAAAACGCCGGGGATGCTCGACCGGCTCGGTGCCGCCGCGGGCGTCCGCGAGGTGGCCGATGCGCTCGCGGATGGAGCGGTAACTCTCTTCAAAGCCGTTGGGTACTTTTGTGGCGGTTCGGTAGACAAGATCGTCCGCCAGCAACGTCGCCCATTCATCATAACGTTCGTGGTCCAGAAGGTACGCTTCCCGAAAGAGGAAGTGCTGGATGTCGTGGTAGACACCAGGGCCTACTGGAATGAAACGCTCTGGTCTGTGTGCCTGAATGCCCTTTATGGTGCCCGTCTGGAGCTGAGTCGCCATGGTCGCAATCCCCCTCAAGTCTGGCCTTTCAATCGCTTGAGTCGCATCCGGCGTGCCCCTTTTCCATGGGCATCACCGGGTGCGTTCAGGTCCAAGTTGGGACTGCGAGGGGACGCTTGTCAATAGCGCAGCCTCAAATGGGGGCGGTCACCCCCATCAGGGGCTTACCGGCGATCGCGGTCGTGGTCGTCGCGATCGCGCTCATGGCCGTGGTCGTGATCATGATCGTGTCCGTGTCCGTGCTCACGCTGCATCTCGCGCTCATGACGCTCGTGCTCGTCGCGATAGTGTTCTTCGCGGCGCTCTTGACGCTCGTGCTCATGGAACTGATGGCGGGGCGTGTAGACGTCGTGGTACCAGCGGTCGGAGACAAAGTAGACCGGCCGGCCGCAAGCGTTGTACTCGCGGCAGTGCTGCGCCCAATGACGCTCGTGGCCCGGAGGCACGTGCAGGTACAACGGCGGTGGCGGTGAGATCACCACTTCGCGTGGGGGAATGGCGACCACAGGCCGCGGCAGGATCAGGTCAGGCGCTGGAACGTCGCCTCCAAGGGTGATCTGCCCGTAAAGACCTGGGGCGTTGAGGTTGACGGAGACACTCACGTCGCCGGCGAACGCCATCGTCTGGCAAACCAGAGATGCGGTGACGGCTGCGGCGATGCGGATGATGAGGCGTGAAGTCTTCACGTGCATGATTACTCGTAATCGACGGGGGCCCGCCGGACGACCGCATCCTAAGCGCATCACTCATTTACATATTGTTACGCCGGTCACGGATTTCCGGATCGCGGCGGTCCGGCGCTCCAGGCGTTTGCCAAGTTCGTCCGGCTCAGGTACAAAGCGGCAACTCCTTGGGGAGTAGCCGCCCGGCTCTGACCGGGTCGTACGTCAACATACTTGGGCATTGCCCATGGCGTACGAGGCCAGGAGCCTGTCTGACTAACGATCGCCGAAGATGCCGCTGCGGGTCGTCCGCAGCAGGCGATCATTAGTCAGACAGGCTCCCAGGGGCATGGCGAGACCAACGGCTTCGACTCCGGCACGAGCGACGGGGGCGTGAGCCGTTGTCGTCGTCCGCTCGGCCTGGAGTCTGTTGATGGAATCTTTCCTCGTTTCTCTGTCTACCGTTGCGATCGCGGAGATCGGTGACCGCACTCAGTTGCTGTCGCTGATGCTCGCCGCGCATTACCGCCGGCCGTGGCCGATCCTCGCGGGGGTGCTTTGCGCGACGTTGGCAAATCACGCGGTGGCCGGTCTCGTCGGAGTTCATCTCGGCCGGTTCCTGACACCCACTGTGTTGGATGCCGTCGTCGGCATCAGCATGATCGGCATGGCCCTTTGGACGTTGAAACCGGATACTCTGGATGAAAGCCAGGCCGGTGCGCGCCGCGCAAGCGCGTTTGTAGCCACGCTCATTGCTTTCTTCATTGCCGAAATCGGCGACAAGACCCAGATTGCGACTGTCGCGCTTGCCGCCGCTTATTCGAATCTGGCGGCGGTGGTTGCCGGGACGACGGTCGGGATGTTGCTCGCCAACGCTCCGGTGGTGTTCATCGGCAAGGCCTTTTGTGACCGGTTGCCGCTGAAGGCGATCCACTACGTGGCGAGCGCAGTGTTCCTGATACTGGGCGCGGTCTTCCTGTGGCGGGCGTTTGTCTGAGTTGTCTGTCGGGTGCGCGCGGCTAGGCGCGCGTACCTGAGACACCGAAGAATCCTACTCTGTATCCGCCTGCGCGTAGCGCTCGGGTGGCGCGCGCGTTGATGATGAGCAACACCAGGATGTTGATGAGTGGGACAAACATGAGCAGGAGGATCAGGACGCGGAGCACGACACCGATCCCGAGCCCATCCCCCATGCGCCACAATCCGATAAACGACATGACCAGCGCCGTCAGGGCGGCTATCAGCACGAGCGCGCCCATGATGATGAGCGGGCCCCGTGTGGTCATCCCGGCTCCGACGAGGAAGCCGCGCACGAATGCGACGCCGAGATAGAGTCCGATGGCGTAAATCGCAAGTTTCTGCCCGGAGGCGAGGCGGGACATGCGCTCTTCATCGACCTCCGCGTCGGGCATATCCCGGACATGGGCTTGCGGCGGGCGATATGGGTTCGAATCCATGGCTACCCCTGACGGACCACGACAGCTTGAACTTAACATGCTGTCGTGGCCCGGCGATAGCCGATTGCATCACGGTCCGTCGGCTTGCCCGGAGTTGGTTGCCGGCTGTGATGAGGGCGTCCCGGACGCTGGTGGCCCGTCTTTGAGCGCGAATTTTACGCGGAAAGTGAGTTGTGTCGGCCGGCCGGATTTCTGTATGTGATGACGTGGGCCAACGTCGAGGCCGCGGCGCCGAAGCCGAATTCTTCTGGGTCCTCGGACAGAATCAATGTGTCCGTGGGGAGGCCCGCGGCGTCCAGTGTAACTTGGATCTGCACCGTCCCCTCGATGTGCTGTCGTAGCGCCTCCCATGGGTAATACTTTTCGAGATCGGGGTTGCTCCTGAGGCTCGGCTCCAGGGCGGCGCCGTTATTGGCCGCCGCCGGCGCCTCGATCAATGAACCGGCCTGGGCGAGTTTCAGTGTGTTTGATCCTAACGGCACAGCCGCCGCGGCCAGGGCGGGCAGCAGAGCGGTCAGCAGCATTACACGCTGCGACAGCCTTGGTGCAGCTGACGGCGCGATTCCCGACAGGATCCGCTCGATCCGCTGCGAGATGTTGGGGCGGGCCATTGCAGCGGCCACATCGGGCGAGGCGGTGCCGCTGGCCCGTTGCGCGAATTCGAGGAGGATTCCGGCATACCGGGGTTGATCTCCCAGCATGGCCACAGCGGCCTCATCGCTCGTGGTCTCCGACAACGAGGCGAGGCGCTGTTGTATCCACCACGCCAGGGGATTGAACCAGAAAGCGCACGCATACAGGCGCGCCAACCACAACACGTAGCAATCACGATGGATGACGTGCGCACCCTCGTGGGCGATCACTGCAGTCAGCTTTTCGCGGCTCCAGGCGTCGTACCCGGCAGGCAGCAGAATAGTGGAGCCGAACGTGGCTGGAGTACTCATGTGCTCGCTTACACGCACATCGAGTCCTCTCGTCCAGTCGCCGTGTAGCGCACACGCAGCTCCGCGGATGCGCCACGCACCGAATAACCCTCGGGCAAATCGGTAAAGGAGCGTCAGGACAGTGAGCACATAGATGGCACTGGCTATGTTCCAGCCGAGAGTCGAGCGGTGGCTGGCGACTGCGTGCCCTGCCTGAAGTGTCACGACGTAGTCGGGAGCCGCAATGACAGGCATAACCTGATTGCGCAGCAGGAAGGGCAGCACCAGCGAAGCCACAATCACCATGATCCATGTCATCTTCTCGAGATGGACATTGCGCGAGCGGGCGAGGCTCAAGGCCAGCCACAGAAATGCTCCGAGCAGACACGATCGCAAGGCGACTGCGACGAGGAAGGCAATCATGACTTGCGTTCTCCCTTGGCTTTGGCAATTTTCTCCGCGAGTCGATGCAGCTCGCGCCGGTCCAGAATCTCCGAGTCCACCAGTCCGACCAACACCTCTTCCACCGAGCCGTTGCAGAAGCGGTCGGCGATACCCTTGACGGCGCGCGCGGCGGCGCTAGCGCGAGTCTCAGTAGCGCAATAGAGAAAGGTGCGGTTTTCGGTCGTGTGGTTGAGGTATCCCTTCTCTTCGAGGCGCTTCAACACCGTACGTACCGTGGATTCTTTGAGAGGGCGCCCGAGCTGTTTTTGCACCGAGTCCGCAGACACCGGGCCGTGCTTCCACACCAGTTCGAGTACTTCCCGCTCGAGGTCGCCGAGGTCAGTGATCTGATGGCTCATAGTTCGCTACTCGATGTAGTGCTACAGACGGTAGCATTGCTGAATGTCTGAGGCAAGCGGGCGTATCGGAAACGGCCCCAGTACAGTCCACCGTAGGCGCGGACCCGCTGCACCGGTACGGCGGGGTCGCCAGGAGGGATAATCCACGCATTCATTAGCAGGATGTCCTTTATGCGTACTCCGATATTCCAGGTCGATGCTTTTACCTCGCGGTTGTTCGCCGGCAATCCTGCGGCGGTGATGCCCATGGAGCGCTTCCCGTCCGAGGAGGTGATGCAGGCCATTGCGGCTGAAAATAATCTCGCCGAGACGGCATTTCTGGTCCCGAAAGGCGAGGACTATCACCTGCGTTGGTTCACGCCCGCCTGCGAGGTCCCTCTTTGCGGTCATGCGACTCTGGCGAGCGCGGCGGTGGTGTTGCAGAGACTACAGCCGGGGCGCGCCAGTGTTGTATTCCATACGGCCAGTGGTCCTTTGACCGTGGTGCGCAAGTCGGGCGGCTATGTCATGGACTTTCCGGCTCTGCCGTCGCAGGAGGTTGCTACGCCTGCGGGATTGGCGGAGGCGCTCGGTCTGCAGCCGGTCGAGGTGTATGCGCATAAAACAAACTACCTGGCCGTTGTTGCAAGCGAGAGTGCGGTTCGCGGGTTGCAGCCCGACATCACGGCGGTGGCCCGCCTCGATCGCAGCGGTGTCATCGTGACGGCGGCGGGGGAGGGCGATTACGACTTCGTCAGTCGTTATTTCGCCCCTGCGAAGGGTATTCCTGAAGACCCGGTTACCGGTGGCGCGCATTGCATGCTCACGCCCTATTGGGCCAGGCGACTGAACAAGACGGAGCTGCGAGCCTACCAGGCATCCAAGCGCGGCGGGGAAATCGGGTGTCGCCTGGCGGGTGAGCGGGTGGAATTGGCAGGCGCGTGTGTTTTCTACTCGGAAGGGACCGCGGAGGTTTGAACGTGTTGAAGGGATCCTGTCATTGCGGGGCGATCAAGTTTCAACTGGGGGCGACCATCACGGAAGTCACCACCTGCGACTGCTCGCTGTGCGTGATGCGTAACGCGGTGATGGCCAAGGTTCCCGAGGGCGCGTTGACGATTCTCGAGGGCGAGTCGATGTTGACGCTCTATCAGTGGAACACGCGGCGGGCGAAGCACTATTTTTGCCGCCGTTGCGGCATCTATGTGTTTCACCGCAAGCGTTCGGTCCCCGATCACTTTGGTGTGAACGTGTTTTGCCTCGAGCACTTCGATGTCGCCTCCGTACCGGTGCGCGCTACCGAGGGACTCAACATGACTGTGGAGGACCCGGATGCAAGGCCGCAGTGGCCCGGGCCGCGTACCTTGACGTCGTAGGGCTGGCATTGGGCCGCCGCCGAGGGCGGCCGCCCAGCCTCACTTGGGCAAGCGCTGTCCGCGCGTCTCCAGCGCAAAGGGCACCACCGCCAGGCCCAACACGAACGCCGCTGCTGTCCACGCGACCGGCAGCCCCAGCGAGCCTTCCTGTTGAATGGCCCAGCCCAGTAGGAAATTCACCCCCGCGCCGATCAGCCGCCCGAACGACGTCGTGAACGCAAAGGCCGTCGCACGGACCGATGTTCCGTACTGTTCGGGCAACCAGAGGCTGTAGATCGCGAAGTTGCCGCCGAAGAAGCCGAGAAAGAACAGCAGCACAATGAAAGTCGCCAGCCCCTGGGGAAGGTAGAAGGCCCAGCCGAAACTCAGCCACACAAAAAGCGCCATGCCGGCGAAATAGAACGCCAGACTTCCACGCCGGCCCCAGGCTTCGCTCAGTACCGGGGCGGTAAGACATCCGAGGACTGTTCCGATCGAAAGCAGTGCCGTGCCCACCGAGGCCATGCGCGCCGCATCGGACGGGCCCATGCCCGCCTGTTTGGCCAGGGCAATGATGGCCGTTGGCTCATATACGGCGCCAGCCCACAGTCCGACAATCGACACAGTCAGCAACAATGCATTAACGAGCGTCCGCCGTCGGTAGTCGCCGGAAAAGATCTCGCGCAGCGGATTCGTCCGCTGTGACTCGCCGGCGGCTTTTTCCCACCGCTCGGGCTCTTTGACCTGGAATACGATGTAAAGCGACAGAACCACCGGGGCCAGTCCGCACACGAACATGGCGCGCCAACCATAGTGGGCACCGACGGTGAAGTTCAATGCGGCCGCCAGAAAGAAACCGGCGTAGTAGCCGGTCTGCAGATAGCCGGCGCCCATCTTGCGCCGGTCCTCCGGCCACGCTTCTGCGACGTAGGTGCCGGCCAGCGCCCATTCTCCGCCAATGCCGATGCCGGCAAGGAGTCGGAACGCTGCAAGCTCCCAGACGTTCTGTGCCAGTGCCGCGGCCCCCGTGAAGACCGAATACATCAGGACGGAGGCGGCCAGAGTCCGCGTCCGTCCGAAGCGGTCGGCTACCGGACCCCACACGAAGGCGAGCCCCCAGCCCACCAGGAACAGAGCAAATAACACCGAGCCGCAGAAGGCCACGCTCGCAGGCGTGGCGCTTAATGCGGACTTTGGCAGCAACTCGGTGAGCGCTGGACTCAACACCAGGGCGTAGATGAAGGCATCCATCCCATCCAGTGTCCATCCGCTCCAGGCCGCCCAGAAACCACGCCGCTGTGCGGACGTGAGTGGTGTACGCACAGATTGCCCTCTCCCGTGGTCTCCAGCTTGTATAGAATAATACCCATGGTGCGGGCGTATCACGAGCGAACGCGGAGCTGGACCGCGCGTCGGGAAGCCAAAGCGCGCAGGTTGGCGGGAGTTGCTGCGCACACCCGCGGCAAGCTCCTGGATCCTGATGCTCTGGTTGCCGCGCTCGAGAGCCTGATCCAACCTGGCGATCGCCTCGCCCTGGAAGGCAACAATCAGAAGCAGGCGGACTTTCTGTCGCGCTCCCTGGCCAAGGTCGATCCGCGCAAGGTCCATGACATCCACCTGCTGATCTCAAGCATCAGCCGCCCCGAGCACCTGGATCTGTTCGAGCTCGGCATCGCCCGCAAGCTCGATTTTTCCTTCGCGGGCCCGCAGAGCCTGAGACTCGCACAATTGCTCGAGGACGCCAAGGTGGAGGTCGGTGCGATCTACACCTATGTCGAGCTCTATGCGCGGATGTTCGTCGATCTGACACCCAACATAGCGCTGGTCTGCGCCGAGCAGGCGGATCGGGCTGGGAATCTGTATACGGGCGCCAACACTGAGGACACGCCCACCATCGTGGAAGCTGCGGCATTTCGCCAGGGCATCGTGCTCGCGCAGGTCAACGAGATCGTGGACGAGCTGCCGCGCGTCGATATTCCGGGTTCCTGGGTCGATCTGGTCGTGCAGGCGGACAGGCCGTTCGCGCTCGAGCCGCTGTTTACTCGCGACCCGCGGCACATTACCGAGCTGCAGATTCTAATGGCCATGATGGTGATCCGTGGCGTCTACGAGCGCCACGGGGTCACTGCGTTGAATCATGGCATCGGTTTCGACACCGCCGCCATCGAGCTGTTGCTGCCCACTTATGGGGCGAGTCTCGGACTGAAGGGCAAGATCTGCCGCAACTGGGCGCTAAACCCGCACCCGACCCTGATTCCGGCCATCGAGAGCGGCTGGGTCGAGAGCGTGCACTGCTTCGGCGGTGAAGTCGGAATGGAGGAGTATGTGCGCGCCCGGCCCGATGTTTTCTTCGTAGGCCATGACGGTAGCCTGCGCTCCAACCGGGTGCTGTGCCAGCTGGCCGGTCAGTATGGAGTCGACCTGTTCATCGGTTCGACGTTGCAGATGGACCCCGATGCGAATTCCTCCACCGTCACGCTGGGGCGTCTGGCCGGCTTCGGCGGTGCGCCCAACATGGGGCACGATCCTCGAGGGCGGCGCCACAGCAGCCCGCCGTGGCTGAGTCTGATCAATGCCACGGCGCCCATTGAGCGGGGGCGCAAGCTGGTGGTCCAGCTGGCAGAGACCTTCAAGAAGGGCGGTACTCCTACGTTTGTCGAATCGCTCGATGCGATAGAGGTCGGCAAGAGAAGCGGCATGCCGATCGCGCCCGTCATGATTTACGGCGACGACGTCAGTCATGTCGTAAGCGAAGAGGGCATCGCTTACCTTTACAAAGCGCAAGGACAGCAAGAGCGGCGCGACGCGCTTGCTGCCATTGCTGGCGCCACTTCTCTCGGCATGCGCGCGGATCCGGCGCGAAGCGCGGCGTTGCGGGCTCGAGGCATTGTGGCGTACCCGGACGATCTGGGTGTCCACCGCTTGCAGGCCAGCCGCTCGATGCTGGCAGCGCGGAGCATCGATGATCTGGTCACCTGGTCGGGCGGCCTCTACTGCCCGCCGGCCCGTTTTCGCAGTTGGTAGCCTATGAGTGAATCCCGGCAAATCGCCCACATGGCCGTGGACGCGTTGGTCAACGAGGCTCTGCTGACACCCAAGCCCGCTCTGGTGGATCGCCGCGGGTCTGGCGCTCATCATGACCTCGACCTGACTCGTTTGCTGTGCTCAGCCTCCTCGTTGCGTGAGAGTTTCGGGCGCATGGCGGAATGCGCGCAGGGTCGGACGCCGAGTCAGTCCTTGCGGGAGGACCTTGCGCAAATCGGTCGCGAAGCTGAGATGGCGATGTTCGTTGCGACCGGCGGGAGCAATGCGCACCGCGGCGCCATTTGGGTTCTGGGCCTGTTGGTTGGCGCGCGTGCCATATGCGGCAGGGTGGCCGAAGAGGTTGTACGTGTGGCCGCGAGCATTGCACGCTTCCCCGACCGCTTCGCGCCAAACGCTCCTACCAACGGTTCACGCGTTTGCGAACATTACGGTGTACCGGGCGCACGTGGTGAGGCCCAGGCAGGGTTTCCGCATGTCATCAACATAGGTCTCCCGGCTCTGCAGCGCGCACGCGAACGGCAAATTCCGGAAACCTGCGCGCGCTTGGATGCGCTCATGGCAATCATGGCGCAGCTGGCCGATACCTGCCTCTTGCATCGCGGTGGTACTGCTGCTCTCGAAGCGGCACAAAGCGGAGCACGCGCAGTCGTCGAGCTGGGTGGAACCTCGACGCTTGCGGGTTGGCGCGCATTGCTGGAGTTGGATGCGGAATTGGTGCGACGTTGGGTCTCTCCTGGCGGCTGCGCCGATCTGCTGGCCGCCTGTTTCTTTCTGGACGAGCCGTCATGGAAAAACTGAATTTCAGTTATCCGGCCAGCACCGCCGTCGCCAACAGGGTGCATGTCGGAGTCGTCGCCTCCGGCGATCTGGAGGTCTTGCTGGAGCCGTCCGGGAATGCCGGCTCGACCGTGACGGTCACGACGAGCGTGACCGGCTTCGGCACGGTCTGGAAGAGTGTGCTGGATCGGTTCTTCAATCATTTTCAGGGTGCGGTGGCGGTCGAGATCAATGACTTCGGCGCCACTCCGGGGTTGGTCATGTTGCGGCTGGAGCAGGCCGCGGAGGCGCTGCGGTCATGAGCGCGGTAGCGGCAGAAGACACGCCCGAAGCCTTCCTCGCGCGGCGCAGTTTCATCGAGCTGCTGGCGCGCGAGCGCGTGCGGGCGATTCTCGATCCAGGCTCTTTTCGGGAATTGCTGGGGCCGTTCGAGCGGATGAAGTCGCCATGGCTGCCGCTGCAGAACATAGTGCAACAAGCTGACGACGGCGTCGTGATTGCACGAGGTCTGATCGATGGCAAGCAAGCGGTGGTGGCGGCGATCGAGGGGGCTTACCTGGGCGGAAGTATTGGCGAGGTTTCGGGGTCGAAGATCGCGGGCGCGTTGGAGTTGGCGCTGCGTGACTGCGAGCGGGCGCAACCGGTCCTTCCTGTGTTGATTCTCGAGACGGGCGGTGTCCGGTTGCAGGAGGCTAACCTGGGGCTTGCCGCCATTGCCGAAATCCATTCGGCCATTGTTGCCTTGCGCCGTCATGGGCCCGTCATAGGGGTCGTGGCCGGCATGGTGGGCTGTTTCGGTGGCATGTCGCTCGCGGCTGCGTTGTGCAGTCATCTCATTCTGACGCGACAGGCCCGCCTGGGAATGAACGGTCCGGAGGTGATCGAGCAGGAGGCGGGGATTGCGGAGTTGGATGCCTCCGATCGCGCCGGCGTGTGGTCGTTGATTGGCGGCGAACAACGTTATGCGACGGGTCTGGTCGACAAGCTGGTGGACGATGATGTGGCGGCGATTACGGCGCACGTCAGGAAAGCCGCTCACGAGCGGGGAGCTTCCCTGCCGCGCAGCGCTGACGTGCAGCGCTTTTTGGCTCGACTCGCCCGGATCGATCCGGAGCGGCCGCCCGATCCCAAGGCGTTGCGCACGATCTGGACACGGAGCGATAAGCCAACATGAGCCCCTCCCGCGGTCGCACCTGGTTCGAGTCTCTTACCGGTAGCGCTGGAGCTCGTGAGAACGGGCCGCGGACCGTTTTGGCGGCGGACGCGGCGCTGGGCAAGGAGGTCGCTCGCTTCCTTGCGGTCGTCCCTGATCCCAATAACCGCTTCCCGCGCGCGCGGCAGGGAGAGGTGGGCTTGGACGAAGGGTGGGCGTTGGCCCGTGAGATCAGGGAGGTAATGCAAGCCGACGGAGCGACCGCCATGCGCCGGCCGATTGTTGCTGTCGTCGACGTTAGCAGTCAGGCTTACGGCAGACGTGAGGAACTGCTTGGTATTCACCTCGCGTGTGCTGCCGCTACCGACGCGTACGCCAGCGCTAGATTGGCGGGGCATCCTGTGATTGCGTTGCTCGTGGGTAAGGCTATGTCGGGCGCTTTCCTCGCTCACGGCTATCAGGCGAACCGGATTCTGGCGTTGGACTCGCCCGAAGTCCTGATACATGCGATGGGGAAACAGGCGGCAGCTCGAGTCACCCGGCGCTCCGTGGAGGAGCTCGAGCAATTGGGTGAGCGTATTGCCCCGATGGCATATCATGTGCGCGCTTTTGCTTCGCTAGGTTTGCTGCATAGGTTGATTTCGGGGGTCAATGCGGATGAGCCCGCGACGGCCGATGTCGAACGCGTGCGCCGCGAGCTCGTTGAGGCAGTTACCGATGCTCGCAAGGGAGGGCCGGATCTATTCCGCCGCCTGTTGGGAGACGCCGCACGGCAGACTCGCGCTGCCTCGATCGAAGTGCGCAGGCGTCTGGCCGAGCAGTGGAATGCCTCCTGAGTTGCAGACCCATACGTTGCTCCGTGTCACCGGACCGGAGGCCCTGCAGGAGGTCGGCCCGCCCTGGATTGTCGGTTCACTATGCAAGGCGCCTTGGGTTGTGGTTCGCCGCGCGAGCAGATCAGACAACGGCCTCATTCCGGTTGGGATCCGGGGCGATTCTCGTGAGCAACGTTTTGGGTCCTGGATCTCCACCGAAGCGGTTCTGGAGTCAGTCACCCCGCAAATGTTGGTGTCGCGTCGAGCGTGGGACGAGGCTCCCAGGTGCGGGGTCATACCCGCGCTCGCCGCCCTGGATGCCGTTGCGAAGATTATGAGCGAGCACGATCTGGACGCTCGTTGGGGTCCGGGCGGAAGTGTGGGGTTCGAGCTCGCCAGCGGTACTGCCACTGCGACTACCAACAGCGACTTGGACCTCGTTGTCCGGACGGACGCGGCTCTCCTTAGTGAACAGGCGCGGTCCTTGTCGGCTGCTCTTTCATCGTTGGCGGTGCGAGCCGACGTTCTACTGGAAATGCCTCGCGGCGCAATTGCGCTTGCGGAATATGCACGGACGGATGGACGGACGGGTACGTTCGTATTGCGCACGACGCGCGGGCCCCAGCTCATAAGGGACCTGTGATGTCAGTCCGTACGGCATTCCTGTTTCCGGGGCAAGGTGCGCAAACGCCTCACTTTCTGCGTGATCTGCCCGAGCATGAGGCAGTGCGCGAGGTTTTCGCCGAGGCAGAGCAAACTCTCGGCCTGCATCCAAACGAGCTGGATTCCGTCGTGGCCCTGCAATCGACGGTGGGGGTGCAGTTGGCCATCTTCATCGCTGGAGTGGCTTATTCCCGGGTTCTGGCCGCCCGGGACGCCTGCCCTGATGCCGTGGCGGGCTTATCAGTGGGGGCGTTCGCTGCTGCTGTCACAAGCGGCGCTCTCGGGTTCTCGGACGCTCTGCGCCTGGTTCGCGTGCGCGCCGACAGCATGGAGGAGTCTTATGGCCGGGGCCGGGGCGGCGGTTACGGCATGATTGCCGTCCTTGGTTTGCGAGAGATGGATGTCCGGAGTGTTGTTGAGCGCATCGGGGGCTCGAGTACGGAGCCTGTTTATGTGGCGAGCGTCAATTCTCCTACAGAGATTGTCCTTGCGGGCAGCGACCTGGCGCTGGCAGCGGCGGCTGATGCGGCGGCTGCCATGGGAGCCCGATCACGACGTCTATGTGTGAGCGTCCCGTCACACGGAGCGCTGTTGGAAAGCGTTTCGGTTCGTCTGCGCGCTGCAATGAGCGAGGTTCGCCTCAATCGGCCGCGTATCCCCTACATCAGTAACACTCGCGCCCGCGCGTTATATGACGGTAACGAGATCGCTGAGGATCTGGTTCTCAACGTCTCCCGCACGGTGCGGTGGCACGAGTCCGTCACCTTGCTCTACGAGTCAGGTGCTCGGGTGTTTATCGAGGTGCCACCCGGGCACACCCTCACCACTCTGGTGCGAGGCGCATTTCCTGAAGCGCGGGCGTCGGCCGCTGCCGAGGCGGGATTGGACTCGATTGTGCACGTCATCCGCTCGCGGTAGTTAAAACAACAGCCGCCGCAGGTCGGGCTCGACCCAGAATCTGCGCGCTCGCACCGAGAACAGTAAGGGTTTTGACCAGTAGCGCAGCAGCCAGTCCGAGCGGCCGAGCGCTGAGCGCAACAACTCGTTCAGGGCCTCGTGAAGGGCCATGGCGGGCCGCGCCGCTAGCCAGGCGCGCGCCGCCCGTATAGAGGCGAGCGTGATGGTGTGGTGATAGCCAGTGGAGTCGGTGTTGTGAACGCCGGTTGCCTCGTTATACGCCCGGATCAGGCCGGGCATGTCGCGGTCCGCATCCATGTCCAGCCGCTCCAGGATCCAGAAAGCGGCGGCGAAGTGCGCGGAGTGCGTCCACTCGCTCTTGGGCAGCGTGCGTTCGAGTACGCCGACGCCGATATGTTCGATCTCCGCATCGGCGGAAAACAGTCGCATGGTAGAGCTCCTTCGGTTTTCGAAAAACCGCCGACGAAGCTCAACGACAAAGCCCCGCCTGCGGGCGGGGTTGTTTGCGAGAGAGAGGTTTGAGGACCTTCAGGTCCGGAAACCGGAACGTGCACGCGCAACCGCCGCCTGGAAAGACTGGCGCTTTTGTTGTTGCGTGTGTTTGACGATCCGGTCCATGCGAAGGAATGTAGCGCTGCAAGAGCGGTAGGGTCAAGTGGTCACTATTTTCGTGTCTGTGGCCACGCCCCTGGAAACAGGTTGCGCGCATTGCCGCTGTAGATCTTGTCCACAACGGCTTTGGGCAAGGCAAGTCCCTGGAATGCCGGGTCGAACTCGCTGGAGTGCATCAGGTCGGATGTGTTGAGAAACTGCCAATCCTCGAGCCAGGTGTGGTGGGTGTCGGCGGCGACCTTGGGATCGACATCGTCGGGTCCCACTTCGATGTCCGTACCGTAGAGGATTCGATCCTGGTAACGGATCAGGAACTGCCGCACCCTCTCCCGGTCGTGCGCCGCCTGGTACTCGAGGTGGCTCATGCGGGCGGCGACGTCCACATTCGCTTTCGGAAAGTGGTCGAGGAAGTCGGCGATCTTGTCAACGTCCCACTCCAGCGACGCCAGGTGCACGCTGTCGAAGCGCAGCGCCGGATGTTGTTTCAACATGCGGTCGCGAGCCTCGAGCTGCGCCTCGTGTGAGGGCACCTCGGGGTGGCGATACATGTAGTATTGAGGGTGTTGGCTGAAATACTCCCGATCCGAGCGTATGGTCATCTTGTCGGGTGGCAGCCAGCAGTTCAGTGGTTCCGCCTGATGTCCCAGGAGCACGATGTGAGCGCGCTCCAGATGGTCGAAGATGGGTTTCAGGCGCGGGTCGTCCGGCATGACATAGTGGCCATTCGGATCGCGCAACACCAGTCCGATGTTTTTCCACACTTTGACGCCTACGGCGCCCTGCGCGAATGCCTCGTCGAGGTGTCGCAGCTGGGTGGCGGTCCAAGCCGGTGACTGGAAATCGGCCACCGAGAAGGTGGCGGCGAAGGCCACCCGGCCCGGATACTTTTTGTGCAGGGCGACGGCAACGCGCTGCTGCTCGTCAAGCGGCGGGAAATCGGGATAGTCGACGTTGATGGTCAGGACGCGGAAGCCGTCGCGCACGGCCTGCGTCATGAGTTGCGCGGCAGGCCCGTTCAGGTGCAGGTGCGCGTCGATTTTGTCGACGCGCTGGAAGTCTTCGAGGGTGTAGTGTTCATGCGCGGTTGCAGCCGCTATGGCCCCTTCACTCTGTAGTCCGCACAACAACAGCGTCAGTACCCCGACCGTCCCAAATCGCATTCCGCCAGCTCCTTTCAGACCCACCGGACGTCGACGCCCCGGCGACGCAGCTCCTCGACGACGTCCTCTCGCGCGGCGGTATCGGTGATCAGAATGTGTAATTGGTCCACCTTGGCAATCACCGACACGTTAGTGGTGCCCGAGTCGAGCACGATGGTTTCGCCGTCCTTGATCAGAGCGGCGGCCGCCTTCGCAATGCGGATCTTTTCGGCGTGATGCAGCGTCTGCTTGATGACGATAGGCAGGTCGTCGTCCTCGCGACGTGCAAGAGCTCCACCCCGTGCGCGAGTGAGAGCACCCGCAGCCTCCAACGCGGTCCGATCGAGGCGTATGGTGACCACCGAGGTGTCGAAGCGTTTCGAGAGGTCCTCGACGGTGACCCGTCCGTGCTCGCGCACCAGATCGCAGATGCGACGCCGGCGCTCTTCGATGAGCAGTCCTTTTTCCACCGCGACGGATGCTTCCACGGAAGCTCAAGCTGCGCTCACCTCGATTAGTAAGAAATTGTGAAACGCCACGTGGATCATAGCCTTGGAGGAGGAGGTCGACACAATGCCCAACTCACGATCATTGAAATAGTCACGCACCCGGTACTTTCCTGCAACCAGCCCGCGCAGCTCCACCTCGCCATTCCAGTGCGGTGCATAAAAGGCGTAGCAGGTGCCGCCGGAATGTTGGACGACGTGGGTCTCCGGCTTGCGGTGAGTCGAGTGGTCAAGGGAGTGTCGATTCATCCTCTGCAGTTGCAGCGCGTGGAGCGCAAAGTGTGAAGACATTTCCGGGTGTCGAGGGCTCCATCGCTTATGGGGAGTTTGCCGGGCGCCAGGCGCGCGCGGGTGGTTGGGGTGAGTTGTTCAGCGACGAAGGTTCGGCGTATTGGATAGCTCGCGAGGGTTTGAATCCATTTTCACGCATGAGCGATGGACGCGCGCGCAAGGGGCCGCTGTATGATCTGTTGCGTGATCTTTTTCAGGTTACGGCTGACCTCGATAGCTGTGGAGCTGTCTATGGACAGGGTGCGGGCTCACGGAGCGCCATCGCACAGCTGGCATCCATAGTTGCTGATGCCGCACGCGCCGGCGACACACAGGCACGGGCGATTTTTGCCGCGGCGACCAAGGAGCTCCTGGCCATCGTAGGGGCCGTGCGAGAGCAGCTTCGGGTGTCTCCCGACTTCGCGCTGCCGGTGTCCCATTCAGGGGGCATGTTCAAGCTCACGGACCTGACTCTCGAGCCGCTCAAGTCGGCTTTGCGCGCGAGCCCCTCGGTTTACGAGTTTGTGCCGTCAATGTTCCCGCCCGCTGTCGGCGCGGCGCTCTACGCGGCCAGGACTTTCGGTGCGCCGCTGACGGAGGCGGCCCTTGGCATGTTAAAAAGGAGGATCTGACTCGTGCGAGGGAGAGTGTCGATGCGTCGACGGACATTTCTTACCACCGTTCCCGCCACCGCCACAGCGTCTTTGCTCACAGGTGTCCTTGTAGGGGGCGAGCGAGCGGTCGGAGCGCCTTCAGGTTCCGCAGAAGGGGCGGGACCACCGACGTGGGAACCGGGACAAGAGAGATTCATTCGCCACGATGTTCACGCCGGCGATCGGGTGATCGGAGCCAGCTTCGCTTCGCGAACTGCTGTCTACGGCAGATCCGGCGCGGCGGGCTCGGCGCACCCCCTGGCTACGCAGACTGGCATTGAGATACTGAAGCGGGGCGGCTCGGCGGTGGACGCCGCGATTGCCATCAATGCCTGTCTGGGGTTTCTGGAGCCGACTTCCTGTGGGCTCGGCGGCGATTGCTTCGCCATGTTGTGGGACCCTAAACAGAGCAAAGTGGTGGGTCTGGCCGGCTCGGGCGCCTCTCCCCGCAAGCTCACCTTGGAAACAGTGCGCTCCCGAGCGCACAACGGCGCTCTGCCTCCGGTTGGGGCAGTGGCGATATCAACACCCGGTGTTTGTGATGCCTGGTGGATGTTGCATCAACGATATGGGCGTCTCAAATGGGCCGATCTGTTCGAGCCCGCCATTCACATGGCCGAGGCCGGTATGCCGGTGCCTGATGTCATTGCCTATTACATTCGCCTGGCGATGACCGCCTTCCGCAGCCGGCGCGCGGAGATCGAGGAGCTCGATAACGCCATTCATACGTATGGCGATGGCCCTGCGGCGGGTGGCGTGTTCCGCAATCCCGACCTGGCGCGCACGTATCGCATGATCGCCGAAGGCGGCCGCGATGCGTACTACAAGGGACCGATTGCGAAGACCATCGATGCATACTTCAAACGCATTGGTGGCTGGCTCAGCGCTGAGGACCTCGCCGCGCACCATGGCGAGTGGGTCGAGCCCTATAAAACAAACTATCGGGGCGTCGATGTGTATGCCCTGGGCGCGAACACGCAGGGGATCGCGACACTGCAGATGTTGAATATTCTCGAGCGCTTCGAGCTGCACTCCGCCGGCTTTCAGTCGCCTGCGTCCATTCATCTGCAGGTGGAAGCCAAACGGCTGGCTTACGAGGATCGTGCCCGGTATTACGCGGATCCGCATTTCTCCAAAGTGCCGGTCGAGTGGCTGATTTCGAAGGAGTATGCCGCCAAACGCGCTGCACTCATTCGTCCGGACCGGATACTGACTCCGGTTCATCCTGGCGAGGCACCCTCGCATGGTGATACGACCTACTTGACCGTTGCGGACTCCGACGGTCTGATGATCTCCCTGATTCAGTCCAACTTCCGCGGGATGGGCTCCGGTCTGGTAGCCGACGGCCTGGGATTCATGTTTCAGGATCGCGGCCAGTTGTTCAGCCTCCAGGACGGCCATCCTAACCTTTATGCGCCCGGAAAACGGCCCTTTCAGACCATCATTCCGGGTTTTGCGGTGCGCGATGGCGCGCCGTGGATGAGCTTCGGCGTCATGGGCGGTGACATGCAGCCGCAAGGGCAGACGCAGATCATAGTCAACCGGCGCGATTATGGTCTCGAGGTTCAATCGGCTGGCGACAGTCCGCGCTGGCATCACGAGGGTTCGTCGCAGTCCATGGGCGAAGACTTGCCTGGCTTGCCGCCCAACGGGGTGTTGCGTCTCGAGAGCGGCGTCCCGGAGGCAACTCGGGCCGCGTTGGCCGAGCTGGGGTGGAAGTTCGGAGAGTCTGACGGGAGCTTTGGGCGCTATCACTGCGTGGAGAACCGTCGGGATGGGGAGTATCGCGTGTACGCGGCGGCGAGTGACATGCGTGCGGATGGGTGTGCGCTAGCGTATTGAAAGTAGTGCGGCTGCGGTCGCGATGAGGTGTCCGCGCCGCGGTGACGCGTGCGCGCGGCGCCAAAAGACCGCACACTACAGTGCATCGTCCGAACTCGGAGGGGCACCGTGGCAGTCAAGCGTAAAGAATGGACCGTTCGTACCAGCGGCCGGGGTTTTACCGACCTGACGTCTCGCTTGCGCTCGTTCGTCAGTGAGTCGGGGGTGCGGGATGGTCTGTGCAACGTCTTTCTTGTCCACACCAGTGCCTCCCTGGTTCTGAGCGAAAACGCCGATCCAAGCGTGCGGCATGACCTGGAAGCCTTTCTCGCGCGCATCGTGCCGGACGGTGATCCCGCGTATGAGCACGATGCGGAGGGTCCGGACGACATGCCTTCTCATATCCGTACCGTGCTGACACAAAGCTCTCTGGTCATTCCGGTGATGGATGGCGAGTTAGGTTTGGGCACCTGGCAGGCGGTCTATCTGTGGGAGCACCGGCAGATCCCGCATGAGCGGCGTATCATTGCGACCGTCTGGTGACTGGAGCTGCCCTGACGTGATTGTTCATCTGATCGACGGCACTTATGAGTTGTTTCGTCATTTTTACGGTCTGAGGCGTTTCAATCAGGGTAAGGACAAACGGTTCGGTGCCGTCGTCGGGGTGCTCAACACGGTGTTGCAGATGGTCGAGGAGGGTGCCACCCATGTCGGGGTGGCAACCGACCATGTCATCGAGTCGTTTCGCAACGATCTGTGGAGCGGTTACAAGACCGGCGACGGGATCGATCCGGTGCTGTTCGCTCAATTTCATCCCTTGGAGGATGCTCTTGCGGCCATGGGCGTCGCGGTCTGGCCGATGACGGATCTGGAGGCGGATGATGGCCTGGCATCCGCGGCAGCGCTGGCTGCCGCGGATGCCGCTGTCGAGAAGGTTTGTATCTGGACTCCGGACAAGGACCTTGCGCAATGTGTGCGCACGGATCGTGTCGTGCAGGTCGACCGTAAGAGTAAGGCCATCCGGGATGCGGACGGTGTGCGTGCCAAGTTTGGTGTCGGTCCTGAGCTGATTCCCGACTATCTGGCGCTTGTCGGCGATAGCGCCGACGGCTATCCCGGTATTGCTGGTATCGGGCCCAAGGGAGCCGCTAGTCTTCTGACGCGCTATGGCCCGATCGAGAGCTTTCCCGCGGAGGCGCTCGGCGAGCGGCGGGAGGCCGCGCTGCTGTTCAAGAAGCTCGCTACGCTGCGTATTGATGCGCCTCTGTTCGCTAACGTTGACGAGCTGCGCTGGGGTGGGCCGCTTGAGCGGTTTTCTAAGACGGCTGAGGTGCTGGGGGACGCGCGTCTGGTGGCGCGTGCGACCAAGGCGTTGGCGGCCGC